>QWCO01000127.1_pt1 | contig 38754 bp, 53 predicted proteins | sample 1972611 | NCBI WGS metagenome assembly QWCO01 (sample SAMN09866706, study PRJNA288562) | Human oral metagenome isolate term1_saliva, whole genome shotgun sequencing... | reverse complement strand
CAGAACTGTTTTTGTAACCATTGTCTACGGCCATTTTGAATAGTGTTTTTTCTGTTATTCCAGAATCTTGGAAACTTACCCACTTGTTCCATGTTTCACCTTGCACATATCTAGCACTGTCTTTTCTGGACCAACTATCCCATATATCGCATGTTGCTCCAGCGTCTTTTAATGCCATACCAACCTGTAACCATTCGGAATAATCTAAACGTGTTGGGTCGATATATTGCAAGGCTTCTTTGATTTCTTCAATATCTGCCATTATTCTTTATCCTTTAAGCCTTCTGTGAATCTATCCAATTTCGTTATCATCGATAACGCAAGCACCACTTTTTCCATTCTTGTTAGACGTTCTTGTAACTGTCCTAGTGCAAGCATTTCGATGAATAACAATATGAATAAACTAACTATTGCGATAATCATTGCTTAACTCCTTTCTTAATGTATCTTCATTGATTCTTAGTTGAATGATTTGTTGTGTGATTAAATCAATCATGCTTTCTTTTGCTTTACATGCATAAACAACTTTCTTATTGTCCTTGTTCTTCTTCATTACAAGTTGATTGAAAGAACGTTCTAATTTGATGATTCTTAATACATCGTCAAGATTCACATAATTCTTTGGCATTATTTCAATTTCCTTACCGATTGAATCTTCATACACTACAATCATTTCTTTTGACTTCTTTCCTATTGTAATGGCTAGGATGATTTACTTGTTCTTTTCGTGGCATGCATAATTGAAAATTAGACATATCACCGCAAACACTACCCATATTGTTATTACTGTTATTACTTTCCATACCATTGTTGCTATCCCTTTCATTTTGCACAATTATCTACGTACTCACCCAAGGCACTTGCAAGTTGTGATTTATCGTATTCAATGCGAGCACGCACTTTTGCAAGAATATCCTTCTTTTCATCATCTTCGAGTGTGATGTAAGTTATTTTCCCATTGAGTTTTAATTTGTTGGTATCATTTTCCAATCTATCTAAATCTTCAATGGTAATATTCAGCACTTCGATTTGATGGAGTATATTTTTGATTTCTTCGATATTTGTATTGTTTAATTGGTCCATTGTTACTCTCCTACAATTTTTCTGCTTTTTTCTCAAAGGCAAAGTTAAGCTGCTTTTTAATGTTCTTTAAGACTTCAAGTTGTGAAGTGTAAATTTCTCTTTGAAGTTCTTTCTTCTTTGTTTCCAAAACAGTTATTTCTGTATCAATTAAAGTTCTAAGTTCTTCGATAGAGAAAAGAGGTGTATTTAATGCTTCAAATATTGTCATTACGTTATTACCCGTTCCCCAGTCTAGTGCCTGTCCACAACACGTGCAAAAATTAAATTTATTGTGATGTACTGTTTTACACGTTGGACAATTAAATTCAATTCCTCTATACCTTACTGTCCAATTTTTTGGTTTCTTCGGTGTAGCCTTATCGACTAACTCTTTTAATAAATTCCAATCTGCAGCTGGTGCCCATCTATTTACGCAATTATTCAACGCTTGTTGGTATTTATTCATAACCCAAGTTCCTTTAATGTGTAATCTCTATCTTCTTCCATACCTTTATACATTGTTCCTTTCTTAAAATTCGGAAGCCCACAACGGTCATTTACTAGTACAATGCATAAGAATTGGTCGTTATTCACGGAACTATGATTTATTTTTCTAATATATTTAATTCTTTCCCTAAAAGGCTTTATTACCGCTGATAAATACGCCTTTTCAACATCATCAAGAATTGGTGGTTTATATTCTTGTTCCAACCAGTTAGCAAAATCTACTAAAAGTTCATAGGGATATACGGGTGGTGTATATTGCTTTTCAAACAAATTTTTTATACCTGATGATGTTTCTTCATACACCATCATGCATTTAATTTTTCCGTCACATGATGCACTGTCCGTTTTCAATGTATTCAAATTATATTTTTCTTTATTCTTCATAACCCTAACTCCTTTATAGAAACAATGCTTTCGATTTCTTCTTCGATAAAATCTGCCGAACAGTTTAACTCATAATCTAAAACGAATTTTCCGTACGACCAATGTGCAACCATGCATTCGCCACTTTTTAATTTCAATAAATATTTTTCGTTTTCAATAAACGGGAATGGCTTTAGTAATGATATCTTTGTTGTCTTTTCTTCATTTGTTTTATTAGTTGTTTTCTTCATAAGTTTTAATATTGCTCCTTTTCACTTTCAATGTTTACGTTGATTTGCGTTCTGTACGATGAATGTAAATTATCGATAATACTTGAATAAAACTTAGATACAAATTGGTCTATAGTTGCTTTCTTCTGCATTTCCTTTTTTATTGCTTCACGGATTGCAGGCTTTTTTTCTTCTATTGCTTCTTTTGCAATTTCAACGATTTGTTCTCTTAACTCTTTATCGACTAAATATTGCAACATTGGTTTTGATTTAGTGTATGAACTCGTTACTACATTTCCGTGCTCATCAACTTTTTTGTTTAGAATTTCACTAACGATTGCCCCAACTAGTTTTTCATTTCCTAAAGTTTCAACCATTCCTTGCTTTACGATTTCTTTTGTTAAATTCTTGATGTATTCTGTATCGAGTTGTAAACTCATTCCCATTAAATTTTTTTCCATAATTTATTCTCCTTCTATATAAGTTTTTCTTATCCTTTCTCCTATTTCTTTTGCTATCGGAACTGTTAAGCCATCACCTGCAGCTTTATAGATTTGACTGTCTGATATACCTGCTTGTATTAGTCTGTCTGTGTATTCATCGGGTACGCCTTGAAGTCGCATGCATTCTTTTGGTGTGAGTTTACGTATCACGTACTCTTCGCCATCTTGGATAAATACACCATGTATATCTTGCTTTGTCAGAGTAAACATCGGCTCGCCATCTTCTTTGAAACGTCTGCCATTTTGTCTTTTCTCTATCCTATCTGGTGTAATGCATGCTTTTACGATTACGCCTTGATTGCATGATCTATCAAGCGTTTGTGCAACTTCCTTTCCAACTCTGCCCCTACGTGTTGTTGAGTCAGGGAAAGCCAGGTTGATTGAATCGCCAATCGTTGCTCTCTCGTACCCCCCCATCGTTGCAGATTTAACTAATACATGCGGTTGAAGTCCACCGCCTTGAGCAGTATTCAAGCATGGTGATAAACCATCCGTTCCATAAACTCCGTATTGGTTAGGGTTGAATCTTTTATCCGAATTAAGACTTGCGACTTGGTTTATGCTCGTCTGTTCACATTCATTACCTTCAATGATGTACGTTCCGTTTGACAATGCGTTTCCATATCTTGCGGTGATAGTGATTGAATTGATTTGCTCTCCCAACTGATTAACTTGTCTACTATCGTTTGTGATAGGTAATATTTGCTTTCTACCGTACTTTCTAAGATGTCCGATAGTGTACACTCTTTCCCTATTCTGCGGGACTCCAAAATCTTTTGAGTTGAGAGTCTGCCATTCAACGTCATACCCCAGTCCATCCATTGCAAGAAGTATGGATAGGAAGTCGTATCCGTTGTTGCTTGATAACATTCCTTTAACGTTTTCATAGACCAACCATTCGGGCTTATCTTCTGCTTTTTCTTCGATAAGCCTAAAGACTTCGCTAATAAGGCTTGATCTGTCCCCCCCAGTCCTTTTCTAAGTCCTGCGAGTGAGAAGTCTTGACAGGGTGCTCCAAAGAACCAAACATCTGCTCTTGGAATGTCAGCTGCTCGTACATCTCGGATGTCACATCCTTCTGGTATGTTTCCATGTATGATTTCATATTCCTTTCTTTTGTGTTTATCGAACTCGCAAGTGTACACGCATTTGAATCCCGCTTGTTCTATTCCCATGCGTGCCATTCCTACACCTGCGAATAGGTCGATAAATGTTAAATCTGTCATTTATTAAGCACCTTATTGTCATCTGTATAGTGGTCCAGTTTGTATTGCAGCTTTCGTTCCAAATTATCATTCTTTGCATGCAATCCAAAGTTCTCACGTTCCAGATATTCAACTACTTCCGACGCTCTAACTGGAGATAACTTATAGAGCCTATTTTCGAGCGTTTTAAGGCACTCTAAATGTGAATGTGGAACATTCTTCATGTAATCTTGAATCAGCTTCAAAACGTCTGTTTTGCGTATATATTCGTGTGTATTCATTGCATTTTTCTTTCATTGATTTCTCTTTCAAATAATTGATAGAGTTTACCCCTTTCAAAACAAAGCCGCATGATTGCATGCAAATAAGGTTCTTGCACTTTATCAAATTTTGTCATAGTGCCTATAATTGCGTCGTCAATCATGCGTAGTCTTTTGAATTGAGAATTTATTTCACGTCTTATCCTTTCTTCTCGTCTCATAATGATTTCTCTTTTATTGAATCTGGAATATATTGTGATGGAACGATACCCTGCGGAACTCTCCAGCCACTATATGACAATCTGCTGATTATCTTGTTGGCTTCATCCATAGTCCACATACCTACATGCTTGAAACCATATCTTTCTAACAGTCTGATTTGCTTTGGAGAACTTAAACCAGCACTTCTTCTATTTGCAATCTTGTTTAGAAGTAAGTTGGCTTTCCCTTGTGTTTCAATCATGTCGAATGATATTCCATATTCACTTAAAGTCTTAATTTGCTTTTCTGTAGGTGGCATACACTCCCAACCTAATTGCGGAACATAATTGATTAAATCTTCATCTTGTATGCTCATTTCATATTGCAATGGATCTACAAGTCTGGATTTCTTCTTACGCATTGCTTCAAGTTCTCTAGCAAGTGCTTCTTCACGTTCAGCAATTACATCCTTTTCGGCTTGCATTTCAGCTTCTAATAAATCTGCTAACTCTCCACTCTCGTTGATGTTGTCTGTCATCTTCTTAGCAACATCTGGTGTCTTACAAATGATATTTGCCGGTCTACACAAATCTAATCTGTCTGTAAGCCATAAGAAGTCGAGTATCAGCAGTTCTTTTTTACCATTGAATAATCTAGTTCCACGGCCCACTGCTTGTGCATACAAACTTCTAACCTTTGTAGGTCTTAGCATGATTACACAATCAATGGATGGCTCATCAAAACCTTCTGTCCATAGCATAGAATTGCAAATTACATCATATTCACCCTTAGCAAACTTTTCTTTTGTTTCTTCTCTATCTTCACTTTGTCCATTGACTTCATGTGCCTTGAAACCACGTTGTATTAGTAACTGTGTAAACTTCTTGCTAGTTGCTATTAGTGGCAGGAACACAAGTGTTTTTCTTCCCTTGCAGTATTCCATCATCTTGTCTGCAATCTGTTCTAAATATGGATCTAATGCAGTTCCTACGCTACTTGCACTGTAATCACCTGCTTGTACTTCAATTCCCTTTAAGTCAATTTCTAATGGAATTGTTTGTACCATGATTTTTGACAAGTACCCCTTACGTATTGCAGTTGCTAATGAGTATTCATAGGCAACTGATTCAAACACTTCTCCAAGTTTTCTGTTATCTGCTCTATCAGCAGTTGCAGTAACTCCAAGTATCTTTGCTTTATCGAAGTGTTTGATGATTGCTTGATAACCACCAGTAACACTGTGATGTGCTTCATCAATAACGATGGTGTCAAAATAATCTTTACTAAATTGTGATAAACGTTTTTCCTGTTGTAATGTCTGAACACTTGCAACTACCACTCGATTCCATGTTCCTACGGATGTGCTTTGTGCTTTTTCTAATGCAGTTTGTAAACCGGTTGTTTTTTGCAGCTTGTCGCTTGCCTGGTCTAACAATTCACTTCGATGTGCAAGCACTAATACACGCTCGCCATTTTCAACACAACGTTCAATCACTTTAGAGAAAACAATAGTTTTTCCATATTAACCGCACCCTGTTGGCAATACCAACAAGGTGCGACTGTTTCCTTTCTGCCATTCGTTAAATATGGACTCTACTGCTTCTTGCTGATAATCTCTTAATTTGATTTCAGCCATTAAAACCAACTAGACTTTTGAGTGGTTTCTTCTTCCTGTGGAAGGAACTTATCAATCTGCATATAACCCTTTTCATTATGTGTAAGGGCCAATTTGCCAGTCTTGCCGATAACGTTCCAATCCATCTTTAATGGTTCATCCTTCTTCATTAAACCGATACTTCTAAAGAAGTTGCAAAGTAAGCCTTTAGTGCGTGTATGTAAGATAAGTAATGAATTTACCTTAACCTTTTGGTCGCTTCCGTTTGGATCTTTGATTTCAACATATACTTTTACTTGTGGACATGGCTCTTTAATTTTGCTTGTTGGCTTAGGTTCATAATGTCCACGCTCTAACTCAACAACCTTGTATTCGTATGTTCCGTCCGGTAAATCAAGGTATGTTTCTTCAATTTCACTGTTCCAATCTAATGCACCTTCGTATGTGCTTGTTGTATTTACTTCGCTCATTTTATTTTTCTCCCTTTTCTGTTTTTAATATGGCAACTCTCTTTGAGTTTTGATGTAGTTTAGTGGTTCATCCCACTTGGTTGTTAGGAACTCTAAGTATTCCTTTGGATAATTGCTTAATGGTGTGTTTTTTGCCACAATTCCTTTCGATACTGTAAAGTCCATAATTTCTGACGGCTTAATATTGTCAGCCTTCATTAAATCGACTAATGCTTTTGGTAAGATTTCAAGCTGCTTTAATTCTTCTTCTGTGTAAGCCTGTGCTTGATATACTGTTGCAACGTTTAATTCTTCTGTAGGCTTAGCCTGGATAGCTGCTTTGCCATCGCCCAGTGGTTTGATTTCGACATCCACTGGTTGTTCGTTCTTTGGTTCTGCCTTGCTACCTTGTACTTGATTCATCTTGAAGATGTGTTCAATCGACTTGAAATCAAGTGGTAGTTCATTGTCTAAACCGAATCGGTTTTTAGCGTCATAAGCCGGTGAATGCGTTGTGTACATACAACGCTCACCACCATATCCATGTTTTTTCTTATCCTTGTTTTCAATGACCTGTACTTTGTAATTGCAGAACAGAATCATGTCGGCCCATTCCTTTAAGAACGAAGCAGTACGTTGTGTTGTCTTTGCACCAAGTTTCAATTCATAACGTGTGTAACTTCCGTCACCTAATGGACTATCGAAGTTCTTTGTTTTTGCGTGTGCAAGAATTGTAATGTTGATACCTTTATTAACTAGATCTTGGAAGAAGTTAAGCAGCTTTCCTACTCGTTCATCCAACTCTGCGTAACCTGCACCATATCCAAAATCTTCTAATGATTGCTTGTTGCTCTTTGTGCATAATTCGTCAGCAATCATCTGCTCAACCTTATCGAATGTATCAATAACAATCGTTTGATATTCACCACTTGTTGCAATGTTGTTACATTCATCAACTAGCATTGCAATACTTGTAGGTGTTGGATAACGTTCTACAAAGTTGTACTTGTCTGTACTGCCTTCTGTATCTAAGAAAACTGCTTTAGGAAACTTACTTGCTAATGTTGATTTTCCAACACCTTCAACACCATAAATCAGTGTCTTAATTCCTTTTCCAAATTGAATACCTTTGCTCACTGTATATTTACCCATTAAAACCACTCCTTCTTATTTGCTTCTGCTGGTTTCTCGAATGTATCAGCAGTCTTATTGCCTTCTTTATCAACTGAATAGCCATCTTCAATAAAGATTGAACATTCATCACCGGTAGAAACTCTTGTAGCGATTGCTTGTAAGTTGTTGTCTTGCAACCACTTGCCAAACTCGTTCATTGTGTCGATGTCCATTTGTTCCAACTTATCTAAGAGCACGAAACCGCATTGTGGATTGGTCTTACGTACAATTGCAGTTGCAACTTTCAACTGGTCTGATCCCGACATGTTATCCCACTTTTGACCTTTATAAACTAACTCGCCATCTTGTACTGATAATTCATCCAATGGCATTTCAACGCCGTTTAGAAGTTCCATACGTGCCTTACGTACTTCTTCAATCTGTGTTGTTAAATCACCATATTGCAGCTTATATTCTTCTGCTTCTTCTTGTGCACGTTGCTTGTTTAGGTTGTCTCTAACCTTTGCATTTGTTGAATCGATATTTGCAATGCTTTCTTCTAATTCAGCAGTTGATTCATCCTGCAAGTCTTTGGCGTTTGTATTTGCGATTGATAACTTCTCCATTAACTCTGCAAATTGCTCATGCATTGCATTCAACGTCTTTTGTGCTTCTTCAATGCGTTGTTCCAATAATGTTTTCTGTGCTTCAAGATTCTTTACTTGATTGCGTAGTTCTTGGTTTCTTCCATTTCTTGCCAAGATTTCTTGTTGTTGCTGGATAAGTTCAGCTGCACTTACGATTTCTTCTGGAACTCCATCCCATTGAACCATCTCATCTGCATACTTCTTCTTTTGGTCTGCGATACGTCCGATTTCTGTACGGCGATTGTAGAGTTCTGATTCTTGCTTATCGAATGCAGATAACTTATCTCCTACACCGATAATCTGTAATAGAATTTTTGCTTTAGTATTTTTATCGGCTTCCATAAACTTTGGTAAGTCCAATGCAAATTGAGAAATAAAACCATCTAGTAATGATTGATTTCCCTTTTGTCCACTTGGATCTGTAACCTTCAATGTTCCATTCTTTCCTAAGCGTTCAACTACCATCCCATTCGATAATTCAATATGTAGTTGTGGCTCAACTAGGCTTCCTTCACGTTGTGCTTGCGATGGCTTGTACTTTGCACCACCTAAAGCCCACGCAATAGCGTCTAGCACGCTTGTTTTACCTTGGTTGTTCTTTCCACCAACCACTGTTAAGCCGTTCTTTGTAGGCTCTAATTTGACTGCCTTAACACGTTTTACGTTCTCTAGTTCAAGGCTATTGATTTTGATTGATTCTTGTTCTGGATGTAATGAAGCGTCCATGAATAATGTGTCTTGTTCACTCATTTTATTCCTCCTTTTATGAACGTCTAATTGTTGTAAACGCTATTGCTTTCCATGCACTGTAAGCTGCGTTGATTTTCTTTTGAACTCCATTTCGATAAGTGATAACTACTGTCTTGGCAAAAGTTTTTTCTGGATCAGTTTCATCCCAGTTTATCTGAACCCTATCTATGGCTTTGTCCGAGGCTTTTAATAATGTTTCTAATGCGAACTCAAATTCTCTGCGTTGGATGTCAGTTTTCATTTCTTCTCTGCACTCCAATCTAGGTTTCTGATTTTCTCAACTCGTTCTAAAGCTTCGACGTACTGTCGGTTAAAATCAGGACCATCGTATGGCACGATTTCAATATCGTTTAGCCATGCATTACGTTTTGCCATTCTTCCATTCTTGAAATGGAATTGTGTTTCCTTTTTCTTTCTCATAAATCGATTCCCATAATATGTAGAAATACTGCTACAAACATGAATGCGTACATGCCAAATAACGCAACCTTGAATAGGTTTTCTTTAAGACTTAAGGTTTTCATGATTGTTTTCCTTTCTGAATACACTCTTTAAAAATTCGCTCATTCCATCCGTATTTTCTTTGTGTTCTTCTTCGGAAATTGCGTCTACTGCGATTGCAGTCATCATAGCGACTTGCATAGATTCGTTGTTCTTAATGCAATCAAGTAAAGCGTGTAACTCTCTAGCGATGTCTCCGCCACTACCAGTGATTGATACTTCTACATGGTCGCCTTTTGCATTTAATCTAATCATTTTGTCTTTCTCTCTTTCTGTGTGTTAGAATAAGAGTGATGATTCACGTTCATCACTAAAGCACTCAATCTTTTGCGGGATGGTGCTTTTTCTTTTTCCATTCTTCAAATTGTTTCTTGTACTCTGGGTTCTTCTTCATTTCTGTAATAGCCTTGAGTGCAAGGAAGTTGAGTGAATCAATGTCTGCTTGTCTAATTTCTTCGATGTTTTACCACTCCTTTCTGTTTATTTTGTTTAATCGACTTAACTACTCGGACAAAAATAAAGAAGAAACTTTGACATCTAAAGCATTTGCAATCTTTGATAGTGTATCAGTTAGCATATTTACTGGTTTTTCTTGTTCTAACTTGCTGATAATGGATCTCGATACACCAGACTTTTCAGATAATTCTTCTTGCGTCATTCGTTTCTCTTCTCGCAATTCTTTAATTCTATATTTCATCTTCTCTCCTTTCACAACGTCTATGTTAAGTGGACTAAACAAATTTGTCAAGCCCACTAAACAAAAATATTTGAAAAATTGTTTAATCCGTTATACAATCAAGTCACAAAGGATGGTAAATTATGGCTAAATATTTGGGAGATATTATAAAAGAATATCGAAAATTACATCGTATGAGCATGGATTCATTCGCAGAAAGAGCGGGATTGAGCAAGCCTTATATATCTATGTTAGAAAAGAACTTCAATCCTAAATCAAGAAAAAAGATTATCCCTACAATAGATACCATTTCAAAATGTGCAAAAGCAATGAATATGGACTTTGATGAACTGTTTAATGCACTAGGAACACAAACCATATCTACAAGCCTTGTACCAGTAAATGAATCATCCAACATAATAAATATTCCTTTATATAAACCAGGTGAAACTATACTGGATCTATTCCGACAACATAGAGAATATTCCCATTGTGCATTACCTATGGATAAACTCAATCCAAGTAGAGAATACTTTGGAACGATTGCACGCTTGAAGAAGAATGGTGTAAAGATATACAGTGCTATGGAAAACATATCCGATAGTGCAGAAGGTATTATCATGGAAGGCTTGATGGAAAGTATGGCAGAATACTACAGTGCCAACCTTTCTGAAAACGTAAAACGTGGTAATCGAGAAAGTGCCTTGCAGCTAAAAACACTTGGAAGAAAAATCTTCGGATATGGAAGAAGTGAAGATGATCATTACATTATCAATGAAACCGAAGCCCCAGTAGTACGTAGGATATTCAATGAATACACCAGTGGTAAATCAATCCAAGATATTATCAAAGGCTTAAATAACGATGGTATCTTGAATAGCAGAAACAATCTGTGGAATAAGAGTTCCTTAAAAAATATTATTGGCAACGATAAGTACATAGGTACATACAGATTTATGGACTATGTTGTTCCAGATGGAATGCCAGCCATTATTAGTAAAGAAATGTTTTCGGTTGCACAAGAAATTAAAGATAGACATAAGAAGTCGCCCGCACGATCACGTGAAGCACGTTACCTTTTAACTGGTAAGTTATTCTGTGGACATTGTGGTAGTCCTATGACCGGTGAATATGGTGTAAGTAAAACTGGCAAGAAATATCATTACTATAGATGTATTAAAGCCAATAAGCACAAGTGCGATAAGAAACGTGCTAAAAAAGATTGGATAGAAAATGTAGTTGTTGCAGAACTGCTAAACCAACTTAATGATTTAACGTACATCGACCAACTCGCTGACCGATTCATGGAATATCAAAAGAAACAACAAAGTGACGATTCAGAGTTAAAAGTATTACAAGATAGATTGCATGGTGTAAACAAGTCGTTAAGCAACATGGTGAAGGCTATTGAAATGGGAATCATCACTCCAACTACACAAACACGTATGGAAGAATTAGAAGAACAGAAACAACAACTTCATACTTCCATTGAGCAGCTTAAATTTTCTAAGCCACCTATGATAGAACGGGATGAATTTCTATTCTGGATAGATACTCTAAAACAAGATACTGGTAACTACGATTTTAAAGAAAAACTGATTGATATATTTCTCAATGCAGTTTACTTATATGACGATGGATATATCGATATAGGTACTAATTTAATTAAAGGCACAAAGCGTATTGATAGTTCGACTTTAGAACAGTTGTGCCTGCCTACACACTCAAAATCGAACTCTGAAATACTTATCATAAATAATGTATGTTTAAGGAGAGTCTATATAAAATAAAACCGCTATATCAGCGGTTTTTTTATTATTCAACTTTGAAATAATCTTTAGCAACTTCCACGATAAATTCTTCTGGATAGTCATTTCTTAATTCTTCGATACGCTTGAGCATAGGTGTACGTAAAGGCTCTTTTCTAGGGATAATTTCTTTCCCATACATTGTATTGAAAACATAATCTCCGAATGCGTATGCGTCAATCTCTAAAGGCTGCAGCTCATAATCTTTTACTGTGTTTCCTTGGTATGATTCTAAGTTCTTTCTCCATGAATCTACAAGTTCTTTAGGCTCGATATCGTAAGCAAGTGGACTGTCACATACCAGTTGCTGATATACGTGCCTACATTCATGCAAGCAGCCATTGAAAAGAAGGACATCATCTTCATAATCAGCGTTTAAGTATATGTGATAGTGGTTTCCCTTTCTGATTGTTGTTGCAATACGACTGACAAAATCTTTTGGAATGCGATAGTGAATAAATGGAGTAGGAATCTCCAAGATATCGCACGCAAGGTTTATATATAGTCTCATTTGCAATTTTCGTTTAGTATATCCATCATTCTGGTTCATGCCTTAAATATAAAATAAAATTCCCCCTACCGCAATATCAATCACGATAAGGGGAGGAGGAATTATGGAAAATCAACTTACTTTAAATCTTCTTCAGCAGTCTCATTAGGCTCTACTTCTGGTAGACCTGCAAGAGATGTTCCGATAGATAAAATAGCCGCTAATACCGATGTTGAGCAAACAAGTTTCCAGTCAACTGCACCGATTGTTGCGGTTGTTCCGATTGTTGCTACAAATGTTTGTGCGGCTGTTTTCAGAGCACGTCTGCAAGCTGCCTTTGCCCATTTACTCCAATAGTTTTTGTCTTTCATTTATTATCCCTTCTTTCTTCTACTCGTTTGATTCGTTCGGTTAGAAACGTTACGGATGTTTCTGTTTGAGCGAGTCTGTTTTCCAGAGACATAACACGATTGCTTACATCTCTGGTTGTGGCTTTTAAATCTGTGATTCCTTCCTTAACATAAGTGATATTCGCATTCATCTTGCCAAGTTCCTCTGCAAGTTCTTTGGCTTGATCTTTGTTGCCCTTGTGGATTGTCGAATTAACGCTCCAAATGGTAGCAACTAGACCACCAAGAGATACTAGCAAACTAAGATAAACTGGATTGATTCCTTCTTGCATGAAATCACCGCCTATCGAACACGAATTGTATTGCCAGGATAAATCAGATTAGGATTACTAATACCATTTACTTCTGCTAACCATTGCCAAGTTGTTCCGAATTTAGCTGCAATACCAGATAATGTATCTCCACTTTGGATTGTGTAGTATTCTTCACTTGTTGTAGGTGCAGTACCATCAATGCGAATTTCCTGTCCTACATGAATCAAGTTAGGGTTTGCGATTCCATTGATTTCTGCTAAATGCTGATATGTAGTTCCATACATGCTTGCAATTCCACTTAATGTATCTCCAGATTGTACGATATATGTAGTGCCATCATTCTGAACTGGTTGAGCGTATGTTTGTACCTGTGGTTGTGGTGCAACATATTCACCATTTGGATCAGCATATTTCATCCACGTTTCTTCATCGCCATAGAACTTGTCTAAATCAACGCCACCATCATATCCATAAACACGTCCATTATCACCTGCATATTGTCTCATTGCACAATCATAAGCACCTTCATTCCATGGTGTATCTTGATAATATGTAGGTTCATAGGAAGCATATTGTGCTACCCACAAACCATAATCGCCAATACCACTAACTTTATCCAAGGCACTTGCTTGGATATATACCAATGGTCTTACACCTGTTTGGTTATAAACGTTGTCGCACCATGTTTTTACCCATCCATTAGGGTTAGTGTTCCAAGCTGCATTATCGCCCGATTCAAAATCAAGAACTAAAATTCCTTTACGGATATACCCTTGAACGTTCTGTAAGAAGAAATTGCTTTCAGCAATAGCGTCAGCACCATTCGCATAATGGTACACTCCAAATAATTTACCCATTTCAATCGCTTGTTGTACATGCATATCACAATACGGATTGATATATCCTGTACCTTCTGTTGCTTTTACAACCGCAAAATCATAATCGATGTTGTGTAAGTTTAAATTGCTTTGCCAACTGGCAATATCGATACCTTTTAATGCCATATCTTTTTTTTCCACCTTTCTAAATAAAAATAGGCTACTCCCCGTATTAGGGAATAGCCTTTGCTATCTGTACTTTATTGTTGTTTTGCTTCACCTTAAATATACACCATTTAATCTAAAAAACAATTAAATGACTGTGTAATATTTTAGTTTTTGTAATAATTCCAAGCGTTGCTGAAGCCCGGCTCATTACCTTTGTTGTTATCCAACTGTGATATGAATACAAGGTTTCTAGCAGTAACCAAGTCACCTTTATTATATGTTTTCTTTTCATCCCAAGGCTCAACCTTTCTAGGTTGTAGCATGTTCTCATATAATAACGGCTCTTTATCTGGACTTTTCCCTTTGACCGCAGTATGTGTCGCCGCCACTATATAAGGAATGCCCTCATAGGAAATGCGTTGTCCTTTGGCAAACTTTAAACCCACTGTCCATTGGTCTAGGTAAGCAATGTACTTCTTGACTGTATCTACGCTTGCAGTTTGTAAGCACTCTTTTACAAGTGGCTTTACGTTATTAAAATCTCGTGCGTCAATATCTGCCTGTGGAACATCTGTAAGTATAAATGACAATGTATATCCTTCTTTATTCTTTGAGAATGTCATAGGATCTGTGTACATTTTATGTACGACATCTTCTGATTCATTATCGAAAGAAATGTCATGTATTACTCCAACTTCAAACGTATCAACAATGAGTTTTAAGTTTTCAAAGGCTGACCTTTGGAATGTCACTACGCTCTTATTACCGCTCGGAATTTCTGTGAATCTTAAACCATCTATTAACATTTTTTTCCTTTCTATGCAGACTTAACAAACAGTCCGCTAACAACAACTTTACTTTTTGGAGTAACGTCACTCGGAGTAGACCAGTTATATACGTGTGTCATAATTGCATTGGCACTTACATTCTTTATTGTTGTTATACACCATGTAACAGTGTGTGCGTCATAGAAACAAAGCAATTTATATCCTGCGGGAATAGTGTATGGAACACTTATATATGCAGCCTGTTGTCCTTTTATTGCTTGAACGTCAGCCGTAAATTCTTTCACGATAAATGTATCATCTCCACCAATAGCCAATCCACCTTTTGCGTATGTTCTACCAAGCGTTGAGGTGTCGCCTTCATTATAAATTCCACATGGATTGCTACCATTCTTTCTAACCCATAGCATGTGTACGCTTGTGGTAAGTTTTCCAAGAATCATGGCCCACAAATTACCAGTCAGTACATACGACCTTTCTGTGGACTGTCCATAACTGTCTGTGACTTTTAATGTAAGGTTGTAGTTCCTGTCATACGAATATCCAACAATACGTTGCTTGACTGTGAACTCATTTCCATTCAGTTGCCCTGTTCCATTTGTACTTCTATTTCCATCATCTTTTACTGTGATAGTAAGTACGTTATTTTCGCCATTGTAGAATGTACCTTTTGCATTAGCATATCCATCATTTACAGTTGGATTGTCACGTTCAGCACTAAATTCTGTGATGGTTGGATAGAAGTATGGAACATACGTTCCATGCCATTCTCGTGTTGTTTTAAAGCCACGACTATCTTCAATGACAAATTGTATGTCACCATTCGTCATGCCTTCTAAATCAACGCTATATATGCCTTGTGATAAGGATAATGGGAACTGTTGCCCGTTATGTAAAGCATATACACTTTTAACTGTTGCATATCCCCTTACATTTGCTTGCATGGATAACTTTTTCTTAGATAAATAGCGGAACACTTTATTTTCTGGAACATTCGTATTACCGATTTCTTTTACACTTGTAGCACTAATTACTGGTGCATACTTTTCTTCTGGTAAATCAATGAAAAATGCTATATTCATTGCTCCAATCATTGTGGCGTTAGAATCACTGCTTGCGTATGTTGCGACCCCAAGATAGCCATATACGGATTTTGTATCGGTTGCATACTTAATCATTTCTTCCGTAGGTTTAAACACATATTCTGTATCAATATCGTTAGTGTTTAACCATTTATACCCACTGTTCCCAACTACCCAAACTAATGAGTGTCTATACTTATCAACTTTTTTATCTAATAGCAACGTGATCGTGTCGCTTCCGTCTAGTTTTACGTGGTTTTTACCACCTTTCCAAGATGGTGTGCTTGCCCGTGGAATATTAGGAAGTGTAATTGTTTCTTCTAAATAAGCATTAGCTGCAGAAAAGTAGAAACTTAGGTTTGTATTAACACTCGTTGAATAATTACCACTGTTGTCGTGGTAAGCCCAAAATCCACCACTTAATAATGTTCCACTATTTCTTAATGTTCCACTGCCTGTTACAGTTTCACATCCAGTTCCAGTAAATGTCCATGATCCTGAATAGATATAACCGCTATTCATTGTGTAAGTGGTTTGTACTTCCACCCAATCTCGATTCAATTCGATACTGTGATACTGTGCACTTACTCTGGCCCACAATTTATAGGTAACATTTGCTTGTCCAACTTGTTGAGTTATTTCTTTTATGACTTGCCAATCATTACTTAACATTACCATTGTTCATATCTCCAATCCAGTTTATAACTGTCGCTTTGACCTTTGCAGTTTTGATAGTTCCGTTTACAAACTGTGTTATTTCAGCGTCTGTCTCTTTTGCTTCTACTCGATGTGCACCAGCACTTAAATGTTCAAGCACTCGCAAATATGCAAGCATACTGTCCACCTTGTCAAACTTTGCCAACAATGTGCCGTCAGACTTCTTCACATTTACACCATTTGTATCGATGGTGGTAACTGTATCTTCTTTGTCTGAACCGATATGGAAACCATTTTCGTCCAACTTATCTGTAATAACATTTACTGTTTTATCAAACTCTGTGCGTTGTACAGTTCTACTAAAGCCATCGGCAGTTTGTTTCTGCAAGGAATTTAACTCTGTTTTAACTGTATCTACGCTAGTCTTATTTTCTGTAGTTTGATTAACAAGATGTGTGATGCTACCATTCAACTGTTCAATGGTTGATTTATTACTAATGGATGTATCTACAAGGCCGTTCAGAACATCGTCTTTCGTTGGCTCTGAATATCCTACACTTTCATCCGTGAATGTGGTCTTTAATCGTGTCCATATCCAAGTATCAGCAGTTTTAGAAGGTTGTGTGTTCTTCCATTCGCCACCTGTTACTTCTGCCTTTGAAGTAGATAAGTAGTATTCTGTTTCAACTGCTTTAATACCCTTACCAGTCTTTCCTGCAATCGATGGAGAATACACGTTTGACGATGTACCATCGCTATATTTCCACGTTGCTTTAGTCCATAGGGTATAACCTTCATTTACTAATGGAATCGAATTTAACCACTGACCTGTAGGCACTGTGGTTGAACTGTTACTAGCCTGGTATGTAAGTGTAGGATTGCCAACAATACCACGGCCTGTATCACCCTTAATTCCTGTTAGTTCAAAAGGCTCATGCTTAATCTCTGTACCATTATTTACAACATCTGCAAGCATGTACCACATGTGTTGTCCTACAATCGTTGAAGGCTTTACAGTGGACCATCCACTGTCAGTCTTTGAAGGCTTGTCAGCAGCTTGTCTTTGTAAGTAATACTGCTTAGTTCCTTTGATACTACCTTTAGATTCTTCTGTTAAATCTGAAATGGTTTCTGTCAATGTCTTATTGCCTAACTTGATTAAGTTTACATTGATTTCTCCATCTTCATTCAGCATGAAGTCATCATGCGTTCTAAAGCCATCTGAACTATGATACAAGCCACCACGAATGAATCTCCATCCCTTTGTAGTAGGTGTAATTGTAGGTGTATTAGATATCTGAAAGCCTGCTATTTTGTCGCTTGTAAATGGAACGATTTTGCCATCACTATCAATGAAGTTGTAATAGCCATCTGTAGTACCTGCTATCTTACCAAACATCTCTTCAATCAACTTACGATTACTTCTATTTGCTTCACGTATAGCCTTTGTAATAGGACTTTCCTTTGTGACTGCCAACTTATTACTATTCGTGTAACTTTCAATCTGCATGGATAAACCACCATTGATACTGATTTTTTGGTACATGATCCATGTTTCAAAGGTGTTTCCTTTGTTATCGGTAAATGATACTCTATCACCAATTTCTCTGCATGGATTGCCAACATCCGTTACAGTAAGTGGAACATACTCCATATTGCATATATAACTAGGCACTGTACTTTCAGCAGTAATGAATGGGTTGGTATAACTAATACCATTACCAGTTCCTGCCACATACGCATTCTTACCATCACTTACCTTTACACTTCCAATTGTTACCTTCTTTTCCGTTACAAGTTTGCTGATAGTTCTTCCTTTGCGTGACATACGTGCATTTTCAAATACGATGTCCGGTTGATTTCCAGAACTATCAGAAACATCCATGCCATACGTATATGCAACAATGTTGCCCGTGCGGTCTGTGCGTAAATTCAATCCATCGTAGCCCCCAATGTCAGCCAATAGCTGCTTATATGTAACATGTTCTTCAATCTCTTTGATTGTCTGTAAAGTGAACATCGTTTTATTCAATACTTGCATTCCTGTGTATCTTTCAATGTCTGATATAACAGTCTGTACGTTTGTTGAATTGATGTTCTTTACTTCTTCATTCATTCTTGGATGAAGCGCATAAGCAGTAATAGTATAAGTGCTATCATGGTTGTCTTTATACTCGTTTACATAGTATTTACCTAATGGAACTTTCATTGAATCGTCACCATTCAAACTAGCAAATACTTCGATATATCCGTTTACGATATGATCGTTCTTTATCCAAGTCTGCATGGTTAGTTGATTATTGCAAAACTGTCCTAACTTTAGCGATTTATCAGATTGTCCGATTTCAATAATCTCAATACTAGATATGTTTCTTACTGGAAGTTGCTCATTACCATTCAATAAAACAGAAAAGGTAAATGAGCGGCTTTCATAAATAGCATTGTTGTAGTTGTCATTTACTCTTAGCATATTCATTTACCTTTCTATAAAGTTAAATTTGATACTCTTAACCAGGTCATTCTTGTTATTTTCCATTATCCCGTAGTAGTCGATACTTCTATCTCCAACATACATTTCTGCAATGCGTTTCTGTGCATAGTATGGTGAATAAAACTTCACATAGAAGAATGGAGTTTTGATAAGAGAAATTGTTTTCTCAAAGTCCTCTCTGAACATTGCATTGAATGTCATATTTATCTTTTCCTTGACTGCAACTCTTTCTCTATTCATTCCACCATCTAAACCACGCCCTGTTTTTCCACCTGCGTCTAAGTCGTAAACAGAATAGGTAAGGCTAGATGGATCAGGCAAGGAAGTCCAAGCCTGTCCATCTGTAGAAACACTTACTATTCCTGTAGCATGCCCTTGAAACCAAGGGGAACTGTATATTTCTGCCATATTATCTTGTCCTTCCTTTCCTAATATGCGAACTCGCTTTCACCAGTCATGGCAACGTGTTCATTATTTCTCTGCACAACGTTGTCATATACAACCTTGCCATCAAGATTGATTGTGATATGAGAATCACCATTACCTTGTACACCACGCATGGCTTCTGATACACCTTGTTTAATACCTTCGATAATCTGCATGTTGTTTACAACTGCATTCTTGTTTCCGATATTACCTACAAGTTCTGGTCCAGCTTCACGTGCCACGAACATCTGCCCCATATCTGGGAAACCACCTTTTTCGTACCACTCAACGTTTATCTTTGGTAAACCTTGTTGTAACCAAGTAAGTGGGTTGGCACTACCACTAATTGAGAAGTGTGGTAATGGAATGTAAGGGAATGAAATGCTAGGGAATGTAAGTCTTGTTGAATTAAACTTACTTTCAACTGCACCTAAACTTGAATCTGCCTTGTACTTCATGCCAGTCAAGTTTGTACTTGCAGTAGCGTTCATTGATACAAAGTTTCTGTCTGTATGGCTATACGCTTTATTCATATTCGTTTCAACTGAATTGCCAATACTAGACATATTACGTTCAGTTGAAATTCCCATATCATTGAAGTTGCGTGTAGCAGAACTTGACATCAAGCCAGTGTTGCTTGTAACGCTTGTATTTGTTCTACGGAATCTATCGGAAACTGTATTACTAATCTCATTTGAATTATTGGTGATTCCATCACGCAATTCAGAGAAGTTTCCTTTACCGATATCTGTAGCACTTCTTGTTGTACTTTCAATTGTGTCCTTACTCTTACCGAAGATGGAAGCAATCAAGTCACCAATCCAGCCAAACGTATCTTGAAACCACTGTTTGACTTCTCCCCATTTTTTCTTCATGCCCTTAAAGATGTCACCAAACAATTCTTCTCCAATACCACCTAACAATCCGCCACCAAAGTCTAAAGCAGATTCTAAAGCAGTGGCGAATAAGCGTAGAACGCTCTTACCAAGTTCTAGCCAATCGACTTCTTTTAGCATTTCTCCGAACTCTGTTCCTAATTGGTTTCCAATGGCACTCCAGTCGTAACTATCAAGTACATCTGAAATCTCATTTAAGAAACCTGTTATTGAACTAGCAAGATTTGCAACAATCGCACTCCAATCGAGTGTGGTGATAAGTCCGATTATCATTTGTGGAATCGCTAGGAAACCTTGTGCAATGGTTCTACCGACTTGATCCCAATCGATTTGATACATTGCTTCATTCAGGAAATCACCGACTTTGCTACCGATGTTATCCCATCGAACAGTTTTCATGAAGTTGTAGGAAACAGTGAATACTGCGTCAATACCCTTGCCTACAGTTCTTCCCATTCCCTTCCAGTCGATTGCGTTGATACCTTTATTAACGCTTTCACCGATGAATGTACCCAAACCCTTCCAATCCTTACTTTCAAATAAGGCTTTGATTCGGCTTGCGAAGTCGGCAATCGGACCATCGAACTCTGCTTGTTCAAACATTGTGGATGGATCAAGTGCTCCACCCCCGCCGCCACCACGACCACCATTATGCTTGTTAGAGTCGTTCATTACGTGGAGTTCATCGAAACTTGCCAAGTATAAATCTAGTTCCTTCTTGGCTTGTCTAGCTGCACCGCCACCTTTACCAAGTTCATTATTAAACTTTGTCTGTTGCTTAATTGCCTTAGTCCATGTTGCATGTCCACCAAGGAATGCAAAGAACTGATTGATGACGTTGATAAGTGCTACAAATTTATCAATCAAGAAATCGATTGCTGGTGCAAGTGATTCCAAGATAGGACTTGCCATAGCACCTAATGCGTTACTTGCGTATAGTCCGGATGTAGCAATGCTATCCATTGCTGGTGCTAAACTTCCACCGATTGCAGTAGAGTACGCATATACGTTGTTTACACCCGTAACCATCGCTTGAGTTATCTCTTTGATAACTGTGCGGATAAATCTATACATCGCAACTCTAGCAAATTGATTTGCTAGATAACCTAATTTGTTTCCTAAACCTAATGCACCTTCACCAAATTTGCCGAATGAGTTTCCTGCAATTCCTTTGATGAAACCGCCAAATTTTTGTAGTGCAGTATTGTTTTTAAGCGAATCGAATATCCTTTTGAATTTATCTGTAAAACTCTTACCATTACTTAGTATTCCACTGTAGATACTCTGAATTTTGCTTGCACCATTCTTTAATGATTGTGTGAATGGTTCAAGTACGTTTCCTGTATAAACTTGCTTACTTGTATCCAATTGTGGAGCTGCAACATTTTGCTTGTTACCAAGTGCATTTGTAGCACCTGTGCCCTGTTTTACGTTGCTTAGAGCACCTAAACCACGTAAGCCTTGTGTTGCTTCAGATAACTTGGATAAGCGTTCTAAATCGAGTTCTTTTATACTCTCTGCGATTCCATGCATGTTATCTTTGAACTTGCTAACATCCATTGCTTGAATCGTTTTATTTAACTTGCTTACCCCATCACCTGTATTACGTAAGGCTTCCCCAAGTTCTTTTAGGGTGCTTGTATCTTTGCCTTCAATTTGTGATAGTTGGTCTGCCAGGTTTTTTAATTCTTTGCCAACATCCATTCCCTTTACTGCTTCTAATGCAGTCTTTAGGTCTTTTAATGCACTCGATAGTCTTTTGATATCTTTGACGCTTTTGCTTATATCTTCTGTGACTGTAAACTCTAGTCCTTCATATTCAGCCATATCGAATGTATCTCCGTTCTATTTCTTTTCTTTTGCTTTTAAACTGTTGTTACCCAACATCTGCATGTACTCTCGCAACTGCTTTGTGTACTGCTCTGCTTGTAGTCTTTCCTCTTCTGCAATGATTTCCTTATTGATGGATAAATTGAGAAGGTCAGGTTTATCTGGATATTTGAACTCTCCATTGGAGAAACATGCAGATATAGCCTTTGCTACATATACACCTTGCAGATAAGCCATTTCGTTCATGTGTTGCAAGTCGTATTCATGCTTCTTTCTATAAAATATGGGAAGGTCGTTATCACCTTCCCAATATTCTTTATATGTCATACCCATCGACATATATCTTGGGCACTCTCTTTCAAATAGTTCGGAATAGGTAAACTGTTTCTTAGAGTTTCCCTTGTCTTTGAGGTGGACTATTCCATAGTCCAAGTCAATTTTTTTGGATCGTTCTCGCTAGGCTCTTCTAATAGGGCTTCACTTGGAGCACGATACAATTCCATCAACGCTTGCAACAATTCTTTCTTGTGCGTCATGTTATTCCAGATAGTATTTACAACCGATTCCTTTACACCGACATGACGTGCAAGGAATGCTCCCCTAAACAACATCTCGATTGTTGTATTAGGTTTTGTGTCAATGTCGTTGATGTTGAAACCTGCGTTTTCCATCTGTCTAACTGATTGCTTGTTGAATGTAAGCGTGAATGTTTGGTCCTCGAATGTTACCTTAATGTCCTTTGCCATTTTCTTCTTCTCCTATTTGATTTTCTAAAGTGTTAAATCGTTACTGCGTTAGTCTGTTTTCTTTGTTGCAGAAAACTCTGGTTTGTCATCCACTGTAATGGAAATAGCCAACTTGTGACCTTCATTAGAGCCTGCACCTTTGAGATAAACTGTTAGTTCACCAGTCCAGTAAATGCAACCTAAATCGCCTGTAGGTGTATCTCCATCTGTTCCACCAATGAATAACGCAAACTTTTGGTGTTTTGTCTTTGTTGCGGTTTCGATACCCTGTAACTTTGTGTAAAGTTCTGGTGTGTAGTAGCCTTCAAAAGAGAAGGACTTAACATCCTGTAAGCCATCGATATAAGCCTTGATTCCATGTGATAAAGTTGTTACTTCTACCTTTTCTGGATCACTTCCCATATCTGGATAACTGATAATGTCAATTAACTTCTTCATGTCTTGATATTTGCCTGTTGCAGAGTTCATCAAGAATGTGTACTTAGTTAAGAATGCTTTGAAATCTTGAAGTGCCATTAGTGTTCTCCTTTTCTTATCGTGTAAATAAATATTGTCCAGCAACTCTACCCGTGTATTTTTGTACGTATCTATGGATTGAGTTGTTGTTCATCGATTCCATCTTGATGGTGGTAATGCATGTCATGTTCTTCGATATCATCAACTTAGATATGCTCTGTAGAAGTAATATGCATTCTTCAACTGGATCATGCTTATCGTTTGAATAAACGTTGATGTCGAATGTGACATCACATACTGTTTCTTTCCCACTGGAATCAATAAAGTTTCTTGCTTGGAATGTATCGGACTGTACGACTGTTACAACTGGGAACGTAGATTTAGCGTTGATATTGTCATTGCTAACAATGATTTTTTTGTTAGGAAAGTCTTTCTCCAACTGTTTTGTAATTTCCGATATGATGTATCGTTCTATAAAAACCATTACTTCAACTCCTTTATCAACTTGTTAAATGTTTCTTCTGCCACCTTCCGTGCACTGTACATGAATGGTGTAGCTGCGTTTCCGTATGTATGTACCAAACCTTCCTTCTTAGTAGATATTTCTGTATCAGAAGGTGGATTTTGTCCGACTACCCCTTTGTAAAACCATCCATTAGGCTTTAAGCCTTGTTTCTTTCCATACTGTCCATGCATGACAACATTGCCACTTGTAATGAGTCCATAGGCTTCATTTGGAGCACTTGGATATATACCTGTACCAAACTCTATGAATAGCGTTGTACTACCCATAGCACGTAGTGTGAAGGTGATTTTGCCATCTTCTACGTGTACTGGTGTAGCGTTTATCACTACATCCTTAAAGCCTGCATAACTAGCACTCTGATAAAGCCTATTTGCTTCAAAGACTGCTTCTTGCCTTACTTTCTCCATAAGCCTTATCATGCGTTTCTTCATGTTTTGTTTATGGTTGTCGGTAACTGCTATCGCTTTCTCTACATCTGCTAGATTAAATAAATCAATCTTCATCGCTTGTACGTTTTCCAATCGCTATAGCCAAGAAATTCTTAGACTTTGCTATACGCTTTACAACATAGTTGTAATTGTCATGCTCTGCATTAGGTTCAATACCAATCCATAGAACAGAGTTCTCATCAATGTCTGTATCGACTGGTAATGGAGAAATAACGTTACTGTATTCAAGTAGGTTTCCAAACATGTAGAATTGAGAACTTCCGATATTCGGACTAATGTTTCCCCTATGCTTAACGGGAAAAGCATACTTAGGAATATATCGCCCTGTAGGTTGCTCCCATTCATCAACTTGTTTCTCTAGTCCTAAATACTTAGCACTATAGAACGTGTACATGTTTTTCTTCATTCCACGCATGTTCTCACCACGCTCCCGACAAAGGGATGATTTCAGACATCAAACTGTCTGGTAAATCTCCATTTTCCCACTTGATACTTACACCATTCTCTGTATGTGATATCTCACCTTCAGCACCTTGTTTGTTGTACATATAAACTGCAAGTCTCACGCATAAACTGTCATAAATGCTTGGTAATTCTTTATCACTTATGTCCTTTGCGTATGGATATCTGCGTAACAATATTGCGTTCTTAGATAATTGAAAGAAGGTGTTTACGACATCTTCGGAAATCGTCATGTCCGATGAACTTTCAATGTTGGTTTGAATCATTGCTTTAAGTGTTTCCTCTGTCATCATTAGCACCTTCTTTCTTTATCCTTTAATTAAGCAATAGTTAGTTTTGCAGCCTTTGTTGCGTCTGTTAAAGCAGCTACATAGTAAGCACGGCCATAGAGTGTGTTCTTACGTGTATTTGCTTCATCGCCAGCACGATTACCTTCATCCACTAATTCAGCCTTATCCATAGCCTTGTAGAATACTGTTACTGCTTCATTTGTTGCTAGGTATGCTTCTCCATCTGGACATGCATTAGATACGAACACATTTGCACCTGCAACTGTTCCTACGTAGCCAACACGGGAGAATGATTCAACATACTTCAAGTTCTCGCCTAAAGCCTTACGTAACTTAGCGTAGTTCTTAGGGTTTACAAGAAGGAACATTCCATTTCCTGTTGATGGATCTTCAGTAAAGTCTGTTTTCATCTGTGCCTGTGTTTCAACGATTGCACCGAAGAAATCTGTTCCTGTTACTGCAGTTGTAATTGTTGCCTTGCCAAATTCTCCAACGATGTCAGCATTTAATTTGTTGAATAAGTCTGTGCCAACCTTCTTGGAAATTGTGAATGGGATATATGGATCTTTCATTTCATCTTCATCGTGCCATACACCATTTGCCTGTACTAACTTAATCTTGTAAATTTCTTCTGTGAAGGACGCTTCGATGGACTTTGTGTTACCTGCACCTACTGCTAGTTCTTCTGCACCAGAAGCAGTTGCGTCTGTACCAACTTGTCCAAAGTAACGATGGATGTGCTTTTCCATACCTACAGTTCCAACTAAATCTGTATCAGCCTTGCAGAAGATAGAATGATTTAAGTGTGAAACTAACTGGTCTTTAATCTCATTGCCTAACACAAAATTGTCATAAGGTTTGTTTGCCATTTTCTTTTTGTCTCCTTTTAATTTTCTGAATAAATTGCGTCATACTCGTCTCTGTGGTTTGTGATGAAATCTGCCTTTTCTTTAGGCGGAAGTTTACCGAACTTCTCTCTCGTCATTACATCAACATTTCCACTTCCTGCACCTTGTGGTTTAGGATTGTCTTTAATCAAGTCTTTCTTAGTGTTTGCGACTAATTGGTCTGCAAATTTCTTTTGGTTTTCCAATACCTTTGTAGTATTGCCATCTAACGTTGCGATTGCGGTATCGCTTGCCAATTCTTCGCCATAGCCAATACCCAAGAACTGTGATTTTAAATCTGCGATGTTCTTTTCACGCTTTAACAAGTTCAATTCATTCAACATGTTCGCTCTTTCTTCTTCTGCTTGTTGCTTTGCTAGTTCGCCAGCGTCAAGAGTGCTCTGATATTTTGTTTTCCACTCTTTGCATTCAGAAGTAAGTTTTGAAATGTTGTTTTTCAGATTTGTAAAATCACTGTCTGTGTGGAACGTCATATCTGCTAGTGCAGTATCGATTTCTTCTAGTGACATTCCTTCTTTGTAGGCTTTACCTAATAACTCTTTTAAAGAACTCATTTTGTTTTTTCTCCTGCGATTATAGTTTTCCCTAACTGTCTATTTTGCGATTTAAGGTTTCTCTACCTTTATGTGCGAATTTTGTATTGCGACTTCCCTTCCGCATATCTTTTCGGACTATTTATCCGTTAAGAACTTGTTGTATAACTCAACCAACATCTACAATTGACGTTGTTTTCAGCATTACTGAATCCGCCTGGGAATTGTGCTTCATCTAAATCGAATGTAATGAAGGGTTCATCAAGTTTCTTCACCAGTGAATCAATGTATTCGTGGGTATCACGCACCTTTAAGTCACCCTGTGTATTCCATTCTTTTAGAACTTCTTTCCCTGTAGCCTTCTGATAGTCTGTAGCAGTCTTATAAGCTGCCGATTCATACACCCTATGTGCTTCACTATCAAGTAACTTAACAAGTGCTTTAACATCGTTATTTGCCACATATTCGTAAACACGGTCTTTGAATGTCTTGCCAGCAATGCTTTTGTAAATGCATGACTGCATGTCGGATGAACTGACATCGATATCCTTTGTGAGTCCTGTGCTATACAAGCCATCGATGTAATAACTTCCCAATAGCATGTAAAGTTCATACTCGATGTATTCTTGTTTCTTCTTTAATTCCAATGTCTTGGAAGTAAGATATGCATTCACGATTTTTTCTGTGTTTGCATGTATCTCGTCAAAATCTAAAATGGTTAGCATAAATAAAAGAAAAGGGATATCACGATATGCATGAATACATACCTTGATACCCCTTTGGGTTTCTCCTTTCCACGTTTGGAAACGGCCTATTTACTTTTCGTCAGGAACTAACTTACGCATAACTTGTATGAGCACAACTTGATTTCGTTCAATCTTGACTTCAACGATATTGCTCTTATTCAGTTCCTTCTCGATTCTCTGGATCTGTCTTGGTGTCAGTTTGAATTGCATTTACTTCCTTCCCTTGCTCATTTGCTTGTTGTGCCATATATTCCTTTGATTCAATCCATGCTCCTTCACTATCTGGGAATAGGTTTGCAGTAGCAAACGCTAATCGTGGAGCAATCTTTTCATTCTGTAACATTGCAATCAGCACTTGAACCTTAGATTGGATATTCTCGTAGTTCTTACGTGTGAACTTGATATCGATGTCCTTGTAGTCCAGTATCAAGTCGGACGTGTTATTGCAAATATATGCAACAAGTTTTAGCAACTGTCGTTCGCTTGCCTTAAATAAGTTTTCTGTATCTTTTGCTCTGGCTTCTGCCAAGTACCATCCATCTTGCATGATGGTTGCCATACCAGTTTCTGCTGAACTTCCTGTTTTCTTGGTTGGTGGCATACCGACAATCGCAAGTACATTATCAATCAAGTCATCAATGAGTGTTTGTGTGTTTGACTGGTCCAATTGTGATACAAGATATTTGATTTCACCTTGTAAACTTGGGTTGATATCTCTGAACTTGATAGCACCAATTTCATTCAGTGTTTCAACCTTCTCGGTATCAATATCCACGTTATGGAATAGCAATAGTGATTGTACGAATTGCTCTACTCCATCAAGTCTGTTGGATTGCACCAGGTTGATTGCGTCTAGTAGTGTAAGCACAATCTCAAACGCTCCAATACGTGCGTTATTCAGTGGATATTCGATAATCGGAATCTGTTGCAACGTGTTTGCTTGCTTTGCAACTATCTTATCTTCCTTGACCTTGAAGTATGTATCTTTGGTATAGCACTCGTAAGTCGTAACATCCATTCCAGTTTTTTCATCTGATTCCGTGTAGATACGTACTCCGATAAGTGCAGGCTCTCCGATAAGCAAAGAACTGTAAACTACAAACGTGTTTCTTGGATCAGCACTGTATAAATCAAACGGAATGTCATCCTCTTTATCACTCTGTAAGAGAATCTTTACTCCCAAGCCAAAGATATGCATGTTATCAACAACATCTTTATCGACTGTAACTTTATTCTTGACATCCATGTAGGAATTAAGGGTACTGATTTCATCCGATTGCTCGTTTGACTTTGACGCATATTGAATCGGTGAATATAACAAGTAGCCAGTCTTGAACGATACGATTTCATTTGCCTTGTTTACAACAATTTTATTGTTGATAGTAGGTCTGATTTTCTTGATACGATTCAGAATAGGTTGATTACCTGTATAGTATTTGTACAGATATTCTTCTTCTCTTGCGTTCTTCTTATGTATGTCGAGTGCTTTCTTCAAACACTGAACGATATTCTGCTCATCGATACTGCCTACATTTAATAAAATCTTCTTTCTACCTGTATAAGCCATTTATCAGTTTCCCTTCATCATCGTCAAGTTATCACTTTTAAAAGCAAAAACAAGCATAACGTTTGTATTTTTTAATAAAATTATTAGAATGGTCTATCGAAAATTTCAACTGTAGGAATTAGAATCTCTTGATACATATTAGAAGCCATAGCAAGGCTATCTGGTGCGTCATCATGTTTATTTTTGCCATTTGCTTTGAAGCTGAACACATTTTGCATGAATTGCTCGTAGTCCTTTGAACGTTTACCGCTTTCCAAGAACACAAAGTGCTGAATGATATCAGCCTTCTTTTCATAAATGCGAATATTCTTCGCAACAAGCGTTGGTGCAGAAACCATCTCAACATTGCATTTATAATTCAATTTGTTTAATTCTTCTTCGATACCTTCAACATAACTCTCAAGTGTCTTATTTGCTTCTACACGCAACGTAGTAAGGCCATGTTCTTTTGTTTTTGTAGCGATAGTAGGTTGTGATATTGTCTTATCTTCATTTGTATAAATGACATCCACCACGTACACCTTATCACCATAAGCCTTGCATATAGGACCAGCAACAAAGTCTCCGCCACCGAATGCAGGATCTACTGTTGTAAAAGCCCAATCACATGGCAAGTCTGGTAAAGTGCCATCAAAGAAGTTCATATCATTCGGATTGAACACTGTTCCTTCTCTATCGATTGGTTGTTGTTGGTACTGTGCAAGCCATGACTCAATGTCTCCATTCTGCTCGAAGGAAGCACGTTTCTGCTGGTATGTCTCTGTAGAAAAACCAACTCCATAATCATATTCAAAGTTGCTTTCATCATTCTCATCGAGTGCAGGAATACTGATATCAGCCCATTTATGATTCTTAAACTTCTCATTCGTCTTTAGAAGTTCCATTCTTCTACCGATTGGATCTTTTGTACTCCATCTAGTACCAATCCACAATATACGTGTGCTTTGCTTTGCACGGGAAAGCATATTGTTATCAACTTTGCCCCATGCAGTCTCAAGTCTATCTGGGTTAAGGGCTTCTTCAATACCACTTAACAAGTCGTCAGATATCAAGATTCCCCCTTCAACGTCACATGCACCATTCAATGTTCCATACAATGAACGACAAGTCATGGTTGGATAATGTCTCTTTGTATCTACGGATAATGTTTGGTCCTTAGCATTTGACAATCCGTTATTAGTATTCGGTAACACTCTATCTGGAAATATCTTTTGCCAATTATATGTATGTGGATCTTGTAAGATTTCCTGTACACCATCGTAAAACTTACCAGTCAATATCGCAGAGTACGATACATACAAGTTCGGAAATTGTGGGTATTTACCCATAAGCCAGGTTATGAAGAAAATAATCAGCGTGGTCTTACCAGTTCTCGGTGGTTGCGATAAGAATAATTCCTGTATATCCCCATCTGCTAGTTTCTGTAGGGTTTCTACGTGGCCCTTGAGTATCTTCTTACGGGGAATGTAGAATCGCTCTCTAGGCTTTCTATCGTATTCCAACGCTATCATGAAACTATCGAACCAGTCTTGTGCGTCGAACACGTACATCTTGAAAATGAGTTCTCGCATTTTCTCTGCAAGTGCATAATCTTCTTGCTCAACTGCATATCGCATGACATACCCAGATACTGCAATTAAATCCAATACGTTTTCGTGCAGCTCGTTTTTAGAAACGTATTCTGCCTTCATCTTCATTAGGTACGCAAGTCCATCTTCACATGGTTGGTACTCATTTCTGTTCCCTATAACAGTCAAAATGTTTCTGAATATCCCTTGCATTCTCTCTATGTTTTTCATGTGCTCTCCTTTGCAAAATAAAAAAAGGGAAATACACAATTTATGTGCTTCCCTTTGGAATTACCATTATCCCTTTGGATATAGGCTATCTATTAGTCCAGAAATATATAAATATCTCTATCTTTACGCTTATTATACTTCTTATCGACTTTATTTTGTAACTTACGTTGTCGCTTATATTCCTTGATATAAGCCTTATCCGCCATCCTTCTATCGTGTGTAGCGATTCTATACAATACAAACAACGTAGCAAATACTAGAAAACATAGAAAATTTAACATAAACCAATCCTTTCTACTTCACAATAATACTTATGAGTACTGATACCCAACTCTCTACATGCTTTTCGCATAGAGATTTTTTTATTGTCTACTAGCTGCTTATATTCTAAGAACTTGGATTTATCGATAGGCTTGAGTTTTCTGCCTTCTTTATAGTCTGGGTTATTCTCTTTTGCTATTTCTTTTCCTGCTTGAGTGCGTTCTTGAATAATCTTGCGTTCAAACTCACTGATAGCCAACATGATATTTATTGTAAGCCTTCCTGCAGGTGTATCACTGAACTCACCAATATTTAAGATATTCAATTTGCAACCTTTATTGACAATCGTATCAATTATCTCTAAACCATCTTTTAGACTTCTTGCAATGCGATCCAGTTTGCATACATATAAGTAGTCACCACTCTGTAATGTATCAAGCAACTTTTGTAACTCCGGTCTATCTCTCTTTGCACCGCTATATACGTCTTGGAATATCACTTCACAATGATGTTTATTCAATTCTTCTATCTGTGCTTCCAAGCCATTACCATACATTGACTGGCCCTTTGTGCTTACACGGGCATATCCATAAATCATTCTTCTTCACTCTTTCCAGATAGTAACCATTCTTCACTATTCTTTTCACTAGCCATCTTGTCCTTGACGATAACTTCATATCCCATGGCTTCCATCATAGAAACAAAGTTCTTTACTCCAATGTTCTTGCTTTGGTAAATATATCTGGCAATGTTTGTTTGCCCCTTCATCCCCATTCTCTTTGCCAATTCCATTTGAGACCAACCACGTTGTTGCAATCCCTTTATAATCATTTCCTGTTCCGTTAGTTTCATAATAAATTTCTCCTTTTAATTACACTTATATAATAACACTGCTTTAGGGAATGTCAATACATATTTGTAATACCCCTTTTAAAAATTCTTGGGTGGATATGGGGTTAGCCCGCCCTGAATCGACCTGACAAAAGGGGGATGGTGTACCCTACTCCATCCGTAGCAATTGCATGCATATTATACGCTTTATTTATTGATTGATTCATTGCAGGACTGAACACGTTAAAAATTTGACGGCTTGCCTTACATTCAAAATATAGCAAAATATGCACGTTGTTTTATATGCACATAAAAATTACACCATGAAAATATTTTCATAATTACATATAAATAATAAAAAAATTCTATAAATTATATAAAATAATTACATTTATGTATTTACTTATTATATATATGTGTTATTATATATATGTAATAAAAATGCCGACAAGGTAAAGAAAGGAAACCCAGGATATGAAAGATTACACAAAAGCAATCGAAGGAACACTCGAAGAAGTACTCAATCAACTAAAAGACAAATATATAAAAGTTGATTGTGCATTGGGCTCGGATCGTGAAGAAGTAAAAAGCGGTGAAGAATGGCTTGATTACTTCCAAGACAACGACGATAACACGCTAACACTTAACGCAATTGCTACACCTACAGAATCACCATTCAATTATTACAATTTCGATATTGAAACATTTGAAGGATAAGAAAAGAAAGAGGATAAAAAAATATGAAATACAAAACAACAGAAAAAGCAATTAAACAAAACTACAACAAGATTATAAAAGTCGGTTATTGCAACCTACAATATTTGTTACAATACGAAGAACCAATCGCTTATACTTGCGGATCGTGCGGATGGAAAGCAGATATCTATAATATCAATGGTACAATCATTGTCACAGGATATCAGCCATTCGGGGAATATTACCGGAAATTATGATTTATATCAAAAGTACGAAAAGAAAGCCCAGAAAATTTTATATAATAACAATTTATCATACAAAGCAAAAAAGAACCGATTAAACAAACTAATAAATCAATTTATCGAAGAAGTAACTAAATAGAAATGGAAGGATAAAAAAAACATGACAAACACAAATAAAAAGATAATCGAGGGTATCAGATTTATAGCAAGAGATACACAGAAAGTTAAAATATTCGATAAAATCGGATATATTAACGGATATTCTGCAGTTGATGACTTATTGCAAGATGTAAGAAGATTTCAAGAAAGATACGAGCATGAGTTCAGCATATACGACTCTGCATGTATTGACTATGGAAAAATTGACGTGAATGCATTAAGAAAGCAAGCAGAAGAACTCGCAGAACAGAACGACGACGATGAAAACGAAGTATTTTATGAATTATTTGATAAAGCAATCGAAAAAATAAACCCGCCTTACTCAGTAATCATGGAACAAATTAAAAAAGAAATCGGATACTATCACCAAGTACAACTATACGATGGTACAAAATGGTTTGATGATTCAGAAATTGACATAATCGACTATGATGATGGGAATTTTGGAACTTTCACGCTAAAGGAAGATGAAGAATAATAAGGCGGTTTATCCGCCTTTTATGAAAGGAATTAGGTACTATGATTTTACAAATAAATGATACTCAATACATAAATATAAATACTCATTTACTCATTGCAGGAAGTTCTGGAAGTGGTAAAAGTGTAGCACTTCACGCCTTAATATTATCAGCGATGGAACAAGGCTATAAATTAGCCCTAATTGATCCGAAACGTGTGGAGTTATCTTTTTATAAAAACATAAATAACCTACTTTTACCGATTGGTAAAAGTGCAGAAGAAGCAGAAAACACAATCCAAAATATATACGACTTGATGGAGTCCAGATATAAGAAAATGGATAAACTCGAACAGAGAAAAAGCAACGAAGTGCCTATATTACTGGTTATTGATGAGTTTGCGGAGTTGATAGAACAGAATAAAAAACTAATGCAAACCATCGAACGAATTGCGTCGCTCGGTCGAGCGTGTAACATCCATTTAATTTTATCCACTCAATACCCTATAGTTAAGTATGTATCAAACGCAATCAAGTCAAATAGTGCCCGCTTATGTTTCCGCTGTAAGTCAAAAATGCAATACAGAATCATTTTAGAACACTACCCAGAAAAAAACCCGCCGTTATACCATGGTATCTTCCAAGATGATAGCGGAGAAGAAACTATCATAAAGGCTCGATATTACACCGATTCAGAGATAAAAAAGCGTTGTGAAGAAAATCAAAAACACGGATTTATAACTAACCTACTAACTCGCTAGTAGGTTTTTTATTACCTTTACGCAGCTTGTTTTTAAGGCACTTCATACAGTGCCATTTTTAGCGTGTTTTAGGCGTGTTTATGTTTGGATGATAATTATATCATTCTTATAAAAATCGCTTTAAATAGGCACGTTATAGAAGGCTATAGCACAACGATATATGCTATCCATATCACAAGTATAAAATACGAAAATACCAGGCTAAAAAGAAAAAAGGCAAAAGCCTTCTTTCTGCGACTTTCTGCCCTTTCTGCGATTTTTATTCTTCATTTTCTGAATCGATATCGATGATATCCGAATATCTATCTTCCAGTTCTGCCTTTGATTTCTTATCCAGTTCATTTTCTGGTCTGTTGTTGATGATTTCTCGCTTGTCTACCATTCCATAGAAGTTCTTGGAACGGAAGATATACAAGATGGAATTGATCCTGTTACGCATAGCCAGTTCTGCGTCCTGTGCAGCTATGATTTGCTTAGCCTTTTGGAGCATTAATGAAACTACTTCGCCCTTTGATTTATCAACAATTATGTTGTTCACTTGTTGGTTAGTCAATCCTAACTCAAGTGCCATAGATTCAATCGTTGCCAGTTGTCCTTTTTCTGCACATTTTGTGAAAAACTGGTTTAATCTTTCTGCACATTCTTCTGGAGTTTGAATCGGTTTTTTGTCCAGTAAATCTAAGTAATTGCTTAACACTGCAGAAACCGCTGCATTCAGTTCTTTATCTTTCTGTGCAAGTTTCAGTTGTTCTCCGCCTTTAGTTTTTGAGATTTCTTTCATACCACGTTCTTCTAGTTCTGCGTCAATCTTTTTCATAATGTAATTTTTAGCAACCCTTCCTCGATGTGTATATCCATCTTTACCGAATCGATTTTTTACTGCTGGAATGTGCCCTTTCTGAAATGTCATTGATTATCGTACTTAGAGATAAATTCTTGTACTTCTCCATTCTGGCAATATGGAACTTTAGCAAAGGCAATGATGTCATCATACTGGTTTAACTGGGATGGATAAGAAGTCCAGCAATTTATTTCTGGGTTGTAGAACGCAAGTAACTTTTTGGTAGGGTTCTTTCTGCGGATTGCAACGTAGCACTGCTTGATGTTCGGTAAAGCATAACGGGTGGAAAGAAACTTGTTGTCAGGAAGCTGGTTGATATCAGTTTGAATTTTTCTAAAATCTCTTATCATACATTTCCTTTCTATGATACAAGGTAAGCCTTTAAATTCATTTCTTATACAGAATGAGTATTTTATCGTTCTATATCAAGAAACGAAAATAAACGCTACACTTCATACCTTAAAATCAATTTTTAGTATTGTTCATCTTTGCAAATTGTAAAACAAGCGTTTCTGCCAGTTTTTGTCTTTCCTTTTCAAGAGCCTTTACTCTATCCACTAGAGATTGCATACCAAGAGTTTGAATATTCTCTTGTTCTTTAAGTTTAATCATGCTAGACACTGCACCTTCCAAGGAACAGTGCCAGGCCAAATCTTCTCTACGTTCTTTTCTAACTCTTGAAACACAATAACTGTATAGGTCGTACCAGATATAATAGCCATCTTGGCAATCAATGCATTCTGGTAAATCTTTAGGTTGTCTTTGTTTAATTTCTAAAGCCATAAATAATTCTCCTTTCGTTTTAGGCTATAAGGTAAGCGATTTAAAGCGATGTTTTTACTGGGATGAGTATTTTATCATTCTCTCCAAAGAAACGTCTCTAACGCTCTATTATGAGCCTTAAACACGATATCTGAATAAATTGATTGGATGTACTAGGTCAAAGACTTCAAAATCGTCATATTCTGGTACTTTGTAATAGCCAGCGTTACCAAGACTTACTGCCATACTAGACAGAACACGTTTAGCAATACATTCCGTTTCAAAAGTACCCAACACTACAGAACGATTGAATCTGTAGATTGAGATGTCAAAGGTATTCTTACCACCCACTTTTTCGATAAAGATGTCCGTATTGGAAACATCAATCAATCGTGATTTATCTTGAGTTAAAACTTTACACATGTTTATTTTTCCTTTCTGTTAGATTTCAGAGATATCCACGAATATCCCTGTAGTCTTTGAATGGATCTTGATAGTCTGTTCATCTGCTACTTGTTGGTCGCCTTTGTTAAACCATCCACGACTAGCCATAACATCCTTGAATTGCTTGATTAAGTTATCGGTATCTGGTTTGGTTGTTTTTGGCATACCATCCTTCTGCTCTTTGTTGTCACCTTCTGGAAAGCACCAGATAGTTTTCAACTTGACTGCACCTTGCAAACCACGATGTACTTTTGTTTCAACTGTGGTATCTAAACTTCTTGCCAGGTTCAATTCCTTTTGAGTAGGCACATCAAACTTTACTGGGATGAGTTTATCAAACTTAGACAGAGCGTCATCCAAAGACTTTTTTGCTTTAGCCGCTCTTTCATCCAAATATACCGCTCCGGTTTTCGTATTAAACTTTTTTTCTTGAGCAGTCGAAGTCGGTACATGTTTCATTGCCATGAAGAAAGACTTATGAAACTTTGTACCACTTTCTTTTTTAATCATAAAACTTTTTTTCTGTCCTTTCATCAAAATTTTTTATTTGTGAATTTTTTTAATTTTTAAACTTTTAATCATTTTTTGGTAGGGGTAAAAGTTCGCCCTTAGTCGTTAGTCCACCCTATATTCACGGGAAGTTATAACCCGTGATATTGGGGTGGTGACGACTACGCAGGTAGGGAGTATACGACCGAATAATATATAAGCGTATTATCCCCCCCCTAGGTAATACGATAAATTCTCGTATTACCCACTCCCTAGGGGGTAATTAGGGGGTAATACACATTACCTACTAGGGGGTATCACAAGGGGGTAATTACTGTAGTACCACCCTATCTAATATCACCAGACTTCATCATCTTCATCGTTGGTAATATCTGCTTTAATGACTTCGGAAGCCAGGCTTTCACCCTCGATACCGCTACCATGTGAAACGATTTCAAAACCATTTTTCTTCAATAATTTCTTAAATGCATTCTTATTTTCTGCGTAAGTACCACCATATAACTTTGCCATTTCACTTGTTTTTACGTATTCAACTTCGCCATTTTCTACCTTTTCTGCTAGTGTTTGGTATGCACTTTCTAACTTAACGATGGTTGAATTTTGACGTTTTGCATTAAAACTTGAAATGTTTTTCTGGTTGAATACGGCTGCACTTTCTGGTTCATATTCACTTAAAATTCCTTCACTATCAACATAATGGATTGGATATCTGTTCCAAATATCGGTCGGCTCTAGTGGTTTAAATTCTCTTAAAGTGTATTCAATGCGAAGTGGGATTCCCTTACTTTCTACTAGGCTTTCTGGTACATCCAACTCTGTTACTGTAAGGATAGCGTCTGGATCACGTGCGAATACACCAGAACCACTTGCTCTATCGATGGATTTCTTACCACCTTGAAACCCCTTCGAGAAGTGATGACAATAAATAACACTGCAATTCAAAGCATTGGCAATAGCGTCAAACTGGTTGCAGAATGCAGCCATATCTCCAGCCTTGTTTTCATCACCATTCATAACCTTGTAAATAGGGTCGATGATGACTGCGATGTAGCCTTGTTTCTCACATCTTCTAATGAGTTTTGGTGCAAGTCTTTCCATTGTGGTAGCGTGTCCACGTAAATTCCAGATATCGATGTTGTTTGCGTGGTTTCCTACGTTCATTCCAAACGCCTTATATACTTCACTGATACGATTGATACATGACGCTCTATCAACTTCTAAATTGACGTATAAGACTTTGCCTTGCTTGCAACGTTTACCCATCCAATTCATACCTTCTGCGATTGCATACGCTAACTCAATCAGCATGAATGATTTACTGGTTTTACTAGCACCACTGATTAGCATTTTGTGACCTGTTCTAAGTACACCTTCAATGAGTTCATCTGCTAATTGTGGTGGGTTTTGTAATAACGTTTCAAGGTTCTCAAACTCTGGCAGATTGTCTGATATATCTTCAATATATTCTTCCCATTCTTCCCAAGAACCTTTACCAATGTTTGTATCGATAATGAATTGATAATTGCCATTACGCTCGAAGCCTGGGAAACGTGATAATCTACTAGGGTTTTTGTTTGCCTTATCTAAATCAAAGCCATTCTTTTTACAAATACCATATAAATAATCAACACGTTTCTTGTATTGAATTTCGTTGAGTGCGTCTACCCTTACGATAGCGTGGATTGACTTGTTGCCACTGTACATCATTACCGCAATCGGAAGTTCCAACTTGCGAAGCAATGCACTCTGTACACCGATATCCATGTTGTCACTTTCAATCAGTGCATAACGATATTCTGATACGTTTTTATCCTTTACACCTGTTCCGTCTAATGGATTGAATCTGATCCAAGCACCCGCTTTAGCGTTGTAATCACCGAATGTAGCACCGATGTCTTTTGTCTTATGCAATTCTTCTAAAAGCTGCCCACATGTTCTACTGTAATTACCACTATCGTATGGAATCATCTTTCCATTTTCTAACTCACGTGATTTTACACAATATCCCACGTGGTCGTCATTGTTGAATAGTGTTGTTAAATACGTTTCGATTTCTTTTATTGGTTGCCACGTGGACTTATTAGGGAACTTGATGTCGTCACGTTCCCTAA
>QWCO01000126.1_pt1 | contig 38828 bp, 52 predicted proteins | sample 1972611 | NCBI WGS metagenome assembly QWCO01 (sample SAMN09866706, study PRJNA288562) | Human oral metagenome isolate term1_saliva, whole genome shotgun sequencing... | reverse complement strand
CATGCCCATGTATCAAAATATGGAGGTAAATTTTTAAAATGAAAAAACTCATGACATTCTTGAAAAAAGCGAAAGTGAAGGCTTTCACACTTGTGGAAACAAGAGTATCTAAATTTGTTATTTTTCTGACCTAAATTCTCCAATTTATATCAATGATGCCAGGTTTAACAAATACCTTATCTATCAGATTTTTAATGGCAAAAGATTGCTCCTCATAACTCAATTGAGTGATGTCCTTTGTGCCTAATAATTTTTGGAATTGTTTTCGGTTTTCTTCTTGGTGGATAGCTGGGTTATTATTAAGCTCATTTTCTAGTAAATCTTTTTGTTTTAAGAATGTGTAAGTTTGAGTTTTTAACTCATCTAATGAAATCATATCGTTAAGGTAGAGGTCATTAAGTCGTTTCATTTTATTATTAAGGCTATTGATTTGATTTTCTATTTCCTCAACATTTATTATTTCTGGAGTTTCAAACATTTTATTTAATTTAGCCTTATTTAGCTGCAAGAGTCTTACTTGACCTAGTACATATATTTCAATATCATCCTTTTCATAAAAGCCAGAGTTGCATTTTTGGCCATTGTTATATACTGTAATTCCTTTTGTGGTTCTTGGAAATCTATTTACACATTGGTAGCGTATATTGCGCGTGCCATCTTTTCGTTTAGTTCCTAGAGTGACTCCCATTGGAGAACCGCAGTACCCACATTTAATAATGCCAGATAACATATATTTTGCTCTAAACGGCCTTGTGTTTTTGTTAAATTCATAGGTCTCAAGTTGTCTCTTTTTAAGTTCTTTTTGCACAGCCTCAAATGTCTCACTATCAATTATTGGGTCATGATTGCCTTGATATACTTCTCCTCTAAATCTAACCATTCCCATATAAACTGGATTTCTTAAAATCCTACTAATTCCTTGATAATTCCAAGGTTTGCCATTTCTCAACAAATCATTTTCATTAAGATAGTCTCTTAATTTGGTTAGTGATCTACCAGATAAGTACTCATTATAGATGGTTTTCACCACAATAGCCTCTGCTGGGTTGATATTAAGTGAGCTAGTAACTTTATCATAGGTATAACCAAATGCAATAGTACTGGTCATCATAGGTTTACCAGACTTAGCACGGCCGATCTTGCCCATCATCATACGTTCTCTAATAGTATCCCTATCTAATTGCCCGAAAGCTGACAGAATACCAACCATTGCTTTTCCTAGAGGGGTTGAGGTATCAAAGTTTTCTGTTAAGCTGATAAAGCCTATTCCATTTTTTTCTAGTACATCCTCAATAAATGAAATGTTATTACGTTGCGAGCGCCCAAGCCTTTTTAAGTCATAGACAATCATGGTATTAAATTTTTTCTTTTGGGCATCTCTCGATAGTCTGCTTAATTCCGGTCTTTCAATCGTAGCTCCAGAGATACCAGCATCAACATAAGTATCATGGATTTTCCATTTGTGTATGCTACAGTAGCTTGTAAGCAATGCAATTTGCTCATCGATACTATAACCCTCTTCTGCTTGTCCTTTTGTACTCACGCGCACATAAATAGCAACTTTATTCATCGTTAGCCTCCCTATTTTGTAAGTTTTATGGTAAAATAGGGTATAGAAAAAAGACCTATACCCTTAGTGTTTTAGGTTGCTTTTCAAATTGGTTTAAGTCCCATGCTCAAATTTTGGTCGAGGAGAGCAGGGGCTTTTTATTTTAGTTGTTTACTTTTACTTTCATAGATTTGTTTACAATGCCGCTTTCTTCAGCAAGTGTTGTATCATCTTCTGATTTGATGTATAGATCAGGTGAGTTGGTAAATCCTAGATCATATCCATTATCAATTGCCCAATTGGAGAAAGTACTTTCTTTGATGCTATATAAACTATCAGCGATTTTTTGAATTTCACTGTTAGAGTTATATTTAACATCTTGAGGGACATAAAGATAGATAACATTATTACCAACAGGTTTAACTGTTACTTGGTATCCACTAGCGCTTAACTGATTATTGATTTCAGTAGTAAGATGGGATGCAAATTCAGTATTTGAAACCTCTGTATAATCTTTACCATCGTTTTTTACTTCTTGTGATGATTGGCTAGTTTCTTCTTTGCTTGATGATGTACTAGTCTGCTCTGTTTTGTCAGTTTCTTTACTGTTATTTTTTGTGCTATCATTGCCACCGATAAAAAAGCTGGCAACCCAAACTAACAGGATAATTGCGATAAGAGATGACAAGCATCCCCCTTTTTGTTTTTGCATAGTATTCTCCTTAATTTTCCCTATAGATACTGATCACTTCCCCAATAGTGCGGATGTCATCGTCTTCTGATAGATAAATTTCCTCATAATTATTGTTAAGACTTTGTAAATACCAAGCGCCACCATAATCACGCTTGAGCTTTTTAACAAAGTTTTTTCCGTTCACTTGGAAAATCCCAATACTGTTAACATCAACTTGACTTTTTACATCGATAAAAAGTAAGTCGTTGTTTTCTATAAGTGGCTCCATACTATCCCCAACAACTTGTGCGATAGTATCGTATTTTTCTGGTACTTCTTCTTCCAAAAGTTCAACTTCCATGTGTAAGTTTTCCTCTTGATAGCTACCTAGACCAGCAGCAACTACACCCTCAACATAAGCAGTGACTCTTTTTCTATCATCAAAAATAGAGATAACATTATTTTCCTGCTCATTTAGTTGTTTCTCTGCGTAAGTGATAACATTTTCTTGCCTGCTAGGTTCGAGTTTATCGTAAAGCCATTGTATTTTTGAGGTATCTCCAAACATCATCGTCTGAGGCTCAACCCCAAAATATTTTGCTATTTCTTCTATTTCATATATTTTAGGTGAGCGAGTACCAGCCTCCCATTTTGAAATAGTAGATTTTGTTTTGCCAACTTCCTCAGCTAGTTGCTCCATAGTAAGATTTTTTTGCAATCTATACTTGTTTAGCATTTGAGGAAAGGCTATTTTAGTTTCCATTATCCCACCTCCTTTTTAATCTATTATATAGTGCAATTATAACTCAGTGTATCAAAAATGTCAACAAAAACGAGTAATAAAAAGAAACAAATAAGCCAAAAACGCTGATATAAAGGGTTTTTAGATATAAAAAGAAAAAAAGTTGACTTTTTTTACACAAAAGTGTTGACAAAATAGAAACAAAGGGATAGAATTACATTGTAGAGTTGACAAAAAGGAAACTCAAAATAAACAGAAAGGAGTAATTTATGGAAAAAGTAGTAGCAGATAAAAATGCTTTTGAAAAACTGCTGGATAAAAGTGGGCTAAAGCGTAAAGTTATCGCTGAACGTTTAGATATTTCTCGGAGCACTCTGTATAAGAAACAGAAAAATCCTAGAAATATAGGAGCAGATGAAATGGCAGAGTTTGCGGACGTCTTAGGGGTTGATCCTAAAACAGTTTTAAATGCCATTTTAATTTCATAGGTAGTTGACAAAAATAACACAACAGAAAGGAATAAAGTGAAAAGAACAAAAAAAGCACCTACGGACTGCAATCCAAGTAAGGCGCTTGTTTAAAAATAACTACTTTAATTATACCACATAATGAAAGAACTGAACAGCACACAACAACTATTAGTAAACAATTGGCAAAGGAAAAACTATCCATTAAGCGAGATTTTAATTGATAGTTTGGTAGGTTTGACAATTGTTGACACTCTCGCAATTTTAGCAACTGCTAGAAAGGAAAGAAAATGGTTAAAGAGCATTACATAGTAACGCACACAATGGCAGACGGAACCAAAAGAGACAGTATTGCCGGATATGTTATCCCTGACGATAACCCAGTATATGAGCTTTTTAGAAAAGTAAATGAGCGTAGATTGGAGGCTAACGGTTAATGAGATACATATTTCACCAATACCCATGAAAACTATACCTCTTTGAATAATGCTTTTTTGCAAGATACTAATTTGAGCTTGCAAGCAAAGGGATTGCTTGCTGAAATCCTTAGCAACAAGGATGACTGGCGCATCTATATAAGCGAACTTGAAAAAAGGTCAACTAATGGTAGGGATGCTCATAAAGCAGCTTACAAGGAATTACAAGAGGCAGGATATATACGAGTTGTAAGATTTAGTAGAGGATATAAAAAAGGTGTTGAAAATTATGTTTTCGCACAAGATATACCAATAAAGGATAGTCACTTAGATTATTTTAAACAGATATTAGATAGAGAGTTATCCAAAGGTAAAGGTAATTCAACTTACTGAAAAATCAACAGTTGAATTATTCAATAATTGAGAAAATCAACAGTTGAATTATTCAATAATTGAGAAAATCAACAGTTGAAAATTCCACTACTAATAAATACTAACTATACAACAAGTACCAATATATAACAATGTAGTGCTAGCGCACACTAAAAAACAACAATCTTGAGCCTAACGGCACTAACTAATAATAACTACTAATAAACAACAAACTCATCCTTATAGAAATAAGGGATTTATAGAGTTTTTACAGGAGGAGGAAAATGGCAAGTTTAACTTTCCCAGAGTTGCAACAAAAAATGCAATTAGAAAAAAAGAAATCAAAAGATGTAAAGTACGCATTTAGAAATGCCGAGGACATCTATACAACTTTCAAAGAGCTAAAAAGCGATTGGTCTGTAATCGTAACTGATGAACTCATTGAGCTTGTTGGAAAAATCTTTGTAAAAGCAACAGCCGTAGCTTTTAATGATGAGAGAAACGAGAGGTACCAATCAACAGCATACGCTGAAATGAGTCCAGTTCCAGTATTTAATACTCAAAAAGGACAGATTAAGCAAATGCAAGATCCACAATGGACAGGTGCAGTCAGCTCATACGCTCGAAAATATGCCTTGCAGGGGTTGTTTGCGATTGGTGAAAAAGATATTGATGAGTATCCAGTAGAAGAAACCCAAGTACAAGGACAGACTAATCAGCAACAGAAACCAAACAACCAGCAAGCTCAAGAACAACAAGTAAGGTACATTGATAACATTCAGTATCAAGAAATCATCAAGAACGTTGAAGAGATTGCGACGATTAAGGGAGCGCCATTTGATACAGTTGCCAATTTTGTGTTGAGCAAGTACCAAATAGACGATTTCCACAAAGTCCCAGTTGATGGCTATAACATAGTGATGGAATATCTCACTAAACAAATTCAAAAAGCATACGAAAAACAAGGAGTATAAGACATGACTGAAAATAAAATTTATTCGCCATGGGCTTTCACAGAAAACGAAAGCCAAAAACAGAAATCTAATCTTTCAGCTCTAAAAGAGTTGAAAGAGAAATATATCATCAAGGACAAATGGAATTACGACAAAATGAATGAACAAGATCAAGAAACCGTTGATGTTGTATATGGTCGAGTTGGTGGTGGTTACGGGAATTCACTGTATGAGATTTACAAGAATACCCCTAATTTATCAAAAACAGAACTTGCCTTAATTTGTGATAATGGCAATTTATGTTTTGGACATTCATCATCAGGTAGTAAAATCAAAATTTTCACAGACTAGGAGAATAAAGACATGGTAAAAGATGTAACTAATAGCTTGACAGAAATTAAGGTAGATTTCCAACCTGCAGTAATCAACGTTGATTATGATAGCGTTGAGAAACAACTTGCAGCAATCGTTGCACAGTACACGGATTATGAGGTGACTGCATCCACTTACAAGGCTGATTATGATGAGCGTACACGCCTAAACAAATTAAAAGAGGCGCTGGAAACTCGACGTAAGGAAATCAAAAACAACATCAATAATCCTTACAAGGAATTTGAGAAGTGGTACAAGAAAACAGTTGAGCCGCTGGATAATGTCATTGCAAGCATTACAGCAGGACTTAATGCGATTGATGAACATGAACGATTGATGCGCGTGGATGTGGTGCGTGCCACATTTGAAGATAAGTGTATGGTCGCAGGGCTTGAAAAATCCGCATTCGCTGACAAATACGATGAGTACAGCCTCAAGAAACATTTTAAAACAGGCAAGTATGAGCTGAAAAAGACAACACTTGATGAAATGGATGCTTTAGTGCTTTCAGAATTTGATGCCCTGGAAGAATACAAGGCCAACAAGCAAGCTATCCAAGAGCAGGCTCAAGAGTACGATTTGCCAGCTGACAGCTATATCAGACATCTTGAAGATGGTAAGAGCCTTGTTGATATCCTAAAGATGATGAAAACTCATCGTGATGCTGAGATTGCACGCAAAGAGCAGAAAGAGGCTCAAGAAAAAGCAGAAGCTGAACGACTTGAAGAAATTGCTCAATTGGCCAAAGAAAATGCTAATGCGCATATCAAGGCTTACGATGCTGAAACAGGCGAGATTTTGGAACAGGGTACAATTACACCAGAACCACAAAATAACGTGCGAGAGGTGGCAAAATTTGAGCCAAGCGAGCCTTTAACAATTAACTTGCGTTTGACATTGCATGGTGGAAAATCTCAGCTTAACCAGTTGCAAGAATGGCTTGAGGATAACTTTATCAGCTTTGAAACTTTGGAGGGTTAGGTGGAATTTAGAAAGTATCAACTTATTTTAGAATTTGAGGAGGCTAACAGGCCTCTCACACAAATTGAAAAGAAAAGCCTTGCTAGCTACTCTATCGAGTATTTAAAAGTGGGGCTAGATAGCTTAGAACGTGAATATTGCAACAGGAGGTATGCACAATGAAATTTAATGAATTGATTGAGAATGTGACGGATTGGGCTATTGAGAGAGAGATTGATAAAGAAAACCCTCTCTCTCAAATGCAAAAAATCCTTGAGGAGTACGGAGAATTGAACAAGGCAAAACACTCAAGCAATCATAAAGAGCTTGAGGATGCAATCGGCGATATTATGGTTGCTCTAACCGTGTTTACCGAACAAATGAACTTTACTAAAAAGGATATTATGCTAAACCCTCATAGGAACGGCTACACAAGATATGAGAGAGGTGAGATATCAACAGAAACTTTACTCTTATACGCAACTAAAGAAATTGGTTTAATGTCTAGCAAGTTGCTTGATCTAGTATTCAATCCGGGCGTTATCAACACGCTCACACAAATCCAATTTCACATACGTAATTTTACGGGTATTCTTTCAAAAATCTCAGTAAACGAGGGAACAATGCTTGATGCTTGTTTTGAAATTGCATGGAATGAAATTAAAGACCGTCAAGGTAAAAAAGTCAATGGAAAATGGATAAAAGAGGAGGTGCAAAATGATAAATAACGTTGTTTTAGTAGGGCGACTTACAAGAGATGCCGAACTGAGATACACGCAATCTAATATTGCGGTCGCTACGTTTACTCTTGCTGTAAATCGTCCATTTAAGAACGAGGCTGGAGAGCGTGAGGCTGATTTTATCAATTGCGTTATCTGGAGACAGTCAGCTGAAAATCTTGCTAATTGGGCTAAAAAAGGCTCATTGATTGGTATCACAGGAGTAATTCAAACACGTAGTTATGATAATCAACAAGGCCAACGTGTTTATGTCACAGAGGTTGTTGCTAGTAATTTCCAATTGCTAGAAAGTCGTAACAGTCAGCAAAATAATCAAGGCCATCAAGATCATCATGGCGGTTATCAGCAACAGGGTTACAGCAACCAGGGCAGTTCTTTCCAAAACGGAAATAACACAGGGAACAATTTCCAAAATGGAAATAGTTACGGACAACAAGGTAGTTTCTTTGAGGGGAACACAACAAATCCAGTTCCTGATTTCACCCATGGTAACAATCCATTTGGCAGACCGACAAACCCATTGGATATCAGTGATGATGATTTGCCGTTTTAGAAAGAGGTGCTGAATGGAATTTATCAAAGTTAAAGTCGATTTACAATGCCCATTTTGTGGACACTGTAAAGTGGTTAAGGTAGGAGCGCATCGCAAGGCTATTACTTGCCCATCGTGTAAACAAGATGTTTTCTTGTCGTGGGCAACTGGTATCGAGGGGGAAATTGATGAACATGGTTATTATTTCCATGCCGTCGAGCCTTTCAATATCCGCAAAATCAATCAAGAGTTTCAAGATGCCTTTGAGGATTCACCACCTAAACATTCTTTCACTATCAGAAATAAGATGAGAGGGTGATATAGTGCAGAAAATGATAGTATGGGCGTTGTTTGATAGTGGTAACGGCTCATATACTAAAGCAATCAACACGCTTAATAGTTCGGGGGGGGGCGAATATTGAAGTATATCCGATTGGGATAGATATTGAAAACAAGAACAATCATTTTATCCCTCTAAACCTTGCAGATTACTCACGCCTCTTTGGTGATAACAAGCTATTTGATACGCTTGACAAGCTACCACATCCAGATTTGATCATAGCAAGTCCACCTTGTGAGAGTTGGTCAAATGCTAGTGCGATGGCAAATGGCAACGCTTGTTGGAAAAAGGAAGATTTATCAGATAGTCTATTTGAGCCTCAGATACCACCTAGCATGTTTACTATTAGAGCGAACAAAGACTATGAGGATGCGTACAATAATTATCAGTATGATAGGCAATTTATGAAACGTGTTAATGGTGAGCTATGCGCCTTTAATACCATTGAAATCATAAAGAGGTATCAGCCTAAGTATTGGATAATTGAAAATCCAGCAACAGGGAGACTATGGAAGTATATAGAAACTATCATAGGCTTTCCATTGCCCTATAAAAACCCAACAAGGTACAACAACTATGATTACCCTTTGCAAAAACCGACCAAATTTGCAAGCAATCTATTTCTAAATCTCAACAATGATATAAATCCAGCAGAAATTGAATGGGGTAATTTTTCTAAATCGTATAATGAACGGTCTAATATACCTCAAAAGTTACTTTTGGATATATTTCAGACAGTACTAAACCAATTTGAAAAGGAAACAGAAAAAAATGACAAAAATTGAAATCGTTATGGTACTTACAACTTTGATGTCTATCACATGGGCAGCGATTGTTACAATTCACACTATGCAAGCTATCAAAAAGCACAAGGCAAAAGTGGATTATTATCAGAAACCACAAGTGCAATGCGAGATTGCACGTCATGTACTTAAAAACAAATGGTACTCAGATGGAGGGGAGGTGTTTAGATGAAAGTATTTGATGGTGCTAAAATGCGTGCCATCCGTAAAGAGGCAGAGCTTACTCAGTATGATCTTGCCCCTATGGTTGGCATTAGTCAAAATCGAGTAAGTGACATTGAGAGAAATGTTACAACTCCAACGATTGAAGAAATTGAGGCATTTGCCGATGCTCTAAATACTCAAGTATCATCATTTTTAAGCAACGAGTCAGAAATTGAGGTTATTGCTAATACCTTTACGAAAAAGAAAAAGGATACAGATGCAGAGTCTCACTTTGACACCCCAACCGAGCAAATGGAGCTATTTGTTGATGATACTTTACTAGGTCATGACCTGACAGGATATGTATTGATCAGCCAAAAAACCTATCTGGAGTTGTTAGATAGTCAAGATCGCTTAAAGCAGTTACAAAAACTTTTGAAGTAGGGAGGTTGTGATGAAATTTGAACTTATCAATGACCACTTTGAAAATGCTAAGCGATACAACATACCGAGGGCGCAACTTATCATTGCTGATATTCCTTACAATTTAGGAAATAATGCATACGCCTCTGACCCTAGATGGTACAAAGATGGCGATAACAAAAACGGAGAGAGCAGATTAGCAGGGAAATCATTTTTTGATACAGATAATGATTTCAAAATCAATAATTTCTTTGACTTTTGCAGCCGTTTGCTTAAAAAAGAGCCAAAAGAAAAAGGGAAAGCGCCTGCTATGATTGTCTTTCATGCCTGGCAACAGCGAGACATGATTATAGAATGTGGTAAAAAGCATGGTTTTAATAATGCTTATCCGCTCTATTTCACAAAGAAATCAAGCCCTCAAGTGCTAAAGGCCAATATGAAAATTGTTGGTGCGGTTGAAGAGGCAACGGTATTATATCGTGATAAACTCCCTAAATTTAACAATGGTGGGGCTATGATACTCAATCATGCCCCGTGGGAAAAAGATAGCTCTTACCCAGTTATCCACCCTACGCAAAAACCGATACCAGTTTTGAAACGATTGATTGAAATTTTTACAGACGAGGGCGATGTTGTCATTGATCCCGTAGCAGGTTCTGGATCAACTCTAAGGGCTGCTATTGAGATGAATAGGTCAGCCTATGGATTTGAAATTAAGAAAGATTTCTATAAGGCTGCACAAGAGAAAATGCTATCGTCATTTCAAATTAGCTTAATTTAAAGCAGGAGGACAATATGGATAAAAAACTTATTGGGTTAGACCTAACCCACATTGCAGATGGAGGATTACAGGAGAAACTAGACAAAGAGCTTGAAAAAGTCTTTGATAACATCCTTGACCTAAATACAGATGCGAAAGCAAAACGAAAAGTGACTATCACGCTTACGATGTCAGCTAACGAAGAGCGTACAGTGGTTGATACTATCATGGAGGTAAAATCAAAATTTGCGCCTCAAAATGGAGTAGCTACAACAATTCTTGTTGGGCGTGATTTTGACACAGGACAAGTACACGCTAACGAGCTGAAAAGTACAGTACCTGGTCAAATGTACTTTGACGAAAATGGGGAAATCCTTACTGATATTGGGCAACCAGTAGCAGAAATTGAACAACAAGCAGAAACAAAACAAGATATTATTGATTTCAACAAAAAGAAAGTAGGTAACTAATATGACAACAGAAAATCTTAAATCAGCATTGGAATACGCAGTAGAACTAAATGAGTGTGGATTAGAAATTTTAACAGCTGCAGATGGCACAGAGTATTATGATGCCAATAAATTCAACCTCAAAGAACTTGATCCTAAACGCTATCCTAAAACTCTGGAGCTATCAACCTTGACAAGCCTTGTTGACTATCTCAAAACAGACCTAAACAATTTGAAAAATCAACGCTTGATTGTAGCAGTTGAGAAAAACGACGAGGTGTGCGTTTGGTCTGAAAATGATGAGCTCGAACATCGCACATTGCTTGTTGATGTTAAGGCACGCATCCCAGAGCTATCTTTTGGCCGTTTCCTATCATCAGAACAGTTCAATATCATGTTGCAATCAAACTTTATTGACGATAATGATCGTGGCACATTGCTAGAATTTGCTAGCGCATTGAAAATTGAGAATGGGGCTGAAATTGAAGATACCGGAGTATATCAAGTAGCAACAGTTAAAACAGGAGTGGCAAGTCTTGCTAAAGGGAAAACACCTAACCCAGTTACATTGCGCCCATATCGTACATTTGGCGAGGTCGAACAACCAGCAAGCCTATTTGTCTTTAGGATTGATAAGCAAGCAAATATGGCTTTATTTGAGGCAGATGGTAAGCGTTGGGTAGCTGATGCAGTAGGAAACATTGCAGCCTATCTAAAAGAGCAACTAGCAGACCAAAAACATATCACAGTATTAGCATAAGAAAGGGGAAAAACAATGACTAAAGAAACTAAAAACACGGTATCAGCTGAAACTATCGTAGAGAACTTGAAAGAGTTCGCCAACAAATTACATGATGATAGTAAAGGTGGGATGGTTCGTTTTCTACTCATGGGAGATATGACGGGATTTAAGGTAGCTAATGATTTTCACAAACTCAGTCATGAATTACTAGATATCTTAGATGGTAAGAGTGCTAAAGAAGTGCTTGAAGAAGCTGATGAAAATGAGGAAGATAGCTCTTTGGTTGGAACAATCACTATCAATGTAGAAACTGGGAAAGTTGATGGGATTGATGACATCAAGGACACCAAAGCAAAAGAACAGATTTTAGCAGCTGTAAGTAAAGTGGTTGAAGAGTTAGGCGGTAATTAGATGATCTTGTTTCTGAAATTGATGGTTATCAGCGCTTGCTTACTCCTTGCTATTCTGATTTTCGTTGCTGGTCATAAAACCTACAAAGAGGGGAGAGCTGACAAGGTGGTTTGGTTTATCTTTGATGCTTATGCTATCGCTTTGATTTACACGGTAATAAAGATTTTGGAGACATGACATGAAAAATAAAAATCGAGTTGGTCTATTTTTTGCACTTGCAGCCTTGTCTCTATCAATGCTAAATCTAGGTTTGATAATCTCCAAAAATCACTATAAACCGCAGGTAGTCAAGCTGGAGCAACAAGTGGATGAATTTAAAAAAAGAAAACCAGTCATTATTTATCAAGTTGACAATGCCGGTGGTGAGCTTATCGGAACAGTCACAGATAAAGCTATTGTTGATGGTCATTATACGGTTACTATCGGAGCTTATGGCAAGTTTCTTGTTACTAAAGGGCAATATGATGCTCTTGATATTGGTGACGATGTACCAAAATTCTTAAAACAGAGAGGTATTAAGTAATGAGTGATTTTTTAAATCAAGATTGTTTGCAGGGAATGAAGAATTTTCCAGATAACTATTTTGATTTAGCTATTGTAGATCCACCATATTTTTCCGGGCCAGAAAAAAGAAAATACTATGGTCGGAAAGTCAGTCCGATTGGCGTCAATAGGCTTTATGGCGAAACCTCAGAGTGGCAAATTCCAAACAGAGATTATTTTGATGAGTTATTTAGAGTTTCAAAAAATCAAATCATTTGGGGAGTGAATTATTTCGACTATTCTTTTGGCTCTGGACGTATCGTTTGGGACAAAGTTAATGGTCAGTCAAGTTTTTCAGATTGCGAGCTAGCATACTGCAGTTTGCATGATAGCACGCGCTTATTTCGCTATATGTGGAATGGTATGATGCAAGGCAAGTCAATATCTGAAGGTCATATTCAGCAAGGAAATAAGGCATTGAATGAGGTTAGAATTCATCCGACTCAAAAACCAGTCAACCTTTACCTTTGGTTATTGCGAAACTACGCAAAAGAAGGCGATAAAATACTTGATACTCATGTTGGCTCAGCAAGTAGTTTAATTGCTTTTCATGAGTTAGGCTTTGAGTATATTGGTTTTGAAAAAGATAAACACATATATGAGTTAGCAATGGCCAGGCTAAACAGCTATAAATCACAAATAAAATTGTTCTAAGGAATTAGGAGCTTTGGATGAAATTTGAATTTTCTTTGCCTCGAAATACTAAGCTAAAATCTCTAAACATGGTTATCAACAGTAATGACAGGCAACATCAAACAGATAAAGCTAAAGTTACTAAGCGCATTAGAGCTTTTGCTTATTGGCATACATCGATGAACAAGGATAAAGGGAGGGCTGCTTTTAGCCCCTCTAACCCTTGTGAGGTTACAGTTACAATTTACAGCCCTACTAAATCTAAATTAGATCCGCCTAACTTGTATCCGACAGTCAAGGCTATTATTGATGGCATGACTGATGCGGGTATTTGGACAGACGATAATCACAAGGTTATCAAAAAGTTATCCTTTGTTTATGGTGGATTAAGTGAGGAAAAAGGGCATTATAGATTAGAGTTTGATATAGAGGAGGTCACAGAGTGAAACGACCAGAACAATACCCATCTGGATACTTCATTCCTGAACTTATTGAAGATGAAGATATTATCTTCAATAAAGACAGTGAATATCACAAGCAGAAGAAAAAAGAAAAGAAAAATCCCATTTTTAAAAGAAATAAGCCCCAAAAGTAAGGAGGATAAAAAATGGAACTAGAAATAATTGACAACGTAAACAAGCCAAGCCACTACCAAGGGCGGTATGGCATGGAATCTATCGATGCTCTAAGAAATTTCATGACACCAGAGCAATTAAAGGGTTTTTATCTTGGAAATGCTTTGAAGTATCAGCTACGTTTCCAGAAAAAGAATGGGCTTGAAGATTTGAAAAAGGCTCGTAAAAATTTGGAGTGGTTAATTGATGAATTTGAGGCAGAAAAATGAGACCTAAAAAATATCCATATTTAGGAAGAAAGAAAATTCAAAAAATCCCGTCGCCATTATTTTCTGCACGACCAATTTTTAACGAGATTCCAATTGTGGAAGAGATCAAAGTTGAGCTCGGAGTTGAAGCTAATGTTGGACGTTCATATCCAGAAATGGTAATACATTTAGATATTTCTGGATATGGGAATAGAGTACATTCTGTATATCATTTCCCTGGTGTCTTCCTTACTGTTGGTGAATCAATCCAACTAAAGATACTATTTTATAAAAGGCTTAGAAATTTTACTGCGGATCATTTCTTGACCTTTAGAGAATCTGATTGGAAGTTCTTTATCCGTGACCTGGTCAATGAATTTTTGCATTAGAAAGTTAATGAGGAGAAGAAAAATGAAGTTAAAAAAACTATTAGCAATCGCATTGCTTGGCTTATCTTTTGTATGGTTAGCAGCATGTGGAAACAAGGATGTCCTTGGAACAACTTTCACTTTTAATTACGCAAAAGTGAAAATGGTAGATGGGCAAATCGTAGAGGGCAAAGTCAAACAGTGGGCGAAGTACGAGAAACAGGATAGTATTCGTGTTACTTTTGAAAATGGTGATGAGTATTACACTCACTCAAGTAACGTGACTTTGTACAATAAATGATGAGGGGGTGATACATGACTGATGACGAAGAAAAAAATAGAGCGCTTGTCAGTTATCCATCGCAGAGAAATTAATTGGCTAAAGTGGTATTTTTTGAGAGATAAGAAAAATCCTCAAAAAACAATCTTGGAGCAAAAGATACATGAGGCATTTTTAGAGAATAACATTGAGCAGTCTGTATTTTTGGTAAATCTGAAAACTGTAACAGATGAATATATCGAGAAATCAGATAGAAAGATGTTAAAAACGATAAAAGAGGTCTATGTATTTGAAAATATCAATGTGATCGGCGCGTGTCAAAAAATTTTATATCTAAGTCCTAGCCCAGCATACACTTACATCAATAAATGGTTTGATAAGTATTTTGTTTCAACTTACAAGTACATCCCCTTATCTAAATAACCGTAAAAATACCCTATCCTATGTATCTATAATCAAGGTACATAGGTTTTTTATTAGGAGGATAATATGGACAATCTGACAACAAAACCATACCACAGACAGAATACTATTAACCAGTATAATTTGTTGGATTATGATGCCACGCGCACAGATGGTAAATATAATTTGCCAATCCTTGAACCAGTTGATCATATTCCTAAAAAATTACAGGGATTTAACTATGTTTTGAATAAACCTGACTACTCAGCTACTGTACATTTTTTCCTAGATGATTATCAGTTTGAAAGAATTTGGAAACGCCCGGATTTTTACCTAGAGAAACTAGCTGATTTCGATTGTGTACTTACACCAGATTTTAGCCTATACACAGACATGCCAATAGCTATGCAACTTTGGAATACTTATCGCTCAAGGTTGATAGGCCAAATGATGCAGAATTGGGGCTATACAGTTATACCTACTGTATCTTGGTCAAGCCAAGAAAGCCATGATTTTTGTTTTGATGGTCTGCCGAAACATAGCACAGTGGCCATCAGTACAGTAGGCATAAAACAACGCAAAGAGCGCTTTGAGTTGTGGAAAGATGGAGTAGATACCATGATTAAAAAGATAGCGCCAAAGCGTATTTTGGTATATGGTGGTGAGGTTGATTATGATTATAAAGGTATCGAGGTAGTTTATTTTGGGAATGAAACGACAGAAAGGATGGACAAATGGGCGGTAGAGGAGCAAGCTCTGGAATGAGTGATAAAGACAAAAAGTATGGGACAGAATATAAGACTGTACATAAAGTGGGTAATATAAAATTTGTTACTCAAAACGAGCAAGGGTCACAAAAGACTCCGATGGAAACGATGACAAAAGGTAGAGTTTACGTACTTATTGACAAGAACAAAAACACACCCAAGAGTATTGTTTATTTTGATACAAAAAATAAGCGTAATAAGCAAATTGACTTAGATCATGTGCATAAAGGTATGAAACCACATGCTCATCACGGCTATAATCATGCAGAACATGAGAAAAGCAAAAAGGGTGCAACCAATTTGACACCAAAAGAGCGTAAACTTGTTGAAAAAGTCAAAAAGGAGTGGTATAATTACACTAAGAAACGTAGGGAGTAGTATATAGGGATTACGCCTTGATGGAGGAGATTCCGGTTCGAATCCGGGCTACTACGTTACATCTTAGCCCCTTAATTGGGGCTTTTTTTGCGCCTTAAATCAAAAATAACAGTAAAACATCCCCTCTTTTAGCATATAAAATGAAATCATGAGTAGCAATACTTGTGATTTTTTGTTGGAAAGGAGGTAGCGAATGAATGAAAGACAGAGGCGCTTTGCAGATGAGTACATAAAGACAGGAAACGGCTATCAATCAGCAATTAAGGCTGGTTATAGTGAGAGTTATGCCAATAATCGTATTACTGAACTGTTGGGAAATGTTGGGATAAAAGAGTACATAAATAAGCAGATGCGAGAGCTGCATAAGTCAAATATCATGGATGCGACAGAGGCGCTCTATATCCTTTCTGAAATCGCTAGAGGTAAACGAGATGAGGAGGTTTTGATACTTAATCCAACAACAGGAAAAGTAGAGAGACATATCAAAAAAGCAGATAATGCAACAGTTATTAAAGCTATTACTGAAATCTTGAAACGATATCCAACAGCTAAACAATCTGAAAAACTAGAGCTTGAGATTGAGAAATTAAAATCACAGTTGATAGATACACAAATGGAAGATGACACCATCACAATTATTGATAGTTGGGAGGGTGACGATGAAGATAATTGATATTCAAAAAAATGTCAATCCTCATTTCAAGAGCGTTTGGAAATCCAAGAAACCTTACAACATTTTGAAAGGTGGGCGAAACTCATTCAAATCATCAGTTATTACCTTAAAGCTGATTGTCATGATGACTTGGTACATTATAAGGGGTGAAACTGCCAATATTGTCATTATCCGTAAAGTAGCTAATACAATCCGTGACAGTGTGTACAATCAAATCCAATGGGGACTATCGTTATTTGGCCTAACCAGTCGCTTTAAGATGACAGTCAGCCCATTTAAGATAAGTCACAAAAAGACAGGCTCAACATTTTATTTTTACGGCCTTGATGACTACCAAAAGTTGAAATCAAACAACATTGGGAATATTATTGCAGTTTGGTATGAGGAGGCTGCTGAATTTTCAAGCGCAGAAGAATTTGACCAGACCAACATTACATTTATGCGCCAAAAACATCCACGCGCTCAATTTGTTAAAATCTTTTGGTCATATAACCCTCCTATCAATCCGTACAGTTGGATAAATGAGTGGTATGAGGAAATGAATACGCAAGATAATTACTTATGCCATTCTAGTACTTATCTTGATGATGAGTTAGGATTTGTAAACGATCAGATGTTGGCTGATATTGAGCGTATAAAAAAGAATGACTATGATTACTACAGGTATGTCTATCTAGGTGAGTCAGTTGGTTTAGGGAATAATATCTATAACATGAGTACATTTCACCCGTTAGATGCTTTGCCTAGTGATGATAGGCTGATAGGTATATCTTTTGCATTGGACGGTGGGCATCAGCAGTCAGCTACTGCATGTTGTGCTTTTGGGATAACTGCTAAAGGTAAGGTTATCTTACTTGATACCTGGTATTACTCGCCAGCTGGCCAAGTGATAAAGAAAGCACCTAGCCAACTATCACAGGACATCAACGGCTTTATACAATCGGTTGTCAGCAAGTACAGAGTACCTATCTTGCAATATACGATTGATAGCGCAGAGGGAGCATTGAGAAACCAAATGTATCTTGATTTCGGTATTAGATGGCATCCAGTGGCTAAATTGAAGAAAGTGACAATGATTGATACATTCCAATCACTATTAGCACAAGGTCGCTTTTATTACCTTGCTACAGAGAATAACAAGGTATTTATTGAAGAACATAAGATGTACAGGTGGGATGAAAAGACACTGCAGTCCGATAGCCCAAATGTCATCAAAGATGATGACCATACATGCGATGTTGCCCAGTATTTTATACTAGACAATTCTAAGATACTTGGTTTGCGTGTTGGTAATTCATAAGGAGGGCAACAATGAACTTAATTCAAAAAGTAAAAGACTTTTTCAACCGTGGGAGGTATAACATGGAAACATCAAACCTAAACAGCATCTTGGAGCACCCAAAGGTAGCTGTAACACAATCCGAATTTAACAGGATACAGCTCAATCTAGCTTACTATCAATCTAAATTTGATGATGTGGAGTACATCAACACAGATGGAGACAGAAAGCGTAGAAAGATGCAACACTTACCGATTGCACGAACTGCAGCTAAAAAGATTGCCAGCCTTGTCTATAATGAACAAGCAGAGATCACAGCAGATGATGATACGCTAAATGATTTTCTTAATGATATGTTAGGAAATGATAGATTTAATAAAAATTTCGAGAGATATCTTGAAAGTTGCTTAGCGCTTGGTGGACTTGCTATGAGGCCTTATATTGATGGAGATAAGGTTAGAGTGGCATTTATTCAAGCACCAGTATTTTTGCCATTACAGAGCAATACACAGGATGTATCAAGCGCTGCAATCCTAACTAAGACCATTAAGTCAGAGGGCAAGAAAAACGTTTATTATACGTTAGTTGAGTTTCATGAGTGGGTAACTCAAGATGGCCAAGAGGTAGGGAGTACAAAAGATAAAAACCTATACCGCATCACTAATGAGTTATACAAATCAACATCAGATAGCACGCTGGGTGACCGTGTAAATTTGAGTGAGCTATATCCTGACTTGCAACCAGTGACAACGATACAAGGATTGTCACGCCCATTGTTTGTTTACCTCAAGACACCGGGCATGAACAATAAGGATATCAACAGCCCTCTTGGATTATCAATCTTTGACAACGCCAAAACCACTATTGATTTTATCAATCGCACGTATGATGAATTTATGTGGGAAATCAAGATGGGGCAAAGGCGCGTGATTGTGCCTGAGCAGTTGACACAATTACAGGTGCAAGATACCCAAGGGAACTTTACTTTTAAACGTCGGTTTGACACTGACCAAAATGTTTACATGCAAGTAGGAGCAGGAAACATGGATAGTGGGAGTATTATTGATCTTACAACTCCTATCCGCTCATCCGATTATATTTCAGCTATTTCAGAGGGGCTTAAACTATTTGAAATGCAAATTGGTGTATCTAGTGGCATGTTTACATTTGATGGGCAAGGGGTCAAGACAGCAACGGAGATTGTAAGCGAGAACTCAGACACATATCAAATGCGAAATAGCATTGTTGCACTTGTTGAGCAAGCTATCAAAGAGCTTTGTGTTTCAATGTGTGAACTTGGTAAAGCAGTAGGGGTTTACAGCGGAGAAATTCCAGAGCTTGATGATATTTCAGTTAATTTGGATGATGGTGTATTTACTGATCGGCATGCAGAGCTTGATTACTGGATGAAGATGGTAGCAGCTGGCTTTGCAACACAGAAAAGAGGTATTGCTAAAGTACTCAACATCACAGATGAAGAGGCAGAGAAAGAACTTGCTGAAATCAATGGGGAGTTACCACCAGAGAGCGATGCAGAGCTTGCTTTGTACGGAAAAACAGAGAAGAAAGCAGAAGAGGGAGAGCTATAAACTGCTATAAATTACAATAAACGACACATAAGGAGTTGAAAATGACTGATAAACGCAAAATGCCAACTCTAAATGATCAGCGATTTTCTTTGCACATGCAGGGTGTGAGTGATATTTATTCTAAAATGCAAATTGAGTTGTTTGATAGCATGATAAAACGACTTAAAGAGCGTGGCAATGCTGACCTTGCAAAAAATCCGTATATATGGCAATTAGAAAAACTCAACGATATGTACATGCTGAATGAGGAGAATTTAAAGATTATTGTTGAGCGTACAGGAATTGCTGAAAGTCTTTTGAGGGAAGTCATTGCTAACGAGGGATTAAAGGTCTACAAGGACACAAAGGAGCAACTAGAGGAAGATTTAAAAAGAGAATCTAGTGGCAAAGTTAGAAATGGTGTAATTGATGCTCTTGAGTCTTATACTCAACAAGCTATAAGTGACCTCAATCTTATCAATTCAACATTACCAGCAAGCATACAGACTGTTTTCAAGTCGGTTGTAGAGCAGACAGTAGCACAAGTGGTGGCAGGTACTAAAACGAGTGATAGAGCATTAAATGATACTATCATGTCGTGGCAAAAAAAGGGCTTTACTGGATTTACTGACAGCGCAGGGAGAGAGTGGCGAGCAGATAGCTATGCCAGAGCAATTATCAAAACGACAACTTACAGGGTTTACAATGATATGCGTACGAGGCCTGCAGAGGAATTAGGGATAGATACTTTTTACTACTCTATCAAGTCATCTGCTAGAGCTGCATGTGCTCCATTGCAAGGTAAGATTGTCACTAAAGGTCAAGGCAGAACAATAAACGGCCTTACTATTCATAGTTTGCTAGATTATGGTTTTGGTACTGCTGGGGGATGTCTAGGTGTCCATTGTGGTCATTATCTTACGCCTTTTATCGTAGGAGTAAATGAAATACCAGACTTGCCAGACTATATGAAAGATCTAACACCGGAACAAGCGGAAGAAAATGCACGCATCGAGGCTAAACAAAGAGCCTTAGAGCGCAATATCAAGCATCACAAAGAAAGATTGCACTATGCCAATACATTGGGCGATGATGATCTGATACAAGCTGAGAGGCTAAAAGTTAGAGCTTATCAAGGGAAAATAAGAGCTCTTGTAGAACAACACGAATTTTTAAGCCGTGATTACAGTAGAGAAAGAGCATATATCTAATTATCAAGAGGGTTACTAAACAACCCTCTTTTTTTGTGCCTAAAACCGTAAAAAATCCCATTCCATCCAAAGTAAACTGAAATAGTAAATAATATTTTGCTTTTCGGTGGGAGTTGTCCACCTAAAAAGAACTAAGGAGGTACAAATGGCATTTACAACAGAGGAACTACTCAAACTTGGATTGACAGAAGAACAGGCTAAATCAGTCTTTGCCTTGCGAGGAAAAGAGCTCAACGAGGACAAATCTGCCTTGGAAACTATCACCAAAGAAAGAGATAGTCTGAAAGACCAGTTGCAAAAAGCAGAGGAGCAAGTTGAAAACTTGAAATCGCTTGAAAGTATCAGCGCTGAACAAAAAGAGGTGATTGATAAATTGCAAGCAGATTACGACAAGTATAAACAAGAGGCTGCTGATGAACTGGCAAAAACAAATAAGGTGAATGCTATCAACCTTGCTTTGAAAGATACCACAGCACACAATCCATCAACCTTGATGAAGTTTATTGATGTTGATGCCATTGAACTAGATGACAGTGGCAAACCTAAACTAGATGACATCCTCAATGGTCTAAAGGAAAGTGACCCATATCTTTTTAAAGCAGAAGAAGATGGCAAGCCTAACCCAAATATCGTTGCGTTTGGAAATCCAACAGCAACAGACCCAGCACCAGATGCCTTTGCACAGGCATTAGGGCTAACAGAATAAAAAGGAGGAATAGTAGATGTCAATCAATTACATCACAAAACATGAGGGACAGTTTGAAAAACGCCTTATGCAAGGCTCATTGACTGCCATTCTTGAAACGCCAAAAGTAAATTGGCTCGGTGCAAAATCATTTGAATTGCCAACAATCTCTGTAACGGGATATAAGGCGCATACACGCTCTAAGGGTTACAACTCAGGTACAGTATCAAGCGATAAAAACGTTTATACTCTTGGTTTTGACCGAGATGTTGAGTTTTTTGTTGATACAGCAGATGTTGACGAAACAAACCAAGAGCTTTCAGCCGCTAACATCTCAAATACATTCATTTCAGAGCATGCAACACCAGAAGTTGATGCTTACCGCTTTTCTAAAATTGCAACAGCTGCAATCAATGGTCATCATTTCAAGCAAGAGGATAGCATTACACCGGAGAATGTCTACGGCATTTTGAAAGCTGCTATTTTACCAATGCGTAAATATGGAGCATCAAATCTTGTCATGTATGTATCTAGCGAGGTAATGGATGCCCTAGAGCGTGCTAAAGACTTTACACGCGCAATCGCTACTACATCACCTCAAGGAATTGACACACGTGTAACATCGCTAGATGGAGTGCAACTTATCGAGGTTTGGGATGATGCACGTTTCAAAACTCAGTTTGATTTTACAACTGGATTTGTGAAAGCTGGTGGCGGTAAAGATATCAATTTCTTGATCGTGGCTAAGACAGCTATCATTGCCAAAGCTAAATTTAACTCTATCTATCTCTTTGCTCCTGGGCAACACACAGAGGGTGATGGTTACCTATACCAAAACCGTTTGTATCATGATTTGTTTGTCTTGAAATCTCAAGAAGATGGGGTTTACGTTTCACATAAATCAGCATAGGAGGTAGCAGATGAAGAAATACATCAAAGAAAATCAAGTTTATACCGTGCAAGAGGGTAGTGAGCTTGAGGTGCAACTTATGGCAGATGGCTTTGAGGAATTGGTGGCAGATGGTGGGGAGCTTGAAACACCAAATGAAACTAAGGATAAAGGTGAAAAATAATGGCTAAGTATAAAGCAATTAAAAACCTAATTTTAAAGACACCTGGTATTTATGCGAAAGAGGGAGAATTTGTTGAGCTTGAACCGAATTATGCCGATCAAGTCAATAAAGACCTCAAGCAAACATTTCCGGATGTCGATGCAGTTTTAGAGCTTGTAGAAGATGTGCCCACACAATTTGAGCAGGCTGAATAAATAAGGGGTGGCGACACCCTTTATTTTTAAGGGAGGTTACGCATGACTTATTTAACAAAAGATGAGTTTGTTACTGACTTAGGCTTTGATGATGTAACGGATTTTGACAAGTTAGCTAAACGAGCAGAAATTGCTATCAATCTCTATACTCAAGGAATTTATCAAAAACATATTGACTTTGAGAAAGAGGTTGAGTATCGCAAATCTGCTATAAAGCTAGCTATGGGTTTTCAGATTGATTATTTGAATAACTCTGGCATCATGACAGCTGACGAAAAACAAACTATGGCAAGCGTTTCTATTGGTCGCACATCAATTAATTACGGCAATAAACAACGATTTTCAGCAGGCCAACAATTCAACCTTTGCTTTGATGCTGAAAATGCCCTGAAACAAGCTGGATTTAGCTTAATTGTGGGAGTTGATTATGATAGATAAACGCTTATTACAAGATGTTGTTACGGTTCGTAAGGTTGAGGGCAAAGATAACTATGGAGATATCAAGTACTCTGAACCATTGGATATTAAACCGGTAAGGTTTGATAGGTCGGTGGTTGTTACAGGTACTAACAACTCTAAAACTAGACAGAAAGCAGGCGTTGTTTACATTTACCCTAAGTTTGTGAATGTGACAGTTGATGATAGTTGGCTGGGTGCAGTTATGAATGATGGGGCGCGTGATTACCTTGTGATAGGTTATCAACCCAATTACCTTAATGGGAGAATTTTTAGCTATGAGGTTGAAGTTACATAATGGCAGATGTCAGAGTGAGCATTGATCTTGCAGGGGTAGAGAAAAAAGTATCACCTCAAGCTATGCAACGTGGCAAGATTGCTGCAGGTAGTGAGGCTTTGCTTATTATGGATAGTTCTGTACCTCTCAGGGCTGGTGGAGGTGCGTTAAGAGCCTCTGGGCGTGTAGAACCCAATGGAAATGTGAGTTATAACACGGTTTATGCTCGGGCGCAGTTCCACGGTACTAATGGGATTGTTGTTTTTAGAAAATATACAACCTCTGGTACTGGTAGCAGATGGGATAAACCGTTAAAAGCAAACATAGACAAGCTAAAAAAGGCGGCTATTAAAGGAATGGGTATCAGATAATGCAAAACAACAAAAACTTTCAAGATGTGCTACTGGCACATATTAACAACATCACAAAATTGCCATTAAAAGCAAGGCTAGATTATTTTGAAGATGATAAGGATGATTTAGTCATCAATGCTTTAAGTGGTGGAACTATTGACAAAGAGTACATGGATGGCACTAGGGAGGTATCACTACCATTTGAGATTGCTGTAAAGAGTAAATCAAATGCAGTAGCAATTGATACTATCTGGCTTATCAATGGAGATTTATCATCATTTGATATTGATTTGCCTAGTACAGACAACTCTTACACATTCTTATCATTGAAAGTGGACAAACCAGGAATAAATGGCAAGGATGAACAAGGTTATTTTGTCTATTCAATGCAAGTAACCGCGAAATTAGAAATAACAGGAGGATGACATAATGGTACGTCAAAAAAATGCCAAGCGCAAACACGAAATTGCGCCATTTGACCCTAAAAACCCAGCAGTTGTACCTGGCACAGAGGCTTGGAAACGACTTGCTAAGTACATTGAAACTATTGATGATGAAACGGATGAAGATACAGATGACACTGGTTACTACGACGGAGACGGTACACCAGAGGAAACTGTACTTACTGTCGTTGGTGGTTACTCATTTGAGGGGATCTATGACCCAGAGGATGCAGCTCAAGCGATGATTGCCGCTATGCGTTACAAAACAGGTGAGGCACGTCGTGTATGGCATCGAGTAACTACAGCTGACGGCAAGAAAACTTATACACAAGTTGCCAATGTTTCTGAAATCAAAGCAGGAGCAGGTGATGCGACAGCGTATGAAGAATTTGGTTGTACAATCAAATGGATTAAAGAGCCAGTTGAAGCTGGAATTGGTGGGTAGCCCACTATATAACTAATAGACATTTTGGAGGAAATTATCATGTCAAACAAAACTGTAATTGATTTAGGCAGCAAGGTTCTGTCATTTGATTTTGGAGAGTTTAGTCTTGATTATCGAGCAACGGATAAAAAAGATGCTCAAATTCAAGACAAGGCTGTAGAGTTAGAGGATAAGGTAGGTGCTTATCAGAAAGATGCAGAGAACATGAATGACAAAGAGGGTCGCAAAGCTCTAAAACCTATGGTTGATGAGTTCTTTGTAGCAATGTTTGATGAGGATGCCCCTCAAAAAATCTATGAGGTAGCTGGTGAAAACACTTGGAATTATCTCAATGTATTCTTACAGGTTTCAGCAACAATTCAAAAAGAATGGAAGAAGAAACTAAACGATGAAAATTTCAAGAAGTATCTTGCTGAATAATGTTTGATATTTCCAAAAAAATGGATGACAAGCTGGTACTTAACAACAAAGAGTATCAGCTTTTATTATCGTTTGATAGGGTGTTATGGATTTTTGATATGTGGGGTAAAGAACATATCCCAGTTGAACTTAAACCAAAACTAGCTCTAGCAAAATTAACCGATGATGTAACTTTTAAGGATATGGATACAAGGCAGGCGTTAGCTATCTATGCAGATATATTTGAAAAGCACATACAGGTTACTAGGGCTATTGATGAGGTTGATAGGTATGATATCGAGGGGAATGTATTGCCTAAAAAAACCAAAGATGCCCAAGATCACGATGATAAACCCTTATTTAATATCAAATATGATGGCGAGTACATTTTTTCATCGTTTATGCAGGCCTATAACATTGATTTGATTGAACAACAAGGGAAATTGCATTGGCAGAAGTTCAATGCCCTATTGTCTGGTTTACCAGATGGAACAAAGTTTGTTGAGGTAATGAAAATTAGAGCGTGGAAACCCTCAAAAGGGGAAAGTTCAAAAGAAAAACAAAAAATGCGTGAACTGCAGGAGCAATACGCATTGCCAAATATTTAATAAAGAAAGGAGGTAGAACATGGCAGACGGTAAGGTAACCATTGCGGTTGATTTGGATGGGAAGAAAGCCCAAGGGGATATAAATAGTCTGAAATCATCATTAGGTGGGCTAGGTTCAGCTTTTAAATCGGTTTTAGGAGCAAATTTAGTTAGTGGCGCATTGATGAGTGGAATTAGTGCACTCACAGGAGGAGTTAAAAGCGCATTTTCATCAGCAATTGATGAGGGGGCAAAATTACAACAATCTATCGGTGGTATTGAGACACTTTTTAAAGACTCAGCTGGTACTGTTAAACAGTATGCTAATGAGGCTTTTAGAACAGCTGGAGTATCAGCTAATGAGTACATGGAAAATGTAACATCATTTTCTGCCAGCTTGATTTCTTCTTTGGGAGGAGATACAGCAAAGGCTGCTGAGTTAGCGAATACAGCAATGACAGATATGTCAGACAACGCAAACAAGATGGGTTCTGATATGAAACTCATTACTCAAACTTACCAGTCATTGGCGCGTGGTAACTATGCAATGCTAGATAACCTAAAACTCGGTTATGGTGGAACAAAAGCAGAGATGCAACGACTAATAAAAGATGCTGCTAGTTACAAAGATGTGCAAGAGGAATTGAATATGACCGTAGATGAGGGCGATATGTCATTTGCGAACATGGTTAAAGCAATTTCTGTTGTACAAAAGAAACTAGGGATTACTGGTACTACTGCTAAAGAGGCAGCCGAAACATTTTCAGGATCTTTTGCATCTATGCAAGCTGCATTTAAGGATTTCTTAGGAAACCTTACAACAGGTGGAGACATTAGCAAACCTTTAGAGAACCTTGCTAAAACAGCCTCAACATTTATCTTTAGAAACTTTATACCGATGGTGGGCAATGCTTTCAAATCTTTGCCAAAAGCTATCTCAACATTTTTAGCATCAGCAAAACCAGAGATAGAGGCAGGGTTGAAAAAGATGTTGCCAGAAGAAATGGTAAACAATATCATGAAAACCTTTGATAAAGTTGGTAGCTTTTTGTCTAGTTTCAAAAATACGGGAGCTATAACAGCAGTAGCTGGAGCTTTTAATGCGGTGAAAGATGCAATAGGTCATGTCTTTTCATCTCTAGCTGGTAGTGGAGAAAATTTTGATAAGATCGCTAAAGCTTTAGGTGAGGTGGTTAAGTTTCTTGCAGATGCTGCTACTAAAGGGGCTGAGTTTATCTCCTCATTACCCCCTGGTGCTATTCAAACAATTGCTAGTGCAGTGATTGGGATGGTTGCAGCATTTAAAACAGTATCAATTGCAACTAAGGCTATAACTGGCCTAAAAACTGCTTTTGGGTTGTTGAAAATAGCTTTATCCAATCCTTGGGGGCTTGCTATTGCAGGTATTGGTGCTTTAATCGGTTGGTTTATTCAAGCATATACCACTAGCGAAGATTTCAGGAATAAGGTTAATGAAGTTGTTGAGGCAATTGGTAAAATAGCTAGCAAAATTGGAGAGTTCTTATCTGGAATAGATCCATCTATTTTTGCGCTGTTATTGCCAGTATTGGGGACTTTGTTATCTAAATTCAAAGGATTTGATATCATCGGAAAACTAAATCCGTTCAAGTTATTCAAAAAAAATGCTACGGAGGCTTTTGATGGTGCTGGAGCATCAGCGACTCAATCTAAAGGTATCATCGAACAAGTCTTTTCTGGGCTAGGTTCTCTCATCACATCTATTTCACAAGGTATTTCAACAGTACTACAAGGACTGGCAACAGCTATCTCAACAGTTGCCCAAGGTTTTGGTCAAGCGGCATCAATGGCCAGCCCTGCCCAATGGCTATCAATGGGGGCTGCAATGCTAATGGTTGGTGCAGGTGTGGCTTTAGTTGCTGGTGGTATCTATATATTAGTTCAAGCAGCAATAGAACTAGGCAATGCCGGAACAAGTGCCCAATTGGCAATGCTTGGCCTTGGAGTTGGTATAGCTGTATTAGCAGGTATATTTGCCTTGTTGGGGCCAGCTTTGACAGCTAGCGCTGTTGGGATACTTGCATTTGGAGCATCAATTGCTTTAATTGGTGCAGGTATTGCTATTGCAGCGTACGGCCTCTCAATACTTGTAAATGCTTTTGCGAATGCAGAGGGAGCAATCACAGCAACAGGCCAAGCTATAAGCACAGCGGCTCAAGGTATCGGTCAAGGGTTGCAAACAGCCCTTGATGGTGCTGCACGAGTTGTTGAGAGTTTCGGTACAGCGATTAAGACAGCTCTTGAGGGTGTAGCAAATGTATTTAAGAGTGTTGGAGAGGCTATTAGAACTGTATTAGATGGAATTAAAGGTGTAATTGAGTCAGTTGGAAACTCGTTCACCCAAATAGGTGACTCACTAGCTAAGATTGCTAGCAATGCAGGTGGCATTATGAATGCTGCAGCAGGAGTTGGAGCACTAGCAGCAGCTGTTACAGGTTTAGGTGCTGCATCTTATGCAGGGAACTTAGTTGGATTTACTGGTGACATTGAGAAACTTAATGCAGCAATTAAAAATCTTGGCTCTGGCTTTGCTGGAATTTCAAGCTCTTTTCAAACAATAGGGACATCTATGTCTTTAGTTGCTACATCATCTATGATGGCAGTTACAGGGCTTACTAATTTTTCAACTCAGATAACATTGTTGTCAACAACTTTAGGTCTTTTACCATCTATTATGACAATGGCAGTATCTGGCTTTACTATTTTCACAGCACAGATTTTAAGTAGCGTGGCAGGATTAGCGGCAATAAATGCCCCAATCGCTATGTTTAACTCCCAAATTATGACCATGACACCAGCATTGATGATGGCAGGAACATCATTTACTATGTTGGGTTCTTGGGTCATGATTGTTGGTACGGCTTTAGCGACTGTATCATCAGGATTTATACAAGTGGGCTCTAGTGCCACTAGTGCCTCATCCCAAGTAACAGGCATGGCGACTAGCACTCAAGCTGTAATTTCAGCTTTTAATAACATGCGTGGACAAGTGGAATCATCTATGCAAGCTATTCTATCTGTTATTAAATCAGTTGGTAGTCAGATGGGGGCACAAGGTCGCCAAATTGGTCAACAAACAGCCCAGAATATCGCTCAAGGTATTAGGGGAGGTATCGGACAATCTCAAGGAGCTATGAAAGCTCTAATGAGCTCTGTAAGGTCTGTTGGCATGTCTGGTGTTGGTTCGATGCGTAGCATTGGTTCAATGATTGGGCAGGGGCTTGCTCAAGGTATGTATTCGGCATTAGGAGCAGTTACGGCAGCAGCTGATGCACTAGTAGCACAAGCAGAGAGAGCGGCAAGGGCTAAAGCCAAAATCCATTCACCATCACGTTTGTTTAGAGATAGCGTTGGTCGTTTCTTGCCAATGGGTGTTGCTGTTGGTATCGAGAAGAACACCAAATATGTTGATAAAGCTATGGTTGGCATGTATGACAATATACAGGCGTTTAGTTATAAAGCAGAGGATATTATTGGTGTTGGTAAAACTAAGTTGTCTAAGGTCGTACAAGTTAAATCAGATCTTGAAAAAGCGATCAAAGCAAGCGTTGAAGTGAAAGACAACAACCAAAAGACCGTATTTGATGAATTGCTAAGGATAGGTGACAAATTAGTTAATAAATCAACTGATATCGTGCTTGAAACCGGAGAATTAGTTGGAGGTACTATCGATGCTTACACTAATGCACAAGCTCACAATACTAGGGTAAAAAATAGAATGAGAGGGATAGTTACATGACAAAAGAAATGACATTCAACGGTGTTGATATGTCACGTTTCTTTAGAATAAAAGATATTATCCGCCCCATTGGGAACAAAAGGAGCGTATCAACAGATAACGCTCCTTTATTGGGGGTTAATATTCAGCAAGTGAAACGTGGCGAGAAAGAGCATATCATAAAGTTTGACATCAAAACCACAAATGCAATTGAAATGGAACAATTAAAGCATGATTTGGCAGGCGTTCTAAACGTTTTAGAACCAGTAAAGATTACTTATGGCGATGAGCCAGACAAATACTATATGGGGTTACCAGTGGATGAAATTACCCCAGAAAACTTGACAAGATGGTTTCAACGCTCGGAGTTAAAAATAATAATTCCTGATGGCGTGGCTCACAGCACGACTTTAAAAAATTTTGATATCGATACAAATGAAACAAGCGCACCGGATAGGATAGTATTTAATTTAACAAATACAGGAACAGAGCCAGCTTATCCAATTATTAGAATTAAACACAATTCAGAGAATGGATATATTGGAGTTGTTAACAACAGAGCGGCGTTTGAATTAGGAAATCGTGAAGAGGCTGATACTGAAAAGTACAGAGACTCTGAAACGTTGATAGATTATAGAGGGGCTAATATTCTAAAAGGGTTTCAAAATGGAACTAAAGGAGTAGCTGTAACAAATGATAATAAGGAGCGCCTTGTTGGCACTTTGAGTACAACAAGTATGTGGGGGCGTAATCATATCGAATTATCAAACCGTGGTACAGTTGAAAAAAATCGAAATAATGCACAAAGTTTGACATGGACTATCCCTGCTGATAGTAGCGGAGAAGTTGGTTCATTGAATGACTATCTGCTTTGGAGACAAGTTTTTATGGCAGCTGTCGCTAATCAATATGGTTTCATCAAGGTTACTGTATCTGACACTGATGGTAATTTCTTGTATGGAGTAGAAACATATAAGCGATATCAGACACTGGATTGTGAGTATAGCTTTTTCACTACTGATGGGAAGGGCGGATACAAGTTTATAAAATGGTGGTATTTTACTGGGACAGGGGCTCAAGTAGGCAAACTTGATCCATTTAGCGCAGAAAAGGGCTGGACAGAGTTGAAAAGAAACGATGACAGAGTTCAAGTTTTTTTTGACGGTTCTCATTATGACTATCTTGTCCCTGAATTAAAAGGGAAAAAATCAGCAAAAATTCATATCACGCTTGGAGCACTCAGAGACTGGCCTCTTGTATCACACATGTATGTTGATGAGTTCATGTATAGAAAAGACTTTGTGACAAAGAGTAGAGACATTCCTAATCGCTATCCAACAGGTTCAAATGTTGTAATCAACAGTGAGGACGATAGTGTGTATATTGATGGGATATCTAAAGTAAGCGAAGTTGTAGACGGTTCACATTGGCCATCAATTCCTCCAGGAAAATCTCAATTAGAGTTATATTTTTCACGTTTCGTTAAGAAAAAACCAACTGTAACAATCGAATTTGAAGAGAGGTGGATATAAGATGCTTTTGACAATCCATGATGCAAATTTACAAAAGGTAGCATTTATTGATAACGAAAAACAAGGTACGTTAAATTATTACGATGATACTTGGACAAGAAGTTTAGAAACAGGTTCGTCAACTTTTGAATTTACTGTATTTAAAAAAGCAATCAAATCTGATACAACGAAAAAGAAAGCATACAATCAATTGAATGAGAAAGCCTTTGTTTCATTCAAGTATCACGGCAAGAGTTATGTTTTTAGTGTGATGTCGATTGAAGAAAATGAGAAAACCATAAAATGTTATTGCGAAAATCTTAATCTTGAGTTGATTAATGAGTATGCTAACCCATATAAAGCTGATAGGGCAATGTCTTTCAAAGAGTATTGCGAAGTTATGGATTTGTTGAATTATACTCATCTATCAATTGGGATTAATGAGATTTCAGACCAAAAACGTACGCTTGAATGGGAGGGACAAGATACAAAACTTGCTCGATTACTCAGTCTTGCTACTAGATTTGATGCAGAGATTGATTTTGATACAAAATTAAATGCAGATAGTTCAATTAAATCTTTTAAAGTTAATGTGTATCGTGAGTATGATGAGAATCATCAAGGGGTTGGTCGTATCAGAGATGATATTCAATTAACTTATGGTAAAAACCTGAAATCTATTAAGCGTAAGATTGATAAGACTGATGTTTTTAACACGATTAGACCAACTGGTAAAAGACGAGTTAAGAATGCAAAAGGCGAGGAAGTCGAGGAAATCGTGACCTTAAAAGGTTTGGATGCTTGGTCTGTTAAAAATGATAGAGGGATTATTGAATTTTATCAACGAAATGAGTCGCTATACGCCCCTTTATCGATGCAAATGTACCCATCTACATTTACATCTGGGACAGCAGAAGATCAATGGATTAGACGAGATTTTTCCTATGAGACAGACAATCCAAAAGAGTTGCGTAGGCTTGCATATAATGAACTGAAAAAACATTGCTACCCAGCTATCACATATGATGTTGATGGCTTTGTGGATGTTGAGATTGGGGATACTATTAAAATTAATGATGATGGATTTAATCCAACTCTCATGGTTCGAGCAAGAGTTTTAGAACAAAAAATTAGTTTTACAAATCCAAATAGGAATAAGACAACTTTTGCAAATTTCAAAGCTCTAAAAAATAATCTATCTAGTGGCATCCAAGCGGCTTTTGAGAGATTGTTTGAAGCTGCTAAACCATATACTATCAAATTATCAACGGACAATGGTGTTATCTTTAAAAATCAGATCGGCCAAAGTCTAGTAACCCCAACATTATACAAGGGAGGGAAACCAGTCGTAGCTGGTGTTACTTGGCGTTGGGCGCTCGATGGAGAAGTAACAACAGGGATGACTTACTTAGTTAGAGGCTCAAATGTAACCGATACAGTCACTCTGACAGTTGCAGCTTACATTGGAAATAAAGAGGTTGCTGTTGATGAGATATCGCTTGTTAATGTTGTTGATGGAAAACTTGGTACACCTGGAACTCCAGGGCGAGATGGCCGTACTCCTTATGTCCATACAGCATGGGCTAATAATGCAACAGGAACAGATGGATTTAGTCTTGATAGCTCAATCAATAAACTCTATATTGGTATTTATACAGACTTTGAACCAAACGATAGTACAGACCCTAAAAAATACAAATGGGCTAAAGTAAAAGGAGACAAGGGAGAAAAAGGCGATAAAGGAGAACCAGGACAACGTGGTTTAGATGGTTTACAAGGTGCAAGAGGTGAACAAGGATTACCTGGTCGCAATGGTGCAGATGGCCGTACTCAATACACTCACATAGCTTACAGCAATAGCGCTGATGGAACTAAGGATTTTTCTGTAAGTGCCTCTGATAGAGCTTATATTGGGATGTATGTTGATTTTAATAGCGCTGATAGTACTACTCCATCCGATTACAATTGGACACTTGTAAAAGGTTCTGATGGTGCAAATGGCGTGGCAGGTAAGGCTGGATCAGATGGTAGGACACCATACTTACATATAGCCTACGCCACATCAAATAACGGCTCACAAGGTTTCTCAACTACTGACAGTACAAATAAAACGTATATCGGAACATACACAGATTACACTCAGGCAGACAGTACAGATTACAGAGCTTATAAGTGGACGTTGATAAAAGGATCAGATGGTACTGGTATTTCTAATGTAACTAATTACTATTTAGCTACTACAGCCTCAACAGGTATCACAAGAGCAAGCGCAGGGTGGGGAACTACTCCACAGCCTATCACATCAGACAAGCGTTATTTATGGAATTATCGAGTTGAGCTATACACAAATGGTACAAACAAGACAACAGAGCCTGCTGTTATTGGTGTGCATGGGGAAAAAGGAGAACGTGGATTACAAGGTGATCAAGGTATTCCAGGAATTAGAGGGACAGACGGAAGAACCCAGTACACTCATATTGCTTACGCAGATAATGCAGTTGGAGGAGGTTTTAGCCAAACTAATACCAATAAGCCATATATTGGTATGTATGTCGATTTCAATGCCGCAGATAGTACCAATCCAACAGTCTATAAATGGACAAAGTGGAAAGGTGAAGATGGTGCGCAAGGTGTACCAGGAGCAAAAGGATCAGATGGTAAAACACCGTATTTTCATCGAGCTTGGGCAAATTCTGCTGATGGCCGTGATAGTTTCAGTACAACTGATAGCACCAATAAGCGCTATTTAGGAACGCTGACGGATTTCAATGAAGTAGATAGCCAAGACCCAACAGCCTATAAATGGACGGCACTATTTGATAATGTCACTGGTGGAAATCGTAATTACTTTAAAAACAGTAGAATTAAACAGATTAACACAGGGGGCACAGGAACCTATGATTTTAGAACATTCATTGTAGGTGATTTTTGGAAAAATCCAGATAGGCTTAAACCGAATTATGTTCGTATCTCATTTGAAATCTCCATATCTCCTGCTTTAACAAAAGATACACAGGCTAGCGTACATTTTTCTGCCACTCCTTGGTACAGTAATAAAATTACTTTGAAAGCTGGCGTTACAACGTCACAAAAGTTCGAGTTTATTATAAACCTCTCTGGAGCTAGTGAGAATTACAAGACGGATAATATCTTTGTTAGATTTGGAACAAGTAACGGTTTTCCAGCTAATCTTACAGTCACACTTAAAAATGCCATGCTTGCCATAGGTACCAACTTTCACGATTACGTGAAAGCCATTGAAGATGTTGAAACTGACATTGATTCTAAAGCTGACCAATCACTGACTCAAGAGCAATTGAATGCCCTTAACGAGAAATCACAGATTTTAGAGGCCGAAATGAAAGCGAAAGCATCGATGGAGGCCTTTAGTGAATTAGAAAAAGCATATAATGCTTTTGTGAAATTAAATGCAGACAGTCAAAGAAAATCTGAGTCTGATTTGGTTGAAGCAGGAAGAAGAATTGATTTGTTGACAACTCAATTTGGAGGATTAGCAGAGCTTAAAACATTCATTGATACTTACATGAAAAGCACAAACGAGGGCTTGATTATCGGTAAGAATGATGCAAGCTCTACTATCAAGGTATCAAGTGATAGGATTTCCATGTTTTCTGCAGGAAAAGAGGTTATGTACATTTCACAAGGCGTAATAAACATCGATAATGGTATTTTCACCGCATCAGTTCAAATTGGACGTTTTAGAACAGAGCAATATCATCTTAACAAAGATGTGAATGTCATACGATATGTAGGAGGTTAAAAAAGAAAATGACTAAATTTATCAATTCTAGCGGTTCATTACACTTGAATATTTATATTGAACAAATTAGTCAGGACATTGCTAATAACTCATCAAGGGTTAGTTGGAAAGCTACTGTTGACCGTGACGGAGCTTACCGAACTTGGACTGAAGATAATAGTAGTGCTCTATCAGTTTGGTTAAATGGAGCCTCAGTGTATAAGAGTAACCTCAATTTCGATACGAGCGGACAGGAAGTGACTCTTGCCTCCGGAGAAGTAACCATCCCTCACAACGGTGACGGAACTAAGACTTTTGCAGTATGGGCATCGTTTGACCCAAACAACGGAGTACATGGGAATATTACCGTATCGGTAAACTATACACTTTCAAGCATCCCTCGGTCTAGTAGTATAAGCGACAATGCTCTTTCAGGAAATAGACAGCTCGGAAGTCTCCACACTCTCACCATTGACCGCAAATCTAGCTCATTTACCCACCAAGTGTGGTATAGAGTTTTTGGTAGCGAATGGATTGACTTAGGGAAAAATCATGCAACAAGTATTTCTTTCGTACCTAATATTGACCTTGCTAGATATAATACAAAAGCAAAGTCTGGCACGATGGACATATGTGTCCGAACATATAACGGAACTACTCAAATTGGAAATGATGTTTATTCAAACGGCTGGTATTTTGAAATACCAGAAAGTGTGAAACCTACATTTTCTAGTCTCACATTGATTGATATGAATACTGTTGCTAGGCAACTATTGAGCGGAAATAACTTTTTACAGATTATTTCTGATATTCAGGTCAATTTTAACAACCCAGCTGGGGCTTATGGTTCTACTATCACAGGATATCGTGCTGAAATTGTAAACAAGAATCAGGTTACAACTAAAAACGGTGGCAGGCTCGGTATGATGAATTTTAATGGCTCAGCAACAATACGTGCTAGTGTGGTTGATAGTCGAGGCAGGCAATCAGATACAAGGGATATTACAATCAATGTCATTGAGTATTTCGCACCAGCTTTTAGTTTTACAGCCTTTAGAACACGTGAAACGCCTAATATTATTCAAGTTGTCAGGAACGCTAAAATAGCTCCTATCACTTTATCAGGTAGTCAAAAAAATGTCATGACCCTATCATTCAAGGTAGCTCAATTAGGTAGTACAAATTTTACAGCTGATCATGGTAGCGCTTCGGGTATTTGGACAACTCAACACACCTTAAATAATTCAGCCGCTAACATGGCAGGTAATTATGTTGCAACCAAGTCATTTGTGGTCATAGGGACTCTATCTGACAAGTTTACAAGTACAGAATTTACAGCAACCGTTGCAACTGAAAGTGTGGTCATGAGCTATGATAAAGATGGGCGCGTGGGTATTGGTAAAGTTGCAGAGCAAGGTGGCGCTGGTTCGTTGGATGTCTTGGGAGATATATATGCTAGAAATATGCCTATCCAACAATATCAGCTGACTTCCAATAATGGGGCACTAGGTAAAGGGAGTTCACAATGGGATGATGTTTGGAATAAGCAGGCGACAGAATTCGGTTGGAGGTCTGGTAAATACGATGACAATCCAACAGGTAAAAATGGAGAATGGGGGTTGTTTCAAAATTTTTGGCTTGATAGTTGGAAAGGCGTCCAATTTTTCACATCAATAGGGACAGGGCGTGTATTTATTAGAGTCTATAACAGTGCCAATAAATGGGCTCCAACACAATGGAAAGAGCTCGCTACAAAAGATGATGTTGTAAGGCTGACTCAAGGCACACCTTGGCAAAATCTCGTGCTTGCAAACGGTTGGAATCATCATCAACAGTACAATAATGTCCAATTTTCAAAAACGTTTGACGGTGTAGTTTATTTTAGAGGTTCGGCAAACAAAGGAAAAACTACGACTGAGACAGTGATAGGAACTTTACCAGTAGGTTTCAGACCAACACAGTCATTATATATCTCGACAATCAACAACAATTACACAGTAGCGGTTTTGGGTATCTATTCAAACGGAAATATAGTTGTAAAAGGCAACGTTGACTCAAACTGGCTTAACTTTGATAACGTCTCATTTAAAATTTAATAATCGTAAAAAATCCCTAATTATTAACGGATAATTAGTTTATAAAGGAGGAAATGACAATGCTAAAAGTCACTAAAACACGTCAGCTAGTAGCTGAATTTTTCGCACAAGATGGCGACCAACAAAAATTGGTCAAAACTACTGTAGTCAACACAGACAATGAAGCTGTTTCAACAACATCTGAAACGCTGCATGACCCGGATCTGTACGCTAAAAATCGTATCAGTATGCGTAAGCATGAGCAAGAGTTACGAGAAATGCGCTATAAGATTGAAGATGCTATTTTGGCAGAGATGGAAACAGATGAACATAAAGAGTAGGAGGTGTGCATGCCAGAATACGAGCGTTTAATTGTGCAGATTTTTCTCACTCTAATTCCTGTTATCGGTCTTTACTTTTCTATGAAAGATAAAGCTACCAAGCAAGAAAATCGTCTTACGATTTTAGAGAAAGACATCGAAAATCTGCATGAATTCAAGAAATCGGCCAACAAACGGCTTGATAACCACGACGAACAGAACAAAGCTATCTTAGTTTTAGCTGAGCAGGTCAAATCGCTTGGCGAGGATGTGAGAGAGCTTAAAAACTTGATTCAAAACAAACAATAAAAAAGGAGAATAAACATGATTAATTGGAAATTGCGTTTGCAAAATAAAGTGACACTAGTAGCTCTTTTAGGAGCAGTGTTTTTGATGGCGCAACAATTCGGCCTTGAGATTCCGAAAAATATGCAAGACGGTGTAAACACATTTGTCTATATTCTTGTGCTGCTTGGCGTTGTCAATGACCCGACAACAGCAGGGATTTCTGATAGCAACCGTGCTCTTGATTATCATGAGCCAAGTGAGGACTAAGAAATGGATATTGATACAAGTAGACTAAGAACTGACTTACCGCAAGTTGGAGAACAACCCTATCGTCAGATTCACGCCCATTCAACGGGTAATCCAAATTCAACTGCCCAAAATGAAGCAGACTACCACATGCGACGACCTGTTGATTCAGGATTTTTCTCGCATGTGGTCGGTAACGGTCGCGTGATGCAAACCTGGTACACAGACATGGGAGCCTACGATGTAGGAGGTGGCTGGAACGTAGAGGGCTACGGCCAGGTTGAACTGATTGAAAGTCATAGCACAAAAGAAGAGTTTATGCGCGATTACAAGCTCTATGTTGAACTACTGCGCAACCTTGCTGATGAGGCAGGCATCCCTAAAACTCTTGACTCTGATAGCCTTGCAGGCATCAAGACACATCAGTATTGTACATACAACCAACCTCGAAACTACTCTGACCATGTGGATCCATACCCTTACTTGGCAAAATGGGGTATCAGTCGTGAGCAGTTCAAGAAAGACATCGAAGGTGGTCTATCTGAAGCTGGCTGGAAACGTAATGAAACCGGCTGGTGGTGGGAGGAGTCAGATGGCTCTTATCCTACAAAACGCTGGAAGAAAATCAATAATGAGTGGTTCTACTTTGATGAACGTGGATACTGCCTAATCAACCGTTGGTTCAACGATGGTAAAGACTGGTTCTATCTTGATAAGCGTGGGGCAATGGTCACAGGCTGGATGTTCCTCAACCATCGCTGGTACTTCTTCAAATCAGACGGGCGCATGGCCACTGGTTGGGTGAAATACCGTGAAACCTGGTATTTCATGGAAGAAAAAGATGGCTATATGCTATCTAAGCAATTCATTAAATCTGGTGATGGCTGGTACTATTTGAAAGCCAACGGTGAACTTCACACAGATCCGGCTTTCAAAACCGAACCAGATGGGCTTATCACTATAATTGACAAACCAAAAGAAGAAAAATAAAAAACAGAAAGAATTTCAAAATAGATTACACAAAACCGCAGGCAATAACCTGCGGTTTTATTGTATTCTTTAGATAAGAGTTTTAGATACGCTACTTGAAATGTTGGTAGTCTTGCTCATCATCAGCGTGCTTCTATTACTCTTTGTACCTAATCTGACCAAGCAAAAAGAAGCAGTCAATGACAAAGGAAAAGCT
>QWCO01000508.1_pt1 | contig 38922 bp, 30 predicted proteins | sample 1972611 | NCBI WGS metagenome assembly QWCO01 (sample SAMN09866706, study PRJNA288562) | Human oral metagenome isolate term1_saliva, whole genome shotgun sequencing... | reverse complement strand
GATACGATGTATATTGTACTAAAAATAGAATTTTGGTGTTAGATACGATGTATATTGTGCTAAAAATAGAATTTTGGTGTTAGATACGATGTATATTGTGCTAAAAATAGAATTTTGGTGTTAGATACGATGTATGAAGCGCTAAAAATAGAATTTAAGAGGGAGAATGCGCGATTCTAATTCCAAAAAGGATATTTGATGTTGAAAGTGTAGTGAGGAATACTGACACAAAATATTATTGATAAGAGGTGTTCTTCTAATCAATGACGAAGATTGAATATAGGATTGTTTGATGAGGATATTACAAGTTATAACATCTTTACAAATGGGGGGTGCCGAAACTTTGGTTGTTAACCTCATACCAAGGTTGCAAGCGATGGGCCACACTGTTGATTTGTGTGTGTTCAATGGTATCGAAACTCCTTTGATGCAAAGATTACGAAGGGAGAGTCCACAGACGCAGATATATTCGTTAGGGCATGGAGTCTATAATCCTTTTTATGTGTTGAAATTGGTAAGGCTCATGCGAGGGTATGATATTGTACATACACACAACTCTTCTCCACAGCTTTTTGTTGCAATGGCCAAAGTATTGTGTTCGGTAAAACTTGTTTCCACAGAACATACTACATCCAATCGCAAACGTGAGTGGAAATGGTATGCTCCGATAGAAAGTTGGATGTATGGCCAATATGCCCATGTTATCTGTATTAGTAAAATTGCTGAACAGAAGCTAAGGGAATATATGGGAGGCGATTGGACAGACAAGACAAAGGAACGCTATAAGCAAATATCAACAATAAATAATGGAGTAGATGTTTTAGGAATTAGTTGTGCGGAGCCGTGCGTAGAACTCGTTTCGTTGAAAGATAGTCGAATGGCAATCTTAATGGTTGCGGGGTTTAGAGATGCAAAAGACCAGGATACGATAGTTAGGGCATTAAATCTTTTAGATAAAGAAAAGTTTGAAGTATGGTTTGCTGGCGTCGGTGTGCGGCAAGATGCAGTAAAACAGTTAGCTGAATCATTGGGTGTATTGAACAATGTTAGATTTCTTGGCTTGCGTACAGATATACCGAATGTGTTGAAGGCAGCAGATATCATTGTGATGTCTTCGCATTGGGAAGGTTTGAGTTTAAGTAATGTGGAAGGCATGAGTGCGCATAAACCCTTTATTGCTTCGGATGTAAACGGATTGCGTGAAGTAACTAAAGGCTATGGAACCCTTTTTCCTCATGAGGATGCTGTCGCTTTAGCCCGTAAAATACAACATCTCGCAGATGATAAGGTGTATTATGAAGAGATAGCCAATAACTGTTATCAGCGGGCCTTAGAGTTTGATATCTCAAATATGGTGAAAGGATATAATGAAGTGTATCAAAATGTGATAACTCATGGCAAATAATAGGATTGAATATTTAGATTTAGTTAAGTTCTTCGCAATCTGTTTAGTTTGTATAGGACATAGCTATGCGAAAGTTCCTACTTTAGAAAGCTCGCTTTGTCCAATTATTTATTCTTTCCATATGCCACTCTTTATGTTGGTTTGTGGCTATTTCTCTGTTCGTAGTTTAGAACTTCCAACGAAAGAACTTCTGTTGAAGAAAGGAAAGCAGTTGCTCCTTCCAGCCTTATCTTGTACGATGCTATCTTTTTTATTGTATGGTGGGCATATTAGTGATGAGATTGTTGGTTGTGTTTGGTTTCTTAAGACTCTTTTTATTTGTTACTTGATAGCCCGAATTTGTAGATGGTGTAGAATGCCAATAGCATTAAATTTTTTTATTTTGTGGCTCGTCTTATTGGTTGTTCCTTATGGAGGAACCCTACAAATAAACTTTTTATATAGCTATTTTATTATAGGTTATTTACTTCACAAGTGGCAAGACACGATATATAGGTATAGATTATCCCTCTTTATTTGTTCTGTACTTTTTTTATTTGTTCTGTAAGTTTACATTGGACTGTTCCATGCGTAAAGGTTGATCTTTATTTCTTGCTCCATTCTCCCATGCCTTTTGTAAGGCAGTTGTTTGTGGGACTGAGTGGTTCCATAGTTGTTGTTGGTATGTGTGAAATAATAGATTATTTTGTAAAGCAAAAGGAGGCAATACATAAATATATCGCGTATCTAAGTGTTGTTGGACGATTCACTTTAGGGATATATGTTGTACAGACGTTTCTTTTAGAACGGAGTTTCCCTATACTTCCAATAGTTGAAACAAAACCTTATTTGATGGATTATATAGTTGTGCCCATTATAGGGTTTATGGTTTGTGTTGTATGTTATTATATTGTTAAGTTAACGAAGCAGATAAAGTTAATGAATACTCTCTTTTATGGAGGGTTGAACTATTAAAATATGAAAGGTAGAATTTACTTAGTGAAGCTCATAGATTACTTTTATCGTGAGCCTTTGATGAAATTGAGGATAGCCAAAGAAAAAGGCCTTGTACTTAGGGATAAGAAAGAAAGTAACCTCTATATATTCATGGTAGATGGCCGAATTCCCCATGGTGGAATGTTTGACAGACTAAAAGGTCTGATTACAATTTATGCCGTCGCAAAGACATTGGGAAAAGATTTCCGTATAAACTGGACTTATCCATTTATGTTGAGTAAGTATTTGATTCCTTCAAAATATAATTGGCTGATTGATGAGTCTCAAATGAATTTTGGCATCTTTTCATATCATAATGTTATCGCTTATGGAGAATATGTAGGTCCTAATCGTTTGATGAAGAGTCGAACTAAGGAAACTCACTTTTACTATGGTTATAATTCTCTAAATGAAGTCAATAAGGTTTTTGGGACGAATTATTCATGGGGAGAATTATACCGAGAATTGTTTCAGCCGACTCCCTATCTCCAGCGATATTTAGATTGTTATAGTGCAGAGATTGGACAGAAATATGTAGCCATTCATGCTCGGTTCTTAAATCTTCTCGGTGATAAGGTTGAAACAGCTATAAATCCAGAATTAGCTTCAGATAAAGAAAAAGAAAAGTTAGTTGAATTAGCTATAAGTGCTGTTAGAAATATTTCTTCTTCACATCCTCATGTACGAGTTATGATAGCATCGGATTCAATGGTGTTTATTAATCGTATAAAGCTTGAAATTCCGAATGTTTATATTGTACCTGGTGAAGTTAAACACATAGATACGGCTGGGGCAACGGATGATGCTGAAAATATTAAGATGTTTACAGATTATTATCTCATAAGTGGTGCTCAGAAGGTGTATAGTTTGTGGCATGAAGGTATGTGGAAGAGTGCTTTTCCTGAATATGCAGCATTGATAGGTGGTGTGCCTTTTGAACGAATAGTATTCTAATTCATGAGAAAAAAAATAATTAGAGTAACAACAGCTGATATATCTTTAGATAGTCTTTTGAAGGGACAACTAAAATATCTGAACCAATACTTTGAGGTTATTGGCGTTGCAAAAGATACAGGTGTCCTAAAGGAAGTTAGCGAACGAGAGGGAATCCGTGTGGTAGATGCTCCATTAGAACGTCCTATTAGTTTAGTGAAAGATATCAAGGGGTTATGGTTCTTGTGTCGTCTGTTCCGTAAGGAGAAGCCATGGTGTGTACATGCTAATACTCCTAAGGGAAGTTTGTTGGCAATGATTGCAGCTTGGATCGCTCGTGTTCCGCATAGGGTATATACCGTTACAGGTCTTCGTTATCAGGGTGCTCAGGGCATGTTGAGAACGATTCTTAAGACTATGGAACGCTTGTCATGTCTTTTTGCTACGAATGTTATTCCCGAAGGACAAGGGGTTTTACATGCTTTGCAAGAAGATAATATAACGAAGAAGCCCTTGCATGTAATATGGAATGGCAATATCAATGGAATAGACACAGAATATTTTAAGTCTACGGAATCTTTCAGTGAGCGTAAGAATGATACTTTTACCTTTGTCTTTATTGGTAGAATCGTTAGAGATAAGGGGATTCATGAGTTGACTGAATGTATACGAAAGTTGAATTGTAATTTAATTTTGGTTGGCTCGTTTGAAGATGGTGACCCCGTTGATGAAGATGATAAGAAATTCCTATTAACTTCTGAAAAGGTTAAATTTGTTGGATGGCAAATCGATGTGCGCCCATATTTAGAACAAGCGGATGTATTAGTATTCCCAAGCTATCGTGAGGGCTTCCCTAATGTCCCTATGCAAGCGGGTGCAATGGGGCTTCCTTGTATTGTTACTAACATTAATGGTTGTAATGAGATAATCAAAGATGGATTAAATGGGAAGATAATTGCAGCCCCATTAAAGGAAGGGACCAAAATGATGGAGCAATCATTACTGAATACGATGCAATGGTTTATAGACCATAGGGAGGAAGCAAAACGCATGGGAAACAATGCTCGTCCTATGATACAAGAGCGTTATGAACAGAGGTGTGTTTGGAAAGCATTAAAAGAATATTACGATGCTTTATAGGATTGCTCACATATTGCGTGATAAGCTCCCTTGGATTTGGGAGTTTATAGGTGTGATTAATTCTTTTTTCTTTGTCTTAATATATGGTAAGAGAATGAAGAAGATAAAGGAAATTCTAAAAGCTTTTTCTTTATCCTCGAACCCAACATCAGAAGAAACAAATAAATCGTCATTATTTAATATTGAGGCTTTAACAAAAGAGAATGTTTCTTTATTAAGTAGAATGTTTGCAGAACAGCCTGCGTCAGCCTTTGACTTCTTTAAGCCTCATGGCTTTGGTGATAAATCTTTATCAAAGTTGATAAGGGATAAGAGTTTCCTTGCGTATATAGTTACAGTCAACAAAGATGATAATCAACCTGTCTGTGTCGGCTATTTCTTTCAGAGAAGCTTCTTTTGGGGAAAGTCCTTTCGTGGATATATGACGGACTTTCGATGGCGAAGAAAAGGAATAAATAAACTCATGAATCAGTGTGCTACAGAGATTTCTTCTTTCCTTGGTTTACATGTTTATGGAACAATAGCCCCAGAAAATATAGCAAGCATGAAGTCTGCACAAGCTGCTAACGATGTTAAAATCATAGAGACACTACGTAATGGAGATTATTTAGTTGAATATTTACCAAAATCATGATACTTAAAGTTCTTTTCGATAAGGTCGTATCACTTATTGGACTTATTGTTCTGAGTCCAATTTTGGTGATAGTTTCGTTACTTATCAAGGTGAAGATGCCTGGTCCAATCTTATTTTGTCAGAAGAGAGTGGGGCAGTATGGCAAACTGTTTACTGTATATAAGTTCAGATCAATGACTGTCAAGGCTGAGGCTTCTGTGGCAAGTAAGGATTCTGAAGCTACATCTATAGCTTCTACAGAACAAAGTAGGATAACGCCACTTGGCGAGAAACTTAGACGTTATAAGTTGGATGAGCTTCCTGAACTCTGGAATGTTCTTAAAGGAGATATGAGTTTTGTTGGCCCAAGACCAGATGTTCCAGGATATGCTGACCAGCTACAAGGAGATGAAAGAGATATTCTGAAGTTAAAGCCTGGCATAACAGGACCGGCCAGTTTGAAATATAGAAATGAAGAAGAAATCCTATCCTCTGTATCGAATCCAACCAAATATAACGATGAAGTAATCTTTCCTGATAAGGTTAGGCTTAATCTTTATTATTTGCACCACTATTCCTTTCGTAAGGATATACAAATGATTGTCTGTACAGTTTTAGGGAAACAGATGGACTATGCAGGCGAACAAATTTAGGATGATAATCAAAAAACAAAAAAAGCAGTCACGAGTGACTGCTTTTTTTGTGGTACCACCAGGAATCGAACCGGGGACACAAGGATTTTCAGTCCTTTGCTCTACCAACTGAGCTATGGCACCATGTTGCTTATTTGCGGATGCAAAGGTAAACGTTTTTTCTGAAAGAACGAAAGGAGATATAAAGAAACTACATGTAATTAGATTTTGTTAACAAAAAGAAGGGCGTACCTATTTTCTCTTTGTTGTTTATAGTTTCTTTATATCTACATTCTTCTTATCATTGATTGTCGCGTAGAGGATTCCAACCTTGGGCCTGAAGTTCAAACTCATTGTTGTCTCGTGTAACAAGCATGCAGCCGAGATTTTGCTTCGTTATGTAGCCAATCTGGCGCACACCCTCAATATTTTTGATTTTCTCATGGTCTCCGATAGGAACTGTAAAGAGTAGCTCATAGTCTTCTCCTCCATTGAGTGCACAGGTTGTTAGATTCATATTGAATTGTTCAGCAGTTACCGCTGTTTGATAATCAATAGGAATCTCTTTTTCATATATACGGCATCCACATTTACTTTGTTTACAGATGTGTAGTAATTCGCTACTCAATCCATCCGAAATATCCATCATTGCTGTAGGCTTAATATTTGCTTCGCGTAACTTTTCTATGATATCTCCGCGCGCTTCTGGTTTTAGTTGACGATCAAGTAGATATTCCTTTCCTGCAAAGTCTGGTTGAAAATCCTCCACAGATTGTCGTTGTTCACGTAATATTTTGAGCTTGGCTTCATCATGGTTTGTTTGAGCCTCGCGTACTTTTTTATTGTAGTCATCAATCTGAGAATAGTAAACTGCTTTCTCACGCTCAAGGATTTGCAGGCCCATATAAGCTGCACCAAGGTCACCAGTCACACAGATTAAGTCTGTTTCTTTAGCTCCATTACGGTAAGTTATCTGTTCTTTTGGCGCATCACCTACACAAGTTATACTAACAGCTAAGCCTGTTCTTGAGGATGTAGTATCACCACCTACTATATCAATATCCCATTTGCCACAAGCTTCTTTCATTCCTCTATAGAAGTCATCTATGTCTTCTATATTGAATCTTTTGCCTAATGCAATACTGACAATAAGCTGATGTGGTCTTCCATTCATTGCGAAAACATCACTGATATTGACCATTGCCGCTTTGTAACCTAATGTGCGCATGTCTGTATAAGTGAGGTCAAAATGAATACCTTCCATTAGCATATCTGTCGTGATAAGCACCTCGCTATTGGGATAACTCATGACGGCGCAGTCGTCTCCTACGCCATAATGAGTACTTTTGTTTTTTATTTTAATGTCTTTGGTGAGTCGTTCAATAAGTCCAAACTCACCAAGTTTTGATATTTCTGTCATCCTATTATCTTTCTTTTTATGAGCGACGAATCATCTCGCGCATAATTTCTGTCATCTTTGGTTGGGCTTCGTTTGCCGCTTTCTGCACTTCTTCATGACTCACTTCAACTGGAACATCGAAACCTCCTAAGTCAGTAATGATGCTGATTCCAAATACTTTTATGCCACAATGGCGTGCAACGATTACCTCAGGAACGGTACTCATGCCGACAGCATCAGCCCCCATAAGGTGATACATGCGATATTCTGCCGGTGTTTCAAACGTTGGTCCTTGTACTCCCATATAGACTCCATGCATTAATCGAATTCCTTTTTCCTTACCAATTTCATCAGCTAACGCAATGAGTTTATGGTCATAGGCCTCGTGCATATCAGGGAAACGTGGACCCGTTGGAAAGTTCTTACTATGCAACGGATGCTCTGGGAAGAAATTGATATGGTCTTTTATAACCATCAGATCACCAATCTTAAAATCTGGATTCATGCCTCCTGATGCATTACTAACAAACAATGTATCTATTCCCAGCTCGTACATGACGCGTTCTGGAAATGTAACTTCCTTCATATTATAGCCTTCATAGTAATGGAAACGACCTTCCATAGCCATGATATCTTTACCTCCTAACTTTCCAAAGATTAGTTTCCCGGCATGACCTTCAACGGTAGACACAGGAAAGTTGGGTATTTCACTGTATGGGAATTCATAACTTTCAGTTATCTCTGAAGCTAATTGTCCGAGGCCTGTTCCCAGAATTATGGCTGTCTTTGGACTTGTGACCATCCTTTCCTTTAACCAGGATGCTGTTTCTTGAATTCTTTCGTACATAGTCTATAATTTTATCATTAAATTCTTCTTCTTGGTTGATCATGAACTTCACCTTAATTGGAAGTACATATAGATTTTGTTTCACCTCTTCACTGAGTCCTTCGAGCTGCTCAAGTCGCGTAGCATCTTTTTCCGTTGTAACGATAATCTTTTCTCCTTTGATAGCATTGAAAGTCTCGTTAATCTTCATGATATCTTTGCTCTTAAACTGATGATGATCTGAAAAGGCCAATGTTGTCATCTCTTTCACATGTGGTTTCAAGTCGATGATAATTTGTTTGGGCGAAGCTATCCCAGTAATTAGCATTACATGCTTGTCTTCTAAGGCCTCTTTTTCTATCGCTGACTTCTCTTTTGCAAAGAGGGGAGTCAGTGATTCATATTCAATCGTGGTGAAATACAAACTCTGATATGGATAGAGATTCATGGCTTTTGTGAGTACTCTAAACTCCATGGGCTTCAAATCTTTAGGACATTTCGTGATGATTACTATGTCTGCACGATTCTTTCCCGATTGAGGCTCACGTAATCGCCCAGCCGGAAGCAGCTTATCATAGATGATTAACCGATGATAGTCTACAAGAAGGATATTAATTCCTGGTTTAACATAACGATGTTGGAAAGCATCATCTAACAAAATCACATCGGTATCATTAGTCTCTGCATCACCCGTGATATGGGCAATCCCGTCAACACGTTTCTTATCTACGGCGATGTGTACGTCTTGATACTTCTGTTTCATCTGGTAAGGTTCATCTCCAATGTCAGTCACTGTCGAACTATCATTGGCTAAAACATAACCATGAGTCTTGCGTTTATAGCCACGTGAAAGCACAGCCACTTTTACTTTGTCTTTCAACAAACGAATTAAGTATTCCACATGAGGGGTCTTTCCTGCACCGCCAACAGTGATATTGCCCACCGAAATGATGGGAAAGTCATAGTCATGTTGCTTTAACAGCCCAATATTGAATAGTTGATTACGAAAGCCGACTCCTATTCCATAAAGCCAACTCAATGGAATCAACCATTCATTTATATGTATGAAGTCACCTTCTGTTCTCATCTCCTATTTAATTTTGATGATATAAGGCATGCGTGCCTGTACTTTATCTATGGTTTTAATGTCATTCATAATCTTGAATGGCTCGTAGAATTCACCCAAATAGCTTTGCATCTTACTGTCAAGCAAGTCATCGCTTCCTGTATAACTGCCAATTAGTTGCTCCCAACTGCTTAGTTGTGATGGATAAGAAGCTGTTTTATAGTCTGTGAGATTAGCCAATTTTGCAGCTTTTTCGATAGCATCGTCTAAGCCACCAAGCTGATCTATGAGTTTCAACTTTATGGCATCTTGGCCTAACCACACGCGACCCTGCGCAATTTTCTCTACCTGATCCATTGTCAGCTGACGTCCTTCAGCAACTCGTTTTTTGAAAAGCATATAGCCTCTGTTTATATTTCGCTGTAACAATGAAAGCTGTTCAGGAGTAAATGGATGACCTGATGCACCGAAAACGGCATTGCGATTGGTTTTCACCTCAGCGTATTTGATTCCAAGTTTCTTGGTACGTAGTTCGCTCCAATCAGGGAATAGTCCAAAGATTCCTATGCTTCCAGTGATGGTTGTAGGGTCGGCAACAATCCAATCGGCATTACAGCTGAGGTAATATCCACCAGAAGCTGCTGCACCCCCCATCGAAACAACGACAGGTTTAACCTTTCTGAGCTCACTTATCTGGTGCCATATCTGCTCAGATGCATAAGCTGAGCCGCCACCTGAATTTACTCTAATTACAACGGCTTCCACATCATCGTCATCAGCAAGGTCTTTTAGGTCCTTACACATGTCATTTCCTACAATTTGGCGTGCATCTTGGAAGATACTTTGAGGCGAAGCTTTGTCAACAATGTCTCCATACGCATAATAAACTGCAATGTGTTTGCCTGAAACTTGCTCTTCATCGTCGTTCAAATCATCAACAGTTATCTTGTTGATATCGTCATCTTGATCAATGCCTAATTGCTTTTTGACAACTCCAGAGATATCATCGTTGTAGATAAGTCCATCGACCATCTTATATTTCAATATGTTTTCAGCTGGTTCTAAGCTGATAACGCGGTCGGCGTATGCGTTGAGGCTATCCTTGTTTAAGTGCCGATTTTGTGCTACTGTCGTAAGAATCGTGTTCCACCAACCATCAAGATAGCGTTGTGTTTGTTCGCGATCAGCATCACTTATGCTATCAGCGGTCATCTGTTCTACGGCACTTTTGTATTTACCTACCTTTGTAGTGATATACTTAATGCCAAATTTTGCCAACGCATTCTTATAGTAAACCTTCTCTCCTCCGATACCGGCCCACTCAACACCTCCTTGCTTATTCATATAGATTTTATTCGCTGCAGAGGCTAAGTAGTAGCTAAGTGTGCTGTAATCTTCGCCATAAGCAATAATCCATTTCCCCGATTTACGGAAATCTTGCAGTGCTTTCTCAATTTCTTCTGCTTGAGCTAAGTCTGCGCCGAATTGCCCTGCTTCGAGATAAATGCCTGCAACCTTGTCGTTTTCCTTGGCTTTTTTTATGGCATTCATTGTGCCTTCAAAGCTCAAAGTCGACACTCCTTGCAAGCTGTTCATCATATTTTCTTCGTTCTGTTCAGTCATATTGCCATCAAGTTTCAGCACTAAAACCGAATTCTTATCAATCTTTGTGGTTGTTGATGAAGTGGCAATTAGTCCAATGAGACAAAGGAATCCAATGATACTCATTACACATCCAAAGAGGAAAATGCCCAACATTGTGGCAAGAACATTCTTGAAGAAATCTTTCATATGTTTATTCTAATTTACTTGTTATTTATTAATCTGTAGTTAATATGTGTTGTTTTCATTTGTCATTTGCGTGGTTGCTGAGAATCTCTTACAACACATTATTATATATATAGATGCAAAGATAAAAAAAATAATTTAGTTTTATGGGTTTGTAAGGTCTTTTTTAACTTGCTTTTTCCTTTGAAAATATTTGGGAAGATATCAGCCTTCTTTTTTGATTTCTTAGATAGTCACAAGCTGTGTTATTTTAGATGGGGCTGGCTTGAATGTTGGATTACTTGATAAAGTCGGATATTCTTTATTATGTTAGCCTTCATGATGTGTTCTGATTTGTATTGTTTTACCGCCTAAAATGCGTCATTTTATCGTGTAAAGTGAGTCTAATGATGCAACCTTTTGCCTCAGTTTACAAACTGATGAATATTTTTCTACGAATTAAGTCCATTGAATCTAAATAAAAATCTTTATCTTTGTGGGTGATATTCTAATAGCAATAAAAATGAAATCCATTATTAAGTATCTGTTTGTCTTAGCGTTGTCGCTGTCTGTAATTCCCCTCTATGCCCAACATAACAAGGCTAAAAAGCAGGTTGTACATCACAAAATTATACACAAAAACTTAGAAGGGGATATTGTTCATCAGTCACATGGACGGGTAATTGTAGCGTTGTGTTATGACAATCAAGAACAAACGTGCCAATCTTCACTGCTCAATGCGTTGAAGAAGTCATTCTTCAAACAAGGCGTTTCCTTCTTTGTTTTGAAAGATAAGTTGTCTGGTCGTAACGCGTTTCAATTGACAACAAAGGCCGAAGAGACTATAAAACTATTGCGTGATAGTGCTTCTTGCTGGCATCTTAACCCTTATGATATAGGTATAATGGGCTTTGGAGTTGGCGGATATGTCGCTGCTATGGTGTCTTGTAAGGCTCCGTTTGTAGAGCGACCCAACTTTAGTTTGTTATTCAATCCTGTAATTTCAGGAATTGATTTGAAAACTTATTATACTGAAATGCGAGGCAACGGCAATAATTGTTCGCTCTTTATTTATCCTAAGGGTGGGCACGATTTAGGTTTGTTGGCGGATGAGGCTTGTCGAAAGCAGCTGATTGATGATGTCAATTCATGGCTTGAAAACCATCAACCGATTGCGACTCCACAATCTATTCGCGTGGCGTGTATAGGCAATAGTATTACAGATGGAGCCGGAATTGGCTTGGCAAGTGAAAAAGGTTATCCCGCGGTGTTGCAGAAACGGCTTGGCAAAGGTTTTGCAGTAAGAAACTTTGGAGTGTCGGCACGCACTCTACTTCGACGTGGAGATTTGCCCTATGTCAATGAGTTGGCGTGGCGAGATGCACTGGCTTTCAATCCTAATATAGTGGTATTAAAGCTCGGAACAAATGATTCAAAGCCTGAAAACTGGCGCTTTAATGACGGCTTTGAACGGGATTTGTTGGCAATGGTTGACACTTTGCAGGCTCTTCCAGCCCATCCAAAGGTATATCTTGCCACACCTATTCCTGCATTCAAACCCACTTGGAATATTAATGACTCGGTGATTGCAAACGCGATTATGCCGATTATACGTAAGGTTGCACGCAAACGACATTGTAAAATCATTGATTTGCACACAAAATATGCGCCGTATGGCGAGTTAATGCAGGCTGATGGCATTCATCCAACAGCTGAAGGAGCTGCAAAAATGGCTGAAATCATTGCCGAAGATTTGTCTAAATGTGAGATGAAAAAATGATTTTTCATAAATAAAATGAATTATACCTAACTGAATTAAATCCTTTTTGATATGACAATGAATCTGAAACAATGTATACTTCTCCTTGTGTTTATGAGTGCATTTTTGTTTGCTCATGCACAGAATCATCCTATTTTGGGGTATTATTGGCTTGGAATGACCGAAGAAGAACACTATCAACAGGCACTCAAAATGAAAGATGCTACAGAGGTGGGTAAGCCTGATGAGGTGCCAGGACGATATTTATTGAGTATTGCGGGTATTGACTTTGATGCCGAAACAACGTCGGTCAACTGGGCCGAACCTATCACTCTTGATGATTATTTGCAGTATTTGAAGAATCCTTCTCCTTTATTTTTTACAGGAAGAAGTTATTTTTACGAAGGTAAATTGGTCTCTTTGACAATCTATACGCCTTCACCCAATGAGTTGGAAGGCTTTCTTTGTTATATGCCAAAGACTATTTTACCTGGCGATAAAGAAGGGGAAAACCGAACTTCTTATGCAGTTTTCAATGTTGAGAAGCATAATAAACTGGTGAATTTGACCAATCAGGTTGCGGTATATCTAAATAAAAGGTATGGGAAACCACAAAAAGAATATGTAATTCCTTTGCTTAGTGCATTGAAGAAAGGTGAAGATAGTAAGCCGTTGGATAGCAAATGGTTTCGCCTTTGTAGTGGAGGGGCAGTGTTACCACGGGCAGAATGGCAGCAAGGAAAGATGAAAATTATTGTTGGAATCTCTAATTTTGCAAAACTTTTCGTTCTGTTTTATGATGCAGAAGTGGTTTCTCCAACAGGTCTCTCGTTGTTGACAAAACCGGATACTTCAGTAAAAGCTACAGCGGAATGGTAGTGAATGGATAAACAATGGTAGGAGTTTGACAAGTAAAGAGTCTCTAATTGTGTCCTTCATTGAGGCATAGAAACTCTTATTTTATATCTGTCAGCTGTGTCATATCACACTGACAAATTTGTCATATCATTTTTATTGGCACGTTTTTAGCATAACATCGGTTGTCAAAATAAAATAGAAATATTAAATATATAATGATTATGAACATTAAACCATTAGCAGACAGAGTGCTGGTTGTACCTGCACCAGCTGAAGAAAAAGTAGGCGGAATCATCATTCCTGACACAGTAAAGGAGAAACCTCAACGTGGAAAGGTAGTCGCAGTAGGTCAAGGTACAAAGGATGAAGCTATGGTTCTGAAAGAGAATGATGTCGTTCTCTATGGCAAATACGCCGGAACCGAATTGGAATATGAAGGTGAAAAGTATCTGATTATGCGTCAAAGTGATGTGTTGGCAGTAGTTGGATAATTTGCGAAATCATAAAAATTATAATTCAAAATCAAAGATTTTTAGACAGAAAATATTATGGCAAAAGAAATAAAATATAATGTTGAAGCACGCGAACTCTTGAAAAGAGGCGTTGATCAATTGGCAGATGCAGTGAAGGTTACATTGGGTCCTAAAGGTCGTAACGTTGTTATTGAGAAGAAATTTGGTGCTCCTCAAATCACAAAAGATGGTGTAACCGTTGCTAAAGAGGTTGAACTTGAGGATCGTTTCGAGAATACTGGTGCACAACTTGTTAAGAGTGTTGCCAGCAAGACAGGCGATGATGCAGGTGATGGAACAACAACTGCAACAATTTTAACCCAGTCTATTGCTACAGAAGGATTGAAAAATGTAACTGCTGGCGCTAATCCTATGGATTTGAAACGTGGTATTGATAAGGCAGTAAAGGCTGTTGTAGACTATATTAAGGAGCATGCTGAACTCGTAGGTGACAACTATGACAAGATAGAACAAGTTGCTACGGTTTCTGCAAACAATGACCCTGAGATTGGAAAGCTGCTTGCTGATGCAATGCGTAAAGTCTCAAAGGATGGTGTTATCACTATCGAGGAGAGCAAAACTCGTGAGACCAGCATCGGTGTTGTAGAAGGAATGCAATTCGATCGCGGTTATTTGAGTGGCTATTTTGTAACAGATGCCGATAAGATGGAATGTGTAATGGATAACCCATATATCCTTATTTACGACAAGAAGATTAGCAATTTGAAAGACTTTTTGCCTATACTTCAGCCCGCAGCAGAGTCTGGTCGTCCATTAATGGTTATTGCAGAGGATGTAGATTCTGAGGCACTTACCACTTTGGTTGTAAACCGTTTGCGTGGTGGTTTGAAGATATGTGCAGTCAAAGCTCCAGGATTTGGCGACCGACGTAAAGCCATGTTGGAAGACATTGCCGTATTAACAGGTGGTGTAGTTATTAGTGAAGAGAAGGGCTTGAAGCTTGAACAAGCAACACTTGAGATGTGTGGTTCTGCAAAAAAAGTCACTGTTTCAAAAGATAATACGACTATCGTTGACGGCGGAGGCACAAAAGAAAACATCGCAGAACGGGTGGCTCAAATTAAAAATGAGATTGCAAACACAAAGAGTTCTTACGACAAAGAGAAACTCCAAGAGCGTCTTGCGAAGTTGGCAGGTGGCGTAGCTGTGCTCTATGTTGGTGCTAACTCAGAGGTTGAAATGAAAGAGAAGAAAGATCGTGTTGACGATGCTTTATGTGCTACTCGCGCTGCAATGGAAGAAGGAGTTGTTGCTGGTGGTGGTACAACTTATATCCGAGCACTCGAAGCTTTGAAGGGTCTTAAAGGCGATAATGCCGATGAACAAACAGGTATTAAGATTGTAGAGCGTGCTATCGAAGAACCACTTCGTCAGATTGTTGCTAATGCCGGAGGTGAAGGTTCGGTTGTAGTGAACAAGGTTGCTGAAGGAAAAGGCGACTTCGGATATAATGCACGGACTGATGAATTCGAAGATTTGAGAAAGGCTGGTATCATTGATCCTGCTAAGGTTGCACGTGTTGCACTTGAAAATGCAGCTTCTATTGCAGGATTGTTCCTAACAACAGAATGCTTGATAACAGACAAACCTGAACCTCAAGCACCTGCAATGCCTATGGCACAACCAGGTATGGGGGGTATGATGTAATTCATTTGAATCCTTAAAGTGTATTTAGCTTCATCATTGTAGAAGCTGAAAGTACACAAAAAATATAACCGGTTCATTCGTAAAGCGAGTGAACCGGTTTTTTGTTTTCTATGGTTTTACCATATAATTACACCCTCTTTATAAAACGTTTTCAGGCATATTGAACGGTAATTTCTATCAAATGAGATTCTAATGATTTGGCGTTCGTAGGTTAATAAAAATAAAAAAAGACTATTTTCTCTTTGAGTCTATTCGGATTTTTCCTATCTTTGTCGTAAACAGAAATATAAAATCATCGGACAATGTGCCGAAAATGATATTTTTTGATTTGTTTTAGTAGATTAGTTTTTAAGTAGTTTGTTTTTGAAAATCGGTTGTCGTGATGACATCCGATTTTTTTAGTTATTCGCTTTGATGTTTATACCTTTATTCCTATCTTTGCAAGATGAAAGTAAAATTTGATTGGAAACATGTTGGGTTATTAGCCTTTGTGGCTTGCCTTCTGCTATATATTACAAAGTCGTTTTTTATGTCTTTGGGTATCATGATGATTATTTTGCTTATTGATGCACTAATAGTGCAATGGGAAAATAATCGGAAAAACAAAGATAGATTCAAATAGTCATGGAGAAATTAACCGCACTTTATATACAATATAAGGGTGAAGAACCTGCAGAAATAGAGAAGATTCCTGGTGCAGGAAGTAACAGACAATACTATCGTTTCATAGGAAAAGATGGAGAAAGTGTTGTTGGTGTGATTGGAACGAGCCGTGATGAAAACCATGCTTTCATTTATTTGGATCGCCATTTTCAGTTACGTCAATTACCGGTTCCACATATCTTGGCCGTGAGCGAAGATGAATTGTGTTACTTACAGACCGATTTGGGGCATACATCTTTATTCGATGCCATTCGCGGGGGACGCGAAGCAGGAGGTCGTTACAATCAAAATGAGCAGCAGTTGCTCATTAAAACTATTCGTGCTTTGCCAAATTTCCAAATACGTGGAGCGCGTGGTCTTGATTGGAAGAATTGTTATCCACAGCCTGAATTTGATGAGGAGAGTGTGCTCTTTGATCTCAATTACTTCAAATATTGTTTCTTAAAAGCTACCGGACTCGACTTTCATGAGTTGAAACTTGAAGCAAACTTTCACATGTTTGCCCAAGATTTGACGTCTGAAACGTCTGATTACTTCCTCTATCGTGACTTCCAAGCGCGTAATGTTATGCTCGATCAAGAGGGTAATCCCTATTTCATTGACTTTCAGGGTGGGCGAAAGGGGCCTTTCTATTATGACCTTGCATCATTCCTTTGGCAAGCTTCTGCGAAATATTCCTTTAAACTTCGCCGCACATTAACGTATGAATACTATGATGCTTTGCAGCAATATGTAGAAGTACCCAGCGTGCGCCATTTTGTCAATCGATTGAGTTTATTTGTATTGTTCCGCTTACTTCAGGTGCTCGGAGCATATGGTTTTCGGGGCTATTTCGAACGAAAGAAACACTTCATTGACTCCATTCCTCCTGCAATTGATAATCTTCGGGAGTTGTTAAAGATGCCACAAGAGACGTTCCCTTACCCTTATTTGATGAACATGTTGCAACGATTGACGGAGCTTCCCCAGTTTGCTCAGGTTGAAAAACCCGTCATGACACGTTCCGATGGCTTTAAGATTAGTGATAATAATGTGTATGAATCACATCCTCAAGACGGCCCGGCGACGTTCTCAAAATATGATGATAAGGGACCATTGGTGCTTAGAATATATAGCTTTTCTTATCGAAAAGGAATTCCAGAAGACCCTTCTGGTAATGGTGGTGGATATGTTTTCGACTGTCGAAGTACACATAATCCCGGGCGATATGAGCCTTATAAGAAGCTGACGGGATTGGATGAACCTGTCATTCGCTTTCTTGAAGATGACGGAGAAATACTTACTTTCCTTGAAAGTGTTTACAAGTTAGCCGATCATCACGTAGCTCGCTATATACAACGTGGCTTTACGAGTTTGATGTTTTCGTTTGGATGTACTGGTGGCCAGCATCGATCTGTGTATAGTGCGCAGCATCTTGCCGAGCATCTTCACGATAAATTTGGTGTCAAAGTGATTGTTTGTCATCGTGAACAAGGTATAGAACAGGTATTCGAAGCAAAGAAATAACGAGTAAACAAGATAAATAAATTTGGGTGATTCAATAGAAATCACTAAATTTGTAGACATAAAATTCAGCATGATGCAAGCAATGATATTCGCCGCAGGAATGGGAACTCGCCTGAAACCACTTACCGATAGTATGCCAAAAGCATTGGTAAGGGTGGGTGGAGAGCCACTGCTCAAGCGCGTAATCCTAAGATTAAAGGCGGCAGGTTTTGAGAGAATAGTCATCAATGTGCATCATTTTGCCGACCAAATCATTGACTATTTAAGGGAAAATGACAATTTTCATCTCGATATTCGTATCAGTGATGAAACTAATGGCTTACTCGAAACTGGCGGAGGAATAAAGTTTGCCCACTCTCTTTTTACCAAAAATGAACCCATTTTGATTCATAATGTCGACATTTTAAGTAATGTTGACCTCAAGAAGTTCTATACATCAGACCGAAAAATAATGTGCCCTTCTTGTGGTGTTCCTCACGAAATGGCTGGTGCTGTGTTGCTTGTCAGTTGGCGAGAAACCAAGCGCTATCTGCTGTTTAACCAGGAAATGCGCCTCGTAGGATGGGTAAATATAGAGACAGGTCAGGTGAAAAGCCCTTATAAAGAAATACAAAAGGCGTCAGTAGATGACTTGAAGAAGCATTATCAAATGTATGCTTTTTCTGGTATTCACACGTTTTCTCCACAACTCTTTCCTTTGATGAACGACTATCCTGAACGTTTCCCCATCATGGATTTCTACTTGCAGAACTGCGACAAAGTAGCCATTAAAGGGTATATAAAGCCTGATCTTAAACTGATGGATGTGGGAAAACTTGACACGCTTGACCAGGCAGAAGCCTTTGCTCAGCAGCTGATTGATTGATAAGAAATATCACAAATAATATCCATTTACTATGCAACAGAAGATAATAATTCTTGATTTCGGTTCACAAACCACACAGCTGATAGGCCGACGTGTGCGTGAACTGGATACCTTCTGCGAGATTTTACCTTACAACAAGTTTCCAAAAGACGACCCAAATATCATTGGTGTAATCTTAAGCGGAAGTCCTTATTCGGTGCATGATGAGGAGGCTTTTAAGGTGGAATTAAGCCAGTTTATTGGTAAATACCCTGTTTTGGGTATCTGCTATGGAGCACAATACATCTCTTATGCTGGCGGAGGAACCGTTGAACAGACTGGAACGCGCGAATATGGCCGTGCAAATCTTGAGATGATTGACTGCAATTGCCGCATCTTTAAGGGCTTTGAGAAAGGCTCACAAGTATGGATGAGTCATGGCGATACGATTACTTCGATTCCTAAAGATTTCCATATTACGGGCTCAACTTCCGATGTTAAGTATGCAGCTTTTGCCAATGAAGACAAGAATGTATGGTGTGTTCAGTTCCATCCAGAGGTGTTCCATTCACTGCAAGGTATGCAATTACTGCGCAATTTCGTTGTAGACATTTGTAAAAGTAAACAAGAGTGGAGTGCAGCTTCATTCGTAGAGAGCACTATTGCAGAGTTAAAAGCACAGTTAGGTAACGACAGAGTAATCCTCGGCTTGTCAGGAGGTGTAGACTCATCTGTATGTGCTACCTTGCTCAATAAAGCCATTGGAGATCATCTCACCTGTATCTTTGTAGATCATGGAATGCTTCGTAAGAACGAGTTTTCTAAGGTAATGGAAGCTTATGAGGGGCTTGGTCTTCATGTGATTGGCGTAGATGCCAGTGAGAAATTTTTCAAAGACTTAGAAGGAGTGACTGATCCAGAACAGAAACGCAAGATTATTGGTCGTGATTTTGTTGAGGTTTTCAATGCTGAAGCAAAGAAAATTACCGATGCAAAATGGTTGGCTCAGGGAACAATCTATCCTGATCGTATAGAAAGTTTGAGTATCACGGGCATGACAATCAAGAGTCATCACAATGTAGGTGGACTTCCAGAAGAGATGAAACTCAAGCTTTGTGAACCCTTACAATGGCTATTTAAGGACGAGGTTCGACGTGTAGGCTATGAGTTAGGCATGCCAGAACGTCTCATAAAACGCCATCCATTCCCAGGTCCAGGCTTAGCCGTTCGCATCCTTGGTGACATTACTCGTGAGAAAGTTCGCATCCTTCAAGACGCTGATGACATCTATATTGAGAAGATGCATCATTATAAATTGCCAGATGGAACGACGCTCTATGACAATGTTTGGCAAGCTGGTACCGTACTGCTTTCTACCATTCGGTCGGTTGGAGTGATGGGAGATGAACGCACTTATGAGCATCCTGTAGCACTGCGCGCAGTGACTTCTATGGATGCAATGACAGCAGACTGGGCACATCTTCCTTATGATTTCATGGCCGAAGTGTCTAATGAAATCATCCGAAAGGTAAAGGGAGTTAATCGCGTTTGTTATGACATATCCTCAAAACCACCTTCGACAATCGAGTGGGAGTAAAGGAACCATAAAAAAATAAAATTCTAAAAGGGTAAAAATAGAAGTATAAAGGCGCATAAAGAGAGGTCGTTTTACAATTTATATTCATGTAAATCATTTTTCTTCTCAGCTTTAGTTATTCCTCTCTTTTTACCCTTTTATATTCTTAAGGCTATTCCACTAAAAAACTTTACAATATCCTTCTCATAACTCGCGTATTTGAAATGGAGGTTGGTTTCTTTCAAAAAACACTTGTTTTTAAAGGCTTTCAAAAGACGTTGTGTATCAATTGGTTACGAAAAAGAGAAGGAAGAATCTGCAAATTTGAAGTAGAATAAAACCTTGTTTCACGTCAAATAGTATTGTAAAATAGCCCATATTGTGGGATGATATGGTACAGAATACGTCATGAAATAGTGGGGATAGCGTTGCAATATGACTGATTTCGTTTACAACTCAGCATTGTTTTTGTTTATGTTTTGCTTCTTAACTGCCGATTTTTCGACTTTTTCTCACTTTCTTTTTCTATTTCATTGATTTATGAAGGACTAAAAATTGGTATTTAATCATTACATTTTTGTATATTGAATACAATGGGTATACTTCGTATATTGTGACGAAAACAACGAAATAGAGAGAGGAGTGGACTGCAGATTGGACTTTAAAAGGGTTTGCCTTAACAATACTTCAAGAGACGAAAAAAGGAAGTTTGACGTGAAAAACACGTTCAAACTTCCTTTATTTCCTATAGAATTAATGATTGCTTATTTGTTTTTCAGCAAATCACGAATTTCAGAAAGCAACTTCTCTTCAGCTGTTGGTTCTGGATTAGGGGCTGGAGCTGCAGGCTCTTCTTTTTTCTTTTGCGACAACTTATTAATGGCTTTTACAAGCAAGAACACACAGAAGGCGATAATGATAAAGTTGAAAACATTCTGCAAGAAGTTTCCATAGTTGATTGTTACGCTTTGCATGTGCTCGACACCCGGTAGTTGTACCTCGGGTAATTGAATCTTTAGGTCGCTGAACTGCACTCCACCGATGAGCCAACCAATAGGAGGCATGATGATATCATCAACGATAGAAGTAATGATTTTACCGAAAGCACCGCCGATGATAACACCGACTGCCATGTCAACTGCATTGCCTTTAACCGCAAAGTCTTTGAATTCTTGAATGAATTTACCCATGTCTGTAATATTTAAGATAATGTTTAGTTTTTAAAATTGCATGCCTTTCTTTTGTCATATCGGCTTTGCAATCCCCCTCATACAATCTTGTTAATCCGTGATATATAGGGAGTGATACTATTTTTTATAATATTTAATATAACTTGCGCCTGCAAAAATAAAAAAAATATTGTATCTTTGCAATCGTAACAAGAGAAATGTTGCGATATAAAAAATAAAAATATTGTTTTATAAACCTTTATAAAAAGTAAATTAAAAATGGTAAATGTAGCTATTAACGGCTTTGGTCGTATTGGTCGTCTCGCATTCCGTCAGATGTTTGAGGCAGAAGGTTATGAGGTTGTTGCTATCAATGACTTGACAAGTCCTAAGATGCTTGCTCACCTTTTGAAGTATGATACAGCACAGGGTGGCTTCGCTGGCAAGTATGGTGAAGGCAAACACACAGTAGAAGCAACTGAAGACTCAATCATCGTTGATGGTAAGGAGATTAAGATTTCTGCTGAGAAAGACGCTGCTAACTGCCCATGGGCTGCTAACAATGTAGATGTTGTTCTCGAATGTACAGGTTTCTATACTTCTAAAGAGAAGGCTTCTGCTCACTTGAAGGCAGGTGCAAAGAAAGTTGTTATTTCTGCTCCAGCTGGTAACGATCTTCCAACTGCAGCTTCTTGTACAACAAACTGCTTGGCTCCTATGGCTGCAGCTTTGAATGGTTATGCTCCTATTCAGAGTGGTATTATGTCAACAATCCACGCTTATACAGGTGATCAAATGATTCTTGATGGTCCTCAGCGTAAGGGTGATCTTCGCCGTTCTCGTGCTGGTGCATGCAATATTGTGCCTAACTCAACAGGTGCAGCTAAGGCTATCGGTCTTGTAATTCCTGAGTTGAATGGTAAACTTATCGGTTCAGCACAGCGCGTTCCAACTCCAACAGGTTCAACAACTATCCTTGTTGCTGTTGTAAAGGGTAAGGATGTTACTGTAGAAGGCATCAATGCTGCTATGAAGGCTGCTGCAAACGAGAGCTTTGGTTACACTGAAGATCAGATTGTTTCTTCTGATATCATCGGTATGCGCTTTGGTTCTTTGTTCGATGCAACACAGACAATGGTTAGCAAAATCGACGATGACACCTATCAGGTACAAGTTGTTTCTTGGTATGATAACGAGAACTCTTACACCTCTCAGATGGTACGTACAATCAAGTTCTTCGCAGAACAGAAGTAATACAATAATGAGTCATTTAACTGTTGTACTCATATAAGAGCGTAACAGAATGATGAAATATAATCCCTGTCGGCTTGCTGACAGGGATTTTTTTTATTAACTTTGTCTTTATGAACAATAAATCTAATGACAATATGCTTGCAGATTCACATCCTTTAATTGCTATCGTGGGGCCAACAGCTTCTGGAAAGACAAATTTTGCAGCCCATCTTGCGGCTCGTCTTGATGCAGAAATTATCAGCGCCGATAGCAGACAAGTATATCGTGATATGACGATTGGTACTGGAAAAGATTTGGATGACTATATTGTTGATGGCCAAAAGATTCCATACCACTTAATAGATATCTGCAATGCTGGTACAAAATATAATCTTTTTAGATATCAAGAAGACTTCTTAAATGCTTATTCGGATATCGTGAAGCGAGACAAACAAGCAATCCTTTGCGGTGGAACCGGACTTTATGTTGAATCTGTTTTGAAAGGTTATCAGCTTTCTCCTGTACCTCAAAATCAGGCGCTTCGTGATAGACTTTCAGGTAAGTCACTTGAAGAGTTAACCTTAATCTTAGAGGAGTTAAAGTTGAAAAATGGAGCAAAAATGCATAATAAGACGGATGTAGACTCGTGTCAACGTGCTATACGTGCTATCGAAATAGAAAGTTATAACCTTGAAAATCCAACAGAAAATAGGCTCTTTCCTCCAATTAAGTCGCTGGTAATAGGAATTGATATAGACCGAAATACCCGGAGAATGAAAATCACTGATAGGCTGAAACAGCGCTTAGAATCAGGTATGATAGAAGAAATCAAAGGACTACTTGAGCGTGGTATTGCTGCGGAAGACCTTATTTATTATGGTCTTGAGTATAAGTTTGTGACCGAATATCTCATGGGAAAGATGGATTATAAGACTATGTTTGCGAGCCTTGAAATAGCAATTCATCAGTTTGCTAAACGCCAAATGACATGGTTTAGAGGTATGGAAAGGCGAGGGTTTGATATCCATTGGATAGATGCCTCATTGCCAATGGAAGATAAATTAAAGCAGGTTGAGGAGCTTTTAGATTCCTATCATCACAGTTAAAAAATCATTTCAAAAGACTCCTCCACCTTATTTATATATAGGATGCTGATATTTTAGTCATTAAAAGTTATCCCATCTTATTAATTTTCTTAAGTTCTTCACTATTGAGGAATTTGATTTTACGTCCATCAATCGCTATAAGTTTCTCGTTAGCAAAGGCAGATAGCGTTCGGATGGCATTGCTTGTAGTCATATTTGAGAGGTTTGCCAAGTCTTCACGGCTAAGATATATGCTCAATGTATAACCATCTTCTTCTAATCCATAATTATCTTTCAATAGAAGAAGTGCTTCGGCTAATCGTGCACGGATATGCTTTTGCGTCAGATTTACAATGCGATTTGCGAAATGTCCCAACTCTTTTGACAAGTTCTTTAGAAAGAAAAGATTGATATTGAAGTTTTCTTTCATCATCTGAATGATAATATACATGTCTATATAAGCAATGGTAGAGTCTTCCAATGCCATTGCCTCAGTTGTATAAGATTCGTCTGCAAAGTAGGCAATGAAGCCGAAAAACTCCATTGGTTTGACTATACGTATAATCTGATTACGCCCACCTATACCCATCTTTGATACCTTAACCTTACCATGTATGAGTAGTTTCATACAATTGGGATTATCTATATCCCTATATATATATTGGCCTTTTATGATTCTTTTAATTTGAACATTGTCGAGGAATGCCTTCTGTTGGCCTTCAGATATAGGTCCCCATAGATGTATGAGGGCCTTGATAACCTCGTTCCTTGTGTTATCTTGATTTAGCATCTTGCATTAATTATTAATTACAATCTTTGTTATTAGCGATTACAAATATAATAAAAAACTCTCAATGTCATCCTCATTTTTGACAAAATTATACGATTTGTTGATTTAAAAGTAGTTTTCTTTAAAAAAGACATGCATTTTATTGGTGCATTTATTGAAATTGATTAACTTTGAGAACAAGTGAAGACGCTGAGTCTTTACATTAACCAAAGCATATAGAACATAATAAACCTTAGTACAGAACTATGAGCTATCTAAAGTTTGAAAAGGCATTGATGACGAACTTACAAGAGTCGTTGCAACGCGAGTTGCTTCGAACGAATCGTTCAGGTGCATACGCTTGTTCTACGATTGTAGACTGCAATACGAGGAAATATCATGGTTTGTTGGTGGTTCCCGTGCCGGAAATCGATGACGAAAACCATGTTTTATTGTCTTCTTTGGATGTTACTGTCGTGCAACATGGAGCAGAATTTAACCTTGGTCTCCACAAATACCATGGTGATACCTATAGCCCCAATGGGCATAAGTATATCCGTGAGCTTGTTTGTGATAAGGTTCCAACAATTATTTACCGTGTAGGCGGAGTTATTTTGAAGCGAGAGATTGTGTTTCAACACTACGAAGATCGAATCCTTATACGCTATACGTTGGTCGATGCGCATTCAGATACAACCTTACGACTACGTCCTTTCTTGGCTTTTCGAAGCGTTCGGGAGTTTACACACGAGAATTCCGTTGCGAGCCGAGACTTCCAATTGGTTGATAATGGAATTAAAACACGAATGTATCCGAGTTATCCCGAACTCTTTATGCAATTGAGTAAGTCCAATGAATTTATCTTCCAACCAGATTGGTACCGTGGAATTGAATATTCAAAAGAACAAGAACGCGGTTATGCTTCTAACGAAGACCTTTATGTTCCTGGTTATTTTGAAGTGAATATAAAGAAAGGTGAGAGTATTGTTTTTGCGGCTTCTACTTCTGAAATCAAAACAACGACATTAAAAAAGCTTTTTGACGAGGAGGTTGAAGAACGCACACCGCGTGATAATTTCTTTCATTGTCTTGTCAATGCTGCCCACCAATTCCACATTCATGAAAAGAATGATGATCGTTATATCCTTGCAGGCTATCCTTGGTTTAAGTGCCGTGCGCGTGACATGTTTATCGCATTGCCAGGGCTAACATTATCCATTGAGGAGCAAGAATACTTTGAACTCGTTATCAAAACTGCTGAACGAGGGATAAAAGAATTTATGGAAGGCAAGCCACTTAGTGTGAAAATCACTGAGATTGAGCAGCCCGATGTCTTGCTTTGGCTTATCTGGTGTCTACAGCAATATGCCAAAGAGGTAGGGCTTGAAGCCTGTCTGAAACGCTATGGAAAGTTTATGAAGCAAGTACTTCAGTTCATAGAAGAAGGTAAGCATCCTAATTTGGAAGTAAAAGAAAATGGACTTCTATATACTGATGGACGTGGAAAATCTGTTACTTGGATGAATTCCAGTGTGAATGGCAGCCCTGTTGTTGTTCGGACGGGATACATCGTAGAGTTCAATGTATTATGGTATAACGCATTAAAGTTCTGTTCTTCTTTGGCAGAATTAAACAATAACCATAAAGAAGTAGCTCATTTAGAAGCGTTAGCAGAGCGTTGTCAGCAATCATTTAGTAAGGTTTTCTATAATGAATACGGCTATTTGTTTGACTATGTTAATGGTGGTTCGCAAGATTATAGCGTTCGACCGAACATGATTTTTGCCGTAGCTCTCGATTATTCTCCATTGTCTCAAGAGCAGAAGAAGAGTGTACTTGATGTATGTACCCGTGAACTTCTGACTCCAAAAGGCTTGCGTTCACTATCTCCAAAGAGTAGTGGTTACAACCCAATCTATACTGGTCCACAGGTGCAAAGAGACTATGCTTATCATCAAGGTACTGCTTGGCCATGGCTTGGAGGCTTTTACATGGAAGCATGTTTGAAACTATATAAGCGCACAAGGCAAAGCTTTGTTGAACGCCAGATGGTTGGATATGAAGATGAAATGTTCCAGCATTGCATAGGAACTATTCCAGAACTATTTGATGGCAACCCGCCTTTCCATGGGCGTGGCGCTATTTCTTTTGCTATGAACGTGGCCGAGATACTGCGTACACTCGAACTCTTGGAACGCTATAACTTTAATTCTGGGGAGGAAAGAAAATGAAAATCTTGATGTTTGGATGGGAATATCCCCCTCATGTTTATGGTGGTTTAGCCACAGCTAATTATGGTATAACAGAAGGTTTGCACGCACATGGTAATGCGGAAATTACGCTTTGTCTCCCCAAACCATTTGGAGATGAAGACCGAACACCGGCAAACATTCTTGCAATGAATTGTGTTCCTATTGCATGGCGTGACGTGAATTACGATTATGTTAAAGATAGAGTAGGGCATGTTATGAGTCCAGAACTCTACTATCAACTACGTGATCACATCTATGGTGACTTCAATTATATGCATGTTAACGACCTTGGCTGCATGGATTTTGCAGGAGGTTATCCTTCAAATCTGCATGAAGAAATTAATAACTACTCTGTTATTGCAGGCGTAGTTGCCAGGACTTTAGACTTCGATATTATTCATGCACACGATTGGTTGACTTATCCTGCTGGCATACATGCTAAGCAAGTGACTGGGAAACCATTGTGTATACACGTTCATGCCACTGATTTTGATCGTAGTAGAGGCCAAGTTAACCCCACTGTTTACGGCATAGAGAAGGATGGAATGGATAATGCTGACTGCATCATGTGTGTCAGTGAATTGACACGTCAGACTGTAATTCATCAGTATTATCAAGATCCTCGCAAGGTGTTTACAGTGCATAATGCCGTTTATCCGTTAAAGAAGGAATGGCAGGATATACCTCGTCCAGACCATAGAGGAAAAGAGAAGGTTGTGACATTCTTAGGGCGTATCACGATGCAGAAAGGCCCAGAGTATTTCATTGAGGCTGCCAATATGGTGCTCCATCGCACACGAAACATTCGTTTTTGTATGGCGGGATCAGGTGATATGCTTGATCAGATGATTTATTTAGCAGCAGAACGCGGTATTGCAGACCGTTTCCATTTCCCTGGTTTCATGCGAGGAAAGGAGGTTTATGAATGCTTAAAAGATTCCGATGTCTATGTAATGCCTTCGGTAAGCGAACCTTTTGGTATCTCACCACTTGAGGCAATGCAATGTGGAACGCCATCGATTATTTCGAAACAGAGTGGTTGTGCCGAGATTCTTACCAATTGTATAAAGATGGATTACTGGGATATTCATGCACTTGCTGATGCAATTTATAGTATCTGTTGTAATGAAAGTCTTTTCGATTACCTTGCTGTTGAAGGGAAAAAAGAGGTTGATCAAATCACATGGGATAAGGTAGGACAATGGATTTACGAGCTTTATGAGCGTACGTTAGGCTGGAAATAAATTATATAATATAATGTTTGACCAAATAATCATCAAGTAAAGAATATGAAAACAATTTGTTTATACTTCGAGATACATCAGATTATACATCTTAGACGCTATCGTTTCTTTGATATAGGAACCGACCATTACTATTACGATGACTATGAAAATGAGCATAGTATAACAGATATTGCAGAACGTTCCTATATGCCTGCACTCAACACCCTACTCGAAATGATTAAGAATAATGGTAATTATTTCAAGGTAGCATTCTCACTTAGCGGTGTGGGTATGGAGCAATTAGAGATGCATGCCCCTCAAGTGTTGGAGAAATTACAAGAGCTTAACGAGACGGGGTGTGTGGAATTTTTGGCTGAACCCTATTCACATGGACTTGCATCTTTAGTGAACGAAGAAAGCTTTGCAGATGAAGTAAAACGGCAATGCACTAAAATCAAAGAGTATTTTGGCCAATCTCCGAAGGTGCTTCGTAACTCTTCACTCATCTATAGCGATGAGATTGGCTTCCAAGTAGCTCAAATGGGATTCAAGGGCATGCTTACTGAAGGCGCAAAGCATGTCTTAGGATGGAAGTCTCCACATTATATTTATAGCAGTGCAATGGCTCCTCAGTTGAAGTTATTACTGAGAGATATCCAACTTAGCGATGATATTTCTTTGCGTTTCAATAATCGTGATTGGCCAGGATATCCATTGTTTGCCGATCGTTACATTGATGAGATTGCGTCATTGCCCGAGCAAGAGAAGGTTATTAATATCTTTATGGAACTTTCAGCCTTAGGAATTGCACAACCTTTGTCCAGCAATATCCTCGAATTCTTTAAGGCTTTACCTGTTTGTGCAAAGGAAAAGGATGTCACATTCTCTACTCCTTCCGAAATCTGTAGTACGTTTAAACCTGTCGATACATTAAGTGTTCCCGACACTTTAAGCTGGGTTGACGAAGAACGTGATGTTAGTTCATGGCTTGGGAACCCTATGCAGCGTGAAGCTTTCAATAAACTTTATAGCGTGGCTGACCGTGTTAGAATTGCCAATGATGCACGAATCAATCAAGACTGGGACTATCTTCAGGCCAGCAATAACTTTAGATTTATGACAACAAAGCCTTCGCGTATTGGCATAGATCTTGGTATTTACAGCAGTCCTTTTGATGCTTTCACCAACTATATGAATATTTTGGGCGACTTTATCACTCGTGTCAATAACCTCTATCCAGCCGAAATAGGAAATGAGGAACTTGAGAGTTTGTTGACAACCATAAAGAATCAAGGTGATGAATTGGCCATGAAGGATAAAGAAATCGTTCGATTGCAGGCCAAAATAGAAAAGATAGAGGATGCAAACAAGAAAGAAGGAGTGAAGGAACCCAAGGCTAAGAAGCCGTCAACCAGCAAGAAACCGGTGGCAAAAAAGCCTACAACAAAGTCAAAAAAGTCTGTAGAAGAACAGAAAAAAGATAAGAAATAGGTAGTTATCACTGTTTAACTACATCATATCAAAGCGCTCGGTGGTTGTCCGCCGAGTGCTTTTGTTTGTATAACTAATTTCTCTTTATGATATAATCTAAGTCAGTGTTGCTGATGATAGCACAGCTTTGTGTTCAAAATACGTGTGTCGATAGTCTATCGTAAATAAGGGGATTGTCAACAATCCAAACTTGTTTATGCCAAAAGTCAAGTAACATTTACATGATTAATGCAAATAATGAGGCACCAATTACTGTCAATATACCGCTGACAACAATCGAAAGACCGCTCGTAGCGCCTTCAATGGTTCCGATTTCCATAGCTTTTGCAGTACCAATTGCATGCGAAGCACTTCCTATTGCGATACCTTTTGCAATGGGTTCCTCTATCTTAAGGAGTGATAAAAACTTCTCCGCGAAGATGTTACCCAATACACCTGACACAATGATTACTACCACTGTAACCGATACATAACCACCTAATTCCTCTGAAACGCCCATGCCAATAGCAGTCGTTATGGACTTAGGGAGGAAGGTTGCATACGTGGCATGATCAAATCGAAAGAGTAGGGCGAGGAGCAAAACTGTTAGTAAACTCGACGCCACTCCAGCCGTAATACCCAACATAATTGCCTTATAATTCTTCTTCAAAAGCTCCACTTGTTGATACAATGGCACGGCAAGACATATTGTTGCTGGTGTGAGAAGGTAACTCAACCAGTTTGAATCTACGTTATAATCTTCATAACTTACGCCGGTCAAAAGCAAGCAGGCAATGACTAAAATGATTGCAATTAGCAGAGGATTCATGAAACTCCATCCCGTCTTTTTCCTGAGATACATACCTATTACGTATGAACCAAGGCTGATTAATACGCCGAAATAAATTGAATCTGTTAGCATATTATTATTGTTATCCTATTTTGTAGCTTTCTTTTCTTTCTTATTTCTACGAATGATTCGTTGGGTAACATAGCCCGCTGCGCCCATAACCGTGAACGTACTCACAGTAGTTACAACAACGTATTGCAGGAGATTTGAACGTATTTCAGCCCAAGAATCAATCAAACCGACAGCTGCCGGAATGAACATCACTGGCATAATAGCTATTAAAAAGATGCTTGTTTCGCGCACATCATTTACTTTTACCCACTTCATCAATAGCGCAATAAAGAGCAACACAATGCCGTAGATGCTGGCAGGGATGGGCAATGGAATCAGAAAATGCAAAAGCTCTCCAATAAATGTGAATGCGATGATGATGATAAATTGTTTGATGAACTTCATCTTTGCATGTTTACTTTAGATTAATCTCACGTATATATTGTTCTATAAAGTCTGCAGAGTTCTCCGTACCCAAGCGTATACTGTCGAAACATAGGTCGTAATCGTTGGCTTCTCCCCATTTCATCCCTGTGTAATACTTATGATAACGCACTCTGCTTTCATCCAAATCATGCACAAATTGCTTGGCTTCTTCATGACTGATATGCTCCTCTTTTACAATTGCAGAGATGCGACCTTGAAGACTACCTTTTAAGAATATCGAGACAAGATCTTTGCGGTTTCTGAATATATAGTTACCACATCGGCCGATGATAATACAATCTTGCGAACCAATTAAATCGTAAAGAATCTCAAACGCCTTACAATTTGCAACCTTAGGTTCGTCATCAAACTGAGAGATTGCAAACATAAGTTCGTCTACTGGGCGCTCTTCAAAGAAGTCATCCATCTCTTCTAAGACTCCTTTTCGACGTGCCATCTCTAATAGATTCTTGCGGGTATAGAATGGAATACCATAGAAAGCAGACAGCTGTTCGCCAATGTGTAACGCGCCACAGCCGCATTGTCGTGCAATCGTTATTATCATAGAATTTTACTTTATATTGTTATCTTGACATTGCAAAATTACAAATAATTTCATAGATATTCTTTCTTTATCATTTTTTTTTCGTCATTTCGTAAGATTGGTTGCATTTTATGTGTTATAGGTTAAGTAGGAAAGACGTAGTTTCTCTTATGCTTTTATCGAAGTTTTCTACGCAAATTTATTAAAAAGTTATAGCTAAGCGTTGGTTTGATAAGGCCTATGGGGAGGCTATTGCAGGGGCATTTGTAAGTTTTGTTGGGCTCGGTTTGTCGTATAGATGTAGCTTGTTGGTAATCAATAGCATAGGAGGTGTTTTACAAAGTGTGTCATTTTATGGCGTGATATGCGTCAAATGATGAAGTAAAATGAATGGTTTCACGCATTAAAATGGCTGAGAATATTTTCTTATTCTCTTATTGTTATTTCCCATTTACATTCCACTCATCATGAGAAATAAAAAAAGGCAGTCCTCGCATGGACTGCCTTTTGTATTTAATTTGATTTGAAATGTGTCGGATTTTATCGCTGTGCACCCACTTTCAACTTGCTAATGTCTTTGTTCATCACGGTGAACTGACCTTTCGCTGGATTCTGATAGTTGGGATTATCGCCATTCTTACCAGAAACATCTCCATTCCAATAGAGGCTATTATCTTTGTCGCTTGCTGCAAAAATGTTGGCATTATTGCAGTTAAAATAATAGTTGTTACGATATTCAGGCGTAGAGGTTGTAGCCTGATTCGTATATACCGCCTGCGTATTGGTAATGAGATTGTTGGCTACTTTGATTCGTTGACCACCTTTCTTTCCATTAAACCGCACATAGAGGATGCGTTTACCATTGGCGTCATTCATACAATTATCAATCGTGTTTTGTGTGATATTGATCTCTGGAATGGGGTTGCCAAAGCTGTTAGAAGCATCATCATAGCGTATGAAATCACGCTCAGTAGCGCAATTATAGATAACGTTGTTGTTGATGTTCAAGCTCTTTATATAGCCTTTTCGGCAGTCAAAGAGGTCGCCTCCATCACAAACGATGTCGTGGATGAATGAGTTTTGAATATTGATGGCTTCGATAGTAGCGCCTACATTAATATAATAGAAGCCCTTCATCACTGTACCTGACGAAACCGCTCCATAGAACTCACAATTATTTATGTCGAGTTTCTTGTAGTTAGTTGCCGTCTTATAATTGAAGAACTGGTCGTTAGAAGCATTCTTTGTACCATCAACAATGACGTTGGTTAATGTCAATCCTGCTCCATTCTCTAATTGGAAGCGTCCCTGAATCTTTGGTTTTGCAGTCTGATATATACCCTTAATGACGATGTCTTTATTGATAACGGCACTGCCTGCGCCATCTTCTCCAGACCCACCACTAATCTTATAGGTACCATTATACAAGGCAAACACCTGATTAGTTGTGGCATTTTCTAACATCTCACTAAAGTTATCGGTAGAGCGAACGATAGTTGCGCCCGAGAGATCAATAATGGTTTTGAAGCTTTTTGAACCGCGTTCTTTGCCATTTCGATATAGTTTGAGCGTGTAATCTGTTTCGGGTTGTAATCCTGTTACATGCGCACGGCCATTAGTTTTGTCGCTTTCTGTCAGTGTGTATTGAGTTACTTTATTGCCAGTTGTCTTGTTAAACACGGTGATGTTATCAACCTCTTCGCCTGCTGGCCAATGGGCAACGACATCTCTATCACCAACATCTTCAAGCGAGAATGAGGTGAGAATCTGTTGTGCACTGGTGCGGAAATAGACCTCACTCCACTTAGAATTGCGTGAAACATCAGCGCTATCAAGGGCCATTACGCGTGCAGAATATTTCGTATCATATACAAGATTCTCTAACTTAACCGTTGGATTATTGACTTTTAAGGTAAGCGTTGGCTTACCAGTAAACGTGAGACTATCGTCTGCATAGACTTCAATCTGATAGTTTTTCACGCCAGTTGAGGCTGTCCAATTTAGGGTTGCATTACTTTCTCCGATGTTTTTTGCTTCGAGATCTATAGGAGAGAATGCTCTATCGAAGATGATATTCTTAATCTCTTCCATAGGACTTTCACAGGCTGTTAGGCCAAAAGAAAGGCCTAACAAACATGTGGTGATGATATGATTTGTTTTCATTTTGTTTCTTGTTATTAGTCAGACAATTGGCCATAGATGCCATTATTATTGAGCATTCCATTGCTATTGTTGATGAATGTTTGCCAGATGGGCCATAGACAATGGGTGCTTGGTTTGACAACATATAAGCCTTGGATGTAGTCTTCGGTAAGAAGATTGAGGCCAGTCTTATTATCTACGAACCAGTTTTTCGATGTCCAACCGGCATTTTTCAGTTCCTGTATCTTGGTGTTATTATCTTCTCCCTTATTAAGTCCATATACTTGGATGTTATTTGCATCGGTAGTGGCATTGATATAAACCTTATCAGGCAGGCCTGCATAACGCCCTGTGCGGTTAGAAAGTGCGTTGAGTTTCTCAACCTCTTCAGCCATTTTGCTGTCGATGATGCCCCATCTAACGAGGTCAGCCTTGCGTAATGACTCGCCTGCGAACTCCAAAGCACGTTGCTCAACAATGCCTTCAAAGAACGCATTCTTACTTGCTGTGTACTTTGTTTTGAGTGCCATTACCTTGGCAGAAGGAAGTACTCGTGCAAGAACGGGTTCCATATAGGTCCATGCTTTCGCAGTATTTCCAAGTGCATTCTCGGCTTCTGCTGCCATCAAATAAACATCGGCAAGACGCATATACTGCCAGTTGACACCGTCGTCATTAGTAGAAGTGACGATGCGATTCATCCATTCATAGCGTAATTTGCCAAAGCACCATTTATTGATAGACCTTAATTGCACTGATGCTTTACCCTTACTGTCAAGATCTTTACCCCATTCGTAAGGCACACAAGTAATATCTCGGCGCACATCTTCTGTGTCATAATCGTAGTAAAGGGTAGGAGTGGGGCCATTTACACCACCTTGTGCCTGTCCCGTATATTGGTCTTTAGCATTATGTTTGACACCCAATGTGTAGAGAACACGGCCGCGTCCTGCTGAGAAAGGTATTTCCCAAAGGCTCTCTCCGCCTGCAGTGACGTTGTCTTGGCAAAGTTTTGTGAAGTTCTCTTTGAATGAACCAAGTTCGTTTTTGCCAGAGTTGATGACATCTTCACATTCTTTGCGTGCAATCTCATACATCTTTTCAGGAGCCAGTTCTGGGTCTTTTGAAAGGCGATATCCATCACCACGTAGGCCATATCCACCTGCATAAAGAGCGATTCTGGCACGTAAAGCTTTCACAAAGCTCTTGCTTACGCGTTCTGTTGTCTTTGTAATTGCATTCTGATTTGGCCAATAACAATAACGTTCTGCCTCTTTTAGATCGCTTAAAAGCACCTTATAAATGGAGTCACGATTTGTGCGTGGCAAATAGATGTTATCGTTGTTGTTTGGTGAAAAGCGAGCAGGCACGTCACCCCAAGCCTTTGTTAAGTCGGTATAAATGACTGCTCTTAGCGTTAAAGCTTCGCCCAACAGCTGCGCCATATCAGGGTTTTTGTCTATGTTTCCGTACTTTCTGATACCGGCAATTGCAAGGTTTGCACGCTCAATTCCCTCGTAAAACTTAGAATAAGCGTTATTATCGGTATTCATTAATGAATTGTTTGCCGGTGTATCAAAGTTCCAAAGGCTTTGCTTTTCGTTTGTAGCATTGGACTTGGATGGCGGCGTTCCACTTCCTACTTCCACATCATTATTGAGGCCATAATAAGGCAAAAAGCGACCTCGATAGGAGTTAGTTTCGCCGAAAGAAACGTTTACTGACATGAGCTCGGCTTCTGCAAGAGCGTATGTAGAGAATGTCGTTGATTCATCAAGTGATGATTGTGTGGGGGCATCTAAATCGCAAGAAGAGAAGGCAATGCCTGTAACCACAACCGACAATAATGTGTAATTGATATATCTTTTCATAGAGATTCGTTTAGAAATTGAGATTTAAGCCGATAACAAATGAACGACTCTTTGGATAAGCTGAATAGTCTACGTTTGGTGTAAGCGCTGTCTTTCTGAAGGTATCTGCTTCAGGATCGAAACCCGAATAACCTGTTATAGTAAACAGATTATAGCCAGTGCAATAAACACGAAGGCTATTTATGCCAACACGATGCATCAGATGGTTAGGTAAGGTGTAACCAATGGTTAGCGTATTCAAGCGTAAGAATGAAGCATCTTCTATTGCCCAATCAGTTAAAACCATTTTAGACATATAGGGAGACCACATCGTTGTATGCTCATTTAGCTTTGCAAGACGGTCTGGATCATTAGATAATAGACCTGTTTCTGGGTCCAGATTGGTCCATCGTTTGCCTTCTTTCATCACATCAATCATGTTTCGGTAGATGTATTTTCCAGTTGTTGTATATTCTATTTTGTTGGCATTGTATTCCTGGTTACCAATAGAATAATTGAACTGTGCAGACAAATCAAAGTTGTAAACGCGTGCATTGATGTTGAAACCACCAAAGCAATCGGGTGTAACATCACCTATTTTTACTTTATCACTCGCTGTAACCTTATGGTCACCATCTTGATCTTTTAGTTTCAAAGCACCTGGACGAAGTTTTCCTATAATAGCGGTTGCATCATCAACACCATCTTTCAATGTCCACTTGTCAGTCGATGCATTATATCCTGTGAAGTCAGAAACCTCGTAACGGCCAGCATTTTGATAACCAACGATTTCACCAACACGGCCTCCAACGGCTACAACATACTCGGGATCGATTTCACTTGATGCCCAATGTGTATCGTTATAGTAGTCCTTTATGCCAAGTTGTATAATCTTGTTTCGGTTGAAATTGATGTTACCGCTTAGGTCAATACCCCAATTTCTCTTATTAACAACGTGCCAAGTGAACGTCGTTTCAAAGCCTGAATTCTGTGTTTTTCCGAGATTCCTATACTGGAATTCGTAGCCAGTTCCAGACACAGGGAAGGCTATTAACAGGTCTTTTGTGGTATTCTTATAGAACTCAAAGCTTCCATTTAGCTTGCCATTGAACAACGTCCAGTCTAATCCTATGTTGCGAGTTATCGTTGTTTCCCACTTCAAATTGGGGTTAGCCATGAAGTTAGATGGTCTTAACAAGGTCGTAAAACCATTCACCCAAGTACGCTGAGATGACGTAGCTGAGTAGGTCATATACTCCTGAATGAGTTGTCCGGAGGGTATATTGTTGTTACCAGCTGTACCAAAACTCAAGCGAAGTTTAAGGTCATCAAGCCACTTTTTCGTGCTATTCATGAACCTTTCACTCGTGATTCTCCATGCTAAAGCGGCTGAAGGGAAGTAGCCCCAACGGTTTTCTTTAGAGAACTTTGAAGAGGCATCAGCGCGGAAAGTGACACTCGCTAAGTATTTATCTTTATAACTATAGTTCGCACGGGAGAAGAAAGAGAGGAGTTTATCGTCTGGAGAATAGAAGTCACTTGTACCAGAAGCTGTGCCTTGTGAGGACAAACGCCATGCTGTTGCGGCATCGTATGTCTTGGGGAAGCCTACAATTTGATTGATGTTCTCATGTTCTTTTGTGATGATATATTCATGTCCAAGTAACATGTTTAGGCTGTGATCTTTGTTCTTAATGAGGTTCTTGAAGTCGTAATTTATTGTGTTTGTATTACGAAATCTCTCACGAACATCGTTGTCAAGGCTAATTAATGGATGATCAGCAAAAGCTTGATCGGCATAGTTTCTGGCTTGATATGAAGTCAAACCATAGTAGCGTTGATCATACATTGTGTAGTAATCATATCCAAATTCAGTTTTCAGCGTGAGGTTTTTCATAATTTCCCAGCCAAAAGCTCCAGCCATATTGAAATTCTTATTCTGCTTTTTTTCATCGTTATCTGCTGCAGAAGTGATAGGATCGAATATGTTCATGTCGCTATCATCGAATGAAGTGTTGGCCTCATCTAATCCTTTTAGTGGAATAACAGGATAGATAACAGCATCCTTTAAGCGTTTATCCGTATTGTAACTTCCCTTTGCATCATTAGCTCCTCCGCCTCGAACTTTAGTATCGCTAAAGCGTACTTGCAAGTCGATGGTAGTTCTTTTTGAAGGTTTAGTGTTTAGTTTCAGGCTGAAGTTATCACGCTTAAAGTTAGAGCCTATCATGATAGCTTTGTCATTTATGTGTGCATAGCTGAAGGAATACTTTATGTTTTCTGTACCGCCTGTAATGCTTAAGTTATGGTTGTAGGTATGACCTATGCGCCCATATGTCATATCTTGCCAGTCATTTCCTTTCACATTGTCGTACAAATCAATATCTTGATAATTGCCAAAATAATCTGTATAAGAGGAGATTTTACTTGGGTTATTATCATTTTTGAGTAAAGCCAGCTCGTATTGCCACTTAGCATAGTCAGAAGGAGATAACACATTCATCTTCTTTGCAATCTTTTTCCAACTATAATATGTGTTATAACTCACATTCACTTTACCCGATTTACCATTTTTTGTAGTAACAAGTATAACACCATTTGCACCTCGACTTCCATAGATTGCAGTCGAAGAAGCATCCTTTAACACGGTGATATCCTCTATATCTGTAGCCGGAATGTTGCTAATATCGTCAACAGGGAAGCCGTCAACAATAAAGAGTGGGGCATTGCTTTGTGTGATTGAACCACCTCCACGCACACGAATCTTCACTGTAGCATCAGGAGATCCTTCAGAGGTGCTTACCTGAACACCAGCTAATTTACCTGTTAAAGCTTCAGAAGCAGAGGCAACTGGTACCGAAGCAAGCGCTTCACTACCCACTGTAGACACTGAACCTGTGATGTCTTTACGCTTTACAGAGCCATAACCAATGACAACTACGTCATTCAAACTCGTGGCTTCATCTTCAAGAACAACGTCAACAGTAGTCTTTCCAGCAACACTTAATGTCTGCGTTTTCATGCCGACATAAGATACTGTGATTTTCTTTGTGTTCCCTTTCAACGTGAGAACAAAGTTTCCTTCAAGGTCGGTGATTGCACCATTTCCGTGACCCCCGGTTTCTATCACCGTCGCTCCGATGACAGGTTCGCCAGACTTCTCACTCACGGTTCCCTTGATTGTCTGCGCAGATAGATTCCCTACAAGTAGCAATAGGAAGCCAATTAGCGCAATCCGAATTGGTTTCAATTGAATAAGCATACTTTTTTGTTTTATTAGATTAGTATAATATTACGATTACAAAATTAATAAATTAATTTATATAGAACAATATTAAACGTTAAAATATTTAATATTAAAACGATTTTTTCTTCATTTCATGAGTTCGTTACGTGATTTATGTCTTTTAAAACAAAATGAATCATACGCTTCATTGCCTTATCCTTCACTTTATTTAGTGGCTTTGCAATTCATTTTTTAGTTCAGTTATCCCTTTCTTTGATATAGAATTCCCATTTGGTCTCATGATTTTATGTGATTCAAGAAACCACTTCTACCTCTGATTAATAATCTTTTAAGTTTTTATCTAAATTTCCTTATAAAGTCATTATATATAACTTGTTGGCGGAATTAATTTAATGCATATTTGACATGTCCTAGTGGTCTGTTGTTTATGTAGTTAATGTATTGCAGTACTGTAAACGTACTGATT
>QWCO01000124.1_pt1 | contig 38962 bp, 54 predicted proteins | sample 1972611 | NCBI WGS metagenome assembly QWCO01 (sample SAMN09866706, study PRJNA288562) | Human oral metagenome isolate term1_saliva, whole genome shotgun sequencing... | reverse complement strand
CCACCTTGTGCCAATGCTACAGTTAACGCCCCTGTATCATCAAGGAATTTATTCATACATTCGAACACATCATCTAAACGCCTTGTCGTACAAGATAATAACTTGCCATCTTTTGCATATCTATGGGCGAATAGGTTGTAATCATCGTCTAAAACTAAAAAATGCGTTAGCCCTAATTCCGCAGCTATAGTATGGCAGTAGTTTCTAGCATATATTACACCTTTCAACTCTGGTTGTAAGTCTGCTGGATCTACAAATTCCGCTACAACTTTCTTGCTAAACACCTTTATAATTTCCATTCCGTACTTATCAATATATGCCTGACGCATTTCATCTTCATCATCGATAATGATATATATTTTGCCTGTATATCCTTGATTAATCAAAGTCTGATATGTCTTAACATTTCCGGCACGTCCATGACTTAAAATAAATACTGCAAAATTATTATTCGTCATTTTCGTCACCTAATATGCTTTCAAGACTACTTGATAATTGTACATATCCATTTTTAATTGCATCGTCATAGTCGATGATAACCAATGCAGAACGTTCCATAAGTTCTTGCATTTCCTCACTAGCGTTAGCGTAGTATTCTGCAATTCGCTTATAGTTAAATTGATTATGACGTTGTGCAGCTTTACGCAAGAAATCTTTTTCTTTCTCCGTTACGTTACTGTCCTCAATTTCCATTAATAGCGATTGTGTTTTATCATCATCTAAGCAATTTTCTAGCGATACAACTTCACCAGTCGGTTCATATTGAGGTATATTAATATCCGTAGTATATGTATCGTCAGGCTCGTTTAGTTCTTCGTCAAGAAAACCAAACTCTGACATATCAACTGCCAAAATTCCTTGCAATTCTTCAAGTAATGCGTCTTGGTCCCATTCAGCGAACTCGCTTACTTTATTATCGGCCAATCTAAAAGCCTTTACTTGTTGGTCGCTTAGATCATCAGCAATAATATAAGGTACTTTTGTTAATTTTAATTCTTTTGCAGCACGATAACGTGTATGCCCTGCAATAATAATTCCGTCCTTATCAATTACGATAGGCACTTTAAAGCCAAACTCACGAATAGAATTCGCAACAGGCTTTACGGCTATATCGTTTTTGCGTGGGTTATTTTCATACGGTTTAATATCGTTTATATTCTTTTCGACTATATTCATTTTAGTACACTCCTTTTACTACTTTTATAACGATTATGTTCCTTTTTCATTACGCACCCCTCATAACGACTTGCATTACTGGACGTAAAAAAAGCACGACAATATTTATCTATGACGATAAAGTTTGCCATGCATTTGCCTTTCCTGTTATTAAGGCACTGTAATGCCTTACATTTTATAGTTGTCATTTTGTGCCCCTCATTACAGAACGAAAAAGGCTCAGACATACAGGGAGAGAAATCTTGTACGTCCGAGCCTTATTCGTAGGTAGTTAAGTGTTCAGTATATGCGTCGTCGAAAAGAGTGATTTGAAATGCCTAGGAGAATGAACATTTTTCGACACTAATAGTTTACTATATGTAAACTGAAAAGTAAATGAAATGTTTTTGCAAACTTATATTAAGCTGCTTGAACTCCCCAAAGTAGTATGCTTATGTCCTTTTCGGCCCTTTCAAGGTAGTTGTAAACAGTTCTTTCAGAAACGCTTTTTGAAATAGCTATATCTTCAACAGGCACAGAATTGACATAAAAATCAATCAAGATATCGAAATATGGCACCCCTCTATGTTCACATTGAGCCCTATATACTGCCAACATGGCGTCGATGTGTTCTATAATCAATTCGGTTCGCCTCTTGCTTGCTGCAATAGCCTCAACTTTTAACAGTCCTCGGCGGTTGAATACTTCATTAAGTACTATTTGTAGATCACTAGGAACGCTATTTTCAACACTAGCGACTGCATGTTCGCAGTGTTCTTTGAGTTCCTTATACCCTTTCAGAAGTCTTTTAGTGTTCTTTCTAGCCTTTTCTCTTTCTTGTTCGCACTTGTCAGCCTCCATTTGTTTATACTTTTCAATGGCTGCAGCACTAGCAATTTTGATTATTTCTTCAATTGTGAGGTTCCTGGTTTCTTCCATTCTTCATTTACCTTTATATAAAACGTAACCACATTTTTATTTTGTTTAAAGTCTTGATGATATGTAGCACTATCAACCTTATAATGGTTGCCGTTTTCCATATCAACTATATCAAGCACATCATTCTCGCCCATATTTCCTATAATATAACCGAATGACTTTTTATCCATGTTCACACCTCTTATTCGTTAGTGCTACCAAAACCACCTGTACGTTTTGCAGTTGCATTATCACGGCTTGTAACACGATAAGGCATAAATACAAGTTGAGCCAAGTTATCGCCTGCCTTATATTCAAACGGTGTAGTGCCAATATTTCGAATAGGTATCATAATATGGCCCTCGTTAGTTTCATTGTTGTAGTAATCAGCATCGATAATGCCAGTTCCATTAGCTAACATTACGCTATTTTTAATACCTACACTAGAACGCAAGTGCAGTTGGATATATTCGTCTGGGTTTACTTTGCATTTAACGCCAGTTTCTAATAGTTTTACTTCGCCCGGTTTAATAATTCCTGAGTGATAGCATGCTAGATCATAGCCTGCAGAAAATTCTGTCTTACGTGTCGGCATAATTGCGTCATGATAACCTGTTACCTGTTCGAATTCATTTTCATTCGTAATCATTATTTTACCCCCTTTTCTTGTAATCGTTTCCATACAGTACTTGTTGAGCGACCAACTCGTAACCCTATATCTGATAAAATCATGCCATCTTGTCGCATTTTGATAGCGTCCTCTATCCAGTCGATAGGCTTATTTTCTCTGTTACGGAGTTTTTGGCCACATGATGGACTGCACGTTTTCTTAATATTTCTTAGTCGATACGATACACGATATTTAATGCCACATATAGGGCACTTCTTAACAACAATATCATTCGTCTTTTTATCGACCGTATCGAACTGGTGTTCTCTAACACGTTTCGTAATTTTAACCTTGTCTTTAGGGTTAGCTTTCCAAATAGGTAAATGTGATAAAAAGTAAGGAATGTTATTCATTTATTTGTCCTCCCTTTTTGATAGCTCACCGGACCAAATGCATAAACTCATTATTGCAATACCAGTTGCACACCCTAACGCAGATCCAATTAAAAATATGATAAGTTCAGTTATCATTCTTCCACTACCTCCGCAAATTTATATGAAGTAATACTTAGATCATTATCATTCCACGCACTCCACGAAGTTTTTCCATTACAAAATACATATACTTCGCCATTTTTATAATAAGCGAAATAACGTCGCACCCAAGCATCGTTCTTTCTATCCTTAACATGTATTTTTGTATCAACTTTAACGGCAGACCAATCAACAATATTTAACTTTTTGCCAATATCAATGCAATGCCCCTCATCATTTAAAATTGCTTTACCAAGTTTATATTCGTATCCGTAAAGTTTGTCATAAAAAGCCATACTTTCAATGCACTCCTCTTTAGAGAATGTCGGTTTTGACTTCGAGATTGCTACATCACCAGTGTATGTAACAACAAATAAATAGCGGTAACCATTATCATATAAGTATTGTAAAAAATCTCTTACAATTTCATCTGTTAAGATCATATTTAATCACCCTTACGCTTTAAATCATGTAACGGAGTTTTCTCCGTTACTGGAATTATATCTATTTCAACCCTTGGCGAACTCTTATCAACTCCGGCAATGCATGAGCCATCATAGTGTACTATCCATTTATCATCGTCGATAAGTCTCGCATCGGTTAAGATGTCGCTAGTCGCTTGTAATAGGCCAACCAAATCTGGCCAAGATCTTTTATCCGGCATGTAATAGCGGCACCGGACATGGACTGGACCTGCAACATAGAAACGTTTTCGGTAAGATTGCAACTGTTGTAACGCTAATGTTTCATACTCGACAAATGCTTTTGATGGTAAGACACGAGGATATCGACCAGCCATTACAACCCTCGAACTATTTTTCTTTGTCGTTGGTCGGCCATATATTACAAGGCTATTCATTATTTACTTTGCACCCCCTTACTTATATTTGCCAGTTCCTAACATATCCTTGATAGCCTCTAATGCCATAACTTTGGCAACACCTTTTTCTGTATCGCTATCTAAATCATGATATAGAGATAAAGCTGCACCCCATAAGGCTACGCAAGCGTCTAATTCTGGAGTGTTACAAAACGGCTCACCCTCAATTTTCAATTTCACGTTTTTAGGATCATTAATCGTAATTTCAATTTTCATGTTTTCTTCTCCATATATTCGAACATTATTTTCTAATTTAATATATGAATTTGGAGCGATACGGCGTTTCTAACATTCGCAATGAGTATTTTATAGTTAGAGATTAAAAATCACCGTATAGCTCAAAATTTTAAATTTCGCTAATATTTAAAGGTTCACGTTTTGACTTACCCTTAAATTGCAGCAGAAACGATGTAGACTTCAAACGATCATATATGCGACTGTCATAGTCTGTTTTTATCTGCTTTACGTTCAAGTTCGTTGTGATTATTGTCGCCCTGCCACGTTCTACCCTGTCAGATATAATGGCATCGACTTTATTGCCAACCCATTTATTGTCGTATTCTGCCCCAAAATCATCGAGCACCAGTAATGGACAATTACGAATTTGGTTTTCAAATTTCAAGTAGTGTTCGGCTGGTCCTTTGCTCAAAACAAGCAAGGTGTCGAGCAGGCTTATCATTGAGATTAGGTAACCGTTATACCCTTGATTAATTGCAGTTCGCAAGATACTTATTGCAAGGCTAGTTTTACCAGTGCCAACTGGCCCCATAAGTATGAGCCCCCTACCATTTCGAATGTGTTCACTCAAATGCAAGGAATATTTGAAAGCATTGTTATACGCCTCTTTATCCTCTGGAGGTGCCCCCAGTTCTTTGAGCTTATCAAAGTCCATGTCCTTATATCGGCCTTTAATTCCGTATTGGCTTAGATCCTTTTGACGTTCAATTATAATGGTCGGTGCATACTTCGGTACATAGAACTCATAGCCATTCTCCTGTTTCGTTATTCCAGTCGACTTCTGAGCCATCTGATTTTTTAGTCGTTCTAGTTCCTTTGCCACGTCTATTGGTTCCACTTTCTTTTGCAGCCTCCTCCCTTATCTTGTTATTTAGTATGGCAGTGATATACGCAATACTAGCTTTCCCAACCTCAACTGATTTTGATATAGCTGTTATGACTTCACTTTCGCCAAAGTCATTAACAAGGTATTCTAATTTCTCTTTTGTCATTGGAGAAATTTCTCCAACATCGTTCATGTAAATTTTGAATACATTTTTATATGGATCAGTTTTTGGTGGTTCATCATCAAACATATTTAACAAATCAGAATTTTGATTTTCGCCGTCCCTATAATATGAATATGAATATATATTTTCTATTCTTTTCTTTTCTTTTATTAGTTCATTTTGTTCAACACGTGTTAAATTTTGTTCAACACGTGTTCGATTTTGTTCATTTTTACGTCTCGCCTCGGCACTTTTAAGTCCCGCCAACCTACGTTTTTGGCTTATTTTTTCGTTTTTAGTTTTACGCAATTCAAATCGGCGTGTTAAACTCGGCGACCAGAAAAATTCGTCATCACAAGCCAATAATTCGAAGTCATTTATAAGAGCAAAAATGAACAAAAATGAACAAAATGAACAAAAGGTGTTTTGTTCCAACACGTGTTCGTTTTTGTTGAACACGTGTTCAACAAATGTTAAATTTTGTTCGTTTTTCATTCCTAATTCGTTATCAAGGGCGACGAACGTATACTTTTTAAGTGGTAGTTTGTAATCTTCATATGACGCCAGTTTCTCGATGATTATCCACCACCAAGCATAGGCAATTACGCCGTACTCAGAAATCATGGCGACAATCTTAGGATCATTGAAAGCGTCCACGTCATGACTGAAATAATAAGATTGATCTTTCGCCATAGTTTACCCCTAATAAAATAATTCATCATGTTTAACGCCTAGCAATTCAGCCCATATAAAACGTTTCTTATCAAACGTAATAGGCTTACCGCTTAAATACAAAACCAAAGCACGTGGAATCGTTTGAGATTTATTGCTAAACTCCATAAGCGTAAGTTTCTTTTCTTCCAACGCTCGAATAAATACGTCAAATTTTACTCGCATAATTAAACCCCCTTTTCTTTATGCACGATAACCAATTTCCCTGTTGCAGCCTGCACGGCTTTCTTAAACTCCAACTCGTTCGAATTCTCATTAGAGAGGTGAATGAGGTGGATAGCCTTACATTGTGAAAGATCCATAGACTTTAAAAACTTTATGACATTTTCAAGTGCAAAGTGAGATTGAATAAGTCGCTCCATACGTTGCTTACTCAACTCATCTTGCTCGACTTTCTTATTTAACAATTCGTAAGAGTGATTGCACTCAACCAATATATGATGTACACCTTTAAAGGTATACTTGCAGTAGTATGTATCTGTGATATATAGCAATTTCTCTTCGCCATCTGAAATAAGATAACCAACATTAGGTACATCGTGTTGCAGTTCAAAAGGCAATATTGTAAATACTCCTCGTTTGAAAGACTTCCTCGGAGTTATCTCAACCCATGAATGCTCGTCTACCACATGCAAGGCATCGGCTGTTTCTCGTAACATATATATCTTGTGGCCAAGTTTTAACATATCAGCCACGGCCCTTGAATGGTCGCCATGTTGGTGAGTAACTACGGCACCCAGTAGGTGGAGAAAATTGTACCTGCAAGCCCTTTGGATAATTTTGAAAGGTAACCCAACGTCAAGCAATAACTCGTCGTTGTTTACACTTGATTTAATGCGGTAGCAGTTGCCAGCGGAACTGCTACCAAAACATTCGATACTAATCATTTGAACATGTCTTCTGTATTTAATACTTCGCCGGTTTCAGCATCGACAAAAGTCGGCTCGCTAACATCAATGTCAATCACCTCACTATTAGCGTTATGCTCAATAGTGGTTGTAACATCATCATAGACGTCGCTAACTTTTCCCTCGACGTCTATGATTTCGTCGGTCGTTTGTAAACCCATGGAAATCTCAGGAGCAGTAGTGCGGATCAACCACGCTGCAGCCCTATAACGTAACATTTGGTCTGGCATTGTTTTCCATTTGCTGCCTTTTTTGTCGTACCACCCCTCTTGCTTAGCAATAGAAATGGTAACTTCTGGGCCGTAGATAGTTTCATCGCTGCCCTTTTCTTTTGTGTAGGCGATAACACCTTGACTGTCCGTTCCTTTCTTGCCAGTTTCCTTATATTTAATAGCCTCAAAACGACCACATTGATTGAACGTAGCAATTAAGAATTTACTAGACCACCCCGGATTGCCATACACAATGTACAAGTTCTGCATAACCATTAAAGGTGATGCGTTCATACGTTGTGCCATTTCCAAAGCGATAATAGCGTTTCCATAGTTTTGTTCGCCTTGAAATTGTTGAGGTACTAAAGACGAACCGCAAAACATTTTTGCCTGCCGTTGCAGCAATTCAAAGCCCTCTGCACTTTGAAAGCCCGGTAACGATTGTTGTTTAATAGCAACTTCTTTTGACATATTAACCTCCGTTAGATCATAGTTAATTCTTTAAAATCAGCGTCTACAACCAATTTGATTGTTTGGCTGTTACACTTAATAAAGTCGGTTACGGCCTCAGCATTATCAATGAATACTGGTGCAGTAACGTTATAGAATTTAGTTAACGCATTAATAATGTCGAGCCCTACATTCATACGAGCCGCATTATTCATGCTCCTATAAGGAACACCCTTATAGGTTGTTTCGCAACATTCCTCAATGTTGCCATTCACTAAAACGTTGAACATTTTAAAGCGTGCATATTCAAAATGACTGTTGATGCTTTCCTCCAACATATCCACTTTGGCTTTGACGAATTCATCAATCAAGAAAGATGTTTCATCAAGCAAATTCTTTTCGTCTGCCAGTTTTTGTTGTTGGTTTTCAAGTTCAATCACACGTTTTTGAATGTCAGCATTTAACGTGTATTTATTGAGTTCAGTTTCCAACGCAGCCTGCTTAGAACGAAGTTCTTTTATTTCGCTTTCTAATCTAGCAACTTCTTTTGTATCAGCATCGTCATTATCGTCTAATTCAAGTAAGAATAATTCAGCTTTTAACCCTCTATATTCTGGATCATCCTCTATGTTGGGTTCGTAATAGCTTTCATATTCCTTGAACTTAATTTCGTATTCGCCATTTATTTGTTCGATTTGGCTAACAAGTCCATCGGCTTTAACTGCCATAACTTCTTGTTGCTCCTCATAGTTAGCTTTTAAAGTCTTGGCACTTTCAATGAGTTGTTGATATTCCTCCAACTTCTCAGCCTTATTAGAATTAAAGTCCGCCTCTAATTCGGCTTGCTTATCAGCTGGCAACGGTTGCTTACAAGTAGGGCATATGCTTTCGTCAAATGTTTGTGAGTTAAATACATCAAACTCGGCTTGTAAGGTTTCAATTCGTTTGTTTTCACGTTCAATCTCGCCACGCAAGTCGTAAGCCCTATCTGTGTATCTATCTCGCTCGCTTTCAATGGCTTTTAACTTATTAAGTAAAAGCTCATATTCGCTACGTAGACGTTGTTTTTCTGCAGTGTAAGTAGATAACACCTCAGATTGTCTTATCTTTAATCTGCGGTTAATTTCATCAACTTTAGAACGCTTTTCGGTAGCATTAAAACCATTAACGATAATAGATTTTTGTTCGTCTAATTTTTTAATAGCCTCATCAAAGACTTTAATGTCCGCCTTTAGTTTTTCTTCACTAGCAGAAATGTCTGCCTTATTTCTTAAAGCCTCATCAATACGAACTGGGATCATATCCAGTTCTTTATTGATGGCTGTTTTCTTTGCAGCCACAATCTTACGTTGCTCATCAACAGTTCTGCCATTCAACAACTCGGCCAAGCGTGTAAGCTCAGAACGGCTATTGATAACTTCCTCGTCCTTAATATCTCCGCTAATTTCTAGCAATAACTTACGGCGGTTTTGCCATGAATATTGTTCGTTGAAATACAGGGGGTTGGTAATCAATTTGAATACATCTTCTGCAATTACATCATTGATATATTGCTTATACTCCTTTTCTTTCACTGGCACTTCGTTTATGAAGTAGTCAGTGGTATGACCTGTGAGCCTTGTCTCACCCCCACGAGGGGATGAATACTTTTCACGGTATATCCGTTTCAAAGTAAAGCTGTTGCCATCATCATTTAGGAACTCTGCCTCGACCTCATGATTAACCTTGTGAATTGGCTCGCCATTTTCAAGGGTTTTAATTTCAAAATCAGCACGGTCTAAACTATCCTTGCCAAACAATAGCCAACATAGGCTGTCAAATACAGTTGTTTTGCCAGTGGCATTATCGCCATAGATAGTGGCGTCTATTCCACCGAAGTCGAATTCACTGTTTCTTATTCCTTTAAAATTTTGCAATTTTAATTTAAGTAATTTCATATTGTATGTTCTCCCTAGCTAACTTGTGCCTGCACATCAATCGTGCGTGGTTCAATTTCTAATTGATTGGCCCATTTAAGCACTGTATTATTGATGTCCTTATTCTTATGCACACATTGGTTGCCAAACAATTTGGCCTGTACCAGTTTAGTGAATTTTTTATCACCCTTTGACAACTCAAGGCATGCAATAGGTTTCATGTTATCGTCAGTAACAACCACAATGGCTATTGAACCTCGCATAACTTTATCTTTATAAGATCCAACACAGTTTTTGAGCTCCTTACCTATCATCATTAAGTCGGCTGCAGTCTTTGGTACCATAAAGTGCATACCATTAACATCGGCGTTAAGCTCAGGCACTTTAGGTAGATTTACGTCCCCATACTCTTGTTTGTTATAGATGTTAATAATCTCGGCATGTAAATCTTTTAATTTAAACCGCTTACCCCAGAACATATCTCGATATTTCAACTGCAATTCAGCGTACATTCTTACGCAGTCTTCGATATCCCTAAAGTCCTCGGATAATATCCAACGCAATGCAGATGGTTCGCCATATCTAGCAATCATTAATTGCCAAAACTCTTTTGAGCCATCGATATGCAATTTCATGGACTTTCTTATGTCCTTAGCACGTTGCACTTTACCGCTATAGCGTTGTACCTCAGTTATCGGAACATCAACACGATTTAAAGTCATAATAGTTCGCCTGATGTTCTCATCATTAAATAGCTTTAATACCTCTGACATATAAACTGCCATAGGGTTTGTTGTCATGGCCTTGCGTAAAGATCTACTATTCGGAGATTTATGTACAATACGCATAGCCTCATGGAAGTTAACGCCTTTTCTAGTCAGTTCGAATACGTCATTTCCAATCGGAATATTAATATTGCGACAATACATATGGCTGTCATTCCAATATGAGGTGCAACGATGTATATAAGCTATGTTTGGCATATCTGGTGCAGCAATCTTTAACGCCATATTCAACAACATATTGAAGTAATATCCGCCCTCCTCGTTAGCGGAGGGGGATATATACACATCGGCTGAGCTATATCCATATGTAGCCAATAAGCGTTTTTGGAACGCCACTCGTAACACCCTAAACAAATCATTCAAAGGCTTTTTATTAATACTATGCATGGCATAAGATTTACCGAAGTACTCCAATACCTGCATGAAGTAATGTTCTCGTATGTAGTCCGGTGTTAGATCATACTTTTGGCGATTATAGTCAGTGTAAACGGCTTTCTTTTTCTTAAAGTCAAACCGCAATACCTCTTTACGAATACCCTCATCAATAGAAGTTCCGTCCATATTTAAAGTAATAGCCTTATAGCTAATTCGTAAGTCGATAGCGTCTTTAAGCTCGACCACCTCAGCCCAAACGCTCAAGGGTACGAGGGAACTTTCAAAGATAGTTTGAAATATCCTATCTCTATGAGGTTCACTATGTACGCCACAATTAGGGCAAGTGAAGTATTTTGCAGCAGTTGTGTAACCATTACTATAGTTGTAGTTACGTTTCCATTTACCACCAAAGGTAAAGCCACAATCTGTATGGTGAACAGTTGTATAAGCTGCATCGTAACGACTTTCCAAAATCACGCTATCAAACATTCTAGGGATATATATCCTTGCTAATGTCTCCATGGCATTCGTCCTTTAATCAAACATATCGAACATATCTTCCGGAGTTTCCTCTACGGCTGGTTGAGGTTCTTCCACTACCTTTGGAGGTTCCTCTTTTTTAGTTTTCTTTTTAGTCTGTTTCGGAGTTTCCTCTTTTGGCTCCTCGGCTTTATCTGCTTTTTTAGCCTCTTTTTCGACCAATTTAATGGCCTTTATAATGCTTTTAGATACAGAAATATTTGTTTCACAAAAGTCGATTGCACGTTGATATTCAATCAAGTTAGTTGGATCTAACTCGATTGCCTTTTGTAACACCTCAATTTGAGGTGTTACGTTATCGACTACTTGTTTAAAACTATTCATGTTAGACATTTGTTCGTTCTCCTATTTACCCATTAATGTATTAAGTTCTTGCATAATCTCTGGTGTTAAATCGCCGGAATTTGGCTTGCCGTTAACTCCATGATTACGGAATACATCGAGTGCAGCTTTTACACCCTCAGCACCTACATGTTTAAGCCAGTCTTTGAAGTCATTCCAGTATACTTGTGGGTCGACTTCTGCCGTTTCTACATCTAATTCGGTTTCGGATGGTTCCTCAACTTCTTCCGCCTTAACCTCTACAGGTTCGCCCTCAAAGTTTGTTACAGGAACTTCTGCAACTTCCTCGACTGGTTCTACCACCTCAACAGGTTCTGGCTTAGTTTCCTCAACTACTTTTGGTGTAGTTTCTTTTTTAGGTTCTTCTTTTACCTCTTGTTTAGGCTCCTCTGCAACGTTTACCGCTAACTCCTCAATAGATTTAGGGTTCATAAGTTCGTTATATTCTGCGATTTTCTTCGCCAAGTCTTTTGCGTTCTTAAATTCAATGTTGAATGTGTTCATGTTATGTCTCCTTATATTCGTACTCAAAGCTGATACTATTTTGTTCAGCATTTAAAAATAAAACTATATTGTGATAAGCAGGTGTTTTAGAGTTATCGCCTGCAACATTTGTAAACTTAATTCGCTTAGTAGGTATATATACGCCTATCCGTGTACGGTGGAATAATTTATGCCTTTGTACCCCCCCAGTGTATCTATAGGCAATAACAGTACACTGGGCTTGCCAAGATCAATGCAACGTTCAATGATTTTATCCTTTATGCTATAAGGTGGGTTAGTAATGAGATAATCGAACTCATAATGCTTAGTTAAGAAATCTCGTATGCCCCATATAGCATGTTTGTCATATTCTGCAGTAATGATCTTCGTAAACTCACTTTCAGCGGTGTCAAACGGCAATAATATTCTGTCTCCAGTTTTAGGAGGAAATACTTTGAGCATCGTCCTAACTACATCGGATGGCGTATACCATTCATCGGAATAAGAATTATTTATAAGTGAATGTTTGGTTGCCATTTAACACCCCTTTACGAAATAAGAAATACAATGTATATTAAAGTTGGTTAATTTAATTAAGGGCTGTTACTCATATTTGAGTAGCGGCCTTTTTTCTTTGTTTAGCTCGAATTCTTAAATAAGATGTATGGCAGTCTTTACATACAGTAACGACCTTGCCAATTCCAGTATTGTATAGGTTATATGTTGTAGCTGGTGTCAACTTATAACCGCATTGATAACATCTTTTAATCATTTCAATATTTCACCTGTAACCCACCAATACAAAAGACCAACGGCAACATATAAAGCGGATGCCCCTACGATAAAGCCCTCGATAATATCTGCCATTTGAGGTGGCATTTCTGCACGTCTTAATTCTCGTTTTTCTTTGTATGTCATTTGTTACACCTCCATAAGTTGCAGCATACCTGCCGTGGCAGTTCGTATGCTCGTTTTCAATTCACTCAATTCTCGTTTTAACTTTTCATTTTCTGCCACCAGTTCTGCATATCTAGTGGCTGTAAATTCTGTGTTGTGTTCAGCTAACGCATGCACCTCCTCTTTGCTAAACCTAACCCCCGGAACGTCAGGAAGTTGATGTAGTTTTAGCTCGTCTCGGAGCTGATATACTGCGGATACAGATATTTGAAAGAGTTCCGCAACCTCTTTTGCTGTGTAAACCAAACTCATAAGCCAAGCACCTTTTTGACCTCGTAACACCTTTCTAGGTATTCTCTTACAAGGGATAAACTCCATTGCAGATCCTCTGTTTTTTCAGGGTATTTTTTTAAACGTTCGTTAATATCTTTATCAGCACGTTCAAAACGAGCTACAGTTTCATTGAATTCTTTTACTGTTTCACCCCATTTTGTGATTTGAACCAGTCCAAAATGCTCGAACATATATTTCACATGGTCTATGTTTGTAAAGTCCCAAAACTCTTTTGCAGTTTTCTTCATGATTAGTGCTCCTTGTTATATTCATCAATTAACTTTTGGAGTTCGTTATTAGGTGCGTCTGCAAAATCGCTACATAAAGTGTCTGCACATTTCAAGGCGTGTTCTTTACCGCTCATGTCGTACACTAAATTAAATTCAAGTTGCCATAGTTCTTTGATTAGGTTTTCTCTAATTTCATTGTGTGTCATGTTCATTCCCCTATGTTTACGTATAGTAAACTCCGATTATAAAAAAATATCCTGCATATTCAATCTTTTGTCATATTGACGAAAGAAATTATATATTTTAGACATTTCGTCTGGTTTGAAATGTCTTTTTCCATTCTCCTTTTGGTTATACGTAGACTTATGTAAGCCCAACATATTTGCCATTTCTAATTGAGTATAACCATATTTTTGGCGAAGTTTAGAAAGTTCTTTCATATGTCCACCTCCTTGTGTTTACCTCCTGCAAACTTCTTATGAGCTAATTATAGTTCACATATTGCATACCGTCAAATAAATTTTTTATAAAAGTTTGCATATTGTAAGTTTACATTTTGTTTACAATTTAATATGATATCCATAGGAGGTATGCATTATGAAAACTTTAGGGCAACGCATACAAACATTGCGAAAAGATAACCAATGGACAGGTGAGGAGTTAGGCAAGAAATTAAATGTAGCGAAGTCTACAGTATCACTATGGGAAAGTGGTGCTCGTACACCTAGCACGGATATGTTAACAGATATTGCAAAGTTGTTTAACGTATCTATCGACTATCTATTAACTGGCTCAGTACCTACGCAAGATGGTTATTATACAGATCCTGAAGTTGCGGAATTAGCTGAGGAAATAAAAAACGATCCTGAGTTGAGATTATTACTTAACGCAAAACGTAATTTATCCAAAGAGGAAATGCAAGCAATAATAAATATAACTAAATCGTTACTACAAAAAGACTAGGGAGAGTTATTTTGATTAACACCATATTTAGTGATAAGTTGCCTGCTGCTTGCGGTGGTTTTGTTAGAAAGAATGAGGATGATAGCTATACTATCGTTTTAAATGCTAACCATTCGTACGACCAGCAACGAGCAACTTATAAACATGAATTATCGCATATCATTAATTGCGACCACGACAAGAAAGATCATATTAATTTTATAGAAAGTGTTCGCCACGCATAGAAAAAGCACCCTATTATATGGGTGCTTAATTTATAACTATTATAGCGAACATATGAACGGAGATACTATGCAATACAATATGACAATACGTAGAAAGAATAAAGGTTTTCAAGTCATTGTATCTTTTAAAGACGGCAGAAAATGGCGTCAAAAGTCAAAACAAGGCTTTGACACTAAACGAGCTGCCAAGATGTATGGACTAAAGATAGTCGATAAATTAAAAAGTACAGTGATTACGGTTGATAGCAGTAAAAGTGATATAACATTCCTACACTTTTACAATATATATATTAACGAGAAAGCTAACATCACGGAAAACACACGCAGAACATATAGCACCATTATAAATAGTTATTGTCAGTCGCTACTAAATAAAGCTATAAGCGATATAACTCATCAAGATATAATGCAGCTACTAAACGAACTGCCTAGATCATCAGCAAGTAAAAACCTATGCTTGGTACTTTTAAAATCGATATTTAACTATGCTATAACACCTTATCGGATAATTAGCCATAGCCCTTGCACTGCAATTAAGCGTTTTAAGTCAAAGGCTAATAACTCACCGTCAACAATTAGCCAAAATGATATGAATTTGCTCCTGTATGCCATTAAACGTAAGCACCCCTTATATTATCTCCTGTGCAGTATAGCACGCTATACTGGGGCAAGATACGGTGAAATTTTAGCACTTACATGGGATGATATAGATTTAGTTAATAATACTATATCTATATCAAAACAATGGACATGGCTTGGCAATGCTGGGTATGGGTTTAGTCAACCTAAAAGCCGTAATAGCATTCGTACTATTCCTATACCTGAGATATTAACTGACGAATTAATATGGCATATTGGCAAAGGTAATGAGCGTTTATTCCCATTTAAGACTAATCGCAGTTCGCCACTTAATAGAGTGATACAACGCTATTTACCGGATAAGTCGATACACTCTTTCCGCCATACCTATGCGACCACTCTACTCGCCAACGGTGTAGACATTCAAACTGTAGCCAGTTTACTGGGCGATAAACTCAATACGGTTATGACTACGTATATTCACTATTCGGACGACATGAGAAAGCAAGCAACGAACCACATAGCGAGCATATTTGGATAGTATTTTTGCCGTATATATGACGAAAACAGCCTAAACCCTCTTACATCAAGGATATAGGCTGTTTTGTTTATAACTATATAATTATACGATTATTACTATCTCACTTTCAATACGCTATTATATTTCACATTAAAAGTATGTCCAAGCAGTTATATATAATATTATTTTACATTAAATACGATTATTCGCTTTCATTATTTGCCGTTTCGTTTGCCGTATCAAGATTAAACGTAATTCTAATCAATTCAGATATGCTTATTTGACGTTCTAAGGCTATTTCTTTTAATAGCTCATATTCTTTATCGCTCAAAGAAATGGCCCTCTGTTTACGTCGATTTTCTGCACCTACAGTAATAGGAGCTCCGGCCCCCTTTCGGAGACCGCCCCAGTTTCTATCGTTTGCCATTATATAACCTCAATTCCTGTTTTTGCCATTTCAAGATCAATAATATGTCCTTGTGGATATATTACTATAGTCTGACTATCTATATACCTATAATCTTTAAAATAATGAGCGTAGTCATTAAGCATTGTTATTTTGTACATTATATCACCTTTGCCTGAAAGTCTTTGCAATCATATCATCGATAATAACATTCGTTGTTTCATATTCTGTGTCGGTTATTTCACCATTCATATATAGAGAATATACATGATTAATATATGTGGTTAATTCTCTATATGTATTTATTTTAGCAAGCTGTATTTTACGTTTTATGATACGAACTAGAATGTCAGATAATTCGTCTGTTGTTATCATTCCATTCGCATGAAGTTCTGTATACTTATCTATTGTTTTATTCAAGTCAATAATGCTTGTTTGGTTTTTAATCATCTTCATGTTTATTTCTCCTTAGTAACCAAATTTTAATAAGCCACGTTGACGGCATTTTACTACTAAATCTCGTACCAATTTTGTATCTTCTACCCACAAGCCACCTTTCATATCTTCGATATGCACTTTATATGTACACATTCCACATCTTGCACCACGTCTAACTCGTAAACCGTCTTTTAATGCGTTGTTTAAATCTTTACAAGTTCTAATGCTTTTCATTTTTTATCCTCCTAGTAAATCAAGTTAGCTTTTAATAGTTTTGTATATAATTCATCTACAGTGTTTGCCACCGCATATAGTTTGTTAGTGTGAATGCTAAAACATTCATAACCAGTTCTGAACTTTTCAACTGCTAGGTGTTGGTTTTGTTTAATCAAGATATTGTTTAATTCTTGTACTGTCATTTTGTAAGCCTCCTTGTAGCTTAATCACTTCTTATCTTGATTACATTATATAACTTATTCGAGATAAAGTCAAACGTTTGTTCGTAGAAATTGCAAAAAAATAAGGGCACCTACTGTTAAAGTAAGTGCCCTATATTTAACTAACAAAAGTTGTCTGCATATCCACCTTTATGCAGTAAGGAGATATTGGATCACCTCCACGTTATTTACGTAACGCACCGGCAAGAAATAATGCTACGTTGCTAATAGCCCATGTATCACGTTGCCGGCGTAACCTTTGTTCTGTCTTTTTATTATTCTTTATTTCCGCTTTCAACTCGTTCAATGATACGGAGGCTGTTTCCAATGAGCTCGCCTGCTCGGTTATTAATTCCGATGCTTTCACTAACTCTTGCCCCTGTTTCTCGTTGATAGTTTTGAGCTCGGCCAATTCCTTGCTCCGTTCTTCGTTGATAATCTTCAATTCGTTCAATTCGGTCGCTTGCTTGGCGGTTAAGGTCTGAGCCTCGTTCAATGACAAGTTTGAGCTCTTGATTAAGGCGTCGGCTTGTATCAAGTTCCCTTTGAGTTCGTTCCAACTTGTCAATGGCACGTTGATAGTTGCCTCTTGCGGTGAAGTAGCCGTCAATGAGTTGGCATGCACCAATGAGGAGCAACAAACAACCACAACCAATAATAAGCCGCTTAATAGTAATCTGAGATTTAACTGCTTTGATGTAGTTCGTGATTTTCTCATACATATATAGCCCCTTTAGTTAGTCAAGATCATTCCAACGTGCGTCATATCCACGCACGTCAACGTGTACGAAGTCTTGATGGTAATAGCAACCAATTCCGTCGGCCCCACATTCTTCGGCAATTTGTGCAAGATAATCAACATCAATGCCATCGTAGGTTATGTCGGCGGCTACGCCCTGCACGTGATAAGAGTTAGGCACGCCACCTACTTCGTCGTTATGTTCTTCACAACGATAACCACTTGTAACAGTCAACGGCACGCCCAAGCGTTCACGAATTCTGTCAAGCAAGTCGACCAATCTTTTGTCAATGATATGGTCCAGTTTATTATGTCCATTTTCATCGACCTCATGACGATGGCAACTACAAGCGAATTCGCAGTCATCAAAATATGTACCGATTTTCATTATATGCACCTCCAATTAAAAATAGGGCTACATATAGTAGCCCTATATAAAAACCTTATTTCTTTAAAAGCATGTCAACTTTAGATTGAACCAAATCTAACAACCCTGTAATGGTAGTATTGCCACCGTCTCGTAGGTTCTCCAAAATGGAAAGAAATTCGACGCTAGCAAGATACAACCATACAAGATTGACTGCGAATGCGTAATTACCTGCCATGTAATCAAAACACCACGCACTAGCAGTTGCTAGGCAATATGTTAATACCTTTGTAATGAAAGGCTTACGCATATGTTTGGACGATATAAGCCCTTTTCCCCATGCAGCTGGAATGGCTATGTATTTGTCAAAACCGCCGATATTTTCAGGGTTTGCACCCATGTCAACTAACATTTGATAGCCAATCGCAGACCACTTTGTGAATAGATCTAAAAACACTAGGCAAATGAATATGCCTAACACCTGTACGTGTTTTAGACCTAACATATATATACCGACTTCTGCAACTACCGCAAGCAAGGCTTTAATGGCGAATGACTCAGTTAGCATTCGCCATGCCTCGCATAGAAAGTTTGTTATTTCTTGCATTGCGTTCACCTATTATAAGTGATCTACTTGATAACCGGTATTTTCGTATCGGTTAGTTTCAGCATTCCATATAATAGTGTTTAAGTCTTTAAAATCAACTTGACGAGCACCATATTCAACTGTACCGATTACAAATATTTGATTATTCTGCCAGCCGTTACCAGTTTTGAAAGTAATGTTCTTAGGATTTCTAACTAAGATTGTTTTACCTTTTAAGTCATTAGATTTCAAATCTGCATTTTGTGTATTTAAGAATATAATTCGTGGTTTATTAGCATAAATCTCTATAGTATCAATGTCTTTTTTATCCCACTTACCAAAGAAATTGAACTTAGGCTCATAGACGTATAAATCAGAATTATCATTTCCTGTATATCCAGTTGCATTGATTACAATCTTACGACCATATAGTGCGAACTTAACACCGTTTTCTTCGAATGTATCATCCGCAGGAGTAGCAGCTTCATCGACAATACCTGTGATTGTATGTTCCCCTACTTTATCGCCTGTGAAATTATGATATGTGAGTTTTACATCGTCTTCGCCCAAAGGTTCAATGGAGATAGATCCAGTTCCATTATCGTCAATCTCGAACTGAGTTTCCATGCCTGCCACTTTAACAAAGTAATGAGGTTCGCCCTCTGCAGTAACAACACGTTGGCCTTTAAATACAGTAGGTACTGTCAACGGTTTAAATTCAGTACGTGGGAACGCTTTACCTAAATTAGAAATAACTGCAGCCAATACATCTGCAATAGAATTAGATTTACACCACACGTTGCCATTCAATAGCATTGTGCGTGCCTCATCTGCAACGGCACCAGCTTTTAGGCTTTCTAACCATTCTTGCTGAGTGCCAGTAAAGCCATTTAATTGTGCAATATCATATGCACTTAAACCGTCAGCACCATTGCGACCGTCTTGGCCGTTTTCACCTTTAATGCCCGGTATATTTACGTTTACATTTAAAGGCTTTTCGCCTAATGTAAGTAAAATTTCTTGAAGTGTTTTTGTTTCTGCCATGATTTTGCTCCTTTTAATTAATGCATAGATACATCATGAATAATAGTAATTTCGCCCATAATCAGCTTATATGTACGTTCTTCTAAGATTAAGAATACGTCATACTGAGCCTTGTTATAGGTTTTATCAATGCTTAATGTGCTGTCTTTCGGAATGGTAACATAAACAGTTTGTCCATTCACGCTTGTTTCGGCCTCACAAAGCACTTTACCTTGTTTAGTACGAACCTTACATACTGCACTGGCGTTATGTAGGCTTACATCATCAACAATGGTGTATGCCCTCCGCCAATCTTCCCCAACGTGTAAAGTCTCGTTTTCACGTCTTACAAGATCCATTAATAACCCCCTTACCAGAACGAAACGATAAGTAAATCAGCCTCGCCATAATAACCGAATTGGCCAGAATTATGAAAGAAATAGAAATAACCCTCTTTAGTTATTCCACAACCCCTGAACCATTTACTGTTCATACTTGCACCAGTGGCACTGTTTTGAGTATAACCTCGGCCGTGTGAGAAAGTGCCTCCGACTGGAGCGTCGTTGTTAGGATAGAACACTCGATTTTGCAACGGTTCGCCATGTAACCAATATCCACCCTCTAAATCGTCTATTTTACCGCCACCCGGCCTATTATTCCAATACGTAGAGTATTGATTGTTAAAGTCGTGAATTTTATTCATATCGCTGTCGTTAAAATAACGACCTCTGATAGAATAAGCTGCCTCGGTTTTCATTTTGACGTTTGTCAAATAATACAAACAACACTCATAGGTATATCCGGCAGGCAAGACAATTTTCTGTCCGCTAACAACATGTAAGCTCATGAAGTTAGTGTTCTTTAGTGGTTCGCCATTAGCATATACGCTATTGGCGTCAATTCTTGAACCAGTAATGTTTACGCCCCTAATATTACCGTTAGCGTCAACGCTAAACGTATTAGATGCATTTTTAATAACAGTACCGGTGATTGTGCCACCTTTTAGATCACCAATATTTGCAGAAATGGCTGCTAAGTTATCAACACTGATTTTGTCAGCAGAAATCGCCTTTGCCTGTATCATTCTACGAGCTATTACATTATCGTCAAATACAGTTTGCCCAGTAACATGCAATAACTTGCCGTCAATCTTAGTGCCTGCTGGCGTAAGATTAATACGGCTTACAATTTCACGTCCGTCTAGGCTATTAATAGCTTGCGATACCTTTAATTCAAGCCCCTTAGATATTTGAGTTATTTGCGAAGTGGTACTTTTGTTTAGATCAGCAACAGTACGTTGAAACGCATTAGCTTGGTCGATTAATTTACTATTAAAGCCATTTACATCGCTCTTGACTGTGCCAACCTCAGATTTTAAAGCCTTAACGGCCTTATCCATATCGGCTATCCCTAATGCCTCCATATCAAGTAATTTACTGTCTATTTTAGCTTTAACAGTAGCAGATATGGCGTCAGTTCTTGGCCCCTCACCAAAGATATCGACATAAGCTACTTTAACGGAATATACTCCGGCCTCTAAAGGAATGTTCATTACATTCGTTGATGTGAAATATACAGTATTATCGACGTATACATTAGCACCCTTGCAACCGGCTGGAATAGATTGGAATATAACCCCTACGCCATTTAAATTGCCACTAACTTTTACGTTAGTTGGTTTAGGTGGAGCAGGCACGTTGTAAGTCAACTCGGCAGGGGCACCATAGCCTTTTGATGGGTTATGTGCATACAGATAAACTTTGCCAGTACGTTCACGCAGCATACCGCTATAAGTGGTGTTGTTACTTTTACCAATCAAACCATCGGTTTGGCCTGTTCGTGTATCTAAACGCAATTCATAGAAATCGACGTCAGCGTTACGAACTTCAAGCCAGTTAAAATTGGCTTTATCACTGAATGTAATAGAAAAGCCTTGCGGAGCATTAGGAACTTCCGTTTTCATAGCCACAGTAATGGACTTCGTGACACCTTGCGAAGTGTTTCCATGTACGTCCTTAACAATAGCTTTTACTTCGTAAGTATGTCCAAGTTCACAACCACTAATAGAGATTTGGCCGTTACCATTACCGCCATACTTCCAAGCGGAATTGCCCTCACGATACCATAGCTCGACTGTATCAAAGCTATTAATTTGAGGTGTATCAAACTGAGCCACAACATCAAAGGATAATACCCCATTGCCTATCTTGTAGTACTTAGTAAATAACGTTAAATTATTCACTTCTGGGATATAATAAGGCACTATCTTATACTGATATTCCCTTACCTCATCAAGCCCCTGTTCGTTACTTCCAAATACATTTAGCGAAGTGAACTTGAGATATACAGTTTTGTTAATATCCTCTTTTCTGTAAGGGTAATGGAATAAAGCCTCGTCAACTCTGACAAACCTTTCATTTGCACCGTGATTAATAGCATTAGTTCCATATTGGCCACGAACTAAACCTCGCAACGTATACCAATTATCCGGATGAGTTTCTACAGTTTCATAGCTCAATGCCTCGCCATTTATCCAACATAACGTGTTGGCACGTTCAGCATCGACATGGGTTCCGCTTTTCAGTACGCCTTGATTGAGCACAACGTTACAGAAATTGCCATTTTGAGCAAAGCCGTATTTCAATTTGCCCATTCTAGCTTGTTGTGTAATGGATCCTATACGTCGATAGTTTTCGCCATTATCGGATACCCATACGGAGCAACCACCCCAACCGCTCGGAGCGTTAACCCCAACGAATATCTGATTTCCACCTACATCGCCAACGGTTTGGAATATAGCAACATCATTAACGCTTGGTGCAGCTTGGTTATAATCGATAAATGGTCGCTCGTTCTCATGCACGTTGTATTTAGCAGGAGCATACGTGCCGGGTGGTTTTCCCTCTGCAGTTATTTCCAACTGTCCGTCTGCTGCCTCAGATACAGAAGTTATAACGACTATCTGTTTATTTAGGCCGCATAATTCGTCAGTAAGCGTAACAAGGTCGCCCGGTTCTAACCTACAGAACGCCCAATCTAAACGGAACGTATACTGATTTTTAGCGTATAGCCGTTTCATGGCCAGTTGCTCGGCGTAGTACTGAGCCCTAGCCTTAGTGTACAGATAATGTGCAGACTTCTTGGAGGCTGGCTTTAAACCATTCTTTTGCACATCGGCTACAATTTCAAAAGCGACTGTCTCTTTCTCATAACCATTTGAACGATTAATGAATTCAACAGTAGCTTGGTTATAACTTTCTGAACTATCTTTCCGCTTATAGATAACTAACTGTCCATCGCTAGCCGGAATAAGATCATCAGCAGTTAAGTTATATTGAATTTGATTATAGGGGCTCCATGTTCCTATAGGTTTATCGGCTAATGGCACGATTTTAAGCCTATCAGTAGACCAAAAGACAAGACTGTTTGTAATTTCAGCTATATCATTAATTACAGTTTGAGCCTTTGAACTTCTGCTATCTGGTGGCGTACTAATAAGTATGTCAGCTGCCTTGCAATATTCCCTGTAGTGTTCCAAGCCGTCAATATTAACATCATCAATGCCGATAGATTTTAATACGTGAACGATATAGTCAGCTGGGTTGACGTCTACACCGTCGCCAGTTTCTAGCAATTTCCCTTTTATTTCAAAGTTGTATTGCGGTAAACTTCCTCGTTCGCCTAAATCGACTACGCCTGCCATATAAGCTAAGCCACTATAAGGCAATGCCTTTTCCGGATGCTTAGAGATTACATACGGCCACGGAGCTTGTCCATAATCACCTTTATAGGCGGTAAGCTCGATTTTCTCATTAGGATAATCGTATATTTCCTTATCACGCCACACCTTGCCTATACCTTGTATAGGGCCCTCACATAAGCCAATCGCACATGCGACTGTATATGTGTAGGTTATTTCAGTATGCTTAGAGCCACCGCCCTTGCCAGTACGTGTAGTGGTTTTATGTTCATGGGGGGTGAAATCATCATAATAAATAATGTTGCCACTTAATCGTGTAGTGCCCAGTACTTCCGGCACTACCTCACCATATGAGGCAGTATTAATCATGAAGTCGGAAATCATATCAGCACGATTAGTAGTGTTCCGTCCTCGATTAAATAGAAAACCCATTATTTGCCCCCTTTCCTAAACCTATAAACCGCACGTAAGCGACTTTTGCCCTTTGCGTCATAGAACAATACATCGTCGATAGATGAATAGATAACGCCTAGATCAACAAATGCATGTACAACTAAATTATTGCCAACATATATTGCACCATGAGAAATGCAACGTCCGTATTGGTAAAGTAAGAAATCACCGATACGAATATCATTAATAGGAACCTCGTCAGCTACTTTTTGAACGTATTTTAAATACTTTTCTTCGCTACGATGTAAATGCCATTCGTTAGAATAATTTTCTATTTCTAGCTCATCACGTTTCATTAGGCCACTATCAACTACCGCAGCAACTAACAAATAGGAGCAATCGACGCCAACACCATGAACCATAGTATTGTTTTGATACGGTGTGCCTATCCACTTTTTTGCAGCCTCGGCAATCATTTCACCTGTTGTCAATTTCATCGTATCGTCTCCTTTAACGGAACATAAGGAGTTGCCCTGTTCCTACTAAAATTATTGAATTTAGCCTTGCAAGTTGCAGGTGTTTTATCGCAACCCGGATATATATAAGCCACATCGCCAACATTAGGTGTTGTATTTGTAGCACTCATATAAATAATTGAGTTTGTAGCACTATCCATAATTTGAGTTGCTTGTCCTGATAATGGTCCGCTTATCCATTCCATGCCACCGGCTGTATAAAAGCCATTTTCGAATGAAGTATCAATTTGTACGTGATTATTACCTATTACAGCGGTAACAGTAACACGCTTACGATATTTAGTAATATCGACACCACATTCTTTGGAATACACAGAATAAGGACATTGCGGATAGTATCGTCTGTTTGGATATTCAATATTAAGCCTTTGGACTACAGATTTTGCATTTATTTTTAATGCAAAGCCACCGCCTTGACTAACCTCACAAATACCCTTGAAAAGATCAATACATTCGATTACGTTCCCTTTATCGTCAAAGAAAGCTCGTCTCAAATTCAACGTAGCACCGTCTAAGCCACCATTATGAGCAACCGTTAAAACAGGAACACCACCAATTTGGTCTGACTGATTAGCAGTTATTGTAACGTTTAATTTATCAACGCTTACAGTACTGGTTGTAGAAATCTTTTCACGCACAATAATTGGCCCATCGCCCTTGTATGTGTTTCCGCCATAGCTAACATCAATGTCAGTATCGGCCCAGTAGTAAGAAATGCCACTTTTAAGCCTTAACTCGTACAAGTCGCAAGATACAAATGTCTGTGAGTTGCTTAAATGAACGCTTAAAGCCTCGCTAACTTGTTTCATTTATAATCACCTCACTGTAACCAATTTAAACGATTTGGACTTAAATACGTTTTTAAAAACGGCCTCGTCCGTATAATCACCACTGAACATTACTTTCCAATAGTAAGTGTAATCAGCGGTAATAATAGCAGTCGGAGATACCCTAACACCTGCAGCCAATCTTATAACGCCTTTATCTGATACGGCATTAACTTGCGTACCATTAGCGTATAATTTTAGGTTCTCAACATGTGCTACTGGTTCCCTAAAATCACCATATAAGCGAACTGCTTGCCATTCAGATTGTGCACCATTTCCAAGTCTTATGCCTTTCTCCTCGTGGTCCTCTGGATCCAACCATAAGAACGGAATAGTACCACCCTTTACAGATGCATAAAAGCCCATAAGACGCTTATGTTCTTCTGGGCTTAGTACTGCGAATTCAGTTGTAATGGTATATTGAGGATACTGCCACGTTGTCATGGTACGCACTCGACCGCTCCCAGTACGCTTGATTTTAGTGTCCCACTTTTGAGCTTTTGTAGACTTCCACGCAAGGGTTCTAATGTCCGGAAATTTTAATAAATCTGCCATTACCATGTACCCTCCGTAGCCACAAATTCCCTATTTTGATTAACTAAAAATTGTCGTAAAGAACGACCTGCCGAATTCTCTAACCAATCACCAAATGAATGGGCGTCCATAGCGGATACGTTAAACGTAATACCACCAGTAGCACCACCACCGGCACGTGCTATACCTGCACCCATTTCGTCATATGTGCTTTCGCTTAAAGGTAATACGGCCTCTTTGTATTTGCCCTCGCCAATTTCAGCATAAGTTGAGCCATAAGCCACACCACCGTTTGCCATTTTAGGTAAGTCTAATTTTGCGGATCCTAATGACGCAAAACTTGTTGCACCATTAGCAAGTGAAAGCCCTGCTCCTGCGGTAGTATTAGCAGTCCACGCAGCCATACCAGCTGCAGCACTAGCACCGAATGTAGCCATAGATACTTGTTGAGCCAATGCAGACCATGCCGGATACTGAGCGTTAGCCGCAGCAATACTGGTTGTAGCCTCCTGACTTTGCATCATTTTACTGAATATGGCTTTTTTAACCATAGCCGCTATCCAACTTGCGATAAAATCTGCAATAGTCTTTAAAATAGCTTTACCAATATTTTGAATGGCAGTCATTAAATAGGTAGTCCCTTGAATAAGACCTGAAATGCCACTCTGCATACTATCTATGCCAGCGTTTAAAGCGTCAATTAATAGTTGCTGTCCATTCCAATGAGCATCGATTGTGGCTTGTTTCCACTCCTCCATGAGCTGTTTTTTGGCGTCGTAGTGCTGTTGCTCTGCAATATATTCATCACTCAACGCAGCTTGTAACGCATCGAAGTTCTGAGTTCGCATAGCCTCATCAATAGCATACTTTTCGTTAACTAGATCAGTATGTTGTTGTAATGCCTTTTTATTGAACTCATCTTGTGCCGCTAACAACTCCTCGTTTTTCATTTTTTCATAGGAGATTTGTCCGTCAGCACTCATTTCGAATTCAACACCTCGTTGTTTTAACAAGTCAATATGATGTTGTTGCTCCATTTTGTCCATTTTCATGAACTTATCGACCATGTCTGCATAACGGTCCTCGATTTCATCTATGGCATTTTCATAGTCATTTTTCAACTGCACGGCAGGAGATACATTGCCTGTACTGTCTTTACTAGCAGTTTTAAACGCAAAATCTTGTTGCATATCACGAATACCAGTTTCAATGGCACGCAGTTTTGTCATTTCCTCCTGTTTCGCCTTGATACGCTTTTCTGCATAAACTTCATCAAGTAATTTCAAGTCCTCGTGATAGTTTTCATTAGCGGTTTTTGACTTTTCAAGTTCTTCTCGTTCCTTTTTGTATTGAAGTTCGATTAACTCTACTTGATTGCCTTGCATTTCCAAGAAAGATTGCAAGATTTTTTCGTGAATTTGCTTAGCCTCTTTTGCTAGATCTTCACCATTGCCACCTTTACCACCTCCACCGCCTTTGCCACCGGAGCCACCACCAGAAGTGTCGCCACCTCCACCGCCTCCGCCACCAAGTTCGCCACCTCCACCGGATAAGCCTGAGGTGATTTGCCCCATAATATCACCGGCAGTATTAACGATACTTTGTGCAGTATCAGCAGAAATTGTATCTACTTGTTGAATAGCAGTAAATGTGCCACCAAAGAATTTGGCGACTTTATCACCAACACTATTTAACTTTGCGATAAGCCAGTTAAGGGCCTCAATAATCTTATTAACACCCCAAACGGCTGTATGTACGATAGTAGAGAATACCTCGCTTAGCGTTTCACTAAAACCACCTGCCGCAGCCCTAGAAAGACCAAACGCAGCGACAAGCGTCATTAATGCACCTACAAATATAGGGATAGGGTTTGCCATCATGATTGCGTTAAGAATTGCTGTAGCACCACTCAATGCAAGTGTAGCCACCTTTGCCACGCCCATCGCAACCGCACTAGCAATATTTGCAGTCCTAATCGCCATAATTACGGCTTGTGTAGTCATTGCGATAGCCCTAAAAGCACCAAACGCAAGACCTACCGCACCAATAGCACCGCCCAAAATAACGCTTGCAGCAGTAACTAAAGTTGTGCGAACAGTCAATAAAGCAAGCATTGTATTATGACTCGCAATAATTGCCTTTTGTGCTAAAAACGCAGCACTCACACCAATAATAGCGGCAGTAATCAAAGGCATGGATGTAACAAACAACTGTACAAAACTAGATACGATATTATTAATAGTGGTGATAACCACGCTTAGGCCACTAAAAGCACCCTTAATAATTGCTATTGATACTTGTGCAGCTGCAGCTACTACTTTAAAAGAAAACGCCAATTCGTTTAACACGCTCATAAATGCATCGGAACTTGTCATATTGCCTAGTTCCTCCATTACTGGTTGGAACGCAGCAATAAGATCATTCTGCAATTTAGTTCCTATATCTTGGAATGTCATAGGAATTTCAGCGAACTTCGCATTAGTTTCTTCTGCACTATTAAATAACGCATTTTTGATAATGTCCGCAGTAATTAAACCTTGCGAGCTCATTTCTTTTAATTGCCCTACAGATAGCCCCATTTCTTGTGCGATACTTTGTGCCAACATCGGAGCATTCTCCATGATAGAACGGAATTCATCGCCCTGTAGCTTACCTGCTGCCATTGCCTGTTTTAATTGGTACATAGCGGATGTAGTTTCTTGTACACCTGTACCTGCAATTTTAAACTGCTTATTAAGTTGTTCAACAAAATAAATGGCCTCATCGTTGGAGGTGAAAGCGTCTTTTGCTAACAGATTTAGTTTTGCAACGCTATCCGCCATATCTAAAAAGCTACCACGTGAACGATTGGCGGCAGAAAATACCTTATCCATAATTTCGGCGGTGCTTTGACTACCGTCATTGATAAGATCAATACGAGCCCTTAATTGCGTTAATTGGTCCGTTGTCTTAACTGCACTAACGGCCATATCTTTTAACGCCCTACCGGCTGCCTCAATGCCCATCGCAGCACCTGCAAACGCAGCACCACTTTTTGCAGCGTTCATAAGCCCCGGAATTTCAACCCCAAAGACCTTTTGAGCTTTATTTCTTACGCTATCAAGCGAATTAGAAATGCTTTTGCCTAGTGCTTGCTCAGCTTTCCTTGCTACTCTATCAAGTGCCTGTTCAGCACCATTAGACGAGCCAACAATTTTGACATTAATTTGACTTTCGGCCATATGCTATATCTCACCTCCCTCTTGTCTGAATTCTTCCATGAATAACTTTTCTTCGTTTTTGCGTTTAGCTAATGTCATTGGATGTAGTTGTTTCATAATATCTTCAACAGTCAATTTTCGCTTGCCTACGATATGTACATTTGTCATTAGGCACGCAAAATACGCTTGCTTACGGTCCTCTATTTCCGTTCTTAATTCATAACCCTCGGCAAGTTTGTAATATTCCATAGGGCTTAAATTCATGAATTCCCACGGTTTAAGATTAAGCGGACCATAGGCCATGCGTTCCGCTTTCGTTATCCATACTTTAAAAGAGGGGGCTGTGTCGCCCCCTCTTAGTTTTTTGTTTCGTTTTCAGCCTCAACCTCGGAGCGTGCTTGCTCATCGGCCTCATCTGGGAATAATGCGTAATATGCAGCTTTACCAAATACACCACTACCAATAAGGGCTTGTACAATCAACTGTACAAGGTCGGCATATTGGACTGTTCCCTCGTCAAAGAGTTCTTGCAATTTATCTTGATAATAGATGTAATCACGCTTTTTGCCGTGGTGTTTCATACCTACGACCAATGCAGTGATAAGCTGATTAAATGTCATTGTGCCATTTTGTACCGCTTTAAAAATAGGCTCACCCCATAGCTGTTCCAACTCAGCAATACGACCAATGCTGAAATAGATAGTTTCGCCCATAGCGAATAGATCACAATTAATTTTTTTCATGTTAAAACACGCTCCTTGTTAATAGTTAATTAGGCTTTTTTCAATTCAGACAATGGACCTGCACCGTTCAATGTGCCTTTATATGTAGCCACATCATCATGCGGAGTACTTAAGGACAATTCTGTAATAGATGCATAGCCAGTCATGTAAGATTTATCCGGATATTCAAATTTTAAATGAACTTTTTCATCGTTTAAGAATGCTTTTTCAAGCAATGTCAAACTTTCTTCGTTTGGCATTAAAAGCGTTTCAAGGTCGATAGACCATTCTTTCATACCCGGAATAGTAACTTTCCAACCGCCACTGTCTTTACTAGATGCGTCGATAGAGTCTGCCTTACGAGATACATCGCCACTACGTTGACCGCCCAAGATAAGCCATTCAGCATTTGTAGTTTCGTCAGTGCCTACATTTAAATAGATAAGATAATTCTTGCCGGCTGTAGGCATTGCGGTTTGAGCCGGTTTGTATAATTTTTTTGGTGTTGCAGCTGGTGCCATTAGAAAATACCTCCGTTAGTTTTCTCTTTTAAATCAATAAGGCGAACCATAAAGCGATATTGCGTACCAACCAAAGGCCGTACACTATCATGGTCGCCAATTTTACTTGTGCATACTAAATCTATAATCTGATAGCCAGTATTCTGTAATATACATGCAGTTTCGTCTAATTCACCACAACGTTTGCGTAGATCATTAATGATTGCCTCGAACCTATCTTCCAAGTTAGCTATTAATTCGTAGCCTACTTCTAAATCTGGGTTGTCATTTCTGCCCCAAACCTCGATATATAGTTCTTGCTCCAATTCAGATTGAATGGAGTTATCACCCCTCGTAGTTTCCCCACGAATAACCATGATAACGCCATTTTCATCGACTTTCGCTGCTTGTGGTCGCATAGCACCTAGCATTACATTAAATGCAGCACCGCTATTGTCGATAGCAGATTTAATATGTTGCATTAATTCTAGCCACATGTTACCCCCTATATATTTCAACGGTACGATAACGAGCATACCTTTTCGCATCGCCTGTCAAATCTTCCGGAGTAATCTGCTTTTCTAAAATCTTAATGCGTTCATCAAGATATAATAATTTCTTGCTATAGAAATCATCTGTCGAACCGTCCCTTGTGTAAGCACCGGGCAACGCATAAGCCTTATCAAAGCATACAAAACGATATGTATATAGTTGTACTAGCTCATCTGCTAGATAACTTCTAATTACATCGCCTTGTGGAACTCCTAAACGCTTAGCGAATGCATAAAGTCCTTGCTCGGCACGTTCGACATGTTGTGGCAGTACCTCTTTGCCTAATAGCTCATCGGTGAACTGCATTTCCGTGTAGTCGTATAACATTTGAGCCCCCTATAATCGAATTCTAATTTCACGGTCTGTCTTTCCAAGCCAATCGCTCTTGCTTATATCTTCAAGTGCCATATTCGTAGCCCTTGCGAATGTAGCATATACATCGCCACGCTTACGATTAATAGCCTCATATAAGAATGGATCAGATTTCGTTCCCGGATGATGGACCTTTTTAGAAAATATAAAACCATTACCGGCCATAGGTGCCCATCGCAAAACACTTTTTGTCTTAGGACGAATAATATGAGGTCGTGTACCCTCATGGACAAACACCCCATAAGGTGCAGCCCTATCATCAAGATATACAACCCCAATATTATTGCCATTATTAAAGTCGAACCGTGTATCAATAGCACGTTCTAAATTGGCTGTTCTAGATGTAAAGTTATGCTTTGCCTGTGCCTCATCTTGCACCATAAAGGTGCTCGTTTTAACGGCCTGTCTCAACCGTCTTTCGAACACCTCAGCAGGTAACATGATTACGCCTTGGCTTTCTTACGGCCACCACGTTTAGGCTTTTTGTCTGTGTCCTCAGTATCGTCAGTTGGTTCTGTTTCCTCCAACTCCTCAACTGCAAAGCCCTCGGACATTAAACGTTCAATATCGTAATCTGTTTCTACGTATTGAACTTCATTAAAACGTACCTCCAACTCCTCAACTGCAAAGCCCTCGGACATTAAACGTTCAATATCGTAATCTGTTTCTACGTATTGAACTTCATTAAAACGTACAAGTCTTGTCATTTAAAACACCCCCTAATTACGCACCAGTATTAACACGAATTGCAGCAAAACGATTTTTAGGGATCCACAAATCATGATACTTACGGTAGTCGATTTTCCATGCATCCGCCTTTTGGTTTAATTCCGGAGTAAAAATACGTACTTTGTCTGTTTTAGATACCGCAATAGGTGCACGTTGTGGCATGATGATCCAGTTAATGTCTTTTGCACCTGTGTCTGCTTTAAAGCCACCTGCTTGTTGGTTTGCTGTTTTACCGTCATTGAATACGTAAGCAGTTTTCATACGTGCAGATGGAACGCCCAAGATAGGAGTATCATTGAAAGATTTAACAGTAGTATTTACGGAGCCGTTTTTGAATTCGGCAACATTTAAATAACGATTGAATTTATCGGCATTATTCAAGATAGTACGCAATTTAGTGGACATAACGATAATTAAGCCCTCTTCTTCGCCTACTACGTCTTGAATTTCTGTGATTTCAGCCTCTAACTTTTCCAAGATAGTGGCAACGGCAGGAGTAAAACCAGTGGTAACCTTATTTTCTGCAGTAGCTAACGCAGAAATTTTAGAATAACGATAAGCGTCAATTTCCGGAATAACTTGTGTACGTTGGAACTCACCCATTACAGTGCCTGCAGTCGCAACGAAGTTAGTTTCATTTACGTCCATAGAGTCGAGTTGGAATGTACGACCACGGTCTTGTGTCATTTTGTAAGGGTTAAATTTCAAAGTAACGGAACCTTGATTAAAGCCCTCATCACGGTCGTACTTCGCAAGACCTTGCATAGATACTTCTGGAATATGTACAGTATCGCCACCGTCATACTTTACTTGGCCTGCATTAGCCTCCATAAAAGCGGAAGTTGCACTTGCCAACATTTGTGCGTCAAGCACAGTTTGGAATTGTTGAGAATATTGAAGTGTGTTAATTGCCATTTTGTATAGCCTCCATTAGTTAAATAATTAAAGTTTCACACCTGCTGCAGCAGCGAATTCATTCATTATAGTATCGCCATTACCACTATTGCCACCTTGTCCGCTACCAGTATTGCCAGTAGCTTTAACGGCCCATGTCTTACCTTGCAACCATTCTGTTGTACGGTCTTGAATAGATCCAATTGTGCCGTCCTCTTTTTCATAGCCATAAGTGCCATCGGCTTGTACTTTAATGTCATTGGCAACCAATCTTGCAAACTCTTGCGGATCTACCGCATTTGCCTTAGTAAAGGCGTCAAGTGTTTGTGCCATAATTTCAGATTGAATACGCTTTGCCTCAGCCTCTTTTGCCTTAGTTTCAGCAAGCTCAAACTTCTCACTCATGGCCTTTAATTGCTTTTCGAGTGTTTTGTATTCTGGAGAATTAGCACCAGTATTGGCCCCTGCCGACTGCTCTAATTCGGTAACACGAGTTGTTAACGTATCACGTTCACCGGTTAATTCCGTGATTTGTTGTTGTAGTTTTTCACGTGTTGTCTTAGCCTCATTATTAAGACGAGACGTCTCCCCCTTAATAGCTGTGATAAGATCTTGACCGTTCTCCAATTGTTCGAGTGCTTGATAAACTTCTGCGATGTTCATGTTGTAACCTCCGTAATAACATGAGAAAAACTATATGTAATAGGACTCCTCCTAATTACACCAATAAAAATACGCCCAATCATCACACATGAAAGGGCGTAAACAAAAAGCACATACAATTATGTATGTGCTTAAAAGTCATATTTTTTTTGTATTTCATCTATTTCTGCCTGTTCTTCTTCAGTAATTATATTATCTGGAGTTTTCGTTACAGGCAAATCGGCATATTGACTATCGTCCATCAATAAGAATGGTATATCTTTTTTCTTCTTTTTATTTTTCTTCATATTCTATAATTCCCTCCTTTACAAGACGCTGTATAACAGAATTCATCGCTTTCCATGTAGACCGATGCTGTTTAATATCATTATACAGTGACTTCATATCATTTACAACTTTGTCTACGTCTATGTTTCTATTAATATTTTTTATTTGATATACATGGCCCATGCTATCGACAAGGACGGCACTATGAACGCTGCGACTCCTCAAATAATTTTCTATATCAGTAACAGAAAAAGTGATATTTTTAGGGTGATTATGTATTACTACATATCTATTTATAGGTGTTTTATCGTTGTTAGGATAATAAACCCTTACATTGTTAGAGCCTATTTTACCGATATTTTCTTTACCAACTTTTTTAGTTGCTAGATCAATCATTATGCCACGTTCTCGATTATAACCATTTGCAACATTTAAGCATGTTATACATTCTGAGTATATTAGTTTAGTTATATTTTTTGAATAGCCTAATTCGTTATATTTATCACGATACGCCTTATTGTTTATAACGTTTGTGTCAATAATATAATCAGCATTTATACTATCGCCCTTTGGAGGATGTAGTTTTACAGTATTTTTAGGCATTTCTTGCGACATAACAGGAGCCCTTGCATTGAAAGTGTTAGATGTCCAACCTCTTGCAATGTTTTGCCATGTCTCTTTGCCAGTTAATACCTGTTCACGCCCATTAACACCGAGCAACACTTCTTGATGTTTCTTAGATAACGATTTTATGTATTCTAGCCCTGCTTGTTCAAGGTTAGTATGTCTTTTATTAACATCAATATCGAGCTCAGTCATAGGCTTAATATGGCACATACAATGCGGATGTGCAGGCAGTCGAGGGAACTTATCCTTTGGATAAACCCCTTTACCAAGTCCGTATAGATCAGCATTCGCATAAAAGTCGCATATGTCATACCTAGGATGTCTACTTGATAACTTCCATTGAAAAGCGACAATATCATCATCGTCAAGAAATCTATTCATCTGTCCGTCAGCGTAAGCCCTTGCATTTTCCGTTCGTGCTATACGCTCAGCATGATAACGTGCTTTTTCTTGTGTGGCACTATAAATTGCTTTTTGCAATCTAACTTCGTTGCCATCTTCAACGGCTGCAGCTACTTCATTGTAGGCAGCCCTAACATAAGGAGTATCGAGCCTTGCTATTTTGCCTTTAACACTACGCAATAACTCACGTTCCTTACGTTTAGCCTCTGGAGTAGCCTCACCACTTATATTTATATCGGATAGCTTACTAAGAAATTTAGGTATACTGGCCTCTGGAATAATACCACCTTTGCCATAGCCGTCGAAGATTGACTTTGCTAACCCTTTTACAGTCTTATTTGTTTTTAATGCCTGCTTAATTGTGTCAGCTACTTCATTTCTTATGGTACTCGACCGTCTATATAAGCGTTTAGAAAGTGTAAGATCATCACTCGCCCAACTTTCAGACATAGCCTGTGAAATACTTTTAGCGGAGTACGGAACGTCATCGCCATACCCTGCCATAAAAGTATTAACTAATTCTGCTTGTAGTGTAGGTTTCATCATATCCATAACAGGATATTTTGCATAAGCATTTCTAACTGCCTCGTTAGGCGTAAGCCCTAGTGATAACTGCACTTTAACTTCTTTTTCAAAGCTATCTATCGCCTTGTTTATCTCCCTTTGCGTTCTCATCTTCCGCACCGCCCTCTACTTCGTCATTATGATATGTTTCATCTTGCTCCTGTCGTTGAACGCTTTCTTCAATTTCAGCGATAATATCGTCAAACGTATCTGACTCAATATTAGGCAAGTAGCTATCTAATACCTTTTTGCCTGTTTCAACTTTAAGAGTGTTGCTACCTAGTCCAAGATCTAACACGGCCTGAGATTGTGCAAGGCTATCTGCAATATCATTAATTTTGAATTCACGAGGATAGTCGCATTTATAATTTACGTTCGTGCCTGTCCATAATTCAAACAATTCAATAATATCGTTTTCGGCACTTTCACATTGTACGGAGAAATCTGCCAAGCGTTGGTTTGTACGTTCAAAGTCCCATTGCTTAGCGACACCGCTTTTTGCCTCCTGTACACCTATAACGGAATTAATGCCGGATAAGCGATACATATCATCGACAAGCATTTTAATTACCGCCATAATAATCTCTGCCGGACCTCTATCTGGTGCAATAAAAGCTGGTGCATGACTACTTTCTGCCGGATACATCAACACATTATTTGTACCTAGCGTGATATCATCAACGCCCTGTCCGTTATCCGGTAATGTTAATGTGCTAAAAGTTTGCATATTAAGTATTTGAGTTAATAGGGAACATAGGTGGTATACTTGATGATTTGTCTTAGCAATAGACCAATACTCCGGAGGTGGTAATATATCCACCTTGCGAGACGAACGCCCAAACCATTGAACGACAGGAACTTTGCCAAGATTATGCTCACCAGTAGCAATGACTTTTTGTTCGTCATTCTTAATAGTCCAAGACGTTCGAGTCCATTCATGGTACTGGGCTTTCGCTTGCCCCTCATCATTAAATACAGTTGTTGAGTATGCAAAGAAATCAAGTTCGCCAATATCATTTGTAAGCCATTTATATACGCTTTTAGGCTCAATAGCAACCAAATAAGGTAGTTGCCTATTATTTACTTGGTCGGCAACTGTTTCCCCTATTTCAGATACATTATCGACTAAAATATACATAACACTATATATTTTGGCTTGTGTAGAGTTATAACGCATAAATTCTTGAAGTGTAGTTCCTAATCGGTCTACATCATAAAGAAATGTTTCAAATAATTCACTTTCGTTATAATCACGAGAAATAGTATCTTTGAATATTGGATCTACACACGCATTAATGATAGGTGCAGTATGATTTAAAAAGTAAGATAAATGCTGTCTGAAAGCATAGTTCTTAGCGTCCTCACGTGGATGTTGTTTTAACGCACCACCAGCTGCAAACATACCTGTACCATAATAGGCGTCATGCAGTAGCTCATATTCTTCGTTACGAGCATTTGTTAATATTGCCATATAATAAGCCTCCTAATAAATATTACCCCGTCTTGCCTTATAATCTGGTGCCGTTAATTTCTCAGCAACACCAGTTAATGCATCCGGAGCATCGTCATGTTCGTTCTTACCCTCACGTTGATAACGTGTGATAGCTTTATAAAATTCAGGCCATTTGTCAGCCCAGTTTTTAGGGAAGTAAATATGCTCCATAACCCATGTCGCATTGGATAATATGCGAGCCTCCTTATTCTTAGATTGGTGGAACGATACAACCTTTGTATAATTGCTATTGTATTCTTCCTTTAATATCCTTGTAACCTGTCTAGCAAAGCCACGACCACCGTTATTGCTTTCAAAATCTGCAATATTAACACGGTTACGGTGCAGCATTTCAGCTACGGCAGGTTCCGTATATTCCATGCTAGCCTTAGAATAGACCACATCAAGTATGTACGCCTCTTTGTCATATATTCCGTAAGTGATACTTGCTAACCAGTCTTCGCCAGTATCAGCAGTATCGGTGTAATTCTTTATTTGAGTAAATAACGGAGTACCGTCAGCACCAGTAGGAATATGTTCATACGTTTTAATGTTGGAATATAGGCACCCTTTAAGGTCTATCGGTATTTGTTGATAGTTCGCACTTGCTATATCTTCACCCATAGCCCTGCACTTTTCTTTGTAGCTTTCATATGACAACACATCATCGCATAGCATAGTGCCATCGTCTTGCAAGGCTTTCATAGTGATAACCTTTGCTTTATCTCCAAAGTGTTCGATTGCCCTACCGGCTAGATCATCAGACGCCCAACGAGTCATGATGATAATAATCTTGCCTCCCTCTTCCAAGCGTGAGAGCATGGTGTTTGTGAACCAATCCCAGTGCTTGGCCTTAGTATTTTCGTTGTAAGCCTCTTCTGCATTCTTGATAATATCGTCAATAATCAGAATAGAGGCACCAAAGCCTGTAGCAGTACCACTTGGAGAAGTAGCCAAGTAAGAATTATAACCGCCCTCTAACGACCACATATCCATGGAGGCATCGCCACGTTTAATACGTACATTAGGGAATATGTCAGTATATACAACCCTGTTTGCGTCTGCCTTTACTTCTTGAATATCATTACGAACATTCTTCGCAAAGGTAGTTGATAGAGTTGTGTTATACGAACCAGTCATAATCTTTTCAATAGGGTTCTTACCTAATATCCATTTAACTGCCATCTGAGCTGTACGGCTTTTACCATGTCGAGGTGGCATGTTCATAATTAATACTTTTGCGTCTGGATCTTCGTAGAACTCTTGCAACGTATTGCACAATTCTATGAGATAATCTCTATCTTTCCTATAAAAGTCCGGAGCCTGTAGGTGGCAATAATAAAAAAACTCACGCCTTGCTAATTCATATTTGAATTGCTGCATGAGTTCCGGTGTGAGTTTCATAGCCTCACCCCTCTTTGTCTATTAATTTCTTTAGTTCCTCAGTAGTAACACCGTCAAGTGGGTTGCCTTGAACAGTTGTATTGACTTCCATTTCTGACTTATCCGTCTGACCGAGAAATTGCTTGCCTAAGAATATTGCCATCGCTGCAGATCTATCTGCCAGTTTCCATTGCTTACGTCTGAGGCTAATCTTGCCTGCACTTCGTTTTTCACGAAAAACATCGGAGAAAGTCTTTCCGTATGTTCTCTTACACCATGCATTCAATGTCTTATCGCTAACCCCTAGAACGAGGGTAATTTCTTCTTGCGTAGCTTGAATTTGACACATAGCCTCAAATTGTTCTTGCTTGATATTCTTTTTAGGTCGCCCCATTTTAGCCATACGCTAACCCCCTTTCTTGTACTTTTGAGATAATATCTTAGGAGTGCAGCACTCCCATTTGACTTGATGATGCATACGCATATGTTTATCGCCCATCGCAGCAACCTTAACACATGACGGAGAATACATAACAGAATAGAACGACTTAACGAACGTACCACTATCTAAGTACATTTCTGTTAAGCCTCCTTTGTTTTTCTGTGTCTGCCCTTGATTTAACATAAACAACATAGTTGTAAATATCAAATGTCCAGTTTCGCCATATCGCACGTACATGGTTGTATCTTCATTGATACGCCCAAAGAATTTATAAGGCCTATCAGTTCTACAGAAAAAGCTATTCATAGCTTTTCGCAGTAACTTCTTTTTGAAATTGCCGTTATCAGTACCGCCAA
>QWCO01000471.1_pt1 | contig 39144 bp, 65 predicted proteins | sample 1972611 | NCBI WGS metagenome assembly QWCO01 (sample SAMN09866706, study PRJNA288562) | Human oral metagenome isolate term1_saliva, whole genome shotgun sequencing... | reverse complement strand
TTCCTGGAGATCCCCGGCAAGGGCCACTTTTTCGCGGAGCCGCTGGCGAAGACCGGCGCGTCGGATGACGTGCAGATCTACGGGGAGATCGGCCTCCAGTACGGCAACGAGAAGGCTCACGGTGTTCTGACCGTGACTGCTGACTGACCGGCGTAGGGGCGCCCCGCAGTGCGTGGGGCGCCCCGCCTGTCTGAGAGGAGGGAATCATGAGGATCACCTGTGAGCGTCACCCGAATCTGCTCATCACTCACCCGCGGGTGGAGTTCGTAGACGGGGTGGCTGACGTCGACGAGGAGACCGTCAAGGCCCTGTCTCCACTCCTGGATACGTTCGGGATTGACGCCGCCGACATCGGTGGTGAGCACGCCGAGAGCAAGGAGACCCCGAAGCGGGGCAAGAATGGCTGACATCTTCGCCACGGTGGAGGACCTTGAGGCGCGGTGGCGTGGCCTGAGCGAGCAGGAGCGGAAGCGGGCTGCGGTGCTGCTGGAGGATGCGACGGACCTCATCAAGGCGTCCGCGCCGCGCTGGCAGCACGCTTCCCTAGGGACGCTGAAGCGCATCGCCTGTGCGGTCGTGAAGCGGGCGCTTCAGGCGGAGCAGGGGGCTGCTGACGGGCTACCTGAGCCACGTGGCCTCCTGGCCAGCGAGATGCACACGACAGGACCTTTCACCGACCAATACGCCTACAGCAACCCCGAGGGCGACTTGTTCCTCAGGGCGGCTGAACTGAAGCAACTGGGCGGCCGCCGTAGCGCCGCGTTTGAGGTGGACCTGCTGGCTCCGGCGGTGGCCCCATGATCGCCGCCGGCCTGGTCCCGGTGATGAGGCTCAGGGCGGGTGACGGTGGGCGCGACCAGTACGGTGAGGCTGTCCCCGGACCGGTTGTGGAGACGTCCCTGCCGCCCGCCCTGTTCAACCCTGGCGGCACGTCGGAGCCGGTCAGTGCCGGGTCCGCGCCGGTTGTCAGTCAGCCGACCCTGTACTGGCGCGGCAAGCACCCGGACGTCCGCTCCAGCGACCTCCTGCGCGTCGCTGGCATCACGTACAGGGTCGAGGGTGCCCCGGCGCGCTGGCCCAAGGGCTCCGTGGTCACGCTCCACGCAGCCACCGACCCACACCAGACGGGGGGTGCCTGATGGGCGTCGTGAGATTCAAGCTCGACCGCAAGGGCGTCCAGGCGCTCGTGTCCTCAGATGAGGCCCAGGGCGTCGTCACTGAGGCCGCCGAGGAACTGCGCGCCCGCGCCGGGGATGGCTTCAAGGTGCACTCCTCCAACAAGGGGAAGCGCGCTAGGGCCTACGTCCACGCCGGCACGCGAGAGGCGGGCATGGAGCAGATCAAGCACCACACCCTGGAGAGGGTGCTGGGCAGCATCGGGGGCGACTGATGGCTGGCACCTCCAGGGACACGAAGGCCCTGGTGATGGCTGCCCTGAAGGCGGCCCTGCCTGACGTGCAGGTTGTGTCCACCGTCCCCTACGCGAACGGGGACCCGCCGGGGCCGCTGGTCCTGGTGATCGCCACGGGTGGTCAGGGCCAGCACCAGCGGGTCCTGTCTACCGGTCAGGTCACCATCGATTCCTTCGCGCCAACTACGGGCCACGACGGCCACCTACCAGATCACCACACGGAACCAACCGTAAGGAGAACACCAATGGCAGTGAATGCCGACAACGTACTCGGCTTCGGGTCGGACGACGACAGTCTCTACCTGGGCGCCTACGACCCCGCCCTCGCCACCAAGATTCAGGGCCTCACCACCGCCGTCCCCGCCACCCTGAAGGACTGCGGGTGGCTGTCCGACGACGGTATCAAGCTCACGATGGACGACTCTGTCACCAAGATCAAAGGCCACCAAGGCCATGGCGTGGTTCGCACGTTCATGGACTCTTCGGAGACTGGCCTGGAGGCTGCCCTCCTGGAGTCGCAGTTGGATATCGTGACCCGCTTCCTGAACGCGACCGCGGAGAAGATTCAGGAGCAGATCGGTGCTGGCCCCGCGAAGACAGATGTCGCGAAACTGACGGCGAAGGCCCAGCGCACGGTGACCGTGCTCAGTGGCGTCCTCGACGTCTTCGACACCGCCTCCACCGGCGACGCCCGCACCCGCATGCGGCTTGTCTTCCCTCGCCTGGAACTGGGTGAGCGCGGAGAGGTTGCCTTCAAGGTGGGCGAACTGACCGCCTGGAGTTACAAGCTCTCGGTCCTGGGTGACTACGTGATCTACAGCAACGCGAAGTCGCTGATCCCGGCCTGATAGGGCCGCTCTAGCCCCCTGCCCCGGCGCGGATGGTCGGTCCCTGCGCCGGGGTGGGGTCACCACACACCTGGGACCGCCAACCACCGAAAGGGACCGACATGACTAGCAAGAAGACGAGCAAGACGGCCGAGCACGCCCGCGAGATCGGGGCTGCGACCCCGAGCGACTTCCAGGAGGCTGAGGCCAAGGGAGGCGGCATCGTGGAGGTGACCGTCGACGGCCTGACCATCGCCGTCGACCCGACGGCCTTCCAGTCCGACTGGGAGGTGATCGAGGCGCTGGCCGCCATGGAGGACGGTAGCGCCTCGCCCGCCGCGATGATGCGCGTGACCCGCGCTGTCCTGGGTGACGCCTACGACGACGTGAAGGCCCACGTCCGCAAGGACGGGAAGGTCAGCGCGGACGCCATGGGCGAGTTCCTGACGAAGGTTTTCGAGGTCCTGAACGCGGGAAACTGATGGCCCTCCCTGGGCTCCTGCGGGAGCACGGGGAGGAGATCGAGGCCGACCTGCTCAGGGTCTATGGCGTCGACCTGCTGGACCTGTGGAGGGGCCGCCTGACGCCTCGCCGGCTGCTGGTCCTCATCCGTGGCCTCCCGCCCGGCTCGGCCCTGGGCCGGGCTATGGGTGGGGACGTCTCCCTCTCCGATGAGGTGACCGCAGTCAGGATGGCCGCCTGGCAGATCTGCTGCTACATCGCTAGCGCCGTCGGGGCCAAGCAGTCCGACCTGCCGAAGCCGCCGCAGCCGCCCGAACCCGGCTGGCAGGCGAAGGCGCGGGAGGCGCAGGAGCGGCAGGACGCTAAGGCGCGCCGCTGGCTCGCCAGGCACCCAGAACTGGCCGCCCAGGCCAGCACATAACCACAAGAGGGGAGGCCCCACAGCATAGAGGAGGGCCTGAATGGCTGGCAGCAAGCCCACGGGACACACCATCGGCACAGCCTGGATCCAGGTGGCCCTCTCCACCAAGGCGATCTCCCAGCAGCTCAAGGAGGCCCTGGGGGACGTCGACACTCGGCCGGCTGAGCGCAGTATCGTCTCCGGCCTGGGCGGGGCATTCCGCAAGGTCGGGAAGATCGCCGCCGGGGCGCTCGCCGTCACGTCCGCCGTCGGCCTCGCCGCTGGCTTCTCGGACATCGCGAAGCAGGCCATCGACGCCTCCGACGCGACGAACAAGTTCAAGAACACCCTCGGGTTCGCGGGCAAATCCGCGGCCGACGTCGACCGTCTCACCAAGTCGACCAAGGAATACGCCGACAAGACCGTCTACGGCCTGTCCGATATCCAGTCGATCACCGCCCAACTCGCGTCCAACAACGTCCAGGGCTACGACAAACTCGCCGAGGCCGCCGGTAACCTCAACGCCGTCGCCGGCGGAAACGCCGAAACATTCAAGTCGGTCGGCATGGTGCTCACCCAGACCGCCGGTCAGGGGAAACTCACCACCGAGAACTGGAACCAGCTCGCCGACGCCATTCCTGGTGCGTCCGGGAAACTCCAGCAGGCCCTCCTTGAAGCGGGCGCCTACACGGGGAATTTCCGTGAGGCGATGGAGAAGGGTGAGATCACTGCCGAGGAATTCAATGCGGCGGTGATGGACCTTGGTATGACGGATGTCGCCAAGGAGGCGGCGACGTCAACACAGACGATTGAGGGCGCCTGGGGGAACCTTGAGGCGGCCCTGGTGTCTGGGGCGATGGGTATCGTCGACCAGATCAAGCCGGCCCTGACCGACTTCATGGGGAATGTCGCCACCGGAGCAGAAGCGGCTTTCGGGTGGATAAACAACAACCTGATTCCCGGTCTCAAGGGCGTGTGGGACATTCTCTCCAAGGGCCAGTTCGATGGTTCCTCCAAGGTTTTCGGTCTCGAAGAGGACTCCGGGATCGTTGACTTCCTGTTCAAGATCGGGGAGTCCGCCCGGGCAGCCGGGGCCTGGATTACTGGCACCCTCGCGCCGGCCATTCAGAGTATCGGGACCCTCCTGTTCACGGGGAAATATGATGGCAATCTCTTTGGCCTCTCAGCGGACAGCGGCCTGGTTGCCTTCCTCTTCAGTGTCCGTGATGCTGCTATCGACGCGGGCACGTGGATCAATGACACGCTCATCCCGTCGGTGCAGGGTCTCGCGGAGATCATCTTCACCGGGGAGACGGACAAGCCCCTGTTCGGGCTCGACCCGAACTCGCCGCTGACCGGGTTCCTTGAGGGTCTGCGCGCCGCCATCGTCAAGGTCGGTGAGGCGCTGCTCAGCGTGACAGCCTGGGGTGTCGAGCACAAGGGGATGCTCTCGACCCTGGCCGTCACGGTCGGTACCGCCGCGGGTGCTTTCTATGGCCTCCACAAGGCTACGCAGGCGATTGACGCAATCAAGCAGGCCGGCAGCGTCCTGAAGTGGGTGACCAGCCTCAAGTCCATGGAGAGCGCGGTCAACGCCGCGAAGGCCGCGCAGGCTGCCTTCAACGTGGTTGCGAGCGCGAACCCGTACATCCTCATTGCGACGGCCATTCTTGCTGTCGTCGCCGCCCTGACCTGGTTCTTCACGCAGACTGAGACAGGCCAGAAGGCGTGGGCTGCAATCACCGACGCATTCCACTCATTCCTCGACTGGATTGCCCCCTACTGGAATGCGACCCTGAGCGCACTCAGCTCGGCCTGGACCACGGTGTGGAGCGCCGTCAGCGGCTTCTTCACCTCCTATGTTGTCCCGGCTATCACGGGCGCTGTGAGCGTCCTGGGGAGTATCTGGAATGGCCTCGTGTGGGTTGTTTCCGGCGTCTGGTCCGGGATTCAGGTGGCGGTCCAGGCGGTCGTTGCATGGTTCACCGGCTTTGTCGTCCCGGTATTCGACGCCGTGTGGACGGCAATCAAGGTCGGGATTTGGGCACTTTCCATCCCGTTCATCGTCGTCTGGACACTGATCCAGGCCGCCGTTCAGGTGGTAGTGGACTGGTTCATGGCCTATGTGGCCCCAACACTTTCTACGGTCTGGTCATGGGTCATGGCCGGGGCGCAGTATTTGTGGATCGGGATTCAGGCCGTATGGGCTGGGATCATGGCCGCCGTCCTTGTGGTGGTGGACTGGTTCAACGCCTACGTGGCCCCGGTGATTTCCGCTGTCTGGTCTGCTATCCAGGCTGGGGCACAGTATCTCTGGGCTGGGATCGTCATTGTCTGGAATGGCATCAAGGCGGCCGTCCAGCTTGTCGCCGACTTCTTCACCGCCTATGTGCTGCCGGTCATTTCCGCAGTGTGGACCGGAATCCAGGTGGGGGCACAGTATCTCTGGACTGGGATCACTGCGATCTGGAATGGGATCAAGGCGACCGTTCTCACGGTCGTCAGTTGGTTCCAGGCGTATGTGCAGCCCGTCATCTCCACGGTGTGGAATGGCATCAAGGCTGGTGCCGACCTGCTGTGGAGTGGACTGCAAACTGTCTGGAATGGCATCAAGGCGACGATCAACACGGTCGTGTCCTGGTTCCAGAACACAGTGAAACCGATCTTCGACACGGTCACCACGAATATCAAGCGGGCCTTCGAGAACATGAAGTCCGGCATTCAGACCGTGTGGGATGGGGTTAAGTCGGTCGCCGCGAAGCCGATCAACTTCGTCATCAACACCGTCTACATGAACGGTATCAAGAAGACCGCTGACGCTATTGCGGAGAAACTGGGGCTGTCGCTGAGGCTCCCGTCGGTCTCCGGGATCCCCGGGTACGCCTCCGGTGGTGTCCTGCCCGGCTACAGCCCGGGGAGGGACATCTACCACTTCTACAGCCCCGACGGTGGTGGGGCGCTGGCTCTGTCCGGTGGCGAGGCGATCATGCGGCCGGAGTGGGTGAAGGCGGTCGGTGGCCCCGCCGCGGTGCACCGCATGAACGCCGCAGCCAAGGGGAGCAGTGGGGCGCACATCCCCGGCGGGGACACGGGCGCCCGGTTCGCTGCCTTCGCGGACGGCGGTATCTGGGACAAGATCAAGGGCACCGTCAGCGCGGGCTGGGACGCGGCCTCGGGCTGGATCTCCAGCGCGGCGGACGCGGCTGCCACGATCATCTCGGATCCGCTGGGGGCGGTGGAGAACCTTCTCCGCGCCCCGATGAACGCGGTCATGAAGGGGCTGCCTGGTAGCGGCTTCTTCAAGGACGTGGCGGGGGCGCTGCCGGGGAAGTGGGTTGACGGTTTCGGCCAGTGGCTCAAGGGCAAGGCCTCGACCATGGCCGCCAGCGACATCGTGAACGCGGCCCGGAAGGCGATTGGCGCGACCTACGTGTGGGGCGGGTCGAGCATTCCGCCCGGCGTCGACTGCTCGGGTCTCGTGTACTGGGCGGCCCACCAGATGGGGAGCAAGATTCCGCGTCTGACGGCGGCCGGCTATCAGGCGGGCTCTACGCCCGGCGGGTCACTGAATACTCCCGGAACCCTGCTGTTCTGGGGGTACCCGGCGCACCACATCGCCATCGCCTCCGGTGGCGGCAGGATGGTCGAGGCCCCCACGTTCGGGATCCCTGTCCGCGAGACCCCGATCTACGGCAGCCCCAGCACCGGGCTCTACAAGTTCGACAGCGGCGGGCTGCTCCAGCCGGGCCTGACGACGGTCCTCAACGCAACCGGGCGCCCGGAGCCGGTCTTCACTGGCGGCCAGTGGTCCAAGATCGACGACCTCCTTGGCAAGGGAGGCAACACGCCCTCGGTACTGGAGGTGCGCGACGTCGACGGCGAGCTGGTCGGCCGGATGCGCGTGGAGGCTGAGCGGGTCGCCGTCGAGGTCTCACACAACGACTGAGAGGAGCCAGGATGGCACTCAAGGGGTGGATCGGTTCGACGTCGGGCCTGCCGTCTCTGCTGGTGGATGGGCCGGCCACGGTGACCGCTGGTGACCGTGTGCTGGCCCGCCTCGGAGAGGGGCAGCACCTCATCGCGGATGGCCTGGCCGCACCCGGCGTCGAGACCACCTACCGGGCGGGTGGCGACAGCGTGTCGCTCACCCGCCCCGTCGGGGACTGGTACGGCGTCTACGTGGCCGGCCGGGACGGCCGCAGCGCACCCGGCCTCATCTACGTCAGCAACGAAGACCCCGTGGAGTGGTCCTCGAAAGCGAACCGCGTCGGCGGGGTGACCCGGTGGGCGCTCCGGGATGAGCCCGAGACGGGGAGCGGCGTCATCGCCTGCCACCCCGACGCCGAGGCATACGTCTGGTGGGTGCTCCAGTCGCACGCCCCAATCATGCTGATCCCGGCAGCCCCGACCGCCGGGGTGCCACCGAGGATGGTCATCGTCACCGGCGTCTCCCGGAAGCGGCTCATCGATGACCTGATCGAGCTGACTGTGAAGTGGACGGCGCACGAGCCCCGCACCGGGGACTCCCCGATAGGGGCTGTCCCGGTGACCACGTGGGGTGAGTGGCAGGACTACGGCGAGAGCCACCCGGACACTCCGGGCTGGCAGGCGTGGTCGGCTATCGAGGTCGCCAAGCGCGTGCAGGGGATGCCATGAGGCCGGGGCCGTCTACTGAGGCCCTGGCCGGGCCTGTCGCCGTCGGCGCGCGGATCGACGTCCACCTGGGGCGCACCGTGGTCGCCCTGGACGTCCCGTGCGAGGACGTCCAGATTGACTGGGCGTCCGACCGTGTGGTCCCCGGCAAACTGTCCTTCACCTGCCCTGCGGGGTGGGTGCCAGAGTCGCCGGCCGACCCGCTCGCGAACTACGGGCAGCGGTCGCACGTCGTCGCCGTCCTCGAAACCCCGGCCGGCCGGGATGAGGTGGACCTGGGGTGGTGGCAGCACCAGTCCTGGGAGGAGGACGCCTCCGGGAAGGTCAAGGTGGAGTGCCTGGACCTGCTGCAACTCCTGGAGCAGGACCCGATGGCATGGCCGTCCTCACCGCCTCGTGGGGCGACTGTGCTGTCTGAGGCGCAGCGTCTCGCTGGGACTCTCCCTGTGGTGCTGGACCCGGGGACCCCGAACCCGCTGGTGCCTGTGTCCACGCAGTGGGGCCACTCCAGGACTGAGGCGATCCGGGACCTTTGCCACCCGAGGGGGATCAACTGGGCGGTCAAGGCGGACGGTTGCCTGCACCTGTGGGCGCAGACGACTGCCCGCAACCTGGTGGCCCGCTACACGGGCCGTGACCTGCTCGTGGAGGCCCCCAGGAAGAGCGTGGAGCGCCGCCCGAACCGGTGGGTCGTCGTCGGCTCACCCCAGCAGTCAGACGACAAGAAGCCGGCCGTGAAGTGGACCGGGACCGCGACGGCAGCTTCCTGGCCCTACGAGCCCAGCGTGTACGGGCAGGTCACTGAGCGCAAGGAGTTCAACGCCGCAGCCAGCCGTGCAGCCGTCCAGAAGGCGGCGCTGACGAACATGGAGACGGCCCTGTCGGCGGTGGCGAAGCGCTCCGTGGAGATCGCCCCTGACCCGCGTCTGGAGGCCGGTGACGTGATCGCCGTCCACACCGACGCGAACGAAATCATCGTCGGCAAGGTCGTCGCCTACAGCCTGCCGGTGGACAAGCCAGGCGGGCAGATGAGAGTCGACGTGGAGGAACTGGCATGGTGAGACCGAACTTGTGGATCGACCGCAAGCCCAGCCCGCGCACCGCTGTCGCGTCGCAGCAGGCGTCCTACGGCAGCGGCTCGCAGGCGGGCACGTGGGCCACTGGCCGCGTCCTCGAAGTCCTGGACGGCGGCATGGTCCGCGTCGAGCTGCCGGCCGATGACCCGGTGAGTGAGGTCGTGGCCCCGGCCGACGGCGGCGTGACCGCGGTAGGCGCTGAGTGTGTCTGTCTACAGGACGGCACCGGCCGCGTCTACCAGGTGGTCTCACCGGCCGCGCTCCCCGAGGGTGGGCAGGCGCGCGCTACGGGCGCGACGGGGAAGATCGCCCTCGAGGCGGCCGGCACCAAGGCTGAGCTTGACGCCGCCAAGGCCGAGATCGAGGCGGCGCAGAAGCAACTGTCCGAGGAGGTCAAGGCCGCGAAGGACGCTGCGACGACGTCGGGTGAGGCGGCCGCGAACGCCCTGAAGCGGGCTCTCGGCCGTGTGACGGTCGCCGGGACTGCTCCGGCTGAGCCGGCCGACGGCGACCTGTGGGTGGTGACCGGCGCGGGCCAGCAGGCCACCGGCGTCAAGGTGTGGTCCGCCGCCGCGAAGACCTGGCAGGACTACATGCTGGTCGCCGGCAAGGTGTTGGTCCCCGGCTCGGTGGGCGCGGTCCAACTGGCTGACGGCGCTGTCACCGCCCCCAAGATCACCGCCTCGGATGAACTCTGGGCGAAGGTGGGCACCTTCGCGAAGGTCACGACGCAGATGCTCCAGGCCGGATCCGCGAAGATCACGGGCGAGCTCCTGGCTGACACGATCCGCCTGTCTACGCGGATCGTCGCTGGTGACCCGTCGGGGGACGCGGCGATCATGGATTCCACGGGCCTGCACGTGGTGAAGGCCGTCGGCGGCCAGCCGAGCGAGGTCGTCACCCTAGGGACCGCAGGGCAGGACTTCCTGTCCATCACCGGCACCGACGGGCTCGCCAAGGCCACGATCACTGGTGATGGGCTCATGTCCGCACAGTCGCTCGCTGTGGCTGACCGGATCACCTGGCGCGGCACCGACCTGGCTGACACTCTGGCCGCCCTCCCCCGGGGCGTGATCGCCTGGGGCGACTGCTGGTCCTGGGGTGCGAACGCCAAGCACTCCGTACGCACAGTGGACTCCATGTACGAGATCGTCGTGGACTTGGAGGCTGGCCGGCTCTACCAGTCGGCCACGATGCTGACGTGGTATGCCCAGAAGGCGAACGCGATGCTGGAGGCTCGGCTCCAGGTGGCTCCAGCGGGGAACGGGGCGAAGGATAACTTCGAGTTCCGGGTGCGCCTGGCGTCGGAGAACCGGAATCAGTTGCAGACCAGCCATGCGGTCTTCCAGCCGTTCACGGTGGAGGCGTCGGGCACGTATCGATTGCTTTTCCTGGCCGCGTCAACCTACGGATCCGACGGCGTGATGCTGACGAAGGAGGACGCGAGCCTCCCGACCCCCTGGGCGCTGGTGCAGGACCTCGGCCTGGCACCGGAGAAGACGGTCCAGTCGAACCACACGGTGTCGCTGGGCGCCCCCGCCCCGCAGGCACAGCCCACACCGAGGAAGAACTACCACAAGAACTACAAGTCAAATTGGTGGCGTGCATATTCGAATGGCACCCCAGATTCGGCGTGGCCGAATTCTTTGCCTCAAGGAACGTACGGCGGGCGCACCTACAATTCGATTGTTGGCTTCCCGGATATGACCGCGGACCTGCGTGGTGCGTCGATCACCGCGATGGCCCTGTACGTGTACGCCCAGCACTGGTACGGACAGACCGGCGTCGCCAGCATCGGCGCGCACGGGTGGGGGTCCGCGCCGGGGCAATTCGCGTCGAATGGCCGCTGGCTCGAAACCGGAGGCTGGGGACGAGGCGAGGGACGCTGGGTGCCCATCCCGAAGACCCTGTGGCCGAATTTCCAGCGCGGCGTGTACCGGGGAATCACATTCGAGACGCAGGGATCCGCGTCATACGGCTACTGGTCCCATGACTGCGTGATCGCGGTCGACTACACCAAGTGAAAGGCGAAATGGAATGCCTGAGACCCATTGGAAGGGCGTCACGATCCCGGCGGCCGGGGATGACCTACTGTCCGCCTGGACGAACGCTTTCGACACGGCGGGGATCGTTTTCCCGGCGCAGTCTGTGGCGGCTGCCCGCGAGATCCTGAGTCGGGCTGAGGCTATCGGCCACGCGCCGACGGCCGCACACCCCGCCTACCTGGACGTCGGCGGTATCCTGTACCGCTCTGACGGCTCCAAGAATGGGGCCACCTGGATCCTGCGCCCCGTCAACGAGGTGCAGGCCGTGGAGGCCAGCGTGGTCCTCGCGAATACCCTGAAGCTCGGCAACAACCAGTATTCCGGGGCAGCACAGGTCGACCTGGGTGTGCGCCCCTATGACCGGATTGTCCAGGTGTCGTTCACGGTGTGGGGGCGCGTGATCGCCGGCGATATTGACGCCACCGTTCTTCTCCTGGACCGCCCCTACAGGGCTCGCTTCCCCAATGATTCCACTGGCGCGTCCGTGACCGTCACCGGGATTCGTGTGGTCCCCGCCGGCCAGGACCCCAAGATTCGCTGCGGATTCACCGGAGCGTACGGAACAGGCGGCACATTCTCCATCACCGGAGACTCCGCCTACTCCACCCTTTTCGCAATCGCCAACCCAAGGAGCATGGCATAATGCCCGGAGGATACCAAGACACAACCGAGCGCGGCCTACGATTCATGGCCGACGCCGAATTCAACAGCCTGGCCGAACGAGTCTCCGTCGAATTCACCCGCCGCGACACCCTGCGTAACTGCAAAGAGGAGGTCGACAAGCGGATCGACGTCTACATGCAGTCCGTCTCCCCCGAGGCGAAGGACATCAAGTCACTCCAGCCGGACGCGATGATCGGCCCCGGCGAGCTGCTCTCCGTCACCGGCAAGACCTACAAGAACGTCTCCCGCACCTGGCTCAACCCGTTCAAGGCCGGCCCGGTCAACTTCGCCCTCGGTTGGGAGCAGCAGAACGGGGGCGTCCTGTGAGCGTCGGATCCGTCACCGCGCGTATCGCGCGCCGAATCTGCGAGGTTGAGCCCGTTGGTTATAGCCAGGGGGAGGACCGCCGCAGTTGGTACGCGGCGGCCGACTGGGCTGGGCGAGTCGCGTCCCCACAGAGCGCCGACTGTTCGTCCCTGGCCTGCGGGTCGATCAATTATGGCCTCCACGATACGTACGGCGTGCCGTGGGGTCACAAGGCACTGCTTGAGATCAATGACTTCTGGACCGGCAATATGCGCGCTGGTATGGAAGCTCGTGGGTTCGAGGAGGCCAACTGGCCTGACGAGAACCTGACGCCAGATGGAGGCTTCCAGGCCGGGGACATCGTCCTGTCCGCCGGGAACGAGGGTGGCGTCGGACACGTGATCGTGATCGTCGAGAACGGCTACGACCCACTGGAAGCGGAGGCCTGGATTGCCGAGACTGGCGACATCTTCGGCGAGCCCGGCGACCAGACTGGTCAGGAGACTCGCGTCAAGCGTTACAGCGAGCACCCGCATACGCTGCGTGGGGCGTGGACGTCCTGCCACCGGTTCAGCGAGAGCAAGTTCTTCCAGCAGTGGCCGCAGTTCGCGAAGGGCAGGGCGACGGCCTCCACACCCGCCCCCGCGCGCCCGGCCTCCTCGGCCCCGGCCCACGCTCACGGGATCGACATCTCCAGCCACCAGGGCGGCCTGAACATCGGCGCGATATGGGCCGACTTCGTCATCGTCAAGGTCACGGAGGGGACCGGTTACGAGAACCCGTTCTGGCGCGCCCAGGCGGAGGCGACGTTGGCCGCCGGGAAGCGACTCGGCCTCTACCTCTTCGCCAACGACGAGGCGCCCCAGGCGCAGGCGAGGTTCTTCCTCGACCGCGCCAAGGCGTATGCGGGCCGCGCCACGTTCTGGCTGGACTGGGAGGCTGACGCCCTCAACCTGGCCCCCTCGGACGCCCTCGTGATCCTCAACCAGATGGCAGCCGAGACCCGCAGCACGCCCGGCATCTACCTGAACGGGCAGGGCCTGGAGAGCGGCAACTGGTCCGCCGTCGCCAGTAGGTTCCCGCTCTGGTACGCCGGCGGCCCGGACTACAGCGACTACGGGCAGGCTTACAGCGACCCGCCGACGCCGACCGTCCCCTACTGGGGCGGCAACGTCCTGATTCACCAGTACACCGAGGACGGGTACTTGCCCGGCTACAACGCTCACCTGGACCTGGATCGCCTGCGCGACCGGGCAGCCTGGGACGCGATGAAGGGTGGCGGCCAGGTCGCCGCAGCCGCCCCGGCAGCGTCCGCGGCGCAGGTGAGCCCGTACACGGGCAAGATGAACCGGTCTGACGGCCAGGCCGAGCTTGTCTGCAACGGCAACTTCGGGATGGCGACCATCGGCCGTCTCCAGCAGGTCATGGGAACCACGATCGACGGCATCCTGGACGACGACGGCTCACCCGCCATCGAGCGGCTCCAGCGGTTCCTGAACGCCGCCGTCCCGGCAGACACGCAGACCGCCCTGAATGACTCGCCCCGCCTGGACGAAGACGGCGTGCTCGGCCCGGACACGTGGCGCACGCTCCAGTACCTCATCATCGCCTGGCACAAGGAGTACCTGCCTGCGGGGTGGGGCTACGAGGACTGGGTAGACGGCGAGCCGGGGCCGGCCACTATCGGCGCTCTCCAGCGCGCACTCAACAACTCTCGCACGAACAGCGGTCGCCTCTGGTGACCACCTACCGAAAGGAACACATATGAAGGCACTCATCTCTGACCCCTTCGTCACCACCGTCATCCTGGGCACCCTGTGGCCCCTCATCCAGGCGGCCCTGGACCGCCCCTACTGGACGCGCGGGCGTCGCGTCGCCCTCGTGGTCGCCGCCGCCGTCGTCCTGACCGTGGGGGCTTGGGCGCTGTCCGCCTACCCGCTCCAGGCCGAGGTGCTGGCCGCCCAGGTCGGCAAGTTCTTGGGCTTCGCCTGGGCGGGCTATCAGGTCCTCTCCCACGTCAAGATCGGCGGCGTGAGCATCCTGGGCTGGGCCGGCATCGTCACCCCCGGTGGTGAGACCCGGGAGGCCTACCAGCCGCGTCACGAGGCCGCCTGATGGGCCTGGGCTGCCGACTGTGGTCGACGCTCCATGAGCCGCGGGCGATCTCAGCGATGATGGCGGCGACCTACGTGCTTCTAGCTGTGGCCGTCGCCCTCATCCTGGGCGCCCCGCGTATCCAGCCGTGGGACGTGACCGTGGGCTGCCTGACCACCCTCTCCGGGTGTGCCATCGGCGCGCCGTCGGCGTGGCGGGGCTGGTGGGGAGTGGAAGGCCCGTCGGCGGCCCTGGTCGCCCTCGGGCTCGCCGTCGTCGCCGTTGAGGACGCCGCACGCGCCCTCACGTCCGACCACTGGCCCGCATGGCCGCTGTTCGTCATCCTCGCCCTCCTCCTCATGATCGGTCAGCGGATCGCCCACGTCTGGGGCCACACCTGGGAGCCCGGCTGTGAGCCGAACACCGCTCTCCGGCAGGCCGAGACCAGCGCGACCACAGCGAAGGTCATAGAAGCCGACGCCGCCGCAAGGGCCGCCGAGAGGGAGGACAACGGATGCAGAGAATCGAGCTGATCGGCGCGATCATCACCAGCGGCCTCGGATCCATCCTGGTGACCCAGGTCGGGGCCGCGATCCGGGCCATGTGGCACGCCCGGCAGGGCCGCGAGTCGGACCTACAGGTGGCGCGCAGGGAGGCTGCCCAGTGGGAGTGCGTTGCGCGCAGGACGCGCGCTATCGCTCTCGACCGGGGTGCGCCCTTGGGGGATCTGCCGCGCGGCCCGGGGGAGACCCCGATCGGGGACCTCGCCGACGACTGAGATGGCCATTTTGAATGGCTATGCGCCCCTCTCACCTGACTGGGTGGGAGGGGCGCCTTTCGTCGTCTCTGGGGTCTGTTTGTGGCGTGATTCCGGGGTTTTCTCGGTGTCTCAGAAAGATGGCTAGTTGATGGCTAGTTTGGCGTTGGCTGGTCGGTGGTTTGGTGAGTGTTTTCGGGGGGTCACCCTTGGGGTGCCACCTGCTTTGGGAGCAGGGGGTCGCGGGTTCAAATCCCGCCAGCCCGACCGAAATTCCCCGGAATCAAGCCAAATCATGGGGTACCTGCTTAGCCCCTCATATGCTATCCTGGGCTACAGATGGCTAGCCAGATGGCTAGTCGACGACCAGGAGGGGCTAGCCGATGGCATACGGAGAAGGCAGCATCTACCAGCGCAAAGACGGTAAATGGGTCGCATCAGTCGAGGCTGGCTACACGCCATCCGGCGGCCGACGCCGCATCACCAGGGCGCGAGCCACCGAGGCCGAGGCCAAGCGCGCCCTGCGCGCCATCCGCCGGGAGGTCCTTGCCGAGCAGCAGTCCACCGTCGTCAGTCCCCGCACCACCCTCAAAGCGTGGATTGACACCTGGGCGCCCGGCTACAAGAGGGTCGCCCGCCCCCGCACCTACAGCAACGACATCGCCCTCCTCGGCAAGTGGGTGATCCCCACGATCGGGCACCGCCGCCTCGCCGACCTCACCGTCACCGACCTGCGCAAGATGGAGGCAGGCATGAGGCAGGCCGGGCGGTCGACTACGTCGATCCGCTACGTGCGTCTCATCCTCCACCGCGCCCTCAAGGCGGCGATCGTCGAGGGCCACCGCATCCCTGACTCCGTGATGCTCGCCCCCAAGCCCAAGGCCGCCGCCTCCACACGCGAGGCCATCCCCGCCGCCGACGCCGCCGCCCTCCTCAAGGTGGCGACCGAGAAAGACACCTGGACACCCCTCCCTGACTCCACCATCCTCCCCACCCAACGCGCGCGCCGCCTCGCCACCGAGCAGGACGCCAGCCGATGGGTCGCCGCCCTCCTCCAAGGAATGAGGCAAGGCGAATGCCTCGGCCTCACCTGGGACCGCATCGACCTCGATGCCGGCACCCTCACCGTAGACCGCCAGCTCGTAGAGATGACCGCCGCCGAGGACGTCGACGGCACCGACGGCGTGGTCTATGAGCACCTGACGGGCGGCTACTACTGGGGGCCGACCAAGACAAAGGCGGGCTCCCGCGTCCTGCCGCTCGTGCCGTGGATGTCGGCCGCGCTGGCGGCCTGGCGCGACCAGTGCCCGACCTCCCCCTACGGGCTCGTGTGGCCCCGCCCTGACGGCGGCCCCTGGTCGAAGAAGGACGACCGGCTCGCGTGGCGCGCCCTCCAGGACGTCGCTGGCGTCCACAAGGAGGATGGGGGGTACTATCTCGTGCACGAGGCCCGCCACTCGACGGCGACGCTCCTCATGGCCGCCGGTGTCCCCGCCACCGTCGTCATCGCCATCATGGGCCACACCGCGATCACCACCTCCATGGGCTACCAGCACGCCGACCTGGACCAGGCCCGCCAAGCCCTCGAAGCCGTCGCGCCCCGCCTCGGCCTCACCTCCACCCCAACCCCCTGAAAGGAACCACCCATGTCACTCTTCCACTCCGCCCAGTTCAAGGCGAACGACGGCAAGATCACCGTCTACTCCGATGGCTCAGTCGGCGTCCCGAAGCGCCTCACCGTCATCCCCCCGACCGACGTCGTCGACATCGTCGTCGAGGACGGCCAGGCGGCCAGCAAGCGACTCACCGCCACCCGCGTCGCCGCCGTCGGCATCTTCGCCCTCGCCATCAAGAAGAAGGTCGCGGCGACGAAGTTCCTCATCGTCGAGACCGTCGATGACGCGCACGTCGTCGAACTCGACGTGAAGCGCTACGGGGAGGCCCGCTCCTTCACAGCGAAGGCCATGACCATCGTCCGCCAGGGACAGGCAGCCGCGGCCGAGAAGGCCGCCGAGGAGGCCAAGGAGCCCGCCGTCGAGCCTGCCGACGATGTCACTCCCGCACCGAAGCGTTGGTGGCAGAAGTCGACTGGCGACCTCATCAACGAGCGCCGCGCCCGGAAGGGGAAGGCACCCATCAACTTCGACGCTGCGTGATCGTTTCTCAACCAAACTGATACCGATCGGTCGGCTGTCGCCCCTGACGGCCGTCAGTGAGATCAGACAACCACGCGCAGAAGACCCCCGCCCAGGCAGTGCCGGGCGGGGGTTTTCCCTATGCCTACTCCGCTGCAGTCAGCAGGAGAACTGCGGGATCAACTGCTCCTCCCGTAGGCGGTCCTCGGCGCGGGAGATGATCGTGGAGACGCTGACTCCGAGGGCGTCAGCGAGCGCGCACAGGGGCTCGAAGGTGATGGGGCGCTCGGCCTGGAGGAGGCGGATGAGAGAGCGCTTGGGGATGCCTGAGGCGTCAGAGAGGCCGCTTACGGTCATGTGCCGCTCCTCCCTGAGGTCTCGGAGTTCGGCGGCCGCAGCGGCGTTTAGCCCGGTTCCAGGATTCGTTGCTCGCGTGCTCATGTCTCCACTGTGCCATATTGGGCACCAAGATGACGGATCGGTAACGAAGTTCTGATGGGTTTCCCAGCGACTTGCCAGGTGCCCATTTGGGCACCTACAGTTGCCCACATGGACACCACAAGCCAGCCACCCCCCATCATCCGGGCCATCGAAGCCCAGATGGCGGCCACCGACACCACCATCCTCCAACTCAGCAAAGAGGCTGACATCCCCCGCTCCACCCTCCAGCGCCGACTCCGAACCGGCCGAGGCCTCCAGCTCGACGAAATCAGCCGGATCGCCACCGCCCTCGGAACCACCCCAACCCACCTCATCACCCAGGCAGAAGCCGCCTAACCCCCAAGGAAACATCCCATGTGCAACCCCACCACCCAGCGCCCCATCAGCGAAGCGCTCCCCCTCGTGAACGCCCTCATCGAAGAGGCCGAGAGGAACTGCATCGACATCCGCACCGTCGACGTCTTCGCCCACGCCGGAGGCCGCTTCGTCATCGACTTCATCGCCTACGACGGCGGATCGCAGGCCCTCGCCGACCTCCTCGGCCTCACCCCAGACGTCATCTTCACCTCCCGCGGGGAGACCTTCCAGGGCGTCACCCGCACCGTCGGCCGCTGGACCATCCAGTCACACTACCCCCTCGACGTCGAGGCGGTCGCGGCATGACCACCTACACCCTCGCCGGCCTCGCCGCGGCAGCCATCCTCGCCGAGCTTGCCCTCAGCGCCGCGCTCGGCCACCACACGGGCGTCCTCCTCCTCGCCGCCGCCCTCACCGCAGTCCTCGTAGCCCACACCATTCGCACCGAAAAGGAGAATCACTGATGGACCAGCACATCAACGCCATCGCCATGCAGGTCGCAGCACGCGTCACCTCCACCGCCTCCGACGACATCGGCGACCTGTGGGAGGAGTACCCCGACCTGAACCAGGAGCAGGTCGAGGCCGTCTCCGCGCGCTTGCAGCAGTTCGCCCACTCCATCACCCCGTCACCCAACACCGTCGACGCCGCCGTGGCCGCGCTCGGCGCGATCGCCGCCACCGAGGAGCCTCAGCCGTGACCGTCGTCCTCACCTACACGCTCGCCGGGGCCGCCGCTGTCACCGGCCTGTCCGTCGACTACATCCGCAAGGCCGTCAAGGCAACCGACCCCGACTTCCACCTCCCCGCACGCATGGCAGGCACCAAGTACCTCATCCGCAAGGACGACCTCGAAGCCTGGATCGACCGCCTCCCCGAGGCATGACCCCCTCCACCTCCCCAGAAAGGACCCTCGTGAAAACCCCTCTCACCATGCTCACGCCCCTCGGGCGCGGTGAGTACGTCTTCCGCTGGCAGATGCTCGCCGCCGTCCCCGTAGTCCACCAGAAATGCGAGGCCGTCGCCGACCTCATGGACCTCCTCCGCACCCTCGGCATGGTCCTCACCAGCGAACCCAGAGCCACCGTCAAGCACGGCATCATGCCCGTCCTCGCCCTGGAGTTCCGCGCCCGCTACGCCGACGACCACGAAGCCCAAGCCCTCCAACACCCCACCCACCCCCACCACAACGACCAGGAGGTCGCAGCATGACCACCGCCAGCACCATCCACACCCGCGAGCGCGGTTCCGTGCGCGCCACCGACCCTGACACCAGCCAGTGGGCGGCCGACAGCATCCAGGATGCCACCACCTCGCAGGCCGTCGTCCTGAACCGGGTACGCCACTCCAACGCCCCCGAGTCATTCACGCTCGCCGACGTCGAGCGGTTCACGACCGGGGTCCTGTCCCCATCCCGCGCCCGCACCGCCGTCCGTGAACTCCAGGACAAGGGCCTCATCGAGGAGACCGGCCGCTTCGAGTTGACACTCTCCGGCCGCCGCGCCCGCCTCCTCACCCTCACCAAGCAGGGGAGTGCCGCCGCATGAGCACCCTGACGATGGAACAGCGCCGCCACGACTTCGAGGCCATGCTCGCTCACGCCGAGCGGGCACGGCAGGCGATCAGCAAGTTCTGGGCGACGGAAGAGGACACGCCAGGGAAGCCTGTCGCCAGCCTCGCCCGCGACGTCGCCGAACTGTGCGCCTCATGGGCAGCCGCAGCCAAACGCGCCAAGGAGGGCCACCCACCCAGCGACCAGGCGAAGAACCTCGCCGTCCTCGTCGCCGCCAGATGCCTCCACATCATCTGTAGCGACGAAGACCTCTCGGACATGCCCCCAGGCGACCTCTTGGCCGCCATCACCGACGACGCAGAGGAGTGGTTCGGAGCTCACGCGGACGAGTGGCTGGACCTGGAGGTCAACCCCTGCGTGCGAGCCCAGTGCCTCATTCAGTGTCTCGGCCAGGTCGCCAGCGCGTGGCCCATCACCCCCGACCGGCCATCCCCCTACGGGTATGACCTCACCGATTGGAAGTTCGGCTCCCTCGTGCGTCTCACCTTCGAGGCTATCTGTGCGGCTCTGGCTGCCGAGCGCGGCCTCTGGCAGGAGGCGTCATGACCCACATCCTCCTGCCGGGGCGCCTGGTGCGGCACATCGCCGACGTCGCCGACTCTGGGCGCCACCAGGGTGGCGTCTGGTACCCACTAGTCCGGCTCTGCGACCCCAGCATGAGGCTCGCCGGAGACCAGTACATCACCCAGCACTGCGAGGACGTCGAGAGCGCGGACCTCACCGACCCGATCGTCTGCCCGGCCTGCCTCGCCGCCCACCAGCCCGCCGACGTCGAGGACCCCACCATGGGGACCATCCCCCTCTTCGACCTGCCATGACGCTCAAGCTCGGAGAGATCTGTGCGGGCTATGGCGGCCTCGGCCTCGGACTAGGGCTCCTGGCCGACGTCGACACCAGGTGGGTCGCCGACGTCGACGCCGGCCCTTCCAGGGTCCTTGCCCGCCACTGGCCCGACGCCCCCAACCTGGGGGACATCACCTGCATCGGCTGGACCGCCGTCGAGCCCGTCGACGTCATCGCAGGGGGCACCCCCTGCCAGGACCTATCCAACGCCGGCCACCGCGCCGGGATGAGGCCAGGCACCCGCTCAGGAATCTGGGAGGCCATGGCCCACGCCATCGAGGAGATCAAACCCCATGTTGTCGTCTGGGAGAACGTCGCAGGTGCCCGCTCAGCGGCCGCCTATAGCCGTCTGGAATCCGGTCCGGGACGTCTGGGAGGCGGGGCAGACCGACCTGTTCTCCGGGCTCTCGGACGTGTGGTCGGAGACCTGGCCGGCCTCGGGTATGACGCGGCGTGGGAATCTGTGCGCGCTTCCGACGTCGGAGCCCCGCACCGACGCGAGCGGGTCTTCGTCCTCGCGTGGCGTCCCGACGCTGCCGACACCCTCCGCTTCCTGCGCGACCGGCCCAGGGGAGCACGGGGACGGCGGCATGAACCTACAGACCGCCGTCGCACGCCTGGCCGTTCGCCCTGGCTGGAGTACGCGCCGGCGATCCGCCGGTGGGAGGAGGTGACGGGGCATGAGGCCCCGCCGCCGACGGAGACCGGCCAACGCGGCGGTGACGTCCTCTCCCCGCGGTTCGTCGAGTGCAGGCAGCACACGCAGTCAACCACCTAGCAGAAACGGCACTCAACCATGGATTCGTTTAGTTTCTTCGTCCCCGGTGAGCCGATCACCGAGGGCTCCACTCGAGCGTTCACCTCGGGTCAGCGCGTCGTCGTCACCCACGACCGCGGCCGCGAACTCGACGCCTGGCGCGCCCGCGTCAAGCGCGCCGCCCAGGAGGCCGCCAGAGAAGCCGGCTGGGAACCCCGCTACGACGGCCCAGTCGCCGTCACCGCAGCCTTTTTCCTTCTCCGCCCCAAGAGCGTCAAGAAGCGACTCGTGCCGCACGTCAAGCCCGACCTGGACAAGCTCATCCGCGCCGTCGGCGACGCTCTCGCCCCCTACAAGCAGCCCGGCGTCCTCAAGGACGACAGCAGGATCGTGACATGGCACACCTCCAAGTACTACGCCGACGACTATAAGCCTGGCGTACTCGTCTACGTCTCCCGTGTCGATGAGGAGGGCCTGTCAGCCACCTACGACTGTGCCAAGTGGCTGGAGGCTGAGGAGCGGAAGATTCAGGAGGACGCATCATGACCGAGGTGATTCACGAGAGGTCGCCTCGGTCTCGGGGCCGTGTCTGGTGCGATGACTGTGGCCGCCGCATCCCCAAGGGCGAGCGATACAGCCGGTTGACGCTCGTCGACGGCGGGACGATCTGGGACTGGCGGGAGTGCCAGCCATGCGAGACCGCAGCCAGCCACGTCATGAGATGGAGAGGCCCCTACGGCGAAGACTGCTACCCCGACGACTTCCACGAGTGGGCGCACGAGGCCATGGGTGGCTGCTACTACACCCCCTACGGCCTGTTCCTCGACGACGGGGCGCCTGACGGCTGGGAGTGGCGCCTACGAGCACTCTCCGACGAGGCCGCGAAGGCCGCCGAGGCCGACGCAGACCCCGCGCAGGCGTGGGACGACGAGGCGTGGGCGGCCTTCACCTGGCGCATGCAAACCAACCCCGTAATAAATACTAGGAGGAAATGATGCGGATTCGGAGTATCAAGCCGGAGTTCTGGTCGAGCCCGGACGTCGCGTCCCTGTCGGACGCCGATCGGCTGCTGTTCATTGGGCTCTGGTCCTACGTGGATGACCATGGTCGGGGGCGGGATGACGTCGCGTTGATCGTGGCCGCCCTGTTCCCTCACGACATGGTCGCGAATCCTCGCGACACTGTCGCGAAGGTTCGCGACGGTCTCGCGAGGCTTTCCGAAGCAAATTTGATCCTCCGCTACACCGTCGCGTCTAGGACCTATTTCCTAGTGACGGGGTGGGGAAAGCACCAGCGGGTAGATAAACCGAAGGCGTCACGCATCCCCGAACCCACCGAAGAGGAGAATGGCACTTTCCCGCAGAACGACGCCATTCGCGAAAGTGTCGCGAACCTTCGCGACGACGTCGCGACACCTCGCGACACCCTCGCGCCTGGAACAGGGGAACAGGGGAACAGGGGAACAGGGGAACAGGGGAACAGTGAAGCGATCGACGACGTCGATCTTCGCGCCGTCGAAGACCCTCGCCCCGACGTCGACGCCGTCTGCGACGCCATGGCCGCGAGCGTCCAGCGACGCACCGGCCGAGCCCCACGCGTCACCGCCGCCTGGCGCACGCAGGCCCGCCTCATGCTCGACCGCGATGGCAGGTCGGTCGAGGAGATCACCCGCGTCATCGACTGGACCGAGGCGAATGATTTCTGGCGCGCCAACGTTCTCAGCGTCCCCAAGCTCCGCCAGAAGTTCGACACCCTCCGCCTCCAAGCCCAGCGGCCCCAGCGCGGGCAATCCCAGGGCGGCCAGGTGTTCTACGACCTGGCCGAGCAGTTCGCAAAGGAGGGGCTCTGATGGCTACCGCAACGGGCGTGAGCCTGGCGATCGGCATCCTCGTGGACGCCGGGATGCTGCCCGGCATCGTCGACGCCGAGGGCGGCAAGCGCCGCATCCGCGCCTGGATGACGCTCCTGGGCCAGGACCTGACCGACGAGGTGCTCGCGGAGGCCGTGCGCCGCGTCGCATCCGGCAACATGGAGACCTACGGGGCGGCGAAACCGCAGCACGTGAACCGGGCCGCGAAGGCCGTCCGGGATGAGCGGATCCGGGCCTGGCGTGAGCGCCACAGCCTGCCGACGGAGGGCCGCAGTGGCTTCGAGCAGTCGGCGTACCTGCGGGGCTTCCTGCGGGCGATCGGCAACGGCGTCGACGACGTCGAGGCGGACCGGCACGGGCGCGCTGCGCTGGCGCAGGCGGCACAGGTGGCCGAGCTGGAGCCATCAACGCCGCTGCCGGAGGTGCTGGCCCGGATGGATCACGCCCTGGGCGCTGGGCGTGTGCCGTGGGCTGACGCGCTTCCGCCAGCCCGCCCGGTGGCTGAGTTGACGGCTGCGCCGTCGCCTGGGTCGTCGGGTGATGGGGCTGCTCGGGCTCGTGAGGTGATCGCCCGCCTGGCGCGTTCGTCGCACCCCGGGGGTGACGGCGGGGGCGGGAGTGCCCCAAATCGGACGCGTAAGCCACCTAGAGCCGCCTAGCGTGCGTCGACTGTGTGCTGATATGGGTCGCGTGTTTACGGAGCGAATTCACGCGCGTTAACGCATTGTGCGATCGCCCTGTCAATCACCACCCATCACGAACGAGTAACGACCACCATCCCGCCTTGACGGTGCCCATTTGGGCACCTAAGGTTGTCCACGTGGACAACACGGGCACCCCAACCCAACCCACCCAATCCCCAGAACAAAGGACCATGAAAAATGAAGGTCAACCTTCACCCCAAGCGCTTCAACGTCGAAGGCATCCAGTGGCCAGCCAGCGACCTGGCCACCGTCAAGGAGGTCTACGACGACGCCGCCACCACCTACGGAGACAAGGCCCGCGCCCTCCTCGAACGCAGCGGCGGCGACCCCATTGGCGCGATCAGCATCCTCATGCTCGCCGCCGACCAGCGCAAGGCCGCCGAGGCCACGGAGCCCAGCCTCAGCGAGCAGGCCCTCGCCCAAACCATCCGCGACCAGCGCGACACCATCGACGCGCTCACGGCAGAGCGCGACAAGTTCGAGAAGTGGTGGAAGGACGCCGTCCACGAAGCCACCAGCCTGAACGTCGACCTCTGCCAGCAGGAGGTCGACGCCGACCAGATCACCCAACTCCAGTCCATCCTCCGCGCCGTCACCGCCTCAGATGGAGTCTTCGCCCGCCTGTACACCGACGACCTTCGAGCCCTCCCAAACGGCACCGTCGTCCGCGACGAGTACGGCCGAGCCTGGACTCGCATCGATGACGAGGACGGTGGAGTCTGGGCCACCCCCAGCGAGGACACCACCATGCCGTCCTCCTACCTCACAGCCAAGTCCGCCGTCTACCTCGCATGGGTGGCCGCCCTATGACCCGCCTCGACCACGTGGGCGGCGACGGCGTCGACGTCACCGCCGCCGCTGAGTTCCTGTGCGCCGCCGCTGACTACCAGGACAGTGAGACCGCAGCCCTCGACGAGCGCGACCGGCAGCGCCGCGGGGCCGGCCGCCTCGACGCCAACCTCCCCTGGGGTGCGCTCGGCCGGCACACCACCAACCGGGCACGGCTCCTCGACTCGCTCGCCAACCTCCTCTACGTCGACTCCGACACTCTCGTCGACGGCCTCTAACCCCACCCACCTCCCCAGAAAGAAACACATCATGATCGCGATGACCATCTCCCAACACCCACTCTATGACGTGAAATGGATCCCCACCTGGGGGCCGGTCGGCCGCCGCAAGGTACGCCGCCTCAAGCGGGCCGGCTGGGAGCACGTCGGCTCCCTCCCCACCGGCCTCCTCCGCCGCGACCACTGCCTCCTCAAGATCGCTGAGAGGGGCGACCAGTGAGCGACCACTACCAGCCAAAGCCCGGCGACGTCGTCGCCTACGAGGACCCGCACGGTGTCTGGCACACCCAGCGAGCCACTGAGGACACGGCAGAGGCCATCGCCTACAACCCCCGCGTGATCCTCCTGGAAGCCGCCCCCGAGCCGCCCGCGCCGTGGCCCACCGCGCCCATGATCCTCGTCATCGACGGGGAACGGCACGCCACCGGCAAGCCCGGCGACATGACCGCGAAACCCATCAACGGGCAGGTGCTCCTCCGCACCCCCGAGGGCCACTACCGAGGCGTCACATCCAGGCTCGTCAAGCAGACCCGCGGCGACCAGATCCGCAAGTGGGTCAACCTCGTGGCCGTCGAAGACCTGGCACTCCGGGACCTCGCAGAGATCGCCGTCAACGGTCCCCTCGCCGCCCTCGACGGCGCTATCAGCGACGTCCTCACCAGCGCCGAGATGGTCAAGGACGGGAGGTACCTCCAGTGAGCACCATGCGTGACTGGTCGAAACCCCACTACTGCGAGGAATGTGGTCGCCGCATGAGGTCATCGCGGATGAAGGTCGAGGACTACCCGGGCACCGTCATCTTCGCCGGGAAGGGGGTCTGCACGGCCTGCCGTGACGCCGCTAAGCGCGCCGAGCGCCGCAAGGGTGACTGCGTGCGCTCCAAGCCTGTCCGCCGCGGCGGCAACCCGACCGTCGCCGAGCTCGCCGCGCAGGGGCACCCCTGCATCGAACCCGCCCCCATGCCCAGCCGCGTAAGGACCTACCCGCTATGAGCCTCCAGTTTGATGAAGCCCGCCACCGGTACAGCCTCGACGGCAAGCCCGTGACCGGGGTGACGACGATCATCGGGAAGGGGCTCCCGAAGCCCGGCCTCCCCTACTGGTCAGCGAAGGTGGTCGCCGAGGCCGCCACCGACGAGGCGGCCACCCTCGCCGCAACCATCGGGGCACAAGGGCGCGACGCGGTCGTGAACCGGCTCAAGCGCACCCCGTGGCAGGCCCGTGACCGGGCGGCCGTGCGCGGCACCAGGGTGCACGCCCTCGCCGAGCAGGTCGCCCTAGGGGAGGCCGTAGACGTCCCCGCCAGCCTGGCCCCCTACGTTGAGGGGTACGTGGACTTCCTTGATGGGCACGACGTCGAGCCGATCCTCACCGAGGCCCGCCTAGCGAGTCGAGCCCACTGGTACGCGGGGACCGCTGACCTCGTCGCCCGCATGGGTGGGGAGACCTGGCTCCTCGACCTGAAGACCTCCAACAGCATCCACGGCTCCTACGCGCTCCAGTGTGCCGCCTACGCCCGCGCCGAGTTCCACCTCGACGCCGACGGGGCCGAGCAGCCCATGCCGCCCATCGACCGGATCGGGGCCATCCACGTCCAACCCGACGGATGCCGGCTCGTCGAGTTCCCATCCGTCAACCACGCCTGGAACGCGTTCCTCGCCGTCAAAGCCGTCGCCGACCTCACCACCACCATCGACTCCTGGGGAGACCACAAATGACCGACCTCACCACCACCCAGCCCGCGAGCGCGGACGTCACCACCCCCGCCCCGCAGACCCCGCAGGCCCCTGCCGTCGTCGAGGCAGGCAGCGCGCAGGCCCAACTGCGATCCTGGGCGCTCGCCATGAGCGACGCCGGCAACCTCGCCCGCGTCCTCTGCGCCTCATCCTTCGCGCCCGCCCACCTGCGTGGAAACACCACCGACGCCGGGGTAGCGATCATGAAGGGCGCCTCCCTCGGCCTCGACCCCATCGCCGCCATGGAGTCCATCTACGTCATCAGCGGCAAGCCCGCCCTCTACGCCAGGACGATGCTCGCCGTCGTCCAGCAGGCCGGGCACGACGTCTGGGTCGACGACCAGTCCGACACGTCCGTCACCGTCTCCGGCTGCCGCAGGGGTTCCCAGCAGGTCCAGTCCTCCACCTGGACCATCGAGCGCGCCCGCCAAGCCGGGTACCTGAGCAACAAGAAGTACTCCCAGGAGCCGCAGGCCATGCTGCGCGCCAAAGCCACCGCCGAAGTCTGCCGCATGATCGCCGCAGACGCCCTCATGGGCCTCTCCTACTCGGCTGAGGAGGTCGAGCTTGACGGCCTTGGAGACGACCAGCCCACCGTCAAGGTGGCCCGCAAGCGCAAGCCCAAGGCCGCCGAGCCGGAGCCCGTCGAGGTACCTGCCGCCGTCATCGACGACCTCCCCGAGGAGACGCAGCCGTGAGCCTCCTCGAAGCCGCAGTGATGACGCTGGCGGTCATGCTCCTGGTGCTCATAGGCATCCTGTTCGTCTGCCTCGGGTACGCCGTATGGATGCTGGCCCTCTCGGTATGGGTACGCGTGCTCTTGGAGGCGGTGGTCATGTTCTTCGGCCTGTTCTCCACGTTCGTATTGTCGGCGATCGTCGTGGATGCGGTGCTGCGATGATCCATGTCATCCCGGTTCGGCGGGCCTACGTGTCGATGTCCTGCGACTGGCCCGGCTGCCCGGAGCAGATCAGCCTCTCACCGCGCCCCGCGGACCTAGACCGTGATTTCGTCGAGATGCGGGCGCTCAGGCTCCTCGCTGAGCGGCGTGGCTGGGACCTCGACGACGACCAGGCCGTCTGCCCCAACCACGCCACGGAGGCGTCATGACCGTCCTCCTCATCACCATCCTCCTCATCACCCACACCTACCGGAAGGAACACCAATGACATGCCCGTTCACCGCGGATGCGGTGCGCTACACGCATGACGTCCGAGAATGGGGGATCACCACGTCCCCACTGGTGAGCGTCACCGTATGGCACGAATCGCTTGGCGCGCTGGGGCGCGCCATCCACCGGAGCACCGACTTCCGCCCTGGACGCGGACGGCCACACGGACGAGACGTGCTTCTACGCCCTCGCCGAGGAGGTGGGGGAGGTCGCCGCCTCCCTCACCTACGACAACGCCAACACCACGGGCCACAACGCAGACCTCATCTCGGAGGTCACCCAGGTCGGGGCACTCGCCCTCGCCTGGCTCGCCCGCTATCAGGACAGAGAGAACTAATGAACAACGTAGACGTCGAGGCTGCCGTCTGGCGGCTACAGCACTTTGCCAACTACGGGACTGGGTACGACGTGCCGAAAGACATCCGCACCCTCATCGCACACATCGCCGAACTCGAAGACGAACTTCGTGCGGCGCGTGCTTTCACGCCGCGCGACAACGCTGGCGGAACGGCGTCGCGGGGCGCGACTAACGGGACTGTCGCTATCGACGCACATGGATGCGCCTGGGCCCGAGTCGATCCTGGCTGCTGGTTCCCACTCCGGGTTGACGTCGACAGTGAGGTGCTCGAACTCCCTGAGAGTGGCGGCCCGTACGCCATCGTCTACACCCCCGTCTACACCCCCAAGGAGGAGTCATGACCGACCCAATTCAGCAATGCCCCGACGACGCCAATGTGATCGCCGCGAGACTGAAGGAATACCTTGAGGCCGGCTACTTTGCAGGGGCGATCAAGGATATCTACACGCTCATCAACCATGCTGCTTTCCTTGAGAAGAAAGTGGCCGCCCTGAAAGCCACAATCGCCCGCATACAGGAGGAGAACGCCAATGAGTGACGAACTGACTTCGAAGCATGTCATCGAGGGTATCGAGCGGAACCTCGCCTCCTGGGAGGAGGGGGAAGGCTACCGCGGCGGCTACGACTTCGACGCAGAACGCGCACTGGTCAAAGACCTGCGCACCCTCCTCGAAATCACCAAGACAGCCCTGGAGCCGAACACGACCATCGACCTCATTCACGACCCGGACGGGACCATTCAGCGACTCTCGATCACTGCGAGCTCGGTGGTGATCGAGACCTACGGCGACGTGCGAGCCGAGCCCATCGACACCCCGCCGCCATCGAAGCACGACGTCGTCAGCGTCACGGCACCCTCGACGTTGGCGATGCGAGCAAGCGGAGATATCAGCGTCATCACTGAGCAGCCTTACACCATGGAAATCATTCCGCCAGCGAGGGGAGCCGTCCGTGAGTATCGCTGACCTGCCAGCCCCGCGGCCGGTGTTGGACTTCCCCGAGAACCGGAGGCACTTGCTCTTCCTGCTCGGGCGCGTGGGCCAGGCCATGGATGTGTCTCCGAAGATGGCCCGCACCTGCTGGCGTGACCTCGGCCGCCATGCTCACGGCCTTCTGGTGACGGCTTGCGACGGGACCGCACGCACCCCCGCCTGGTGGCTGGAGGAGGCGGCTCGCCTGGACGCCCAGGTCCCGGGCCGGCACCTTCGCCGACCGCTGCCCTACGCCACTCACCGTGTCGCAGACGTCTTGTCCGTCGAGTCGCTCCGATCCGACTGGCTCTCCGAGATCACCCTCGCCGCCTACACGCAGTCAGGAGATCTGAAATGACCCCGTGGGAGAGGTTTGTGTCCGGTGATGACGAAATCATTCCGATTCGTCTGATTGATTTCGACACGGATTTGCTCGCGGAATATCTCGCCCCGGCGTGTCCCAATTCGACAATGCTGGCCGAAAACGCGACAATATGACCACTCCCCAGAAAGGAACAGGAAATGGCTGCAAGGCCCCAACTTGAAATGACGGTCACCGGGTACGCGGCCGCAGACCCCGAAATGCGATTCACCCAATCCGGGAAACCCGTCGCAAACGTCAGCGTCCCCTACACGCCCCGCCGCTACGACCAGCAGACAGGCCAGTGGGTCGACGCAGGCGACACCGTGTGGGTGCGGGCCAGCGTATGGGGAGACCAGGCCGAGACGTTCTGCGAGCACGTCCAGAAAGGCCAACTCCTCACCCTCACCGGTCGCCCGAGCGTGCGAGCCTGGGCGGGGAACGACGGCCAGCCAGCCGCCGCCCTGAACCTGAACGTCGACGTGTGGGGGCTGCACCCGAAGCCCGCCAAGCACGGTCAGCCCGCGCAGCCTGCGGCGTTCGGTTCGGGGAACGTCCCCAACGCCGCCCAGGACCCGTGGGGGACCGGGGGCGCCTACCCCGGTGAGCCGCCCTTCTAATGACCTGGTGGCTGGCCCTACTGCTGGGCCGGGGCCAGCCACCACCCCACCTACCCTAATCCCGCTCAACCCTAGGAGAACCCATGAAACCAAACCCCACGTTCAGTCAGCGTCTCGGGTACGCCGTCGGCCTCACCCTCGCCCTCACCGCCTGCTTCGCCGTCATCAGCGTCATCATCTGGATCATCGTCGCCACATGGCGCGCAATCATCGGAGGCTGACCCATGAGCAACAACTGGCCCACCGCGCCACTCATCCGCGTCATCAGTGCCCGCACTTCTAGTGGAAAGGAAATCAGAAGCACCTACGCCCTTCGCTACCGCGACGGGGACTACAGGCTCGCAGGGAGATGGCTGACTCGCGACGACTCACTCGACGAATGGGAGGAGGTCACGGCCGTCCCCACCGCCGCACTCAAACACCTACGGCATGTGTTCCTTGGCGTTGAGTTGCCACTCACGCAGTTCGCCGCCATCCAGCAGGTCGTCTCCCACCTGCCCGCCGACAAGCCCAGCCCACTCGACCAGGCCGTCACGGACGCCAAGAGCATCGGCGCGAAGGGAATCCTGGAAGACTTCCCTCTCAATGACCGTATTGCCCTGCTGTTCGCCGCTGTCAACCGGGTCCACGTAGGCGAAGACAGGCGATATCGACTGGCCTGGGTAGTGCGCCTCGCCTACACCTGGGCAGACCTCGAAGACCCCAGCAAAGACGCACTCCAGAGCATCTTCAACCGTGCCGGTACGGAGGTAGGCAGGTGTGCTGGGGACCTAGTTACCCTGGCCCGCCAGGCAGGCTACGTAGCCGCCTGTGCGTCCGAGAAGCGCTCGCCGCGCCCGGCCTTGATCGCCATCGGGGCGCGCGCCCTCGCGTGGGCCGCCGAGATCATCGAGGAGGAGGAGGACCGGGGTGACGACTGAGACCCGTTCCTGCCCCGTGACGGGGGAGCCGCTGCGCGGTGACCGGTTCGTGAGCGCGACGGCCTGCCGGCGACTCGACGAAGCCGCCCAGGGCATCACGGCGCTCATGGGCGCCCTGGACGCCGCTAAGGCCGGGCTCCGGCGCGGCCAAGGCGGCGGGGCCAGCGTCACCCCATGCAGCCGGCCCCCGGTGCGGCTCGGCATCATCCAGGCCGCGAGCGCACACGAGCGCACGCTACTCAAGTGGGCGAAGTGGGCGACGCACGACCTCCTCGGGTTCGGCACCCCGCGGACGTGGACAGAGGTCTCATGGGCGCTCAGGGGCGCGTCAGCGCACCCCGGCCGCCCCGAGCTAGCGACCCTCATCCCCGAGGTCCTGGCCGCCATCCGGGCCATCACGGCGCTCGTGGACATCCCCGAGGACCACCGCTTCTACGGCAGGTGCCTCACCGACCTGGGGGACCGGGGCGTGTGCGACCAGCCCATCTACGCCCCACCGGGGTCCTCGTGGGCCAGGTGCCCGGCCTGCGACACCCAGTGGGAGTTGCAGCCGCTCTTAGCGAGCCACCTGGAGGCGGCCGCCGACTGGCTAGTCACCCCCGACGAAGGCGCCCGGCTCCTCACACAGGCGGGCTACCCCACGCGCCCCGGCACCATCCGGCTATGGAAACACCGAGGCCACCTCACCGACACAGACGGCAGATACCACGTCGGCGACCTACTCGCCGCCGCAGCAAGACGAAAGGACAAGGCCGCATGACACCAGAGATGATCCAGACGGCGATCACCGCCGTCGCCGAGGAAGCCGTCAAGGCGTCCATGAAGGGAAGCCTCGCCGCCGCCATGATGGGACACGCCGCCGCCATCGGAGGCCTCGCAGCCGGCCTACCAACCGCCGACGCCACCGAGGCCATAGACCAGGTGATCGACATGCTCACCGAAACCCGCGACGCCATCGGAGACATGAAATGAGCGACGTCGAGCCTGAGGAAGAGGTGAAAGGCAACCTAGAAGAGGCGCTAGAAACACTCGACTATGCCCTCAGGAAGGCCATATGGGGGACTCTCGCGATTGTCCTACACCTGCCCCACCTTGACCCAGACCAGGACCGCCGAGCATGACGGAGGCGCCCCACCAGCCAGGTGGGGCGCCTCCCGTATTCGGTCAGCGGGTGTGAGGTCTAGCGCTTGCGCGTCCAGTCTCCCAGCCACTTGTCCAACGTCTGCCGAGTCACCCCCGCAGCCGCAGCCGTCGGAGTCTTGCCATTCCCGGCACGCACCGCAGCCACCGCCGCAGCACGACGCCGACCCTCAACCTCAGTCAGAACCTTCTGCGCCACCTCAACCTCACAACGCAGACGATCCAACCCCAACAAGCTCGGCCGCCCCGTCGTCGCCTCGACACTCATCGCTTCTCCTTTCAGGTCAGGCCCGGCCCCCGCAATGAGGGCCGGGCATGTGGGTTACGTTCAGGCGCGCGCCGCGCGCCGCGCGGCAATCTGACGGTCGCAGGACTGAGCCAGGCGGCGGGCCTCAGCGATACTGGCCCGCAGGGCCTCGACCTGGGTGCTGTCCGGGAATCGGAGCACGTTCGGACCGCACTCAGTGACGACCTCGATGATCGCACCCCTGCGGCGAGCGGCGACACTGACGCAGCCACACTCAGCATCCCACCACGCGCCGTTGCGGATGACAGTGATGCTCTCGACTGGGACTCCGATCTCTTCTGACAGTGCAATGGCGACACGCTCAGGAATGGTGCTCATTTTGGGTTTCCTTTCCGGGGGTGCCCACCCCATTTCGGGGCGGGCGATGGGGGTGTTCAGTTGGCGGTCGCCTTGGCGGCGAGGATCATCTCTTCGACCGTCTTCGGCAGGCGGAGGAGGTTCACGTCCTGGTGGGCGAGGGTGCAGTTCACGCGCCACACGGCGCTGTTCACTTGGTGGATTGTGGCGAGGCCGCCAGCCCAGTGGACATCGATGGCCTCACCCTCGACGCCAGGGAGGGAGTAGAGGGTGACGGCTTCGGGGCCGTAGTAGCGGGCCAGGTAGGTGGCGACTGCGGTGGCGGTGGACATTCCGGGGAGTTCCTTTCGGTTCGTTCCGATGGCTCTAGTGTATGTTGGCATACCGAATGAACGCAAGCCCAGGGGGTGTACACAAACAGTGGGGTAGGCCACACTAAAGGGGATGGGGCTACAGTAAGGGGGCACCCATCATGGACACCCACCCCCTCTCACGGCAGGGGCACCCCCGTCAAGCAGGGGGGGCGGGGGTAACAACACAGGGGCAGGGAGCAAAGGGCAGGGAGCACCCCACAACAAACCACCCCAGCCCCGTGACCAAACCGCAACACGCCAGCGTGTGCCACCACTTGCACATCGCCACTGAAACACGCATCATACGAACATAGGCAAACTGTCAGAGCCCAGCCGTCCACAAGACTGCTGGGCTCCACTGTTGCCACCCTTCTGGGGAGAAGGGAATGGGGAGAAGCGACGCGGCCCGCTCACGCACAGCAGCGTGACGCGGGCCGCGTGCGCACACGCGCACGAGGAGGACACGTGACCACCTCACGCACCGGCACCACACGCTGGCTCCACAACGCAGCAGCAGCCAAACGCTCAGCACGAGCAGCAGGACTAGAGCACTGTCCCATCTGCCACGTCCGCCTCACCTGGGACGCTGGCCTACTGCCTAGTAGCCCTGAGGCCGACCACATCGTGCCTCACAGTCGAGGCGGAAACGACTCATTAGAGAATATCCAAATCATCTGCCGCAAATGCAACCAACGCAAAGGAAACGGCAGAAAACCACGGCCACCGAAACGCAAACGTCACACAGTGGCCCGAATTCAACAGACAACCGACACCGAAACCTGGTAGAGTAGCCACCAGAAAAGAGGGACGGGGGGCAATACCCTCCCGTCCCCCATTCTCGCCCCCCCGTGGGTATAGCGGCATCTCTCCCCACTGTTTTTTTCCAAGGGGGTGCTTATGAGTGCCGCACGTAAGCTCCGCGCCGTGAAGGATGGCGAGACGGCCCCTCAGGCCCCTGTAGCCCCCGCGAGCGTCCTGGATGCGACAGAGCACGGGGACAATCGGGACGTGATGGTGATGCTGCGCCGTCGTCTCGCAGCGTCCATCGACGACCCGGGCACCCCTGCCCGCGACCTGGCTGCCCTGACGCGCCGCCTCCTGGAGGTGGACAAGACGATCCGGGAGATCGACCTGGCTCGCGAGGAGCGTGAGCGGCAGACGGCGACTGAGGCGACGGAGGATGAGGATGGGCTCGGCGACATCTGAGCCCCGCCTGTCCGACATCGCGAAGCACTTGATCCTGCCTGAGGGCATCACGTCCACGGGCTGGCCGGCCGTCAGGGACCGCGCGAAGCGCTTCGGCCTGGGCTTTGACCGCTGGCAGGATGGGCTGGGGCGCGCGATCCTGGCGAAACGCAAGGATGGCATGTACGCGGCCGGCATCGACGGCGTGCAGGTCTCAATGCCCCGTCAGGTGGGCAAGACCTACACCTTCGGGGCGATGGTTTTCGCCTTGTGCACCCTGAACGAGGGCCTGTTCGTCCTCTGGACGGCGCACAGGACGCGCACCGCGGATGAGACGTTCGCGGCGATGCAGGGCCTCGCTCTGAAGCCGGAGATCGCCCCGTACATCGACGGCAGGCCGAGGCAGGCGAACGGCCAGCAGCAGATCAGGTTCACCAACGGCTCTCGCATCCTCTTCGGTGCCCGAGAAGGCGGCTTCGGTCGCGGCTTCGCTGGCGTTGACATCATCGCCTTCGATGAGGCACAGATTCTCGGCCAGCGCGCCCTGGATGACATGGTGCCTGCGGTGAACACGGCCCCGAATCCGTTGATCTTGCGTCTGGGTACGCCGCCTAGGCCGACTGACCCGTCTGAGGCGTTCGGTGGCTTCCGTAAGGCGGCGCTGGCTGGCGAACTGGCTGATGGCCTGTATGTCGAGGTCGGCGCGGATGATGACGCAGATCCGGACGACAGGAAGCAGTGGCGGAAGGCTAACCCGAGTTTCCCGCACAGGACGCCGGAGTCGGCGATCCTGCGGATGAAGCGGCAGCTTGGTCCTGAGTCGTTCCGGCGTGAGGGCCTGGGTATCTGGGATCCGGAGGTCGCGTCTCAGGCGATTGGCCGTGAGGCGTGGAACGCGCTGACGGTGGATGAGCCACCGTCTGGGCTGCGCTGGTGCGCGGCCGTCCGCTTCTCGGTGGATGGATCCACGGTCGCTCTGGCCCGCGCCGGCCGGAAGCCCGAGCGGAAGTCCGAGGCCGTCTACGGCCAACTGTGCACCTCCCAGGGGGTGCGCAACATGGGGGAGGGCGTCCACTGGATTCTGGACTACCTGCTGGAGCACCGGGATCGGTGGGCGCAGATCGTCGTCGACGGCAAGAGTGGCGCGGGGGACCTGGTTGACCGGCTCCGTGCCGCGGGGTTCAGTCCGAAGGTGATTTGGACGCCGACGACGGATCAAGTCATCGCCGCCCACGCCATGATGGATGCAGCGATCCGGGACCGGTCCCTGTCGCACCCGGACGACGCCGAGCTAGAGGCCGAGGCCGCCGTCATCAGCCGCCGGAAGATCGGCGCGGGCGGTGGTTTCGGCTGGGCCGCCCCGGAGGGGATGACGTCGGCCGGCATGGACGCACTGACACTGGCCCACTGGGCCACGAAGACAACGAAGCGCAGGCCGCGTGAACTGGCTGGTGCCCGCGTGGGGGTGGTGATGTGATGGACATGATGGCCTACTACAGCCCCGTCCCGACCGACGTCGTCGGCCTGGCTGAGGATGACGCCGCCCTCATGGGGCGCCTCATCAAGCAGTGGCAGGCCAAGCGGGCACGGAATGCTCTCCGCAGGCAGTACCGAGACATGCAGGTGACCGTGGATTTCCTGGGCGCCTCGGTGCCCCCCTACATGAGGGACCAACTGGACATCGTCTGTGGCTGGCCCGACAAGGCGGTCACCTCCCTGGCGTCCCGGTGCATGTGGGATGGGGTCACGTCGCCGTCGGGCGAGGAGGACCCCCTAGGGGCCATGTCGCTGCTGCACGCGAATCGCTTCGACCTGCTGGTGCCGGAACTCGTGGACGCGACCCTGACCTACTGCTGTAGTTTCGTCGTCGCCTTGCCGGGTGATCCGGTTGCGGGTGACCCTGACGTGGTTGTGACGGGCGCTGACGCCTTGTGGGCGACCGGTCTGTGGGACGTCAGGCGTCGTGGCCTGGAGGCTGGCCTGCTGGTGGACTCCGCTGACGATAACGGCAAGCCGACGTCGGTGCTGCTACTGACGGCCGAGCATGTGACTCGCCTGGCCCTAGGGGACCGGGGGTGGGTTGCCGTCGCCCGCATGGATCACTCCCTGGGGCGCGTCCCGATGGAGCCGCTGCCGTACCGGCCGGCGCTCGGCAGGCCGTTTGGGCGGTCGCGTATCAGCCGTGAGGTCATGTCCATCACGGACCGCGTCGTCCGCGCGGGCTTCCGCACGGAGGTCTCCTCGGACCTGTACGCGGCTCCGGCGCTGCTGCTGCTGGGCGCTGACGAGACGATGTTCCAGAACGCCCAGGGCGAGAAGACGCCGCTCTGGTCCTGGTACATGGGACGCCTCAAGTCGCTGCCGAAGGACGAGGACGGGGACAAGCCGGACTTGCAGGTGATCCCGCAGCAGTCCATGGAGCCGTTCTTGGCGATGAAGAGGGCGTTGGCGGCTGAGTTCGCTTCGGCGACGTCGCTGCCGATCTCCGCGCTCGGGATCGTCCAGGACAACCCGTCCTCGGCTGAGGCGATCTACGCCGCCAAGGAAGACCTTGTCATCGAGGCGCAGAACACCACGCGGTCGATCGGCTACGGCCTGAACCGGATCGTCCAGGACGCCATCTGCCTCCGTGACGGGATCCCGGTGACAGAGATGGACGACGAGGTGCGCAACCTCGCCACCCGCTGGCGCAACCCGGCCATGCCGAGTGTGGTCAGCCAGTCCGACGCCGTCGTCAAGCAGATCTCCGCGATTCCGGAGCTTGCGCAGACTGACGTGGCCCTGGAGGAACTGGGCTACTCGGCTGAGCAGATCGTGCGTATCAGGTCGCAGATCAAGCGGGCGCAGGCTGGTGGGGTGCTGGATCGCCTGCTGGCGTCCACGCCCACCCCGCCCGAGCAAGCGCCGCAGGAGCCCGCTGAGGCCCCGGTCGAGGTGACCAGCGGTGACGACGCGAGCTGACCTAGAGCGGCTGTCTCGTGGACTGGATGAGGCTGCGAGGCGCGCCGTCGGCGACCTTGAGAGGTTCATGGGTCGCCTTGACCTGTCTCAGCCTGAGATGGCGCGCGACGCGCTTGCTGAGGTGATGCAGGGCCTCACTGCCCGCTATGGGGACCTGGCTGCCACTGAGGCGGCCGAGTGGTTCGAGGCGGTGCGTGAGGGTGCTGTGGGTGGCCCGTTCTCTGCGGTCCTGGCCGATGGGGCTGGGGAGGTGCAGGTGGAGCGGGCAACCCGCTGGGCTGTCGGCCCCCTGTTCGACGGTAACGTCGAGGAGACGCAGGCGCGGCTGGCTCGGACGCTGACGCGACTGATCCTGACTCAGGGGAAGGACACGGTACGCCGGAACGTCGGGGCTGACCCGCTACGTCCGCGCTTCGCTCGAGTCCCCCCCGCTGGGGGCTGCTGCGCTTGGTGCCTCATGCTCGCGGGCAGAGGATTCGTCTACTCCAGCCTGAAAGCCGCAGGGTTCGACGATCACAAGTACCACGACGACTGCCGGTGTGTGGTCGCCCCCCTGTGGAAGGGGCAGTCCGAGCGAATTGACGGCTACCACCCGAAGCGCTACGAGGCCCTGTACAAGGAGGCTCGAGCCAAGGTCAAGGCCGACGGCGACCCGCTAGACGCCAGCACGATCGCGGCGAAGATGCGCCGCCTAGCCCCTGACGCTTTCACTGACGGGATCAAGCCCGCCGAGTGACCCAACCATACCTATGAGCCCCTGTCGCGATGGTGGGGGCTTTGTCGTGCCGCGATGGCACCTATCACCGAGGGAGAACCCAATGGACAAGACCGTCAGTGCCGCTGAGGCCACGGAGCCGACCGGGGCCACCGAGACCACGGGGGAGGAGCCCGCGACGGGCGACGCCACCGACACTCTCGGAGACGCCGGCAAGAAGGCCCTAGCCGCCGAGCGCGCCGCCCGCCGAGAGGCCGAGAAGCGCGCCAACGACCTCGCAGCCCAGATCAAGGCCGCCGAGGACGCAGGCAAGACCGAAGCCCAGAAGCAGGCCGAGACCCTCGCCGCCCTCCAGGCTGACCTGGCCGCGATGCGGGCCGAGAAGGAGCGCGCCGAGGTCGCCGCCAAGACAGGCGTCCCCGTCGACATCCTCGCAGGCCCCGGTGACGACCCCGCCGCATGGGCCGAGCAGGTCAAGGCGTGGGCCACCGAGCAGGCCAAGCCCGCCGAGGCCCCCGCCCAGCCGGTCGTCCGCCACCACGGCAACCCGCCCGGCGCGGGGGCCGCCTCCCTCGATGAGCAGATCGCCGCAGCCGAAGCGGCCGGGGACCGGACACTCACGGCCTCCCTGAAGGCCCTGAAGCTCGGCTCCCACTGATGAGCCATCACGAACGAAAGGAATGACCATGGCCGGCATCACTGGCATGGCAACCACCTACAACTGCCCGAACTACGTCGGCGAACTCTTCGCCGCCAGCCCTGAGGACACGCCGCTGCTGTCCTCGATCGGCGGCCTGACCGGCGGAGTCCCCGTCGGCGGCACCGTCTTCTCCTGGAGTGGCTACGACCTGCGTGACGCCGAGGACGGCCGCCAGCGCACTGAGGGCGCTACCGCCCCCGCCGCCGAGGGCCGCGCCCGCTTCGCCGCCAGCAACGTCGTCGAGGTCCACCAGGAGAAGGTGTCCGTCTCCTACACCAAGCAGGGTGCGACCAAGCAGGTCACCCCCGCGGCCGGGGCGACGACCGTCACCATCGGTGACACGGTCCTGCCCGCCGACGAGCTCGCCTGGCAGATCAGCACCGAGCTGAAGCAGATCGCCCGCGACGTCGAGAAGACCTTCATCACCGGCAAGTACGCCAGCCCGACGGACAACCAGACCGCCCGCAAGACCCGCGGCCTGCTCGAGGCGATCACCACGAACGTGGCGACCACCACCCACAAGGCCGCCGAGCTGACTGAGGCTGACGTCCTCGACCTCATCGAGAAGGTGTGGACGAACGGTGGCCTCCAGGAGGGCGAGACCCGGACCATCATCGTCAACTCCAAGCTGAAGCGCGCCCTCACCCGCGTCTTCATCAAGGATGCCAAGTACCAGGAGGGCACCCGCAACGTCGGTGGCGTCAACCTGAAGACCCTCGAGACGGACTTCGGGGTCATGAACGTGATGCTGAACCGGTACGTGCCGGCCGACAAGCTGATCGTCGCTTCCCTGGAGCAGCTGGCTCCCGCCTTCCTGGAGATCCCCGGCAAGGGCCACTTTTTCGCGGAGCCGCTGGCGAAGACCGGCGCGTCGGATGACGTGCAGATCTACGGGGAGATCGGCCTCCAG
>QWCO01000119.1_pt1 | contig 39327 bp, 44 predicted proteins | sample 1972611 | NCBI WGS metagenome assembly QWCO01 (sample SAMN09866706, study PRJNA288562) | Human oral metagenome isolate term1_saliva, whole genome shotgun sequencing... | reverse complement strand
GTTGGCTTGGAGCTGTTGAAGGAAGTTGATGACAGATTTCATAGAAGAGTATAATCTAGTAGTTTGGGATGTTGTCTGAAAAGGTGGATAGCCTTATTACGAATGTCTATGGCATTATTCTAAATTTCATTGCTTCTATGATAATTGCGTGAGCAAATGCGCACAAGCATCCTCGCAGAGGTCAATCACGAGGTCGAAATCAGCCAGAGTGCCGTAGTAAGGGTCGGGAATTGATGTGAAATCAGGATGCGCTGTGAGATAGTCGGAGAGCAACACCACCTTGTTCATCAACTCTGGTTTAGGGCATTTTTCGCGCAGTCTGCGGAGATTGTCTGCATCCATGGCAACGATGCAATCAAAGGTGCGAAAATCTTCTGCCGTCATGGGACGAGAGTGGTGTGTGAGTGCGTAGCCACGCGCAGCCGCTTGTTGGCGCATGCGATGATCAGGGAGTTCACCCTCGTGATAGTCAATCATTCCTGCCGAATCGATGGTCGAAAAATCGGCACTGCGGTGCGCTTTTTGAACTTTTTGGCGGAAAACTTCCTCAGCCAACGGAGAGCGGCAGATGTTGCCCAAACAAATAAAGAGAATGTTCATAAGTGTCTAGTGAGAATGTGCTTGAATGTAGCACAAAGATACGACTTTTTTGAGGTACTGGCGCCTTTCTCATGAGAAAACAGAACGTTAATCCAAGAAACCGCGAGGAACGAGGGCGAATACTCCCATGTTTTTGTATATTTGTGGCAACAATAGTTTAATCTGTGTCCTCATTGATTAGAAAGGAACGAACATCTCTTTTATTTTCTCCTTATGTTTAGAATACCATCCGCGCTAGTCCTTCTCTTTTGTGCCGGTGCTTTTTCTTTATCTTCCTCCGCGAAAATAGAACATCTTCTTCCTCGTCCGCAACAACTCACCAAGCAGGCAGGGCATTTCGCCTTGCAGCGTGCTCTTCGTTTGGATGATCCTACAAAAACTCCGCTACTTCGCAAGGTGCTCACCGACCATGGTGCCACCTTCTCCGAGAGTTCCGCTGCTACGGTGCACGTTGTGATGGACAAATCGCTCAATACCTTCGATTATCCTCTTGCAGGATTTGGCAACGAAGGCTACCGTTTGGATATTTCTCCCAACAAAATCACCATCACTGTGGCTGAACCCATCGGCGTGGTGCGAGCGGCACAAACGCTGCTCCAACTGGCGTTGGGCACCAAGGGCAGTCCACAAGTGGAAGCGCTGACGATGACGGATTTTCCAGCCTTCAAAGTGCGTGGCGTGATGCACGATGTGGGGCGGTCTTTCATTGACATCGAAGAACTAAAGCGCCAAATTGATCTGTTGGCGCAGTTTAAGGTCAATGTCTTCCATTGGCATTTGACTGAAAATCAAGCGTGGCGCTTTGAAGTCAAGGCTTTCCCTCAACTCACCTCGGCAACTTCCATGACGCGCTTCCCTGGAAAGTTCTATACTCAGGCAGAGTGTCGCGAATTGGAGGAATATGCTTATGAGCGCGGTGTGACCATTATCCCCGAAATCGACATGCCAGGGCATAGCCAAGCCTTTGTTCGCGCCATGGGACACGACATGCAGACCGAACAAGGCATGCAAGAATTGCAAACCATCCTAGAGGAGGTAGCGAAAGTCTTTGTGCGTGCGCCTTATATTCATTTTGGGGCTGATGAACATACGATAACTTATCCGAACTTCCTCAACACGATTATCGACAAAATCCATAGCTTGGGCAAAAAAGCCGTCGTGTGGAATCCCATCAATGGAGTGGCTATCCAGAATCATAAGGTGGACATGACGCAGATGTGGAGCACACGCGGAAAACTCGTGAAAGGCATTCCCAATATCGACTGTCGTTACAACTATACGAACCACTTTGATGTCTTTGCCGACCTAGTGGGCATCTACAAAAGTAGCATTTATTATGCAGCGCGTGGGAATGCTGAAATTGCAGGTACGATATCTTGTCCGTGGAACGACCGCAAGCTCGCCACGCAAGACGACATTGTGGTGCAAAACAACTTCTATGCCAACGCACTTGCCTCTGCGGAACGCGGATGGATAGGAGGGGGCAAAGCATATATCGAAAAGGGTGGAGTGATGCTCCCATCTTCTGGCGAGGAATATGAGGAATTTTTCGATTGGGAACGGAGATTTCTCTATCACAAAGCCACTACTTTGCAGCAGGTGTCCATCCCCTATGTGCGCCAAACAAATGTGCAGTGGGCTATCACCGAGGCTTTCTCCAATAACGGCAATGCCGCGATGAAATTTCCCCCAGAAACAGAAGGCTTGAAGAGTAGTTACGTCTATCAAGGTCGGACATACACCACAGGTTATGCCACTGGAGCGGGTATCTATCTGAGGCATACATGGGGAGAAGGCACGATTCCAGCCTTTTATGCCCACCCGAAGGAGAACACCACGGCTTATGCTTGGACGTATGTCTATTCGCCCAAAGCACAAGACGTGGGTGCGCTCATCGAAATCTATAATTATGGCAGATCTGAGAAGGATCTTGCTCCGAACGATGGGCATTGGGATCGAATGGGGACAAATATTTGGCTCAATGATGTGGAAATCTCAGCTCCTTCCTGGAAGAATTCGGGTAAGACATCATTGACCAACGAAGATTTGTTGGAGAATGAAAACTTTTCGGCTCGTCCTGCGACGCAAGTTACTCTCAAAAAGGGGTGGAACAAGGTGTTACTCAAACTTCCCTTCAATCCGAATGGCACACGTCTCAAAAAATGGATGTTCACCTTCGTGCTCACCGACAAGAGTGGTCGCAATGCACTGGAGGGAATTGTCTATTCTCCAAATAAGCACATGCGATCTGTTCGGAGCTCTAGCCGTCGCGCGATGTGATTTCTCAAACTAGATGAGATGTTTTCTCAAACTAGATGAGGCGATAATAATGTAGAAGAAGAGGGGCACAAAGTTTTTTTCATCAAGACTCAGGCAAAAAGAATGGGGCAATGCGACATACTGCGCATTGCCCCATTGTGGTGAAGTTGCAAATGAAATAGAGAAACTAGGGTTTTCGCAGGAGATGAGGCGCGAAAACAGTCCTAGTCAAAGTGAAATTGTGGGAGAAAATGTCAAATCAAAAGGTTTAGACATCGAAGATTCTCCAAATGCGATAGTCCACATCGTGGTCGAATACATCTGTTTGTTCGCGATATTTCACCCATTTTACGATGCGAATGGTGATGGGTAGCACGATGATTTCATAAAGTGTCTTAGCCGCGATTTGCACTACCATAAGTTTGAGCATCTCCGTTATAGAAACCAGCCCCCAAAATGCGATGGGGAAGAAGATGAGTGAGTCGCCCGTTTCGCCCACTAAGGTGGAAACTACGGCGCGGACGGAGAAATGCTTACCGCCATCGGAGATTTTCATGCGACTCATCACCCAAGCATTTAGAGGGCACAGAACGAAGCGTATCATTGAAGATATGCGAGAACCACCGATAACAATCGAGAAATGAGAGGGTTACAGCGAAATCACGGAAAGTGCACCACAAAACGAAATGATACATGGCGTTACATTTGGGTTACATTTGGGGGCAAAATGATGGGCGTGTTGCTGCAAAGATGATACGTGTAGGCACGTTTGGATTACATGAGGTGGCACAATGGTGCGCTGGAAGTAAAAAAGGACGCGAGAAAGGCTAGAAATGGGCTTATTTGGCGCGTTAATATAAGGAGTGGCTGTGTGGCTGCTCCTTTTGTTGTATAAAGGCGGAGATGCGTGTGTTTATCGGGGGAGTTAAGGGAGGTGGAAGTTGATGAGAGCAAGGATTTGTCTACGTTTTAGGTCGGTTTCAAGGCGCAGTGGAGGACCTGAAGCATAAGGGCATAGAAAAGCCGTCAGAAGGTCGTTATAATGGCTTTCTGACGGCTTTGTTTTGTGGTTGTAGCATCGTTTTGCTGAAGCTAGCAGAATGTTCTTGTGGGAGCGAAAGTCGGTGGGTGGGGAGACAGCTGGGGTGACAAAGTGGGGTTACAAATTAGGGAAAGTGGGGTTACAAAACACCCCAAAAAGGGGGTGTGAGTAATAGGTTGTAATATACAGTTTTCGGTGATAACTCTAAAAATAGGCGGTGAGTTATGGGGTAAAATACACCCTTGTTTTTTCATCTCTCATCTTATATATAAGGCAAAATCAGTGGATTAGCCTTTTTGTTTCTCAAATATATAGCTAATTATGGGGTGGAAAGCTGGCATGGGGGATAGAAGAGGTAACACGTCGTATCACTCTAGACGTAATGTGCCTAGAACAACAGACATGTGATAAATCTCTGCGCGTGGAACTTCGATAGGAGGGTATTTTGCATTGTCGGATACAAGGCGGATAGTGGCAGGAGAAGTGCCTTCGAATACTCTCTTTATAAGTACTCCTTGTTCTGTATCCACTACGTATACCTTGCCCCATTGAAAGAACGTACTCTGAGCATTGATTCTTTGACATGCTACTATATCTCCACTACTATAGTTAGGAAGCATAGAATCTCCTTTAATGGGAATAAGGTAGTCTGCATCTGAAAAGATTGGCACTTGAAATCTTTGACAATCTCTTAAAAGGACATTTTGCTCTCCTTGGAAGAAACCTGCAGCAGCCTCGATTGGAATTAATGGGATGCCTACATTTTCACTGGTTAGCATTATAGATGGTTCGCTTACAATCATAGGTTGCTCATTCTGCTTTGTCATATCCCCTTCACCTGTGACAAGCCACTGAACGTTTACTTGAGGGTAGGTGGCGATAAATTTCGCCATTACTTCTTCTGTGATGCCAGATTGACTCTCTAACGTACCTCGCGATATGCCAACTTCTGCGTAAAATTCACGCTTGCTGATGCCGAGTTTTTCGACAAAATACAAAATCCTTTGTTTGATTGGCGATTTTTTTTGCTCTTTTTCTTGCATAGTGGCGAAATCCTTTGTATTTTTGCAGTGAGTTCCGAGTAGAACATGCCCCCAAAGATACGAAAAAGGGGGGATTTCAGCGAAGAATTTCGCCAAAATAATGAACGCATTAACACTTATCCCACAAATGGAACAGACAAAGACCCCCAAGCGCAGCATTGCAGCTAGCGCAGAACTGAAGGCTAAATTAGCCGAAATGTGGAATGTAACTCCACGTATGGTAAACAAGGCTCTCTTAGAATGGAGCGACAGCCGACTAGCTCATGTGATTCGTCGCACAGCCATGGAGCATGGTGCAGTTGTGATGGTGTCAGCACTTGAGTGTGAGACAATCCACACCAGCAACGGTAAGATGCGACAGACCTTTGCAAATGGCGCAGTACTAGAAGTTACGATGCAGACAGGTCGCTGTGTAGTGACTCATTACAACAAGGTCGTGAAGGAGGTTGAAATTCTTACCCTCGAAGAACTTGACGCATTACAGCAAGAGGTTGCAGCTTTGAAGTAGAATCGCCCAATGGGCAAACAACGACAACAATGGAGTATTACAACAAACAGCTATGCATATCAGCGCGAGAGTTGATAGATAAGGGGATTGTTTCCTCGTCTAATTATAAGCAACTCTCAGCTCGCGGTCGCATCCGCGTGGTGCGTCGTGGCGGTGGTGCTGCTGGTTGTTGCGCGCTCATTGCAGTGGATAGCTTACCACCAGCCTATAAGGCTAAGGTCAACGCCCTCTACCCCGAGAAGCATCGGATAATGGTTGAGAATTGGCTGCGCGAGAACTACGAAGTAGACCAGCGCGCCATGGCTTACTACTCGAGTCCCTCAGAATGCGGAGTAGACCTGCCCATCGAGAAGGTGAACGAATATGTGACCAACGCCAGTGTGCTGAACTGCGCCCTCTACCTCTACAGTCACACCGTCGCAACTAATAAGCTCTTCAAGGAGCGATTCAGCTGGGACAAGATGTGTGCAGTGATTGAAGGACTACGCGACCTTTACGGACACACGCTACCGAGTAGCACCCTCCGCTTTAGGAAGAAAGCCAACGAATATAAGAAAGGAGGCTACGGAGTCTTGATTAGTGGCAAGTTCGGCAACCAAGCAGCACGCAAGGTTGACCACAAGACAGAAAAGCTCATCATCGGCATTTCCTGCCTACCTAATAAGCCCTTCAACTCCAACGTAGCCGAGATGTACAATCAATTTGTCTGCGGAGAGTTGGAAGTTTATGACCCCGAGACAGGTGAACTCTTCGACCCCGAGGAGTTTGTGGACAAGAACGGCAATCCAAAGGAATTGAGCGAAAGCACCATCAGCAACTACCTCAACCGTCCCAAGAACCGCCTACTTATTGCCAAGGCGCACGAGAGCTACACCACGTTTATGCACGAACAGATGCCTCACATGCACCGTCATGCTGGCGCGTTTAGCCTCTCGCAAATCACGATGGATGACGTTGACCTTACGCGTAAGCTCAAGGACACGAAACAACGCATCCACGCCTACTACGCTTACGATGTGGTTAGCCAATGCGTTATCGGTGCGAGCTACGCGCGGAAAAAGGACGAGCGACTGGTGCTTGACTGCTTCCGCGATATGTTCCGCTTGATAGACCGCCAAGGTTGGGGGATGCCAGCAGGTATTGAAGTGGAGAACCACTTAATGACCCAATACAAGAGTGGATTTTTGCAGGCAGGTGTAGCTTTCCCCTTCGTCCGCTTCTGCGCAGCGCAAAACTCGCAAGAAAAGTATGCAGAACCGCTCAATGGTGCAAAGAAGCGCAGCATCATCCACAAGAACCACGAAGGAATCGGACGTTTCTACGGCAAGGGCAAGTGGCGGACAGAAGCCAAGAAAGTAAGCGATGCCACAAACGAGCTCTACGAGGACAAGCAATACTACACCTACGATGAGCTAGTAGCTGACGACCGTAGAGACTGCGCAGAGTGGAACGCAGCCCTGCATCCCAATCAGAAGAAGTACCCTAACATGAGCCGTTGGGACGTGCTAGTAGCCAATATCAATCCCACGCTGCAGCCCCTCGACAAGCTGACTTTGGCACGCTACATTGGTCAGCGCGTAGAGACTAGCGTCAGACGCAACTCCACGGTGCGCGTGATGGGAGAAGATTGGTGGTTGAGCAAGACCGAAGTACTCGAAAGACTTGCGCCTAACAACTACAAGGTCGTTGCCTGCTACCTACCCGACGAAGAAGGACACCCCACTGAGGTGCACCTCTTCCAAGGTGACCGCTACATTGACACCGTAGAACGCGTAGAGACCTACAATCGCGTGATGGCTGAGCAAACAACCGAAGACCATGCGAAATTTGCCAAGCAACAACAGAAAGTTGCCAAGTTCAGCAAATACGTTGCGGAGAATGCTGTCCCACAGGTTAGCATCATCAAGCCCGAAGTCAAGTTTGGCACGTCCGAGCTGCTCAAACCAACTCCCACTCTGGCAGAGATCATTGTACCGCCCCCTGCTGAAGACGAGGACGACTACTACCTCCCACCGCCAGCGACGGACTACCGCGCACGAGCATTGGAGAGCTTATAACAGATTACAGAGACCCACTTATAACAGCATTAGAACATGATTACAACGGAGATAAAGCAAAAGATTACGGCTGCTATTGCTGCCAACCGCATCAACTACCCCTCAGACGCGAAGCACGCAGCAGCCTTGGGTATGACGACCTCAGTATATAGTGCCGTCAAAAAAGGTCAGACAGAGCGCGTGCTGAGTGATGGTGCATGGGTGACCATCGCCCGACGTTTGGGTGTGAACCTGCGCGGAGAAGTAGAATGGAAGGCTGCCAAAACTGCCACATTTGAGTTTGTCAGCGCGCAATTAGAAGCCTGCCAACTGTCTAGCCTTAGCGGAATCCTCTGTGACCTGCCCAATATCGGCAAGACCTTTACAGCTCGCCACTATGTCAAAAGTCACCGCAATGCGGTCTACATAGACTGCTCGCAGGTGAAGACCAAACTCAAGCTGATTCGCACCATTGCTGCTGAATTTGGTGTTACCGCTCGCGGACGCTATGCCGATGTTTACGATGACCTTGTGTATTACTTGCGCAGCATAGACCGCCCTCTAATCATCCTTGATGAAGCAGGCGACCTCCAATATGAAGCCTTTTTGGAACTCAAAGCCCTATGGAACGCTACTGAACGCTGCTGCGCGTGGTACATGATGGGTGCAGATGGCTTGCGCGCTAAAATAACACGTAGCATTGATGCGCAAAAGGTAGGATACACCGAGATGCTGAGCCGATATGGCGACCGCTACGCACGAGTTACCCCCGACGATGGTCGCGACCGAGAAGCATTCCTGCGCGAGCAAGCCCGAGTGGTGGCTATGGTCAACGCTCCCGAAGGCACAGATATTGGCAGCATCGTGCGCAAGACCGCTGGCGGACTACGCAGAGTCTACACCGAAATCGAAAAGTTGAAACTACAACCATCCTAACCCCCAAAAATCCAATGAGCAGAAAACTCTACAGTCCTGAAGAAATCATCCGTAAACGTTACGAGGTTCTCCCTTGGGAAGGTCAATGGGAAGAAGCCTTTGGACGTCCAGCCATTGGCGAAACATGGTTTATCACAGGCGCAAGTGCATCGGGTAAGAGTAGCTTTGTGATGCAGCTTGCTCGCGAACTCTGCAACTACGGAAAAGTCCTCTACCTCTCTCTTGAGGAAGGTGTTTCGCAGAGTTTCAAAGAGCGCATCGAACGCTATCAAATGAGTGAAGTAACTAGAATGTTTGCTGTTGCCACATCCGATAGTTATGAAGAACTCATTGAACGATTGTCCAAACAGCGCAGTGCTCGGTTTGTCATCATCGATAGCTTTCAATACGCAGGCTGGACGTACGCGCAAGCCATAGCCCTCACAGAGCGTTATCCCAAGAAGACGTTCATCTTCATCTCTCAGGAGGATAAAGGCGCACCTCTCGGTAAACCAGCCATCCGATTGCGTTACGCAGCAGGCGTGAAGGTTCGCGTCTCAGGCTTTAAGGCTTTTTGCCAAGGTCGCTACTCGGGCAAGACAGGTAGTTATTACCCCGTGTGGGAAGAGGGCATTTTACGATTAGAAGGAGGAGAAAATGATGAGTAATCAGAAGCCCCCAGAAATCTACCTCATGCTCTTACCCAACGACCGCGTGAGTGGTGTGCTTGAGGAGTGGCTAGCGAGAAATCTAGCTTGCAATCTCACCCTTCGAAGAGCCAAGACAAAAGGGCATACGGTGATTGAAACAAGTGATGTGATCTTTGCTTCACATATCCAACAATGGCATGGCTGCCTAGAAGTATATATCAGAAAATAAGAACGGCAATGAGAACAATTTTATTTCGAGGACGCGACCACGAAGGCAAGTGGCATAAGGACAATTTGATTGTCACAAACGCACCAAAACATAAAGACATAATACCCTTCAAGACTTATGCCATCAGAGAACAAGACTTTGAAGGCGAAGAACACGAGGTAGACCCCAAAACGATTGGTCAGATAGTTTGCGAAGCAACCGAAGAGCACCCCGAGATTTGGGAGGGGGACATCATAGAGATTTGTGGAAATGACCCCACGTTAGCACAAAGAACCGTTGTTGAATGGCATAAGCCTCAAGCGGGATTTGTTGTGCTATTGACTGACCCAAGTAACAGAGACATGGAGTATTACCCACTATCTTTAGTCCTCTTAGGATTGCAGGGAGAAGATGCATTTGCGATAAAAGTTATTGGAAATATCCACGACAACCCCGAACTAATCACCAAACCATTTGCGCAACCTCACGAAAAAGCTCAAACAATTTGATTTATGGAAAAAGACAGAGCCACCGAGTATTGGGACAACGAAATAAAGCGCGCAGAGGAGGAGACCGCCAAAGCGTTAGCGGAATATAATCAAGCCAAAAAAGAACGACTTGAAGCCCGCGACAGACTCAACGCAGAAGAGAACAACACAGACGCGGAAACAAAGGAAGAAGCGTGCGAAATCCACAGACAGAAGTCGTTCATCAGCGCGCAAAGGTGGGAAGCTTATTTGATGTTGTCAAAATGGGAATGTATCACCCGAGATGCAGCCGCGAGCTACAAGAAGCGGAAAGCAGCGAACGAAGCCTACAAATAAACCCCGATTCTTTCCAACCTTTTCCAAATTGGAAAGAATTTGCAACAAACAAAACAAACTATAAACAATGGAAGTACAAGAAGCAATTGAGCTAATCAACAACTCTGACGACCTTTACTGCATTAATGATGCAGTCGAACTACTCGAAGGTGAAGCCAAACTACTGGCAGACGGGATTGATGTAAGTAGACATCGCTGGTTTGAAATTAGCACGTCTTATTTCGAGCTTGATAATGGCATCATAGGAATACGCGGAGTGTCTAAAATCTACTCTGAAATGATGAGCGCGTCAGACTGCAACGTACAGACACGTTGCCTTCTTTGAAGGCATGGAGGTAACCGTAGTCTCGTATAAAAGCAAGAAATAATGAAACAAAGAAAAGACCCTATTGAGACCGCAATAAGCTACACGTTTGCTTTCGTCGTTGTTGCTGGTATGCTTTTGCCCTTTGTGTTGATGTTAGTGTCCTATTTCAAAGCGCAGCCCACCAACACAACGATGCACCAACCCAAACCCACGGAGCAATATGCCGACAGCCTTGTTTGCCCCGATTGATAACAACAAAGCAAGCACCGAAACAATGAGTAAAATAGTACAACGCCTAGCATTGCACCCTACACGCTACGACCTTGGACACGAGGAACATTACCTAGCTCGAGGATTTGTCTGCCCCACCTGCAACGGAACTGGCTGGCTCGGAGGCATAGCCTTTAATGAAGAACGATACCCTTGTAAACGCTGCCAAGGCAAAGGACAGCTCCAAGCACGCATCACCGTAGAGTGGTCGAGCGATGAACAGAGTCAGCCCTTATTTACAAACCCATAAACCATTACGTTTTTGAATTGTTATAATTTGATATCGGGGCGCGTGGTACGTGAGTATAGTCCGCCCCACCTTTTCAAGGGAGTGTAACGGCAGAGAGCTGCCGACGGAGGTGCAAAAAATCTTTAGCAAGCTCGCACCGCAGGTTCGACTCCTGCCCTCCCACTCTACAATCTATTAGCCAAATTATGAACTACTCAAGATTTTACAGCCTGTTCGCCAAGCTCCCCAAATATGGGGATGATGACGACCAAAAAGCCCAACTAGTCAGCGAGATAAGTCAAGGGCGCACAACCTCACTACGTGAGCTTAGCCAGCAAGAGTATAACAGTCTTTGCTCTCTCCTCGAGGAGCGCATGGGCATCCGTGATAACCTCCGCAGACGACGTAGCGCGCTACTCCGACAGATGCAGCAGATGGGCATCAAGACTCACGATTGGCAAGTGGTCGACCAGTTTTGCCTACAACCGCGCATCGCAGGTAAGCCTTTTCGCTATCTTAGCCTCGCTGAACTTACGGCACTCTCGCGCAAGCTGAGAGCCATAGACCACAAAAGACCATCGCAGAGCACAGAGCCAAAGGTTAAGATGCTCTACTATAAACCCTCAATTAACTCACAACAACTCCCCTCCTAGCACCATGGAAGAAGACCTCAAAAATTATTTGGAAGAACTCAAAGAAGAGATACGCATCGAGATGCAAGACCACACCTTGACCCAGCGTGCCAAGTTTTATGAACGTCTTGCCGATTGGGCGTATCAACGTCAAGAAAAAGTATTACAAGTCCTTTAACCCTAATCCCTATCTCCTATGATTAGTCTAGTCACCGCCAAAGTAATGCGCTCCGATGAAGCGCGAAACAGCAACGTCGCCAAGAGTGAGAGATACCTAGTTGAGCATACTCCCGAAGAGAGTGCAGGTGTCGTGGTTGCTCACTGGCTAGAATGTAGCAACGCAATGGTAGAAATAGAGAGTGTCGTTCGACAAAAGAACACAACGCTCCGCTATCAGAATCCTGAGCCACCAGCCATCTACAAGGTCACTCTACATGAATATCAACTCACCGAGAAAGGCAAAGTAAAGAAAGTCCCTCGTAGAGTGTATGTCGAGGGAGAAGACCTAGAATGTGGACTAAATGCCACTATCAAAGAAGAAGGGCTACACGAATCACAAGACCTCTCGACGGAGGTCGTATCCATCTGTAAAACCAATATTGTCGAATTTATTACCTCCCCACAATGGAACAAGTAACCATGACCCCCGAAGAGCGCGCAGAGTTTGAAGCTTTCCGCTCAGAAAAAGCAAAAAAGGCAGCAGAAGAAGCACGCAAGCAGGCGCGCGTAGAATATGCCGAACTAGTAGATATCGAAGTCATCAAAGCCGTGGAAGAGCTTGAATCTCTCAGCCAGCAAATCAAAGCCACCAAGGAAAAAGTGTACAATGATTTTTCGACGGTACTGGACATGAAGAGTGAGGTGATAGGCATACCTAAGGACAACCAACGCAGTCACACCTTTACGACCTCCGACAGCCGATGCCGAATTATCCTAGGCGTGCACACAGTAGACGGCTACCGCGACACAGTCGAAGACGGCATCGCGATGGTTAAGAACTACATAGAGAGCTTGGCAAAAGACGAAACCACGAAGGCACTTGTGGCGGCAGTCCTCCGCCTATTGTCACGCGATGCCACAGGGCAAATCAAAGCCTCTCGAGTGCTTCAACTCCGCAAGATGGCGGACGAGGTTGGCGATGAGAAATTCAGCGAAGGTGTACGCATCATCGAAGAAAGTTATCAACCCACAGTTACCAAACAGTACATCAGAGCCGAGCGAAAAGATGAGAATGGAGCTTGGCAAAGCATCCCCCTAAACATGACGGAAGTGTGAGAAGCTAACGTCTAACATCAACCAACTATGCAGCACCGAAAGGGACGAAGTTATATTAAGCGTGTCTTGGAGATACAAGCCATCTATGATAAATGGAGTAAAGTAGGGTTGTCCAACCGAGAGATTTGGCGACGGTACATCTATCCTAAGTATTGCATCTGCGAGCGCACCTTTAACAACATTATCAACCGAGAAGTCGAAGAGGACAAATTGCCCTCTTCGGCTTTGCTGCATCCCGAACAAGGATTACCGTTATGGCAACAAACAAAGACTTCAGCGAAATAATCCGCCATATCCTGCAAGATGTGCGTGTTGAGCTAGATGATGCCTTTGACCGCAACTTTGAGCGACAATCTTTTTTTTCGGAAAAATGGGCGCGCGCTAAGCATCCCTCTAAGGCAGGACGACACGTGCTGGTGGACAGTGGTGCGCTCCGTCGCAGCATCCGCGGTAAGGTAAGTGCAGGTAAGATCACTTGGGAGAGTACGCTGCCCTATGCTGCCATCCACAACGAGGGCGGTGAAATAGTAGTGACAGCCAAGATGAAGCGTTTCTTTTGGGCTAAGTACTACGAAGCCAATAAGGGCATGGGAAGGCGAAAAAATGGCGAGCTGAGGGCGAATAAGCAAAATGTACAATTAGGCGCAACAGCGGAATTTTGGAAGCGCATGGCACTTATGAAAGTAGGTAGCACCATCACCATTCCAAAACGACAATTCATTGGCGCGTCTCCTGAGGTGGAGCGCATCGTGGAAAGTATTATCGATGAATGTCTAGATGAGTTTTTCAAACAGTACGAACTATAATATAACAGCATTAGAATATGGTCAGAAAAGAAATCTACCAGCGCATTGTAGAGCAATTGCGCACAGCATTAGGTGGTGAAATCAAGCACATAGACTTGTGGAATCACAACGTAGAATTTATCGAGCAGGAGCAGCAATGGTCGCGTCCTGCGGTGTTTGTTGAGTTTGGTGCAATCAATTGGCAGCGACTTGGCGGATACCCCAATGCAATGCGTTGCGAAGGTACAATGTCACTCCACATCGTTACTGATTGGGTGGGTAGCACGGCACTGGGTGAGGACACAGACGACTTTGCAGCCTTCGAGTTGTCTGAGCGCATTTGCTCCGTTGTTAGAGGGTTACGAGGTGAGCACTTCCGCGGCATGGAGCTAATCACGACCCACACCAACCACAACCACGAAGAGCTGCTGGAGAACATTGATGTGTATAGGTTCTTGGGGCAAATAACACGAGAGTAAAGAAAAACTCCGCAAATCGTTTGGTGGTTTGCGGAGCTTTTTTTATCTTTGCCTTGTCAAGGAACCGACAAAGGGCGCGATAACTTCAAGCTGTTGGCTTGACACTTAAAAGTCTTACTTCTTAGTAAGGCTTTTTTTGTGTGCTATAATATCAAGCTCCTCAAGTCTCAATTTTATAGATTCAATCCATTTACTCTTATTTTTCAGGTTGCCGTCACCAAAGATTGAGGCTGGAATCATAATAGCTTTTCCCTTGTAGCTGATATAGCATTCCTTTATTACTTCTTTGGTAAAGTCGTTGTATCTGTTGGCTATCTTACTTGCAAGTTTATCGGCTTTGACATAATGGAAATTGAAATTGGTGTCTAAGTCAATTACTACAGAACTGCACCCTTGCTCAATAGCCTTACTAAAACCATTTGTGACCCCGTTTTCGCTTTCAATGGATTTTCTATCTGAGATTAGTCCATTGATGAGATATTCGGGGTTCTTACGCCCATCAAGAATGTTTTCTCTTATCTGAATATGCATATCAGAAAAATTTTTCAGGAGTACTTTCGCCACGGTAATGTTTGCCTCTAAATCCTTTTTATCGGCAGCAGTACTAATCAGCAGACGTCTTCCAAACTCTTTGTCTGTGATGCATCCAGCACTGTCCATACAGTTGCGCAGCAAAGCACACCCAGCACAAAGCTCATTGGCATCCGCCTTTCCAAACTTCCCTTTTGCCAAGTCGCAGTCGTTACATCGCTTGATAGTGTAGGGATTGTAGTCGGGGAACACCTTGCGTTGCTTTCCAGGATTAAAACGAAACATCTCACTCTTGCCCTTACTCTTTGCCTGCTGCTCAGCAAGAGCCTTGGTGCGCTTAGATAGCTCCTCCTCTGACGTCTGCTCGTGTGACGACTTACGCACCTGCACCACTAAGCAGCGACAATTCCATCCATTGGGTGGATAATGCGTGTCCCAAAAGGGATGTGACACGGGTAACGTAGTCCCATTAATGGCAGCGTGCTCTTCGCGGACGTGACTATCGCCTACCGTGCGGTATTGCAGGTAGTATCTATCTCCATCTCGCTCATATTGCTCCCACTTGGCAGCCATCTCAGCAGAGGCAGTAGCAAAGTTGTACTCCGCTCGTAGGTAGTTGCGGTTATAGGTTTCGTCCACCTTTCTAACGTCAGTATAAAAGCGGTCGAATGGCTTCCTATCTCCATGTTCATCAAGCAGGGACGGAAAGGCTTCGTGGAGTTCGTGGAAGGTCTTCATGCCAGAGAAAATCCAGTCGCTTTTTTGGAGCGATAAGCGCATCCCATCACTCATCTTAACCTTGTCAAACGTACTATCAAGCACAGCAGCGTGAGCATCGATAAAATCTAATACCTCACTCTCACGCAAAACCTCCACATCTAGCATCGCCCCCTCTTGTCTGTAGAGAGCGCGCATCATCTCCTTAAACTTTTTCTTGAGTCTTTCGCGGTCTGCCTCGGGGACATCCTTACGCCCCATCTCAAGGTGAGACGAGCATCCACAGCTACATCCCTCTCCATGGTCGCAGGTGAGCAGCGCGCGATAACGAGCATGCAGCCCCTCATAATCAGAGGGGCTTAGTCGAAAAAAGGTTGCTTGGTTTTAGCTTGTGCCTGCAGTGTCTCCAGCCAGACTTGGCGCGTATCTACCTCGTGGGCAGACTTACCCTCAAGTTCTCGGCTCAATCGGGTCAGATAGTCGTGCAGGAGCTTCATGTTCTTCGCCTTTTTGTCCTTATCCTTGCTCTTGTCGTCCGTGCCGTCATTATCTCCGCCTCCCAAGGGGTCGAAACCACCACTGCGACGTTCGCCTACGGGCATGCCGTATTTTTCTTGGAAGTATGCCCCGTCTACCTCATAATTGTTGAGTACCATCTGCTCATAAGCGATTTGTTGCTCAGGAGTATAGTCTACAGAGTAGTCCCACTCGAACGATAAGCCCTCCACGGGGAAACCATGCAGCACCATGCGTGGCAAGAGGCGATTGTTGATGATGTCGCGCAGCATGTCGCAGTCCTGCTCGATGAGATTTTTAAACACCTCAAGGTGAGTCTGTGACTGAGAGAGAGAGCTACCGTCCTCAATGGTCATGGTCTGTTGTAGGATGAGCTTAGATAGCTCAGAGTTGGCGCGGTCGATACGTCGGTCATAGACGTTGTAAGCATCTCCACGGCTATTTTCGACCACCTCAATCTCTGTACCCTCTTGCACCACTGCCCACAAGGCAGCACCCATACCCTCCATCATTTTTTCCATCTTGGCACGCTCCTTGTCGTCACGCGTGGTGGTCTTGGCAATACGCATGGGCATGCCAAAAATCTCGCTGAAGGTATCCCAAAATCCGAGGGCATTTTTCTTGGGGATGGTCTGTGTGGCAGCCTTGAGGTAGAGCCCTAAGTCATCAGCACTACCTACCTCAATATACCAGTCTCGAAGGTTGTCCGCGCGGTAATCCACCCCTGTCTTAGCATCCTCGCCCACTTGGCGCACGACTACTCCGTACTCAGGAAGCACGTGCTTACGAGGTATAATTTTGGTCTCTGTGTACATCCGCTTGCCATCCTCATTAACGATGACATCTCCCAACTCAATGAGAGTATATCCCCAATAGATGTTACTCAAGGCTTGCGTGATAAATTGCTTAAACCAAGGGGCATCCAATAGTTTTACAGCCTCCTCATCTGCCGTGCCGTCTGCCTTTTCGAGCTTGAAGGAGCGCGCGAGCACAAAGCCAGTGCGCTGTCCCACGCAGCCCGATAGGTGCAAGTCCACATCTACATCTCGATATAAATCGTAGAGTCGTGCGCGATTAGGATTATCTACATTGATAGCCATCTGCCAAGCCGACCGCCAATCTTGCAAGTCCTTGCGTGTGAGTGCATCAGTCTGTCGTTGCATCTCCACTACGGTGCGCTTTAGCGCAGCGCGGTCACTGCTCTTGTCGAGGTTGTAAGAGCCATAAGCAGTGTGTAATACATTATCATCTTGTGGGGCAAACCAGCCCTTAAATTTGGATACTAAGCTCATAATTACCAGCTATAATGTTGTTTTTTTTCGCAACCATACGAGAAGCTCGATGGGCTATTATCTACTCCGTTGCTACCACTACCAGCCAGAGGGAGGTCGGGGATGATAAAGCCCCTTGCCACTCCCTCTAGCCACTTAATGGCGCGCTCATATCGCTCCTTACGCACCTCAGCTCCCATACGCTGCTGTGTAGAGGCGGATAGGTGGTAGAGTGCAACGTCCACCGTGTACATCACGATGAGTCGATTGCGTGCCTCCCCCTCTGCAGCATAGATAGCCTCGCAGTCGTATTTGGGTCGGAGATAAGAGCATATTTCTTCCTTTGCCTCAGCTTCCGCGTTGGCTATGTTGGCAGCATCAATGCGTGAGAGTACGCCTAGAGCAGCTTCGCCAATGACCACCTTATAATCTTCCTGATTGACAAACATATCGTCTTATATTAGAGTTACCATACTTTGTTTTTTGCCGATGGGCGCATCCCCATCTTAGGCTCATACCGTTGTTGTCGGGTGTGCTTTTGGAGCTTCCAAATAGCTGCCTCGTCAGCATCGGGCGCATCATCGTGGGCAGAGCTACCGCGCTCCAGAGCGAGCGTCTGGTCTATGCCCGTCTGCATGTCGATGTTGTCGCGCAGAGCCTCGTTGTACCAGACACAGCCACGCTCCCAAAGAGGAGAGATGGCTTCAATGCGCTGTATCTTGTCGGGCTTCTTTCGGTAGTCACCCATGATCGGGAGTTGGTAGCCACGCACCTCTCCTTCGGCTACAAATTCATCGAGGATCATGTCCTGCATGAAGTTAGCCTCCATCAAGAACAGCACTGCGACTCCCTCTGGTAGACTCTCATAGAGGTCGTAGAGCCAGCGCACCATGGCTTTGACACTGTCTTGTCGCACCCAGCAGTTGATAAGGTGCAGCTCGTTGCCAATCTTGCCCCAAAAGCGGGATGCTTTGAAGTCATTACCACGTGACTTGAATGAGGGGTCGGTGTAACATACAAGGGCATCGTACTTTTCGAGCTTGGGGAGCTTTTTGAATTGTATCCACTCTTGTTTGAAGATGCTCCCCTCCATGATTGGATTGTGCATCATCTCCTTTTGCCACGAGCGGTATCCTGCAAATTCCGCATACTCCGCAGCTTCCTCTTTTGTCCATTTTTCAGCCCACACAGGGTTTCCGTCACGGTCTACAGCCTTAATCTCAGAGACATGGACACCCTTAGTGGCTGCGATATTGGCAAGTACAGAAGTTTTTGAAATCAGGTTTCCGACCATGATAAAACGCCCACGACCCACGTCGAGCGCGCCAAACAATGCCTCCTTAACCCAGTCAGTTAGCTCACGCACACGTCGTGGATTTTTGCAGAGCTCGTCATCGTCTAAGTCATCAATCACGATGTAATCGGGGCGCGACTCCTTATAACGTAGACCACGTGGAGATTGTCCGCGACCACGTGCAAAAAAGGCAATATCCCCTTGGGTTACAAATTGACCATCCTCCCATGAGCCAAGATTTTTGAATTGACCGAAGTCAGCTATCAACCGCTGGTTATACTCTAGCTCTGCTTGCAAGTCACCTAACAACGTCTTAGCAGCATCCTCACTCTTACCGACCACCACCATCACATGTATAAGGGGTTGAGGTTGTATCATCATCCAAATGGGGATGAAGATGTCAAAGTGGGTGCTTTTGGCGTGACCGCGAGGCCATTTGTAGACCGCCTTAAGGTTGGGTGTTTCTTTTACCTTTTTCGCAGCTGCATTGTGGAAAGGAGCGTTGTGGATGGTGCGCAGCACCTCCCCTGTGGTCTTGTCGCGCAGGGTCAAAAAGTGAGGGAAGTAGTACTCGCAAAAGGCAGCATAGTCCTTCTGCAGGCGAGCGATTCGCCTGTCTTTCTCTACGGCTGTCTCCTGCGTACTGGCTACTGCTGTTTGGGACTGTACGCGCTTACAATGCTCCTTCCATTCTTCAAGGGCTTTCTTACGTTCGGCTTGTGTCATAAGGGGATTATAATAGGGTTAGAATATGCTTGTAATGTTGGTTTACTGCGACATCAGCTCCACGATGTACTTGTCTTGGTAGGCGTTGAAGAGTTTGAGCAGCTCAGGAGTAAGGTTTTTGTCGGTCTGTGAGCGGTATTCTAGCCAGCGACCGAAAGCCATGAAGGACTCAATGGTATCTACCACATTTGCCTTCTTATCGAGCTTGTCTATGACGGAGGCTAGTTTGGCGAGCTTGTCGCCTAGTCCAGAGATGAGGGTTGGGTCGTCACTCTCATGTACTTGCTCTATGAGTTTATCGATGGTAAGCAGGAGCTTATTGACGAGTTCGGGTCGGGTGATATTTTTGGCTGCACGCTGCTCCTTCCATCCCTCAGCTGAGCACCAGCGAGAGATGGTCACGCGTGTCACCCCTATCTTGTCCGCTATCTCTGCTTGCTCCATCCCCGAGAGATAGAGCGAGCGAGCAAGCGACTTTTTCTTATCGTTTTCTGTTTTTTTCATGCGCTGTAAATGCTTGATTATAGTGCAAAGTTGCCCCTTTTTTGTGGGGTATAAAAAAAAGGTTTGCAACCGTTGCATACATCTGTGCAAGGGTTGCAAACTTAATTTTTGAGGGTCGAAATAACGCAGTAATATTGCATCGGAATTACCGCTCTCTAAGGGCATAATCATCAAATCAACCAAAAGACAATGGGCAAAAAAAATACCTCTAACCGAGTCCGACTGACCAATGACTCTCTCAACTCTTACGGCACGAGAGTCTTGACCGATGGCTTGGACATCGAGCAATATAATCGTAACCCCGTGTTGCTCTGGATGCATCAGCGTGGTCAAGTCATCGGTACACTCACCGACATCCAAAAAGAGCATGGAGAGATTACGGCTCAACTCAATTTTGACGAGGCATCAGAACTTAGCCAACGCTGCAAAAAGCAATGGGAGTTTGGGTCTCTGCGCATGGTGAGCGTAGGCATTGACATCTTAGCGTGGAGCGATGACCCCAATCTTGCAGTGGAGGGTCAGACCATGGCCACCATCACCAAGAGCAAGCTCACTGAAGTGAGCGTGGTAGACATCGGTGCTAACGATGATGCCATCCGTCTCAACTATCAAGGACAGCAACTCAACCTCTCGGCAGGCGGAGCATGCCCCCTGCCGTCACTATATAATCAATCTAACCAACCTCAATTAACCCATCCTACCGAAATGGACACCAAAGTACTAGCCCTTAAGTTGGGCTTGCCCGAAGGGGCAGACGAAACGGCTATCTATGCCAAAATCGACGAAATCAAAGCCATCGGAACAGAGGTAGAAACCCTCCGTGCCGAGAAAGAAGCAGTCACTCAGCGTGAGGTCGAAGCCCTCGTTGATGGCGCAGTCGCAGAAAAGAAAATCGAGCTGAAGATGCGCGACCACTTTATCCAGCTTGGCAAGTCTCTCGGTGCAGACAATCTCCGCACCACCTTGCAAGCCATGTCCCCACGCGAAAAACTTTCTGCCACACTTAACTCCTTGGGTCAGGCAGTCCAGCCTAAGACCTATGCCAAGCTCAGTGATGTGCCTAGCGAGGAACTCATGCAGTTGCGTGAGAGCGACCCCGACCGCTACAAGCAACTCTATAAGGCAGAGTACGGTATTGACTGCGAACTCTAATTGCTAACACAAAACCTCAAAACCACAAAATTATGCAGAAAGTTATCCTACATGCCATCACGGCACTCCTGCTCAACACCTTGACAGGAGCCACCATTGCCCTGCTCTTGGGCATCCCCCCCATTTGGGGAGCCATCCTTGCCGTTGCAGGCAGCGTATTGCTCTCCATCTATCTCCCTGCTAGCAAGTATCCCATCCTCCGTGCTGGGGTCTTGAAAGAAATCTGGACGGGCGAGCTGGTGAAGCAACTCCGTCGATTAGAGGGAGCCACTTGGCTGGATGGCATCCCCGATGTCTCTGACTTAGCCGAAAATGATGTCATCCACCTTGTAGATGTCGGTGTAGACCCCGATGTGCTCATTAACAACACATCCTATCCCATCGAGGTGCAAAAGCTCGAAGATGGAGATATCGCGCTCAAGCTCGACAAGTTTCAAACCAAGGCTACTCCCGTCACCGATGATGAGATGTACGCAAGCTCGTATGATAAGATGGCGCGTGTCAAAGAATCTCACGCTATTGCTATCAGCAATGCCAAAATCGTCAAGGCTGCCCACGCCTTCTGCGTCCAAAAACATACTGACAAAACCCCAGTGCTTAAGACCACTGGCGAAAAAGACCCAGAGACAGGTCGTGTCAAGATGGTCATGGCAGACGTCATCAATCTTAAGCGTGTACTTGACAAGTTGGGTGTACCAGCAGCAGGTCGTCGCCTAGTGCTTTGCTCCGAACACGTCAACGACTTGTTAGAGACCGACCAACGCTTCAAGGAGCAGTTCAATATAGACCGCACTAATGGTAAAGTTGGACGTCAATATAGTTTTGACTTCTATGAGTTTGATTTCAACCCCATCTACACCAAAACTGGCGAGAAAAAGGCTGTAGGTGCGACTGCCGAAACGGGAGAGTTCCAGTGCTCTTTTGCCTTCTTTGAGCAGCGCGTCTTCAAGTGCACAGGCTCCACAAGGATGTATCACTCCGAGTCTGGGACAGACCCACAATATCAACGCAATCTGATGAACTTCCGTCACTACTTCTTGGCCATGCCCAAGAAGCAAGATGCTGGAGCAGTGATCATGAGTGCACACAAGTCCTAATACGCTATGGCACAACTCAAATATCTCGTTATCCACTGCACCGCCACTCCCGAGGGGAGGGAGGTGAGTGCTGCCGAGCTGCGCCATTGGCACACCGACCCCGTGAGTAAGGGTGGACGTGGGTGGAAGCAAGTAGGCTACACCGATATGTTCCATCTCGATGGCAGCGTGGAGCGACTCGTTGACAACAATGAGGATGCTAACGTCGACCCTTGGGAGCTGACCAATGGTGCAGCAGGCTTCAACTCCGTGTCGCGCCACATTGTCTACGTGGGTGGACTTGCCAAAGACGGCAAGACCCCCAAAGACACGCGCACTGCCCTGCAACGCTCCGAGATGGCACGCTACATCCGCGAGTTTCACAAACGCCACCCCAAGGTGCGCATCGTGGGGCATCGTGACCTCAATCGAGCCAAGGCTTGCCCCAGCTTCGATGTGAGCGCGTGGCTCAAGGTTATTCTCTAATTACTAACATCTAATCTCTAATGTATAGCAACCAATGATCGACTCCCTCCTCACGCTACTACAATGGCTCTTGCCCACTGGGAGTGTGGGAGCGGTCATTGTGTGGCTCACCAGCAAAACTCTGCGCCAAGCGCGCACAGCCAAAGAGGTGCATGACACCTACAAGGCTATGTATGAGGACGTGCAAGGCACACTTATCAACCTCCAGCATGACAACACTCTACTCCATGAGTCTATCCTACGTCTCGAGGCTACTATCCGTCGCGCTACAGAGTGTCGCTATTATGGCACTTGCCCTCTGCGCAGGGAGCTGCAACACCTCGCGACGCGTGACAGAGACTTCCAGCTCGTCCACCCGAGTGGTGGCACAGCACGCGGACAGCCAACGCACCGCAAACACTGTACAGCAGACAACTATAGTAAGGCGAGAGGGAGTGAGAGCGGACAGTCTCTCGATGACGATACCGCTGACCAACCTCCGTGACCTCCCCCAAGGGGCAAGCTACACACAGCGCAAGGGGCGCGCACAAGTAACGATACGCACCCTGCACGACACGCTCTATCTCGATGCCTCGTGCGATAGCCTCCAACAGCTTGTCACCTACTATCAGCAGCGCAGCAACTCCTATCAGCGCACCGCAGCGCGAAATGCCCTGCTGGCAGAGCAGACCCTACAGAGCTATCACCAAGAGGTCAAACGCACCTCCAGCAGCTGGTGGGTAGCCTTAGTCTTAGGCATTGCCCTCATCGGACTGCTCCTCTATCTAACTATCCGCCTACGCATTTTGCGCTGGCTATAATTACCACTCAATCATCTATCGTTATGACTATTAAATCAGGCACAGACCTCATCGCATCCATCGAAGGCAAACCTCTAGGATTTAGCGACAACTGCAAGGTTGGCACCAATGCCCAAACTGCTGAGCGCGCCACCAAAGAGAGTGGCACTGGTAAGTTTTCCGTCAAATATGTCAAGTCGCTCTCTGAGCAAATCTCCGCAAGCGGATTTGTCGCCGTCGACTCTCGCACCACCTATGAGTATCTCAAAAAGCTCATGCTGGCAGCTCAGCCCATTAATTTGACCTACTGCTTCGTGGGCGAGACCAAAGCGCAATCAGGCACCTATATCTTCACCTCGCTCGAGCTCGAGGCATCTGCTGGCGATGATGCCAAATACTCTGTCACCTTCGAATCCACTGGCATTTTTGGCGAGACCGACAAGGTGACCAAACAAGACTACACCCAAACTACCCTCAAAGCCGAAAGCGGTGCTGCAGCATCTAGCACTGGTCGATAACCCTCAAAAACTACATCCCTATGCAAGAGATCACTATTGCAGGCAAGGTATATCCCTGCCGTCCCACCATGGGCGCATTTGTACGCTTCAAACGCGCCACAGGTCGCGATGTCAGTCAGCTCGACTCTACCGACATCACCGACAACATCCTCTTCCTCCATTGCTGCACCGTCTCTGCCTGCAATGTAGACAAGGTAGAGTTTACTCTTGACTTCGACACCTTTGCCGACTGCTTAGAGCCTGCAGCACTGCAAGCCTTTTTTGAGGGCTTGGCGGAGTCTCAACCTGACAGCGAAAAAAAAGCGACAGTGACTCCGTAGACATCAACGAGCTGCTCGGCATCGCCCTTGGAGCTATGGGCATGGCACGCTCCGATTTTGAGGCATGCACTCCCGAGGAGTTTTACCATGCCCACTCCCAATGGGCGGAGCGAGAGCAACAGCATGAGCGCGCAGCGTGGGAGCAGACACGCATCATCGCCCTCTGCACCCTACAACCCCACAGTAGCCATCCGCTTACCCCTGCCGAGGTGTTACCTCTGCCTTGGGACAAGGAGCAAGCCATGCCCCAAGAACTCACCAAGGAGGAGCTGCAAGCGCGCTACAGGGCGGCACTTGAGCGATACGGCTTCCACAGCTCCACGGCTAATCTCTAACGTCTAACCTCTACCATCCCCATGGACAAATCCGTAAAATTTCGCGTCGAGATAGAGAGCAACGGGCAAAAAGTCCTGCACTCTGTCACGGCTAGCACCGAGGAGCTGCGCAAAGCCATCGGGGACATACCCGATGTGGCGCAACGAGCCACCTCCTCTCTCTCCAACATGGGCAGCTTTGCCCTCGCCCTCAACTCCTCCATTGAGGTGGTGGGACGTTTGCAAAATGTCATCTCAGGCATTGCCGACGACTTCAACGCCTTCGACAAGGGCATGCGCGCTGTCAACACCATGGCTGGAGAGAGCCAAGAGGGGCTTTCGCTGCTCACGGGGCAAGTGGAGCAGCTCGCCAATACCATCCCCCTAGCCAAGGAGGAGCTGGCATCGGGGCTCTATCAAGTTATCTCCAATGGTGTGCCCAAAGACAACTGGATAGCCTTCCTCGAGCAGTCGTCTAAGTCTGCCGTCGGGGGCATTGCCGACCTCGGGCAGACGGTCACCGTCACCTCCACGCTGATAAAAAACTATGGACTAGAGTGGAGCGCAGCAGGTGAGCTACAAGACAAGATACAGACCACTGCCAAAAATGGTGTCACCTCCTTTGAGCAGCTTGCCCAAGCTCTCCCACGGGTCACGGGTAATGCTGCCACGCTGGGGGTCACTGTCGATGAGCTCATGGCGAGCTTTGCCACCCTCACAGGCGTGTCGGGTAACACCAACGAGGTGAGTACGCAGATGGCAGCCATCTTCACAGCTCTCGTCAAGCCCAGCTCCGAGGCTGCTGAGATGGCACAAGCCATGGGCATACAGTTTGACGCAGCAGCCATCAAAGCAGCAGGGGGCTTTCAGAACTTTTTGACCAACCTCGATGGTACGGTCAAGGCTTATGCCTCTGCCAACGGCATGATTGCCGAGGAGATATATGGCAAACTCTTTGGCTCTGCCGAAGCTCTACGCGCACTCATCCCCCTTAATGGCGAGCTAGCAGATACGTACCGCAACAACGTTGCTGCGATGGCGGACTCTGGTGGGACGATAGATGCCGCTTTTGAGAGTATGTCAGGCTCAGGCGAGGCGGTTACTCAGATGCTCCAAAATCAGCTATCCACGATGTTTTCGTGGGTTGGGTCTGTGGCATCAGCAGCCAAGCCCTATGTTACCTACATCGCTCTAGCAGGACAAGCTATCTCTGCTATCTCCTTGTTGACGGCTGCTGTTGTCCCTGCCACTAAAGCAGTGTGGGCTTTTACCCTCGCTAAGTGGGCAGATGTTAAGGCATGGATAGCCTCTACGGCTGCCACCGTCCGCGCTACCATAGCCCTCGTTGCCTCACGCGCAGCCAGCATACAACTCACAGCTGCCATTATTGCCTCTGCAGTTGCACAGCGTGCCGTGGCTCTTGCCAGTAAGACATGGGCAGCGGCACAATGGGCTCTCAATGTAGCCCTCACGGCAAACCCAATCGGAATTGTCATAATGGCTATCGCAGCTTTGGTAGCAGGTATTGTACTTGCCTACAAGCGGAGTGAGACCTTCCGCGCCATTTGTGATAAGGTCTGGGCTGTAATCAAAAAGTTGGCTGGTATCATTATGGATGCACTGGTCAAAGCCTTTGACTGGGTCGTTGAAAAAATCAAAATCGCATGGGATTGGCTCAAAAAGTTTCTCGGCTTAGACGACAAAAAGACGGTCAATGTAGAGGTCAAGACCCAGCACAAGGATAGTGGTGCAAAGCCTGCTCAATCCTCCAGCCCGAAAGCTGCGCTAACGTGGAGAAATATGAGCTACGAGCAGCTGGGTAATGAGATAGACAAGCACAAGTCTAAGCTCAAGCAGCTTATCGGAGTCAATGAGACGGCTGCAAAAAAGGAGCAAGCCCTTATCCGTCAGATGGAGGCACGCCATAAGCAGCTAGGCAAAGGATATGGACTCGAGAGCGGTAGTACTAGCGCAAAAAAGAAAAAGCCCTCCGTCGGTCTCATCGGTAAGACGGAGGAAAAGCTAGAAAAGGCTCGGAAGTCCTTACGTGAGGCAACCAGCGAGGAGCAAATCAAAGGGCTGCGCGCGGAAATCACGAAGTACGAGAAAGAGCTGGACAGGCTCAATAAGCTCGGAGAGCAAAGCAAGCAGCTAACCATTAAGGCGGATGCCTCTACGCTCAAGGACATCTCTGCCAACATTGACGTCCTTACAGCCCAACTCCAAGATGCCACGCTCGACGAGGCTGCAGCTATCAACCAACAGATTAAGGCTTGGAGAGACAAGGAGGAGACCATTAAGTCTGCTGGTGTCGTGGTCAAGGCGAGTCTCAATCAGGAGGCTAAGACCCTGACCGATATATCGACCAATATAGACGTCCTTACAGACCAGCTCAAGACTGCTACTGTAGAGCAGGCTGCCGACATCAATCGACAAATCAAGAGATGGGAGGAGTTAGCTCAGACTATCCGTAATGCAGGACAAGGTGCAGACTATAATGGCTCTGCCTCCACGCTCAAGGACATAAATGCCAATATCGACATCCTCTCATCCAAGCTACAAACCGCCAGCCTAGAGGAGGCTGCTCACCTCAATCGTGAGATACAACTGTGGGAGGAAAAGGCTAAGGTTATCAAGGATGTAGGTAAGGTGGGTGAGAGCGTTGGCAAACAACTCGTATCGGGTTGGGGAAGTGTTAAGAGCGTGGCTAGTGGTATTGATAACATTACAACGGCAATCGAAGGCAATGATAATGCTTGGAAAAAGCTCACCGCTGTTGTCGATGGCGTAATAAGCATCCTCCAAAATGTAGCCACCATCACGCAACTCATCACTACGCTTACCACAGCTCAGACTGCAGCTACCACCGCTTCCACCATTGCTAAAGAGGGGCATACCGTTGCAACCACGACCGCAGCTACGGCATCAGGTACAGAGGCAGCAGCCTCTCTCACCGCAGCTACGGCATCAGGTACGGAGGCAGCAGCCGACACCACGGCAGCTGCAGCTAAGACCCTTAAGGCACATGCATGGATGCCTTTTGTGGGTGTGGCTATCGGTGCTGCGATGGTGGGCGCATTGGTTGCCTCAGTAGCAGGAGCTAAACGCTCCGTCCCCAAATTTGCCAATGGCGGCATCGCCTATGGTCCGACATTGGGACTCTTTGGCGAGTACTCAGGAGCATCAACTAACCCCGAGGTGGTTGCACCTCTAGACAAGCTCCGCACCCTGCTCGATGTAGACAGCGGACGAGGGGGGATAGGTGGGCGCGTGGAGTTTGAGATTAAGGGGCGCAATCTTGTGGGCATCCTTAAGGCAGAGCAGCATCGCAGCAAACGTAATCTATAACTTATCAATCATTTCCATGGCAAAGCATATCATACATCAAGGTCAATTTTGCTCGCGCAACAACGTGATGTGGAGCGTAGAGATATGGCGCGAGAGTGAGCAACCACCGCAAGAGGTGGGTGAGTTGGTGTTTGATGGCCATGAGAGTGTGCTGATAGAGTGGGCAGAGACCTCCAAGGAGGAGCCTCTGTGTCCAAGTACCGCCACCATCAGAGTGATATCGCCTGCCGATGGTACTTATCAAGACCTCTACACCATCAAAGCTGGCAGCGTGGGAGCACACATCTACAGAGATGGACAGCTCTATTGGGCAGGCACGCTCGACGCTGAGTTTTACGAGGAGCCCTACGAGCAACGCAGCGACTACATCGTCTCACTCACCTTCTCCGACTTTGGCATGCTTGACCGCATCCCGATGCCCCTGCGTGGCATCGTCACCCTCAAAGACGTCCTCACCACTGCACAGCAAAACGCAGCCCTCGAACGGCTCACACTCGACACCTCCATGCTCTCACTCCAAGGTCAACAAGGAGAGCCGATGGAGATAGACACCATAGCCGTGAGTGCCGACAACTGGCGCGACGACACTGGCACCTATGCCACCCTCAAGCAAGTGCTCACCGACATGCTGCAGCCACTTGCCCTGCGACTCGTGAGCCGTGGCGGAAGGCTCTATCTCTACGACCTACATGGACTCTACACCAACGCGCAGCGCGAAAAAATAGAGTGGACAGGAGCCAGCCAAACGCTCAGCGTAGACAAGGTGGTCAACGACTGCACCCTCACCTTCAGCCCCAACGTGGAGGCTACGCTGCTCGATGGTAACATCACCTACACAGACCCAGTGGGGGTGGATGCTGCCAAAGGCATGGTGCGCGACCCCTTATTCCCCAGCGATGATCTCTCCTCACACCGCGAGCAACAACGCCTACGCGACAAGTATGGAGATTTCCACGTCTACATGCTGCCCGTCGATGAGGAGCGAGGAGCCACAGCCCTGCGCGATTTCGTACTCTTCACCTCTACACGAGGCAAGGGACTGGCGTATGTCAACCCTGCAGCGCGCTACTTCCATCGGCTTGCCCTTGGAGGGGGCAGCAAGGACAGTGGGGTGGCATGGACTATCGCCAACACGCGCGGACGTGACCTCTACCGCAACTTTGGCGTGGAGCTGTATCCCGACTTGCGCCAACTCAATACGCCTAGTGACGTTGGGAGTGGAGTCATCCTACGCTCGCAGCGTGTCTATGTGCCTCCCTGCTCAGAGGCTTACGACTACATGCTACGGCTCACGCTGCCCATCTTGGTCGATGTGCGCTACAATCCCTTCCACGACCCCTCGCCCATCAATGATGAGGGGGAGGTCTACCACCAATATAAGGTGCTCACGGGCTGGGCATTTTTGCCCGTCGCTGTCAATCTCTATGATGCACAGGGCAACGCTCTGATGCACTACACCAATCGCGGTCTTGCACAATCGGCAGGCATCCCCACGGCTCTAGGATTGGGAGGCGTGTGGGAGATGGGGGCTGGCGCGGTGGGTGATGCTTGGCTAGCCTACTACGACCGCAAAAATCCCATTGAGGAGACTGGGCTATCGGGATGGGCTAACAACCGCCCTTGCATCGGGCGCGCAGACATCCGCCAGCGCACCACCTTACCGCTATCCGACAATGACAAGAGCCATGCCTACGACATCCTTGACCGTTTTGGTGATGGTCAGCCCATACCCTATCCCCCCATTGGAGGATATGTAGAGGTGGTGGTCTACGAGGGCATCCATTGTTTCGACTATGGCGAGGAGAGCAGTTGGGAGCAACCCTATTGGTGGAGCAAGGAGCAGCTACACAGCAAGCTACGCTGGATGCTCTACAAGGCTCCCAAACTGGAGATAGCGCACAGCTATGGCAACTTTGGAGCTGCAGAGCTAGACGATGTGCAGCTCCGTGCAGTGGTCAATCCCGATGCGCGCGAGCACATGAGCCTAGACTTGGCTTGTGGCACGCATCCTGAGACTGCACCCTCCGCGCGTGGACTGCTCTACCAGCATCACACCAATGGCAAGCGCACGCAGATAGCCCCACTCACCACGCTACAGCGCGCTGGCGACAAGGGCAATCCCGAGCGACTACTGCTCAACACCATCTTCTCGCAATTTTCCACACGACACATCAAGCTCTCGGGGGAGTGCGCTATCTCTAAACACCCTCTCTCCCTTTTCACCGAGGGATGCCAAGGCGACCGCATATTCCTCGCCACTGGCACGACTGCCAACCTCATTGAGGACACGCAAGAGTCTACCTACGTGGAGCTAAGCCCCGAGAGCTTCCGACCCTCTAACGTCTAATTTCTAACGTCTAATGTCTAACTCTTATACCCTCACCCAGCACCTCACCCCACGTGCCACTCAAGGCGCGCGAGGAGGGCATTCCACCTCGATGGGCAACTCCGCAGGTCAGACAGACGGCAGTGGCACACCATTAGAGTGGCATAAGCACAACAATCTATCGCTATTACAACGCTTTACGACCGACAACGATGGTTACCTCTACTTAGCTGCTGCCCCGAACAGCGACAAGCCCAACGAGGGGGCAGAGGGGCAAGGGTCTAACTCATCCAGCCAGCCCCATAAGATTAGAGCAGGGTGGGCAGATGTGGCAGGGAATGTGGATAAGTCCTCTCCTATATGGAGCAAGTTTGACAACTACCTCTCCAAGACTCAAGACGACACCGCACAAGGTCACATCACTTACAACAAGGGATTGACCGCAAAAGGCAAAGCCCACCTGCAAGAGGGAGCAGTGTTTGGAGCTTTGCCAACCTACTACGTCGATGCTGAGGGACGCGCTCACTTGCGTGACCTCGCCATCGATGAGCATCTAGACGTCCCCGAGCTGCGCTACAACCGCACTAACGTCCACATAGGCTACGAGCTGCAGTCGCCAGCTGCTGGCATCATTGAGCGCGTGGAGCGACTCACCGATGAGGTGGGAAAGGTCTATCTCAAGCTCCAAGAGGGGGAGTTGGCAACGGTAGAGGTGGGCGACCTGCTCACGGGCATCTATCACGCCACCACAGCCCAAGGGGGCGCAACCAAGGACTCAGACGATGGACGGCTCAACCTCACCTTTGCAGGCTTCGCGACCACGTATTTCAGAGTGGAGACAGTGGACAGCGAGCGCAAGTGGTTTACCTACTCGCTACGCCCCAACACGACCTATCACCCTCAACCTCACATGACCTTTGCCAGCCGTGGGTCTGTGTCTCGCCCCGAGCGTCAGCATTTCGCCATCCACACGCGCACCTATACACGCTACTTGCGTGGGGTCAATCAGTGGGACATCCTTGCGAGCCACGTGGCGATGCAGCAAGGTGAGCTAGATAACCTCCATGAGCTGGGCTACCCCAGTGAGATATCAGGGGTCGGACTATTTGCCGATAATGTCTACCTCACGGGCAAGGTGGTGATAGACGGCAAGCTGCGCGACTTTAGCGATGTGGTACATGACCTAGATGGCAAGATTGCTGACAGTAGGCTCTACCTAGAGTACAGCAAGGACGGCAAGACCGATTGGCACGCGCCTGCTCAAGATGGTGACCAATACCTTCGCCAACGCAAGGGTGAGCATGGAGCGTGGAGCGATGCCGTACGATTTGCAGGTAAGCCCGTGCAGCGTTTCTTCATTGACTGCGTGCGTGGTAGCCAATTTTATCGCGCTGGGCAAGGCTATGTTGGGACATTTCGCGCTGTCCTCGAGGAGGACAATGTAGACATCACCGACACTGTCCATCCCTCACGCATCAAGTGGACACGCGAGAGTGAGGGAGACGATAACTATTGGGCTCTCCAGCACGCTCACCTCGCGCGAGAGATAGAAATCACCACCAATGATCTTGCAGGACAAACGACGCTCATTTGCACCCTATATACCCCCAACGGAGAAACCGAATCAACTCACAAACAATCCCTATAATCCCTATCACTATGGCAGTACAAGCAAAATCGCGCCTCACGTTTCATCAGCTCGTCGATGGCACAACCGTATCATTTACCCTATCCACCTCCCAAGGCAGCACCCAAGTCAAAAGCAAAGACCCCGTGTCCTTCCTGCCTGACTACACTAAGACTGCACAGGTGATTACTCCCCATATTGGCATCCCTGGACTATCGGGCAATCAAGTCAAGGGAGCTTGCACGTGGTATGTCAATGGCTCACGCGTGACAAGTGGACAAAACGGCATGACTATCGCTACGACTGCGCCCTACGCGCTGACCATTGGGCAAAATATGACGACTGCCACCACGCGTGTCACCTGCGAGTATGCACACACCGACCCAACGACGGGACTGAGCACTCAATTGCAAGCAGAGATCACTTTGTCGCAAGTGGAAAATGCAGGCACCATGATTATGGCTATGATACTCCCTCTTGATGGCAATATCTTTGTCACCGAAGGCGGTGCTAGCAAGCAGCTACGCTTCGAGGGACGGATGCTCCGTGGAGGGGCAGAGGATACCACCAACGTACAATACGATTGGCACATCCAAGGGGTTAATGGTCAGTACTATCCCATTACGGCTGCGACTGCTCCAGCAGGTAGTGGATTGCCATCGGGTAATCTCTTTTCCAATTGGACAAGCAAGACCGTCACGGTAAGCTCTGATGCCATCCTTAACATCGGCACAATCAAGCTGATAGCCAAGGACACCGATAGCACCTCCTCAACCTACAACAAGACGGCAGAGGCTATCCAGAGTGTACTCGACACGACTGACCCCTATGACATCTTGCCCGATGCCAAGCAAGGCACGCATCTTAGTCGCGGTAATTCGATGGGATTACCTATTGAGCTTATCGTTCGGCAAGGCTACAAGCCTATGGCGGAGGGCTTCTACGTGGGCAAGACCTTAGGATTTTACCGACTCACGGCTGCAGATGCCAAGGATAACACTTGGTCTCCATCTCAAGCGGACTTTGTGGGGTGGACTATCTCGAGCAATGAGGTCAAGCGTACCTACTCTTCCTCCTCGGGACAGACCGCAACAACAGCCAACCGCACCATCCGCATCAAAAATGACCATCTACTCACCGCTAGTGGTTCTGGAACGACTTTCGAGTTCTTCTTAGACTTCTAGTTATAAATCCCCCTCAATATGCGACACGCCAAATCAAGACTTACCATACACCAACTTGTCGATGGGCAGAATGGCAAAGATGGACTCACCCCACAGCCCAACCTGCTGCGCGATGCTCACCTGCCTCAACACTTGGGAGCGTGGTATAAAAATGCAAATAACGGAGGGGCAATCCTTTATGAAGCAAATATGGCTGCTCCTGTAACAGGGGCGCAGGTGTGGTCGACAGAAGCGCAAGCTAGAGAGGCTTGTATTGCAGAGTTATATCAGTATCTATCTGTCATTGCAGGTAAGACTTACACATTCTCAGTCTATGCTAAGGGCGCAGATAATGGGTGGTTGATTGCGCACCCTATCGGTACGCATTATGAGCTATATATAGCAACCCCCTTAGAGGAGACAGGACTTGCCAACGGATGGCGACGATATGCGGTAACTTTTGTCGCTGATAAGAGTGGCAGCACTAATGTCTATCTCCGTGCATGGTATCAGTCTAGGCAAAGAAAGTCGGGTAAAGTCTATTTCGCAGCTCCAAAACTCGAGGAGGGTCGAGTCGCTACCCCTTGGTTGCGCGCGCAAGCCGACTTCAAAGGGGATGATGGTGTGGGGGTGTCTGCTGTGGTCACTGAATATGCTGTGAGTTCTTCCGAAAACTCTGCTCCTTCCTATGGGTGGAGTACAACACTACCCACGTGGCAACAAGGACAATATCTCTGGACGCGCTCGCGCGTTACTTTTACGGATGGTCGTATCACTACGACAAATCCGCAGGTAGACAGCGCGTGGAAAAAGCTCTCTGAACTTGCCTATGAGCAGGCGCACATGGCTTATCTCAAACAGGTGTTTGAACAGCGCGCTGGTATCGAGGGGGGCTTGCTCTTTGGCTCTATGTTGCAGATGAGAGACATCCCGATCGGTGGTGCAACAAGTGGAGAGGTAGCAGCTTATTTGAGCGGTCTGCAATCTACTAAGGTGGGCAATACTCCTCGCCCTGCACTTGCTCTTGGTGTGTCTAACTTTGGCACTGCTCGTGAGTCCGAGGTTGTCGGCTTACACCACAATGGTAGTGGGCATATTGGTGGTCTCAATTTTTCGCAGCGCAAGGATGATGGCAAGTCGATACTCTATATCTCCGATGAGACTGGTGTAGAACGTGTCAACTTTTCTGGAGAGGGTATGCCTACCGTAGACCAACTTGTGGCGCGAGCTACCATAACAGGGACGATACCTGCCACGGGGATGTCTGTCTCTGGCGAAAATCTATCGGGCTATTGGGATGTGGCACAGTCGGGAGAATCTCCTTATTTCCGCGCGACACGTGCTACGGGTACTCTCCGCTGCAGATTTCGCCTTTACAAAAGAGGGGCTAATCACTCTCCTTGCATCTTGACCCTCATACTTAAGCACAGAGGAGCGAACTACCATCAACCAGTGATGACGCTAGGGCAGGTGACGGAGGGCGTAACAAGTAAGGATTTTAATTTAGATATCCCTGCCAACTTATATCCTGGGGAGGAGTACGACCTTGCGCTGGTACTATCGGGATATAAGGCATTTCACGCGACGGGTGTACTGGAGATGAGGTCGCCCTTGACTTATACGCAGCGCAATCAAGACCCCTATACTGGAGTGTTTGCCGATGGGATTGTGGCTTACCACTCACCTCAGCAATACACCTACATCAAAGAGGGAAAGCTCCATATCAAAGGTAAGCACGACATGCCAGGATTGCTTGCGAGTGGAAAAGTAGATGCAGATGGAACACCGTCGTCTCTGTGGGGGCTCGCTACCAAAGTGTATCGTCGCTCAACGGGAGAGTATCTGATTCTGCACAGCATAGGTCACACAGACTATAGCATCATCATCACTCCCATCGGTAATGGTAATCTGCTAGTAGGACAATTGGCTATGCAGACAATAGACACGGCTTGGTGCTTTATCCGAGACGTGCAGAGGAATTGCAACCTAACCAATACTCCCTTTACCTTCGCCATCATAGGGCGCAACTAGTAAGGGCTATATAAAAAATCGCCCCACGCATCATGAAGATAACGTGGGACGACCAACGGAGTATTTTGTATGGGTTAGAGTTTGCCAGCAGCTTTCAGACGCTGCCATTGCTTACTCGTGATGGGCTTAAATTTGTAAGCCTCGTGGAATAAGCGATACACCTCGGTGTAGTTGCTGTCGGCATAGGCTTTATAAATCTTCTTTTCGGCTTCTCTCAGCACGGAATTGGGGACGTAGGCAATGGTGTCTCTTTCCCAAAATCCATATTCGTCACGGCGAGGATTTTCCTTGATTTTACCCAAAACTAAAACATCATACGCCTTCAAGAAATTAGGGTATAAACCTTTGGAGGTAAGGATGTCATCGCTGAACATGAGCAAAGCTGGAGTAGCCGAGACAGTGTCACGCATGTTGTCTCCAAAACCTCGCTCGCCATAATGATAGTAGGAGGGCTGCCACATAAGCGACGTATCGGGTTGATGAAAATATGTACCAGCCATAACCTCTCCCTGCTTTACAACTTCTAGCGCGGTCAAAAGCTTTTCACCGTCCTCGGTATATTCCGCCTCAGCAGCTCGAGTGCGCACGCCTTGCGCTGCTTCGATTCGGACGAGCTGGTCGGGGAGTATCTTGCCCTTGGTGCTTGGCACCTCGGGACTATCGCTGCCACATGCCATGAGCAGTGGCGCAGTCAGTAACATTAGTAGTAATCGTTTCATAGTTATGAATATTGAGATGCTGCGAATATACGCATAATTCTCAATCCCACAAAACAGATACACCACAATCTTAACGACGGAGTATAAAAAGCCCTCGGTCGTTCATAAAAAAGCTTCTCACACCAATTTATGCAAAGCCAAACTAGGAGGCACACGACCGAGGGTAAATCCTTTGTCGTGCCTCCTAGTTTGGCATTAAACGTAAGTGGATGTGAGAAGTATTGCAAAGGTACGACATTCTCTCCACTCCGCAAAACCATTCACCTGCAAACGGCATTAGGATGCCAATATAACTCCATTATTCATCTATTCTAAATCTCAACTCAATGCAACAGTACAATGCTGCTCCTCTCCCTTTCCAAGGTCAAAAGCGCAACTTCGTGCGCATCTACCGCGACCTGCTTGCCACTCTGCCCGATGACGCTATCTTTGTTGACCTCTTTGGAGGTAGTGGTCTCCTCTCCCATGCCACGCGCGTGGCTAAGCCCAATGCTACGGTGGTCTACAACGACTACGACAACTACCGCCAGCGCATTGCTGCTATCCCCACAACCAACGCACTGCTGGCACGCATCCGCCCCCTTGTGGCTAATGTCGCTCGACACGCGCGCATCCCTGATGAGACGCGCCTTACTATCCTTGACATACTGCAACAAGCCGACAAACAAGGATATGTGGATTATATCACGCTCTCGTCCTCGCTCCTCTTCTCGAGCAAGTATGCGACCTCCTTAGATGGATTTATCCGCGAGCAGCTCTATAATAACGTGCGACGTAGTGATTACTCTGCTGAGGGTTACCTTGATGGCATAGAGATAGCGTCAGTCGACTATCGCGAGCTCTTTGAGCGATACAAGGATAATCCTCGCGCTATATTTTTGCTCGACCCTCCGTATCTCTCCACTGATACGACTACTTATAATATGTCGTGGTCTCTCTCTGATTATCTAGATGTGCTCACACTCCTCAACGGTCACCGCTTTGTCTACTTTACCAGTAGCAAGTCTCAGATTTTTGAGCTATGCGACTGGTTGGGACGTAATCCATCGCTGGGCAATCCCTTTGTAGATGCTGTTCGCCATGAGCATGTTGTTGCGCTTAACTACACTGCTGGCTACACAGATATCATGCTTGCCAAGGTGTCCTAACCCTCAGAGTTTGGCAGGATTCTCGCCCTCACTCTCCATACATCTCTTAATATGGCGCGCGGAACTCTTATACTAAGCTAAGTAGTTGCTATTCAGCTCATTTATTCCGCTGATGAACTTGCGTGTCCCACCATTAGTACGCATCTTTGCACTGCCACCAAGGGGAAGCCCCTAGAGTAGTGGAAAGACGTTTAACATTCAAATTTTCAATGCATTATGCTTACCGTTTACAACCGTACTTTTGTGACCCGCGACGCTCAGTACTCCTTTGCTCGCCAACTCCAAGTAGACCTTGTTCTTAAGGTGCTCAGAGCTCCAGAGCTCTACGCTGCAGCTGATTTCTACGCTAGCTTCTTAGAGGAGTATACCGATGAGTTTATGCCTGATTTCGAGCACGATTATGAGGACGAGGATGGAGAGCCTTGCAATGCCTTCCGTCATAATCCAGAGGCGGTGTGGGATTACATCATAGAGGATGTACTCGACCATTTGGGGTATCTTGACAGGATAATCAACCCCGATAGATAATCCAGCCCCAACGAGCAAGGAGGACTGCCTAGTAGGTAGCCCTCCTTTTTTGTTGTTATTCTGTTAAGCTCGGGAGGAAAACAAGTGACAACTGTGTTAAATCTAATAGTTTCGCGAAAAATAGGGGCGTAAAATTTTGCGGTGTCAAAGTCTTGCCATATCTTTGCAATGTAATCGAACGGGTAACACCCCAAGGTTGCACAAGACGTTTATTTATTCACCTCAAAACATTTATCATCATGTTTACTAAATCTCTTCTCGATTTTCCTCAATTCGTTGCAGCTAACTCACAAGCCAACACCGAAGGTTGGGCTGAAGCTGCTAGCCTCGAAGTTGTTGCTATGAGCGATGCAGCTAAGGCTATCCTCTCCCAAGTGGTCCTAGAAGTCACTGGCGACGAGGAAGCAGCAGAAAAGGCTGCTAAGTTTGGTCTCGTGACTCGCAGCGAGCTCTCCACTGCAGCTCACAATGGTGATTCTGCAGTCATCTACCAAGATGATGAGCTCACCCAAATCGTCAAGGCGATGGCTGACAAGCTCGGTAATCCAGCCTTTGAAGCAGTTGCTCCTATCGAGTTCTTCGGTTTCACTGAGGGCAACAAGGCAGCTGAGTGGGACATCTGGACGCTCGAAGGTTACGAAGAGGACGGAGAAGTCGTAATCGTAGAAGCCTAATCAAAACTAACTGGGGAGCGACTTGAAAAAACCGCTCCCCTCATTTTACTTTAGTCAAAGCGAGAGACCCAATGAAAAAAGAGCAAATAGTAACTAGTAATGAGGAGTTTTGTACTTTGCTTCAAACTATCCGCATCGATAAGGAGATGACCGTCACAGCCCTTAGTGAGATACTTCGACAACAGACTGGTAAAAAAGTAAGTACAACCGCTATCCGACGCATCGAATCGGAGGACACCTCCCTCAGTTTGCATACTCTATTTGGTGTGCTTAAGGCATTAGGGGGTGAAGTTATCGTACGTTGGGAAAAAAAGTAGCAATTTAATTTGGTCACCTCTTGGAGATTTTATATTTTCGCGGTGTAAGATGCTAGCATCTTGCATCACCCCAGTTTTGGGGTGTGAATTTAAACGTCTCCGAGGTAGTCATACCTCACTAGCCACTCATTCGTGAGTGGCTTTTTTTGCTCTGTGGCGCACTTGTTATACTATGCTGGTGTCTCTCACCCTATTACATTATAATAATGCCCCTATGCCGTTGTAATGACAGCAGAGGGGCATTGTAATATATAGTAAGGGAGGGATTTTAAAAGGGTACGTTTCGTTTTAAGCTAAGCAACGCTTTGATTTAATCCGATGCAACTTTTCGTTTTGCGGATTATACATTGAGAAACGAACCAATGATGAAGGCTATAAAACTAGCACAGGCGATGCGGGGAGCCAGCCCGAAGACAAAATCAAAGTGCTCTTCCCCTTTCCAGAAGGGAGCTGCAGGAAGGAACACCGCTAGTTGACCAATGGCAACGACGAGGAAGTTCATGAAAAAACCTAGCCAGATGAGCAGGCGTACCTTGCGGTAGCCCCAAACTTCGGCGACAACGTCGTTGATGATGTAAGAAATGGGAAAAACTAGAAAACCTGCCGTCATGGAAATTGGACCAATTTGCACCAATTTCGTTTCAAACAGATTGGATGCCACAAGGCACACGCAGAACACTACGCTCAGCACTAAGAGCGAAAGGCTCACATTTTTAGAAGCGGACATAAAAAAGTCTTGTTTTTAGAGTGGTTAGCAACTACACTTTGCCACCGCCTTCCACCGCCGTGGGCAAGACAGAAGAGGTAGCAGGGCTGCAAAGATACGAATTTCTGAGCAAATAAGTTGCACGTTCTCAGTGTAGTTGTGCAAAGACGGTGGAAAATTGGATTTCTATGCGGAGAATAGCGCGAAATGTCCTTGTGTAGAGCAGACACTTTCAAAAGAAAGTCGTATCTTTGCCGCAAATATTAGATTAGCCTAAGATTGCGCCGATCGATAGTGGGAGAGGACTGCTCTAAAATTCTCATAACCCGCGTGAAACGCTCCGTGAGCACTGCCGAAACGAGCGTGAGTAGAAATAGCGCATCTTACAGATTTGAACACATTTCCTATGAATATCCTCGAACTCAGTGAGCAAGAGATTGCTCGTCGCAAGTCACTCGATGAGATTCGTGCCCT
>QWCO01000767.1_pt1 | contig 39548 bp, 54 predicted proteins | sample 1972611 | NCBI WGS metagenome assembly QWCO01 (sample SAMN09866706, study PRJNA288562) | Human oral metagenome isolate term1_saliva, whole genome shotgun sequencing... | reverse complement strand
CTCATCCCCCATTATCTCATTATCTAAAATTCTACTCATGGCTCTATTATATCAAAAATCCAAGCCACAAACAAAAAAGCCACCCGATTGGGTGACTCCCGACTTTAGCACTTATGTGGTATAATATCATACGGCACTTCTACACCGCCTGCGAAAGGAGGTGAATTAGCCCATGATGGAATTAGTACTCAAAACTATCATCGGACCAATTGTGGTCGGTGTCGTTCTTCGCTTATACTCAATGAAAATCAAAGAACAAACTAGGAAGCTAGCCGCAGGCTGTACTTGAGTACGGCAAGGTGAAGCTGACGTGGTTTGAATTTGATTTTCGAAGAGTATTAGTTGATAAATGGCTAAACAAGGACAGATAGTGTCAAAAAAGACCCCAAGCTTAATGTGGAAGTTAGCTTGGGGTCTTTTCTAGTCCATGATATAGAACTAATCCTTAATTCCTCTTCATTATCCCACAGTTCACAAAATTTGTCAAAGGTTTATATTCTCGGCTTCTCAGCTTGTCATTTATAAGCAAAAATAATGTTCATCATGCGTTTATCTGACAACAAATAAAGGAGACATGCCATCAAGGTAATCAGCCATATGGCATATACAGAAACTGTTAAAACAGTGAATTCCTCCAGGATGATTAGTAGTAAATTTGCCAGATAATACCGCCCAACAACCGTTGTTAAAGCAAACAAACCTGCAAATGACAATAAAAAGGCAAGTGGTAGGGCAAGGATAAGTTCCTTCCGATATTTTCCTAAGAAGAGGACAATAATACCAGCAGACAGTGTATAAGCAAAAGCAATTGCTCCATAAACAAGTCCCCAAGATAACATTGAAATACTAGAGAAAGCAAAATCACCATCCATTAGCTCTAGGACAAGCATAGTCAAAAAAGTGAATTCACTAACTAGTAGATTAATCAACAAGGCAAGCATAAACTTCGCTTGGAGTAATTGTTTCAAATCGACAGGAATCAGTCTGAGATTTGAAATCGTTTTAGACACTTGTTCTATTCTTATCAAATCCACTAAAATCATGCTCGCAAAAGGGAGAAGAAAATAGTAATTCAAAAAGAAGAAACCATTTTCTACATACCAGCCATTCACACTACCGTACGAATGCCCTTGATAAATCTGATGACCAATCATAAACTCCAACAAAAAGAGCAGGATGGCTACAAAGGGAATCATATACAGTATCTTTCGCCTTCTTAGTTTAGTCAATTCTAGCATCAACATTTATTCATCCACCTTTCTTAACCAAGATTTAATGGACAAGAAAGACAAAAAAAGTAAAGATAAACCTAGTACAACAATCGATAAGATAGCTGGCTGTTGAAGCACCACTCCTTCTCTGTTTCCTTCCCAGATTAAACTGTTAGCACTTGTTACTGGACTGATATTTGGACTCGTCCTTGCTAAAAAAAATGACACTAAAACATACATGACACCGACCAAATTCCCAACTATCTCCTTGCCTCTGACTTTTATCATGACCAAAGCAACTAAAGGAAATACTCCCATGGGAATTAAGATACCACTACTCATACAAAGATAGAAGAATCTTAATAATAAAGACAAACTGACTGTCGAAGAAAAGCGGGATAGTAGTGCGAATAAGGAAACCGAAATATAGGTGAATAACATGATACACAGAGCGTTGATTTCTATATACAAAATCTTAGCCCAGAATGTCTTCATTAGATTTGCTGAAGCGAGTTTCAAGTTGTTCATGATGCGATAGCGATATTCTACACCAAATGCCTGTATTGTATAGGAAACACAATACAAAGGGAGAATCAAAAAGTTTAAATAAGACAAAGAAAATTTATAGACAAAGGGAAAGGAGTCAAACAAGCCTCTCGCATCATTTACATAATAACAGATGAGAGCTAGGTAGAGGGAAACAACACCATATACGACAAAATTCAGTTTTTGATGCCTTTGTTTGAGAAATTCAATCTTCACTAAATCAAGCAATTCCCTCACCTCCTGTTATCCGCTTAAAGTAATCCTCTAAACTTTCATTGTTTTTATAAGAATACTCTTTTAGAACTATTCCGTTGTCTTTTAAGGAGTTAGATACGACCGCAATATCAAAAGTAGGTGATTCTCCCTGAAGTTCAAGTTCTATATCCGAAAGAATACTAATCTGTTCTTGCAGACTTATCCTGCAAAGCACTTCCTTAGCTTGAGGAGTATCCGAAACAATTAGGTGGATTTTCCTTTTATCTGCACCATCTATTAATTCCTGCATAGTCTTTTCAGCCATAAGGTGGGCATCATGCAGTATCCCAACTCTATCTGATACCAATAGGATCTAAACCATTTGTTGGTTCATCTAATATCAGAATTTTCGGCTGGTGCATAATAGCGTTAGCAATTGCCAACCGTTGCTTCATTCCTAGAGAATACTGTTTGAATAGTTTTTTATTTTCTCCATCTAATCCTACTACTTGTAAAGCTTGTTCTACTTGTTTTAGCGAAACTCCTCTCAATCTCGCAAAAATAGAAAGATTTTCAGGTCCCGTTAAATTAGGATAAAAAGAAGCACTGTCCAATACCACACCGATTTGAGATAGCAAGTCCTTAGAAAAGTCCCCTGACAGTTTTTCAGATAGAATCTTCACTTCACCACTATCCATCGCTGTTAAACCTAAAATAGCTTTGATAAAGGTAGTCTTTCCAGCGCCATTTCTTCCTAGTAAGCCATAGATTTCTCCCTGTTTTAGCGTAAAGTCTATCTTATCTAAGACAATTTTCCCATCATAGGATTTTGATAAATTAGATGTCTGTATTACTGGATTTCTCATTTTATTCTCCTCCTAACATCTATACACCCACATCAAAAGACATAATAGAGTAGTTCCTGTATAACTACTTATAGGAGAGGGTAATAGGGTATAGCAAACTTACAATCCCCCTTTAAGTCCTTCAATCTGTGGCACGATCCATTTTATAAATGTTACTTCACAAAAAGTTTAATAAATCAATCCGCCAGCTCAAGATCAACTCCACTAGTTGTTGCAGCTTATTGTATAACTCTCGAACCCCAAATATATTGTGATTGATTTACAGTTTTTAAACGCAACCGCTTACAAACAATTCTGAAAAAAGATAATCTAAAAATGATTTTACGAAACTTTGCTAAAATACTCATATTAATCACCTTTTTTTATCTTTACACTTGTAAGTGTACTACTTTAAATATTCTTTGTCAATAAAAAGTATTCTTTTTTTCAGTTTTTTTTTAATTTATTCTTTTGAGACTATTTTATGTTGAAAAGTTGAAAAATAGAGATTAAAAGTATATAATTAATCGTAAATTTATTTAAAGAAGGTTTAAAGATGAGCATATTATCTGATAAACTAAAATCCAAGAGAAAAGAAAAAGGATTCTCACAAAAAACACTTTCCGAAGGAATTTGTGAGCAAAGCCAAATCAGCAAAATAGAACGTGGCAACTATATGCCTGCTGCTGATTTACTCTATAAACTTGCAAATCGGCTTCAAGTTCCCTTAGATTATTTTTTCGATGAACAGATTGAAATAACTTCCAATATAACACCGTTTAAGAAATTAGCAGAAAAATTACTTGAAGATCGTAATTACGAGGATTTAGAATACCTCTTAAACTTAGAAAAAGAAAAGTATCAGTATCTGTCTACTGAGGATGAATTTTATCTTCTATGGATTCAAGCGATTATCCTTTTCTACTTACATAGTTCCAAAGATGAAGCTATCGCCAGTCTAGAAAACGCTTTGCCAAAGCTTTCGGTCAGCTCATCTGTATATCTTAAACTTCTCAATACTTTATCTAATTTTTATTTTTCTGTAGGGCGTGATGCAGAATACGAAGAAAATAACTCACTTCTTATCAGTTTGTATCAGGAAAAAGATTTAAACCACCAAGAGTATTTATTTGGTTATATTCGAGTTAAACATAACTTCGCCTATTATTTACACTCTAAAGGGAAGGAATTAGAAGCCGTCCAGGAAGCCTTGGAAACCATTGACTTTTGTAAACAAAAAGAGACCAGCTATCAGCTGGCGCCTCTTTTAACTATCGTTGCAAATGCCGGAAAAGATTTTTTAAAGCACGATGAAATTCTTGACTATTATTTACAGGCGCGTGATATCTGTAAAATATACGAGCACAAGCTCATGATGGCTAAGATTGATCATTTTTTGAAAGATAAGGATAGGTGACTTCAATCGTAATAAGTTATAATTACCAATTAGCTATAAACGTAAAAGTGGAGAGAAACTAATGTCGTTTTCTCCACTTTTGTTAATATCCCCTCTTCCACTTGTATCCTGCCCAGCATGCTAAAGCAAGTAAAACTAAATTAAAGATGATAAACAAAGTCGTAAAATCAAATAATCCATTTTGTGACAAATCTGCCGTGTAAAATTCAGTTTCTGTAAAGAGAAGGTAAGAAAACTGACAAAACCAAGCATGAGTCTGAGAAAAAAGTCTTTAAAATCAAAAAACGTATAATATCAGGTGTTGAAAAATATGGTATAACTGCCCAACGTTTTCAAATACTTGCTATAGCTTGTCAATAGTTCATTTTTTACTTATTTTTCGTTAAAATCATTCTCATTAATTGCTATCGTTTTTTAAAACCGTATTCATCTTCGTATTCATTTTCATAATCATCTTTGCCCGTATAGTTGAGAAGGTTGTAATTTAATTCTAATAGTTTACAAAAGAATCAGTGAGTAATGTCACTGTTTTTATTTTTGCAAAATAAAAAACCGCAAGCCTGAGCCTGCGGTAGAAAGAACAATTTAGAAAAGTTTTCCTTTCATTTTATTTTTTAAAATTATTTAGTTGTAATCAAGCCATCTGGCTCTACTGTGAACTCTGGCTTGTCTGCCATTGTTCCGTCTGCCTTGATGTAGTACCAGCCTGTCTTGTCGGCTGATTGGACGAAGGCGTTTGATACCATAGCTCCATCCTTACGGTCTAGATAGTACCAGGTCTGCTTGTGCTTAATCCAGCCAGTAACCATCTTGCCAAAATAGTACCAAACATCGTTGATTTTCTCCCATTTATCAGTTGGGTATGAGCCGTCTTCACGAACCCACCACCAACCGTACTGGTTCTGTTGCCAGCCTGTTTCAACTTCTTCAGGCGGTACGATATACCCAACGATTTCACTTACAGAGCGCTCATTGTAGCGACAAGGGCCACCTACTTCCAAGTAGTCCCAGTTGCCATCAATATTCTGCTCAATCGTCTTGATAGTATTTCCGTCTGAGTCCTCATAGACAAGCCCTGTATGGCCGTAATTGACACCATCGCCAGCTACATAGGATTTCACGAAGAACCAACCAGCCTTTGGATATTCAGCGTCATACACGACTTTCAGGCCTTGAGAACGTGCTGACTCAAGAAGATCATAAGCATTTCCCCAAAGAGTAACACCGTACCAATGACGTAGCCCGTAACAAGGCACGTCGGCACACTGGAAGCCATAAGCTCCATCGTTATCCACTCCATCGCCAGCGTTGGCCTTATCGATGAAGAATTGAATCATTTCCTGTTTCTTAGACATACTTACTCCTTCCAAGCGTCGTTCATCTGCTTCACAGCTGACTCTACAAAGGTGTCTAAGTCCTTGTCAGTCATGCTGATGTTGTATTTGGTTAGCTCAGCTCGGACTTTATCACGAGCTTGCTCAAGCTTTTCATCACCTTTGTAGCCTGTTTCAGCTGCTACCTGTTCCACGGCATGAACTGCATTTTTAGCTAAGATTTCAGCGATTTTTACCGCTCTTTCCCCGCCCTCTTTGATGAGGTACTCCTTGAACGCTTTAACTGCGATAGCAAGCAAAATAATTGTAATGCTTACGGCTCCGTTTGCGATAATTTCATTAATTTGTTGCATTTATTATTCTCCTTTATTTTTGTCATCATCGTTCTCAAGCAATCGTTGGAATGCTTTCAAGATTGGCTGAAAAAGAGTGACATTTCCTTTTAATTTGCGATAATTCTCAATGAGTGATTGAAAAGTAAATGCGATGTACCCGAGATAGATCGAGTACAAGAATGCGAAGCCTGTCTTCTCAGGCAAGAGTACAGACATCGGGATGAGGATCATCAGTAAAAGGACCCCTAGAATTTTGCGAAGGAGTCCATTAATACCGATTTTGCTCTTATACTCGATGTCAGGATTTGCGATAGCAGCAATTGTCCCTGTTACAAAATCAATGATTTCCATTGATCGGAAAAAATTGAAAAATTCAATTTGCATACACACCTCCTATTCTTTAGGTTCGTACTTCCATGCTGCGCCTGTTCCGTCCATTTCAAGACGACCGTTACGGGCAAAGTCGCTGACAGGTTCACCGTTGTAGGTAAATTCCTTGTTCAATTGAACTAAGATACGCTTACCTTCTCCATCTACCTCAACGTGCGCGGGATCTTCAAGAGTAATCAAGTCATGTGCTAAGTAATGCTTGCCAATTTCAGCCAGTGGAATGAGTTCAACCAATTCCTTGTAGATAGTTCCATAAGCGATTGTCTTGCCTGCTACGGCATTTAAAACGATCGCATGGGTGATTTTACCATAGCGGTCTGTCTCTTCCTGATTGTGCTTAACAGCTTGGTCTGTAGCCGTTTGTTTGGCTTCTGTCTGAGCAATCTTCTGCTCAGCCTGTTCGATCTGCGCTTGTGCTTTAACGATGGCACTGCCCGGATCTAGCTCGACTTTTAGGATATCCAGCACATCTTGAATCAAGACATCTTCTGGGTCACTTGTCCGATCTCCTGTGAGCTCACGCATGTTCGTACTGTAACGATTGCCTTCTGATAAACGAATTTCAACTACAGTCTTGATATTATCTCCAAAACCTCGAGTATAAGGCTTGCTTGCTAGTTCGTAATTATTAATTGCCATTTGTCATGTTTCCTTTCACTCATTTTTTCTATTTTTTGATTTAATTCTTGGATGGCCTTAATTAAGTAAGGAACTAAAGCGGTATAGTCGATATGCAGATAGCCATCTGGATTCTCAGGATCTCGTGAGACAATTCTTGGAACGATGGTTTCAGCCTCTTGAGCTATTAGACCAATCTCCTCATGTTTCTTATTTTCGATGAAATCAAATGCAACCATTCTTAATCTGTTGATTTTATCCAAGGCTTTCACAGCTGTATCTGTGATGTTCTCTTTTAAGCGTCTGTCTGATTTTCGATCCATCCAATACTTAACTGTCCCTTCACCTACCTGATTCCACCAAACAACTGCGTTTTGCCCACTGTTTCGAGGACTTCCTCCATTTCCCAAAATATCTTGATCGTGCATATGGATTCCGTTTGTGAACCGAGGAGAATATTGAAAATATGTTGAGCCATAAAATTTGGCGCTTGATGAATTCGAAAAATCCACTTGATCATAAAAATCGACTTCATTCCTACAGTACATTTTCCCATCGGTATTGACGTTCCATGCTTTAGGTCCGGCATAGTTCCAATTATTTCCCCAGTTCGCCCAGAAGGCTGTCTGGACTCCATACCCGGCACCATTCCCCATACCAACAGAGAACTGATTTACACCCGAAATCCATCGACCGCCACCCTGATCAAATTTACCAAGTGCAAATCCACCGATTCGGCCTTGGTAAGCTTCTAGGAATGTTGAACTAGAAACGACTGACTCGACTTTTGTCGCAAAAATTCGTTTAGAAGTCAGCTGGTCAATAAATGCTTCATTTGCCGTGATTTTTCTAATGAGCGCATTATCAACTTTCAATTTATCAGCCGTTACTGCTTCAGCGTCTAATATCGTAGTCGTGACCGAACCAGCTTCAAAATTGGCCGTTTTCAGCTTATCAACCATAGCCGACTTGATAACTGCATTATCAATTAAGGTCTCGCCAGTTATATGAGTCAGCTTCCCAGTGATACGGTTGTGGCCTGTAGCACCAAGGTTGATTCCAGAAATGATATCTCCAGCTGAATTGATATTTTGAACAGCCCACGAGCCATCCAATTGGGTTTGGACTGTGCGAATCGCTTCCTCTGTGTCTTCGGGAGCTGGACTCCAAGCACTCGCAACATTGCCTTTTTCAACTTTTACAGCTTTGGTATGAACTTTATACGAACTTGCTCCATCCACACGAAGATTCAACATCCAACTGTTGTTTTTCAACATTTCTCCAGTCATGACAGTATCAAATTCAATCAGACGCCAATTATTTCCTGGTTGAAGATTACCGATGTTGTAATCGAATGTTCTACCTGCTCTTGCCCATTTCGTCACATCTCCATAAGATTGTAGAATAGCTACAATTTGCTTATCGTTGAAACGTTGCACACTGTCAATACTGATTTCCATTCGTACATGAGCAGTATCTCCTGCTTTAAATCCATTTGATAGGATTTTATGTAGATCCGCATGAAGGTTGACTCCATCGTTTCCAGAACGTGTAATAAATGGCCCCCAGTCTGACGTAGTATTTATCGCACGGTTAACACCATTCCCAGAATATCTTAGCTAATTTTTGTGTAACACCTTCTTCTACATCGCCTTTAGCTGGTTGCCAGTGAATAAGAGGAATAGCTCCGCGGACAAGTGTCGCCCAACTCATATTCCCTTTGGCTTCATTTGGAACGGCAGATAAAACAATCTCTGTCCCAGCTGGAATTTCTTGGGTCGGTGTAAATTGCACCACCCAAGCATCGATTGCTTTGTTATAACTTAAACGTTGCCACTTACCGACTCCGTTATAAAAAGTATGATCAGTTGAGTTCTCTCCATGCCAATATTTAGAAACAAGAGTATAAGTCTGATTAGCCTGCAAGGTTTCAGCAAGCCTATACCCCGAACTGCTGTCGCTTGTTTTGCGCTTTCCTCACGAGCATAACGCTGTAGGGCTTCCTGTCGCTGACCGTCTTTATTGACATATTCCTGAATAGCTGACAAGTCAGTTCGCAAGCCCTGAGCCGTCCGCTCGAAGGTAGCCTTGGCTTCAGTGATGACCCCGTCAGTGTCCTCAGGCGCAGGACTCCAATCTGTCGCAACATTGCCTTTTTCAATCTTCACATCCCAGACGCTCTTGGTTGCTTCTTTGTGATAAGTGTTAACTCGTAGATGATAAATCCCTGTAGGCTTGTTCCAAATGATTTTCGTTCCTGTGGTACCTGTCTTGAGGTCCGATACAATTTGATAATTTCTGACATCCTTGTCCATAATCCAAAGAACTACGTTATCGGATTCCTTATTCCCGTCGTGATGAGCTGTAAAGGTCCCGTCTGTTTTAGCAGAAACGATATATTCCTGCCCCTGTTCCATGTAAATAGACGTATTTCCTGCATACAGAATGGCGTTATCAAAATTAGCTGGCTTCCGATCTGGAAGAAAAGGTCCTTTCGAACTTCTTAACAGATTCCTGCCACCGACTCGCAAGTTTGAAAATTCTTCTCGCAACTTCCCGGCTTCGGCCACAACTAAGGTCTTATCTGCCTTATCCTTGGTTGCGTTCAGGATTTCCTGACGAATCGAGCCAGCCTGCACTTCAAATTCAGCCAGACTCAATTTCTGATCTAGCTTGTTCTGCGTGCTTGTTTCCAAACTCTTCACAGACTGCCGGATATTCTCAGCAGTCACGTTGAGTACGCTGATATCCGCTTTGGTTCGCAAGCCTTCAGTCAGACGGCTCACACCAGCATCGAGTGCATCAGCGCGCTGTCTGAAGTTGGATTCAACAGCAGAAATCTGACCTTCCATATCTTCAGGAGCTTCTGAATAAGAAGTATCTACATCACTCATTTCAAACTTCGGCATCCAAATCCAAACGGTTCCTTCCTGGTTGAAATTGAATAACCATTCATTTGTTGTCAGCTTGGATTCGTTTGTCCAACTTTTGGGAATATGGACAACATACCGTTTAATTTCTGTCGACAATGTCACATTTCCGTTTTTATACCATATATTGCCTAATCGAGATTTTAACATTATTCCATTTTTATTTGCCTTGGCATAAAATGTAATTGTTACATCTTTATTAGTCGTACTTCCAGCAATTACTGTTCCAAATTGACCCAGCGCTGGATAAGTAATCTTAGGATTGTCGCCATCTCGGCCAGATGGATTCTGACCTACAATTTTAAGAGCGTTGTGTCCAAGATACTTATTTTCGCTATCAATAGTAGCTTCGTAAGTACTTGTAGTCCAAATCCTTGTTTTTGAAATATCCTGTTTGAAAAGCGAATTCAAGAATAGATTTCGACCGGATGCCTGCACACTCGCTATCTTACTTGCCAATTCCTCAGCTGTCTGTGTGAGTTCTGACTTACTTGCCTTACCATTTGCCAAGTTGGTCAACTCTGCCAACCTACGAGTCGTTGTCTCTTCATACGTCGCTTGTGCTGACTTCACATCAGCCAGTTCTCGCGATAGTCTGTTTCAGAGCGTCCAAGTCACCCGACAGAGCGGTCTGAGCGCTCGTAGTCTGCGACTTAAACGCTTCAAGTCTAGCAACAGAATCCAACCCAATCCTCTTGGCTTCCTGAGCAAGAGAACTACTTGCGCCAGCGTTCCTCAAGGCTTCTTCAGCCCTGCGCTTGACTTCTTGTAATGGGCCGTTGTTAAAACTGTTAAACCGCTGGTCAATATTGTCAGACAGTTCTTTCTTGACTTCTTCCGCCTTAGCCTTGGCAAGTTCGATACCGTCATCAATCGCTTTTTTACGCTTTTCAAACTCGCCTTCAAAGGCTGCGTCTGCTGCTTCTATCTGCGCTTGGATTTTGGCTTCAATGCCGTCTTGTTGCTTTATCTTCTTGGTAATCGTACCCTCATAAGAATACTGGGTATCATTCCCAGCCTTACTGTCTGCACTGATACGACCTCTCAGACCACCTTTAAAAGTAAAGCTCTGACTTAAGACAGGAACTTTAAAAGTCTCTTTCTTATTGGTCTGAATGGTCACCCACTGCCCAACCTCAAGCAGTAAATGCCCTTGGTAGTTGAGATTGTAAGGATAGTAAGTCAGGTTTTTCAGCTTATAATAAAGGTCATTTAAAGCGCTCTGAGTCATGAAGACATTATCCAGTTCCAAAGACCGACCTGTCTTCATACCGACCGTCAGAGACTTCTTGTCCGTCTTACAAGTGATACCAGCTATCTGATACTCAATCTCACTCTTGGTCAAGCCATTCAAGAAATAACTATCTGCGTTAATCGTGATATTTGACTCAGTTAAATCACGGATTTCCATCTTACCTTCTCGATTGAAGAAACAAGATATCCCAATCATCTGAGTCATAGCGCTCAGCATATCCCTAAAGGAAAGTTTCTTGCCTTCAGGAACTTGCTCGACATGGTAACGCATAGCACTGATTCCGAAATAGTCATTCGCTAACTCAATGCCTGTTTTTAGGCAGATTTCCTGAATAACCTCTCGTACCTCAGCTGGAAAATGCAAGTCCGTCACATACTCACGATTAAGCTTAAACATACCGTCCATGAGCTCCAGAGTGGTTGTGTTTCGGTTTCGGTCAATCTCAATATCATTGATGAAGTATTCTCCCATCTTGACCCACTGGTAGGTATTCCCAACCAGTAGACCAATCTCAGGGTGTAGGCTATCCAGCTTATTGAACGTGGTAATGATACTGGTAAAGGTAATCTTACCGCTACCAGCACACGTTCCACCGGGCTTATAAGTATCGCCCTTGATGTAGCCATACTCAAAACTAGCCTCTTTGATATCTCGTGAAGCATAATCACCAACACGGATAGCCAGCGTCCTGTCCTTAGCAAACATGGCTCTGTCAAATTGTCGTCTAGTTAAAGCGTCCATCTTCTTACCTCTCTACCAGATTAAATTTAGCGCCAGACCAAGCCATCGATATCTTGAATACCGACCTGAAAAGATTTGGGAGGCTTCACAGCCACCCCATTGATTGTCAATTGTGCCATTTAACCTCCTAAATCTTGAGCAAGGTTTGACCTGCTCGTTCGTGTTCCTTGTTGATTTCTTGGATTGCCACCCGTCCGAACTCGTGACCAGCGATTTGAATAACGATGTCGCCAGCTGGCAATGAATAGCCCGCAGGGGCATTATTAACAGGCATTCTTTCAGCTACTTTCTGAGCCAAAGTAGAAATCCACCCTGTATTCCGTTCAAGAGGCATTACCGCTTCTTGACCAGCTTCTCCGACCCCGATAATGCTAGGGGAATTAAATACACCACCTCGTGCATACCAGTCGACTGAGAATGATGGAATTCTAGGAGGATTCAAGCTAAAGCTACCAGATATATTAAAGTGAGGAAGTTTGATTCTCGGTAAACTCCAATCAAAATTAAAGAAGCTTTTTAATTTATCGATACCGCTTTTAACGATGCTTTTGGCGTTTTCCATCGCATCATTAAACAGATTCTTAAACCAGTTTGGGATTTCTTTCAAAGCGTCTTGCATGTCTTTCCATCTATCGCCAAACCATGAACCGATTTTTTGGAAAGAATTCTGAGCTTTCTCTTTTGCGCTCTCAAATTTCTCTCCAAACCATGTATCAGCTTCTTTTACTCCATCTTTGATATCATTCCAACGCTCACCGAACCACGAGCCAACTTTTTCAAAAGCTGAGTTCACTTTATCCCTACCAGATTGGAACTTATCGCCAAGCCAAGTGTTTGCTTCAGCAAGCGCGTCTTTAGATTCATTCCAACGCTCACCGAACCATGAACCCAACTTGCTAAATGTATTGCTAATTGCATCCCAACCTTGCTGGAACTTATCGCCAAGCCAAGAACCAACTTCTGCTAACGCATTAGTCACATCTGCCCATCTCTCGCCAAACCATGAGCCAAGATTACTGAAGATGTTAACGATAGCATCCCATGCTTCTTGGAACTTCTCACCAAACCACGCGCCAACACCACCAAAGATACCTACGATTGCATCCCAAAGGCTCTTAAAGATTGCCACGGCTTCATCCCATAGAAACTTCAATGCTCCTATAGCAAGATCATAAATACCTTTAAAGACAGCAACCACGATATCTTTTAAGCCTTCAAAAATAGTCTTGAAGCCTTCCTTGATTTTAGAGCCGTCTCCAGTTAAAAGTCCTGTAAGTACATCAAATACCCCTTTGATAATATCAGCAATACCACCAATTACATCAGAGATAGTGTTAAATAAAACACGCCAAACTTCTCCTATGTATTCAATTGCAGGGGCTAGTACAACCGTTAACTTTTCTACAATAAAGGAAATGACTGGGCCGAAAACTTCATTTATCGCTTTAGAAAAGTCAGCAAAACTTCCAATCAAGCCACCTATTTTTTCTAAAGCTGGTTCAATATGGTTTTTAATTGTATCAGCAAAACCGTGGCCTATCTTTTCAAGAACAGGTTGAATATTATCATTCCACCCATTAACAAAAGCACCAACTACATCTGACATCAAGGCAGAACTTGATTCAAACAAAGGTTTTATATGCTCATCATATACTTGATTAACACTTTCAAAAAGCTTCTTCATAGAGCTTGATAAAGCTTGAGCAATAGGCTCTACAGCTTTAAAAAGACCCGTAAACATTTCTGTTATGCCAGCCTGATTTTCGGTGATAGTCTCTTCAATAGCACCGATAATATCTCTTGTATATTTAGCGGTGACTTCTTTAACGCCCATAAAGGCGTATGTAAAGGCGCTGATTAAACCTGCGCCCATGTTCGTTGCGGGTTCGCTTGTGATTGAATCGTAGAAGATTTGTCCAATGCTCTGAGCAATGTTCCCTACGCTTTCAGCAATCTCCCCACCGATATCAAACATACGGATAAGCCATGCTTTGATATCTAATTTTGTTTCATTAAGTGATTTATTCAGACTTTCAGCGATAAAGACTGCAATTCCCATGATTACGTTAGCGATAGCGCCCGTTGTTTGTCCTAAAGCAAAAGCTAGCTTTTCCCCGAACCTTGCGGCCGCTGCTAATACTGTACCGTCTTCAAAAATGTCTTTAATGGACTGCCATATCCCTTTCAACGCATTTTTAAGCCTATCTAGGCTATCCCATCTAAAGGATAGAGCAAAACCTTTTCCGAAAAGGTCTGCAAGCTTCTTAAAGTAGTCAAACAACCCTTTCAGCTTATCTCCAAGACCATCGAAAATGCTCTTGAACTGGTTGTCCATGTCGGTCAACTCGACTTCTGGCAAGATGTCTTTGAAAGGTCCGCCACCGCCTCCCTTTCCTTTACCACCTTTGCCTCCGCCACCACCTCCAGAACCGCCTGCATCGTCATCTTTTGGTTTTTGCAAGATGTTAATCTCATCAAATCCCATTAGACCAAGCAATTCTTTAGCAGCTTTCTTAGCGTTTTTGGCTGAGTCTCCAAGATTGTCAGCAAGTCCTCCTGCTGAATCTCCAGCGTCGTCCACTGCATCAGCAAGGTCTCCTGCTCCGCCTGCAGCATCTTTCATGGCATTACCCATGTCTCCAACTGCTCCACCGACACCATCTTTTACCGTAGCTTTCTTGTTAAACATTAAAGCAATAAACTCAGCGAGTTTAGCAGTAACATTCTTCAATACCATAGCAAAAGAGTTCAAGACAGGCATGATCGCATTGATAATCGGTAACATAGCATTACCCAAATTCAATGCACTATCTTTCATCAACGACTTAAATAAGCTGATACTTCCGTTGACTGAGTTGGATAAGGTATCACCATACTTGGCTGTAGCCTGTTCCAAGATAGCCATAAGACGGATTTGTTGCTGGGTTTGATAGTCCAACTGTTGCCAGCTCTGACCGTTTGCGAACTTCTTAAAGGCTTCAGTGGATTCAATCATAGCAACTTCAACGTTGATTCCTAGGTCCTCAATTGCTTCGGTGTTACCTAGTAAACCAGAGCGAATCCGCTCCATAACGTCTGTAATGCTACGCCCTGAACCTTCAGCAACAACTGCCGATGTCTGCAGCATCTTAGCAGTATAGGCGCTTAGCTTGTTGGTATCTTTTATAAATCCAGAAAATAAGTTTGAGTAGACTGCACCGTAGTTGGTAGCCTCACCCACCCCCATATTCATAGCGTTAGCGTTATCGTTAACCCATTTTAAGAAAGATTGCGAACTCTCGCCCATCTGTCGCTTGATTTGGTTCATAGACGCTGATACTTCAAGAGCCGTCTGCGCTGAATACATCCCAACATCAAGCAATTTCTTACCAAGGATTGCAAAACCAGCGAACTTGGCTAGTTTACCAAACGCACTACCGATAGAGTTCGACTGTTCACGAACTTTGGCAGTGGCATTCTTCACTTGGTCAGATGTTCCTTTGACCTGATTCTCGACTTCTTTCATCTTCTTCCTGAAAGGCGCTATCTCAGCGTCAATCATGACTTTCAATTCGTCAAGAGTTGCCATTCATTTCCTCCTTCCTTTTGCGATTATGTCTTTCTGCAAATTCACGCATTCGTTCCTTATGCAACAAAAACGCTTGTCTCTGTCGTTCCTGTTCTACCGCTTGCTGTTCTTCTACAAACAACTCAGGGGCATATTCCCAGAACTCAAAGACCTTGGCATCTTTGGATAACAATAAAGAAACATGGTTGGATATCATCTGCGAAAGTCTATAAGAGTCAATAATCTTTTCTTTACGCTCTTGGGCTTTGACACGGTTGTAGCTTTCTATCATTTCCCTGATTTCAAGCACCGTCAAATCCCAAAAATCAAGAGGCTTACCTCCGATGTCCAAAAACATAGGATAAAGCCTCTCAATAATCTGCGTTACCGTTAAGATTACTCGACTACTGTCATTTTCTTCTTGGAAGTTTTCTTGTTCTTGCTTCCTCGTGGAGTAAAACCCGATACTTCAAATAGTGGCATTAAAACCTCTGTCATGAAGGTTGTTTGGTCTCCACCGTTATCCACGTATTCATCGTATAGATCATAGACATCCTCAAGAGAATACCCATTCTCATACTTTTGCAAAGCTCCATGAATCAAGAGCAATACAACTTTCAAAGGAGGCAAAGGAAATTCTTCGCCAGCTTCAGGCATGAAGATTTTCAATAAGTTCATACCGATTTTTTCTTCAACTTTTGCTGCTTGATGAGATGAAAGTCGTAGTTTCAACTCTTTCTCATCGCTAATCTTCCAAATTGAGTAAGGTAGTGCCATTTAATTAACCTCCAATTCCGTCTACAAATTCCAACTCTGACTGCAAAGCAATTTTAAGGGTGAACTCGATAACGGCATTGACACCGCCACCGCCAAGCTTAACAGATACTTGACCTTCAAAACGAACTTTAGTGTTGTCTGGGTAAGTTTGCTCAAAGAAAAGTTTTGTCTTGTTGTCTGCGGCATTACGCAAAACACGATAAGGTGCGGTTGCTCCGTCGTTCTTATAAGCGAATTTGTACTCCAATTCCCCTGCGTCGCCAATACCGAACTCATACTTCTTAACTTTATCTTCAAGAGTAGTGTTCTCTACTTTTTCAGGCTCAATACCAAACTCTGGTACTTCTTTCAACCCAGCAAGTTTAGTATAAGTTCCTTTAGCTGTACCATAAGCTAACGTAATTCCATTTGCTAACATGTTTAATTCTCCATTCTAAATTGAAAAACAAGCTCTGAGTGTAAGTCAACGACACCTTCAAAACGCATGACCTTATGTCTCAAATGAGACGGGTCTGGTACGTCTTGGCAGTCGGTTCTTCGCAAACCTAAAGACTCAAAAATCTGATTGATTTTAACAGCTAACTCACTAGTGCTGGTATCATCAAAGATATCCACCTTGTAGCGGATAGAGGATTTTTGTTCCTTGTCGTCAAACCATTCACCCGGCTTGTTCTGTTCTTCCAAAAAAATAACGACTGGGAAATTTTCCCAATCGCTAGGGTATGTATCAGTCACATTATCTGCGACCTTTTGCAATTCTTTATAAATAACAGGCTTGATATTGATCATTATATTTGTTCTCTTATCTTTCTACGCACATAATTCGAAATATTCTTAGACACACGCTCTTGATTGTCTCTCAAAGCTGGATAAAGATAAGGCTGGGCAGGTTGACCATACATCTTGTAGAACTCCCCAATTTTTTGAAAATGGTACGGTCCTACATTGATTTGGTCTTCATGCACATACCACGGACTAGACTTATAAGTTACGCCGACCTCTGGAGAGATACCAGAATGGCTAGCTTGTCCTTTTGGCCCTGTACCAAACTCAACATAAGGAGCATAGTGTAGATTTGTGTAAACCTCGCCTATAGCCTTATCTCCGTCCATTTTAACCCTAGTCTTGATGCTATTTCTAAGTTCTCCATTGTTCCCTGGTGCAAGTCTTTTAGCATCAGCTTGGACAACCTTTTTAGCAGCATTGTGTACCGCACGTAAGACAATATCCTCGCCAACTTTTTTACTAGCCAATCGTCTACATTTAGCTATGAGCCTATCTGCCCCTAGTAGCTCTGACACGCTCTAACTCCAAAACTTGATGATGTGTGTAGACCTTCTTAGAAATAACCCTGTGAGTCACTTCTGTCTGGCTATCGATACACACACCATCTTTCACTTTGATTGTGGCTGACTTGTTGGCATTTGCGTTCAAAATGTCGTTGACACGCTCCCCATACAATTCAGATTGTAACTTGCTACTAGCTGGCCACAATTCAAGACGGACTGTCTCGGCTTCCTTGGCATACCCCTCTTTTGCGACACCTTCCTCTGTGACAGTTTTTTCAAACCGCCTCATCGGATAAGGCTTCAGTCTACTCTGCTTCAAAAACATGGCCTGCCACCCTTGCTAATCTGTGCATGCGTATACGCTGTAAAAGACCCGTAGACAGGCCGTTTTCTCCGTAGACTACTGCTATACCGCCCTCGGTTCTAGAGTGCTCTCCTTCCGCTCCTGAGCGATTGTGGAGCTCGATAGCAACCTCAGGTATTAAGAGACTTAAAGCAGGTGTCAAAGATGTGCGATTAGTCTCTGACAAGATAAGATTTGTAGCCCTCGTTTGGAGCAACATGAGAAGCTGAGTATCTTCTTCGCCTGTTAATTTCTTCAGCAACTCTATAGACATATCAATCCTCTTCTAAGAACTCAGGTTCAGGAAGGATTTCCTCAAGAACATCTGAGATAGCGACACCGTTACTGGCGAAATTGTCTGCCAGCTCAGCATAGCGCTCCTCAGTAATCTCAAGTTCCTCTCCAGCCAGTCGTTTCACATTTGATTCCCAATCATAGAAATCTTGTTTGATTTTAAATTTCACTTTTTAAATCCTCCAACACCTCTACAATTTCGGCTTTTGATAACTTATAGGCGCCAGCGATGCCAGCTTCTTTAGCTAGATTTTTCAACTCTTCTAGAGTCTTATTTTCTAAATCAGAATACTGGCTAACCTGCTCCTCTTGGATATAATGACGTCGTAGCAATAAGCTCATATCGCCACCTCTTACTCACCGAATTTTACAACTCGTGTAGGGTCGTATAGGTAAACACCATAGTGTTCATCACCAGTGATAACCGTTGTCTTTTTAATGATGTCACGGTCTGTTTCGATAGCTACGTCACGTTTCATCATGATAACAAACGCACCGTATTTATTAGCGTCGTCTGTCTGAGTTTGGCTAGGAGAGACTTTGACGATAAATCCTTTGCCTTCATCAACTTTTTTAGAGCGGACGATTTGCACACCGGCAACTTCACCAAAGGTTCCAGAAACGACCATATCTGCACCAATCTCTGACCCCTTAGTCCATTCTTTCGCTACTGCAGTTTTTAGCTTAATAGCATCTTTAGGGTTGATGATAGCAACATATCGAGCATCTTCTTCATCCTCAAAAATATCAAGAGCTTTATCGATTGACTCAATAGTTGTAGGAGCGTCTGCAACGTGTTGTGTTGCTGTTTTTGCTACTGCCACCAAATCGTTATCAATTTTATTAGCAATAGCCAAACCAAGCTGGTAAGTCGCTTGACCTAGTGGGTCACCAAGACCTGACAAAAGGGCTTCATCGGTAATTTCATAACCTTTGGCAGCCTTTTTAATAGTCATTTCTTTTTCTTTTGTTGATAGTTGGTCTAGAGTAATAGCTTGACCTTCTCCAACCTCTGCAGCATCTCCTGCATATTCCCATGCTGGAACTTTTAGAGTATTCCCTGGTCGGCCTTGGAGTGCTGTTTCCACATAAGCCAGTGGAGTGAATTTAATCAATTTAGGTAGTTTAGCGGAAACCATGTCCGCCATTACTTCTGGGTTAACCATAGTGGCTAATTTAGTTTGTCCTGCTGTCATTTATTTTAACCTTTCAATTTCTTATAGAGTTCTGGGTTCTTTTGATAGAGTTCATTTCGACTCTGATAACCCATACGAGCAAATTCTTCTTTTGTGATACCGTCACTATCAACTGGTGCTTGTTTCATTGGAGCTCCGCCTTTTAGCTTTTCTTGTACGCCTTTCTGTACGGCTTGCTCCCATGATTTCTGCAACACAGCAACAGACTGCGATACCGTCTCTGCGCTTGTTAAATCAACTACATTCACTAACTCAACAGGTAAGTCACGTTCACTTAGCATTGCTTTAGCTTCTGCGGTCAATTCCTTGCGAGCAATAGCTTTTTCACGGTCAGCTAGTTCTTGCTCACGCTGATCCAACTGATATTTCTGTTTCTCATCAGCGTTCATCTTAGCAAGCTTCTTAGCTTCGTTTTCCTTGGCTTCTTGCTCTGATTTCCACTTGGCAAACTTCTTATCGATGATAGCATTCACGTCTGCGTCTGTGTACTTCTTTTCGTCTTGCGGTTGCTCTGTAGGTTCTGCAGGTACCTTGTGTTCTTCAACCGTTTCAACTGTTTGTGTTTCTTCGTTCATTGCGAACCTCCTATTTTTAAAGTCATCCCTGACTATATTTTCCATAGCTTTTAGTGTCGTCAATGCTTGGACAGTATAAAAACCGCACGGGCCTCCATACGGTTAAGTTATTTGTTTTTCAATTGTTTCAGTTTCTTTCTGAATGTAATTCCGACTTTTAGAGCTGAGATTATTGTTGAGATTACTTCGAATAATTTAATTATTACGAACAAACTTAATCCTAAAAATATAATCCAACCCAATAGAATTGATACCCAATCCCAAATAAACATGATTTAATCCTTTCTATTCATCGTTTTTGAGGTTTAGCATTCCTTGCCACCCATTCTTTGAAAGCATCAAAAGTATTCATGTTTTTAATAGACAAATACCTTTCAACTTCTTCAATGGCTTTATCTACCGATTTGTCGTCAAAACAATAACCGTTAACCGATAAATCAAAAATTTTATTTTGTTCTTCCTTATCAACAATCCACAAATTTTTTCCAGTCCAAGCACTCCGTGAGTCGTAACATTCCTTCGAATGTATTTCAAGTCCGTTATCTTCAATCAACTTTATCAATTTTATGTACTTGTTCATCTGCTTTATCCTTTCTACAAAAAATGAATACTATTCATGAATAAAATTAAATTAAATGAATAATATTCATAATTGATAAAAATGAATACTATTCATTTTCTCCAACATACTTGCTATACCACTCTTTATAAGACATGCTTGATGGCACTAGTTCGGTCTTACCTGTAACTGGATTCCTTGCCCTACGCTTCAACTTATCGTAGTCTGCTTCATTATCATGCGCTACTGTAGTAGACCTACACCATGGGTGCATAGGCGGACAGTTAAAGCCTGCAACGGCTTCATCTACACGGTAAACCTTATTATCGTGCTTTTGGCATATGGTAGAAGTGCGGTTATCTAGCGTTGCTACGAATGTGTACTTATCTATCTCCGCTTCCTCATAGCTGAGTAATTCCATTTGATTATGGAAAAAGGCGGATTCAGTACGAACTAACCTGCGCGTGTCGGTCTGACTTGCTTCAAACCTTTCAGCGATAGCGTCTACCATACCTTGAGCGTCTCTACCTGTCATAAGAGAGATAAGCAACTCATCTTTAATGCTTTCAGTAAGCTTGCCCGTATTGCCCCATATCCTGCTTGAGTAAGTTCCTCCGTCGCCTGTCCAACTAAAAGACTGCATACGCTTAATGTCTTCATCTGGAAGCGTAGAAAAGCTGTATGCAAGGCCTGTCTTCTTCTGTAGCTCATAGGTAGTCTTGTAGTAGCTATCCTTCATTAAATCGCTATAGAAGGCGTCTGAGCCTTTCTTTTGGCTTTCGTAAAGACTTTCACGCATATAGCTTAAGTCTTGGCTTAAACGCTCTAGGCGCCTTATACGGAAGGAATAAGCGGGGCTATCTAAATCAGCTAGCAACCTCTGGATATTGGGGTCATTCGGTCTTGCTTCAAGCACCTTGCGCAAAGACTTTAAGTCCTTGTCGGTCTTCATAGTCTTTAGCACTTGCTTGGCTTCTGTGTAAGATAGCCCGTAATCCCGTTGGAACTTGTCAAAGACCTTATCTACTTCCTTGTTTAGATAAGTCTTGGCTTCCTGATACACCTTGTCGAACTGGTCTGCCTGCTTTTCGGCTTTCTCCATTTGTTCGTAGATCAGATTGGCTTTCCGCCTCGCCCAATACTCCCGATTGTTCATCCTTTACCTCATCTTCAGGTTTTGTGTTCAAAGTGAAAAAGCTAGGCGTGTTTGCCTTTTCTTTTTCAGCTTCTTCATCAAGCGCTTCAAGCTCTGCGTCTGGGTCTTCTACGAATGGCAAGAGTGAGATAAGCTGTCTATTCGTCACCTTACCTTCAAGGTTGTTAATGATTTGAGACAACTCTAGTAAGTTCTTAGGCAAGCCACGGCTAAACTGCGGAACGATTGAGTGCGCTTCTAAAGCAACTTGTTTAAGCCCTAGATAGTGTGCAAAAATCGCAATACGCTGGCGTAATCCACGCTTGTAATTCGCTTCCTTGGTCTTCGTGATCATTTCAAGGCCCATTAGCTTGAATTCCATAGCTACGCCCGAAGTGTTCCCTGCGAAATTCTCATCAGTCAAATTAGGCACATGGCTGAATGTGTAGATATCCTCTTTAAGAGCTGTACGCAAGATTTCAGTAGCACTTTCGTCCAGCGTGTTCTTCAAGAACTCAGCTCTTGCACTATCGCCTGGTAATTCCAAAAGACCTTCTTCAGAAAGAATCTTCATCGCTACCTTAGCGTCTTCTGGAGTGTCTGCTAACTGCGTGCCATACAAGACTAGGATAGACTCTACTGCCTGCTCCTTATCATTGACTCGGTTACCCATTAAAGAGTTGTAAGCGTCAATTAAGCTTATTTGTTGCTCGTAATCGCCAATCGCAAAGTGATTGTTGCGATATTCGATAATTGGAATTTGTCCAAGATTGTGAGGTTCTGCTTGCTCATTCTGAGTTGTTCCTGAATCTGTACTTCTCAATACCATGTGGTAGTGTAGATTCTCAGTAAAGACTTCTGCTTGATACTTAGTAGTGTCTTTCGTATCATCCTTGACCTGATAGTAATAAACCGCAAACAAGGGCTTTCGCTCAATACTATCATCATAGACCATGAAGGTATTCTCTGGATCAATGCTGGTTGAATCCAATTCAGTCAATCCCTCTTTAGCATAGATGTACTCGTAAGCACGACCATAGATAGCCATATTCAAAGCGTTCTGCGCATCTACTTGGTCAATCTCGGCACCATCAAAAGCTGTAAGTAGTTCATCGATGTCACCTTCAGCAGTGTTATTGTACTTGATAGGATTGCCCATAAAATAGCCTGTAGCCGTGTCTGCGATGTCCTTGGCATGATTGGCTACCGTTTTGTAATTCGGTGCGTTCTTGTTGCGTCTCTTGTGATTTAAAATAGCATGCTCGCCCATATAGTAGCTCTTTAAATTCTTCAATCGTGAGCCTTCAGTGCTATGCTTCGTTATCAATTTGTAAATCAGGTCTTTCTTCAAAGAACCCTCATCATATCCATCTCGTGGATAGGTTAAATATTGGTACATGTCTTTCCTCTCTATAGACCATAATCAGAACGTCTGCGGACGGTTGCTTTGCCACCCTCAATACATTGAAGGCTATAACGTAGCGCGTCCATCAAGTGGTTATTTTTATCTTCTGGCTTGTTCAACCAATTGCCTTCTTTATCTTGTTGATAACAATAGCTATAAAATTCATCCATGATGTTTTTACAATCTGGATGCACATAAATAGCGTATCCTTGTAATTTGGATACGCCTGCCATAATACTATCCTTACCTTTCCGACTCTCTTTAATTCGAGTTATACCATGTTCTGACCTTAATTCCTCAATCAGTCGTAATTCAGCGCTGTCAGCAATGATTTGCGAGCGATGATAACCTTTGTCTTTTATCATCTTTGCAACTTCCTTGGTTATCAATCCGACCTTATACGCCTCATCAAAAACATAAATCTCTTTCGTTGTATCGTTTATGAGTGAACAACACAAAGCGGTTGGATCATGAGTAAAACCAAAGTCAAGACCGATACATAATTTATTAACTGAATCTTGTAGTAGTTCATCCTTATCAAAATCCTTGACAGTTACGTTCTCGTAGATTAAACCTTCAGCAACTCCCCATTCACCATCGCAAACGATTCTAGCCCGCCTTGGATTTGTGTGATACAAGTCCTCATAGCGCTTAATATCGACTTCATCAAGCCACTCATTGCATTTATAAGTGGTTGTAGTAGCGAATGTGTCAGCCCGTCTCGTTTCTTCATCAAAGAAGACACGTTTGAGCCAGTGCCTCTCGTTCCATGGGTTAAATGTGACTGTGATTTGTTTAAAGAAATCGGGGACATCTAAGCTACCACGGATAGACTCAACTACTGTACTGAACTTGTCTTCAGTTTCAATTTGATACGCTTCCTCAAACCATGCCCAGCAAAGACTACCAACGTCAACTGTAATAGATGTGATTTTGAGTTCATCATCCAAACCACGGAACAGTATTTTTTGCCCAGTCGCTTTTATAGTTATCTCAGGCAAAGACTCGTTGAATTTAAACAGATGAGTTACACCCAACACATTGCACGCCCATTTAAAATCCGTATAGGTAGATTGCTTGTTCGTATTCGAATATCTACGAATGACAAGTAAGTTAGCCCAGGGATATTTCAAAAGACGTACGACGTAATTTAATGCAGTTGTCTTGGACTTCTTCGAACCACGGGAACCTTTGACTACACGATAAAGATTTCTTGAACGCCAGAACTGTCCGTACCCAACTCCTACTGTCTTAGGTAGGTCAACAACAATATCGTTCTGTTTAATCTGGTATGTCTGATTCATTCGCAAACACCACCGTTCCAGAAACGTCTGCCTCTACTTTGTCTGTCCAAAGCCTATGCCGTTTTCCTAAAAGTTCGGCTGCTTTGATTCTATCTTTTGCTCCGACATCAATATCCGTAATCGTTTGACCTAATTCTCCTATGCTTATCAAGGTCTGTTCTTGCGTCTCTCCTCGCATTACTGATGTTAGATAACTAAGTACTTCTTGTTGATCTGCAATTTTCTCAGAATCAAGTTGTTTCAGTCGTTCATCTATATAGCTTTTAATCTTAGGATTCTTTAGTAACTTATGCCCTTCGACACCTGCCACTCTATCACTAGAAACACTATAACCTGCTTTCTTATAAGCTTCCGTCGCATTACCTGAGATGATGTACTCATCTGCAAATCTCTTTTGTTTTATTCTCAATCCACTCAATTTTCCATCACCACCTTTTCAAATAATCAAAAAAGCCACACGATGTGCGACCTTTTCAAGTAGACCAATCACTCCTTACATCGCAAACTACTAAGCCATTTTTCAATTAACGAAGACCCCGCTAAAAGTCTAAGCTGCTTTACTCTTTGACTTTACTCTCATCCTTGCGAGACTTGAGCAGGCAATCTAATTGCCGAAGTACACTTTCGTTTGTGACGGGCGATGACTTTTGCTTTTTTTGAGTTTTTCTATCTTGAATAACTTTTAAAATATAAAAATCATCTTTCATCTATCACAGACACGCATCACCATGTGTTTCATTCTCTTTTGAAGAACAAAATGCACAGCGCCTGCTTGTTATTGATTGTTTTGCGGACAATCAACTCACCTTACATACTTTTGGGAGGCACCCAATTTTTGTAAGATATGGTATTAAGCTCTTGTTGCACCTCGAACCAAATACCTCTTTCCTCTTATAGACTCGTTTCACAGCCAAACTGCCACGTTTGCATTTCCTCAGCACCTTGCCGTTGGAATCTCCCTGCTTTAACTTCGCCCACCTATTCCAAAATTGAAATAGTTAAGATTAAATTGCTTAGATTGACCATTTCTGGCAGGATGTTTGATAGATTTAAAAACATCCTTTTCCTGAGTTACCACAGATTATCTAGGCTAAGCCCTAAAAATGCAAGGCGACTACTACCTTGCGTGTTAACTAGAAATAAATTTCCTGATTTATTTTTTTGTAGTCATTAACGGCGATGTCCGGAATCGAACCGAAAAAAATACATAGGAGATAAAACTGCTTACCTGTCACCGCCATGTGAGGCCGAAGCCTCGGAAATAAAATGATAAAATAGTATTATCAGTGCGCTTACCGCCTTCAGCTGATAATACTATTTTATCATTTAAAGGTTTCAATTTTGTTTAATCTGTTTACTTCTTTTAGCAATATTTTCGAAGGCCGATTTTCTAATATTATAGATAGTCCCTCGACTGCATCCCAACTTACTCTCTACCTCGCTCCACGTTAATCCATCAATAAAGAATAGTCGCATCACAATATTTTCTAACGGATCATCAAGAGATTCAATCAACTGAACTAGCTCATCTCGTTCACGATATAGTTTTTTAATCTCTTCGTATAATTGTTCAGACCTGTCAATAATAGATATATTCAATTCTTCAGACTGGTTCTTATTGCTTTTTGACTTCGGCATACTATCGAACGTCTGCCCTTTTAAAATGCCTGAACGTAGACTGATATATTCTTGATGTTTCGACTTAGCTTTTATATCGATATATGGCAAGGCTTTTAATCTCTGTTTAATATCTACTGTCAATCATACACCTCGATTCCAAAATACACACATATGTCCTCTGCTTCACATTCGGAAATTCCCAAACCTCTCTCCCAACAACTTATGATTGTTGACGGATATCCTAAATGCTTTGCTAGTTCTGTACGAGTAAGACCTTGCTCCAAACGTTTTTCTTTCAAAAGCGCATTAAGATTTCCAATCTCACACTTCTTGAATAAAACATCTCTGTCCAATCCCAACTCTTTTGACAGACGTTCTTTCTGACGATCACTTGGTATCATACCTCGTTCCCAATTTGAAAATGTCCTTGGACTAACACCAAATTTCTTTGCAGCTTTTCTTAAAGATAGACCTTTACCAATCCTAAACAATCTAATCTGTTCTGAAAAAAATTTCCTATTCCTCATGCTCCATCTCCTCGATAAGCCAGTCAAGATTCTTTCTGGCTTTCTTCAGGTCTTCAAGACCGTTTTTCTTTTGGAAACGAAGCATATACTTGATTGCATTACCCCAGTAAAATCCTTCTACTCCTTCTAATCCAAAAGCGAAATTCTTAACGACTTCGATGGCTTCAAGTCCGAATTTCCCTTTATAATGACTAGGGTTGTTGACTTTATCAACATCGTTAAATTCTTCCAAAACTTGTTCATAAGATTTTTCTTTCATGTCAATTCCTCCAAAAGCTCTCTGTTCTCATATACATTCCCCACAATCTCACAATCAGTATGTCGTAACCACAATTCACATCCGTGTTGTTTGGATTCAAGACGATACGCTCCACCGTAATGCCTTACAACCTCGTAATAAGTGGGTTCAGAATAGACATCCTTAGACATTTTGACTATATCTCCGACAAATACTTCCTTGCCATTCTTATCTCTGAGTCCTGTTGATTGCATTAGTTCAACATCTTTAAGATAAGCATTACTTCCTGATGTTTTACCTACAACGAATACAGTAGTTATATTCTCCTCGTCATTAAATCGTATTCGTTTTACTTTACACATTTCTTCCCACGTTTTTTGCCACGCTCTATACTTCGGTATTATCCCAAATCCTCCTCTTTGACAAACGAACCGCACATCCTCTTTTATCAGCAACGCCAACCCGACAATCACGACTGCACAGTCTCCGATGCTGTCCTTGGTCAGTTGCTCATTCTTCTTGAGATAGCCTGCGCATAACTCGCCGAACTCCTCGCTTAATTTCAATGACTGCTTGTCTAGTCGTCCACCGTTTTCTAAATCACGGTCTATAAACCATTGTTTTACTTTCTCTATTGTGTTCATGCTAACTCCTAAAATAATTTTATTTTCTTCTCGTAAACATCAAGTCTCTGTTTAGCAATATTGAAGATGTCTCTATCTAACTCGCAACCTACATACTCAAAACCTAATTCTTGACAAGCGATCAAACTACTTGCTGAACCGACATGAGTATCAAGAATCTTGTCTCCGTTTTTTGCGTAAGTTTGAAGTAACCAAAGATAAAGATTTATCGGTTTTTGTGTCGGATGGACTCTAACCTCATTCAAGGTCTTATTTCCTTGTTGTATATGACCTTCAGAGATTGATTTACCTTGCATCATACCATTCCACATATATCGAAATAAGCGTGTGCTGTCATGTAAACTGCAGTATGCTATCTCACAATCCGAGAAACTGGACTGTCCATTAACTTTATCCCAAACGATACGGCCAGAACCAAAAGAATAGTCGAAGTAGTTCACTCCCCAAATGATTTGATTTTTTGAAACTCTAAATAACTCATCGAAATAATCTCTATTTGGAATTTGCCACTCTGATGTTTCGCCATACAGCCTGCTTACACCTATTGGGCTGACTTTTCGACCATAGTATTTTCTTTTTTCTGGCCCGGAAAAATACGGCGGATCGACAATAGATAAATCAAAATAGTTGTCAGGATATCTTTTCATGACGTCCATACAATCTTCGTGAAGAAATAATTTCACAACATCACCTCATCCCCTACTTTCACTTTCTCATACACGTCCTTCGTAACCACAAACGCACCGTAGTCACGAATCGTAAGCGTATATAGCTTGCCGTGCCGTCCTTTTTCGACGACTTTACCGAATATCTCAGTGCCTTGATTATCAGCCTTGTAGATAACCATCGGCTTCTTCTCTTCCAAATCTCGAATCCTGTCCATCTGCCAAATATTCAATCCAGCAGATAATAATATCCAGATTGCGATAAAACGTTTCATTGGGTGTCGTTCAGGTCGTTTCATCTCGTGACCTCATTTCTCAATTCAAAACCAATTCCATATAAGAGCAAATCATTTTGAAAGTCAACGAATGCTTCAATCATCTCAGCTTCTTGAAAGTCGTATTCCTCAACCGTACTTAAGAAATCATCAATATCATTTCTTTGTACACTTCCGTATTCTGTCTTTGTGTGTTCCATGGCTTGTTCATAGCCATCAAAATCAATTGTGTAGCGTATTCTGCCACTCGAAAAATCATATTTATAATTCTTAATAATCATTCTTCCACCTCCTCAATCTCAATCCCTTCACAATTGAAAACCCATCCGAATCCAGCTTCTTCTAGTTCTTTACGGGTGTGAGCGGTACGAAATTTTTTGTCAATTTTTAACGATGACAACACCCAAGCTTTTTGAAATTTAATAAAGTTTAAGTAATTAAAATCATCGCTTTCCATCCCTTTGAATCTTACATAATACCGCTCCTCTATTGAATCTTCCCGTCTAATGCAGAGATTTACAATACTGTTATTGAAGTCGTGATAGTGCAATAAATACCAATCTGCCACACACTGCGGAACTTTGACCGGTTTGGGTTCGTCTAGTTGTTTGATTAATGCTAAAACAAATTCCTGTTTTAAGTATGGTTCATCTAAATGTTTAATTCTCTCAATCAATTCTTTAACTTTCATCTTCCAACTCCTTTATGCTCTTCTTCCAGTTTTTCACTTTCTTTTTAAGCAAGTCACGTTCCTCGGACCTGCTAAAAGCAAGCGATTTGACACACGGCTCAGATAGTTCCACTATCCTTGACTCCGTCTGCTCGATTGTGCGTTTCAGTCCGTCGATCACAATCTGTTTGTCATACTTCATTAATTATCCTGCTTGTTTTTCTAGCCAGTTAAAGAGCAAGCCAAACTGCTCCGTCACCAGCTCATCATCATTGTATTGTTTGCAAATTTCTCCGATAGACGACACAGCCCATTGCCAATAAGCATCCGTTCCGAATCCAACTTCTTGGCTCTTTTGATTGCTGTGTGCCATCCACTCAGGAATGACTCTGCTAAAGAAATCAATGTAGTCAATCTTCATGGCAATTCCTCAATTTTGATATAGATCCCGACTGTATCCGCCCAGAACTTTTCGGCAATCTCGCTGGCCACTTGGGCATCGTCTTGCCAGTATCCAAGTTTCGTCATGCAATCCTTGAGCAACTTCTGTAAATTATCTGTATCCGGCTTTGTAGTCTTGTACTGGCCATCGTAACTTTTCTTGATACGAGGGAAACACCACTTAACCGTCAGACGAATCGCTCCTTTAAATTTATCAGGAGGCACATGCTGGGCAAGCAAGCTCTCAAATTTCGCTCTGGCATTTTTTAGATCCTCTGGTTCATAAAAAATTGGCTTACCAAATCTAGCATTTACCTTTTTCTGCTGGTGAGTTGTTGTCGGGATTTTTTGCATCGGTAAAAAGAATTCAATCATCAGCCAACTCCCTTAAAATTACACCCAAGATCGCACTAGCACTCATAAGCAATCCAAATGAGTAATCTGGATTAAGTGCCATCTCTTCAAAATCATCTTCACATTTATCCAACAAGTCATCGATTTCCTTTTTAAGATTATCAATATCTTTTTTATTTAATGTCATTTTTTACCTTCTTTTTTATACGCGCCTAAGTTCAGAGTGAAGGACAGGGTTACAGGGTTACAGGGGGCGTAGCTCAATCGCCCCTGTTCCTGTACCTGTTCTTCTGAACTCTCAGGGACACTTCCTAAATTCTTCTTCTCGAAGAGAGAAGAATTCTGTCCCTCGTTTTGTCCCTAGGGACATTTTCGATAAATAATCGACTTTGTCCCTCGTTTTGTCCCTTAAATCGAACTTGCAAGTACAGGGACATTTTCGATATTTTTGTCTCTGTCCTTAGGGACATTTTCGATAGACATATTCGAATTTGTCCTTCGAGTTTGTCCCCTGTCCCTCGTTTTGTCCCTAGGGACATTTTCGATATTTTTGTCTCTGTCCTTGTCTCTAGGTGTCTGTTTTTGCTATAACTTCTTTGTTTTTTACTTCAAAATTGCCATTGTCTTTTATCCATCTTCGAATGGTTTTTTCACTAATCGGCTTCTCTTTTGTCGAAAAGTATCCGATTAAGTCATCGATAGTGACTGGACTTGTTCCATCATTTATCGCTTCAATAGCTGTTTCTATTTTTTCAGAGCGTTTCTCAGAGCGCTCTTTTTTCGTCGTCTTCTTGTCGAAGTTTTTCTTCCACGGGGAGTTTCTCTCATTCACCTCTTCCAATTGGATATCAGCCAACACACCCGATTCATCAAGTGTATGCACTGGATAACTAAACCACATGTTCACTGGCTTGAATTTGGCAAACTCTCGAAGTGTGCCTTCGACTCGCCATGCAGTTGCTATCTGAATCTTGTTGCGAGCTTCTTCGAGCTTATCTACATAAGGAGCACGAGCCATGACATCAGGAATGCCTTTCTCGAAATGTGTCCTCATCTGAGCTGGACTTAATAGATCATCTAGTCCGACATTCTGCTGGTAATAGGCATTATTTCGCTCTTGCAAAGCTTGTTTGTAAACCTCGCGCGCTGCTTGGTTCAGTCGCTGTGTCAGCAATTCTTCTGATACTTCCAGCTCGACCAAATCGATAAGCGCGTCAGGATCTCGAGCAAATACCCCCGAACCACTAGCACGATCCATTGACTTCTTACCACCTTGAGACCCTTTAGAGTGGTGGTGGCAGTAGATAACGCTAGAGCCGAGCTCTGTCGCTACTTTATCGAATTGATTCGTAAAATGTGCCATCTGGTCTGCACTGTTCTCGTCACCAGTCAGGACCTTGTAAATCGGGTCAATGATAACTGCGATATAGTTTTTCTTCAAAGCTCGACGAATAAGTTTAGGTGCTAACTTGTCCATCGGTACAGTCTTCCCACGAAGATTCCAGATATCGATATTCTGAATGCTTTTAGGTGGTAATCCCATAGCTTGATAAACGTCACGGAAGCGATGTAAGGCAGACGGACGGTCTAGCTCCAGATTGACATATAACACACGTCCTTGGGTACAATCCCAACCAAGCCACTTCTGACCCTCGGCAATTGCAATTGACATTTCAATTAAAGCGAATGACTTACCAGCTTTTGATGGTCCAGCAATCAGCATCTTATGGCCTTGACGAAGGACACCTTTTATCAACTCAGGAGCTAACTCTGGCAAGTTATCCCAACTATCGGCCAATCCTTCAGGATCAGGTAAATCATCGTTCAAATCTTCGATGTATTGATACCATTCATCCCAATCGGTCTTACCGATGTTAGTATCTACTAAGAATTGCTTCTGTCCATTACGGATGAACCCAGGCATGCGAGATAGTCTACTTGGATTTCGATTCTGTGTATCGACGATAATGCCGTTCTTTTGACAAATCTTATAAAGATAATCAACCCGATTACGGTATTCTTCGTAATTCTTGGCATCTACTTTGACGATGGCATGTAGTGACTTGTTTCCGCTGTGCACCAAGGCAACAATCGGTAATTCAAGTTCTTTGTATATGGCGTTCTGTTTATCGATTGGCATACTGTCGGATTCGACCAAGGCGTATCTGAAATCTGTCACATTTTCATTTTTTGCGCCTTTCCCATCCATTGGATTGAATCGAACCCATGCGCCGGCTTCTTCGTGATAATCACCTAGCACTGCACCGATATCGCCATTACACCTACTAAGTTCTTCAATCAATTGCCCAGCAGTCCGGTCATAAGCTCCCTTAGTTGGCAGCCATTTGACAGTCTCGCCTGTTTCATCGTCAGTCTTTGGATAGCATTCAGTAACGTACCCAACATTTTCGCTAGCTTCAAAGAGCGTTTCAAGGTATTTGATAATTTCCTGAACCGGATTCCAAATAGTTGGCTCATGGATTTCCTTACCTTCAATCCAGTCTTTATCAATGACACGATAATCACGATCTATTGTATCGGTCCAGCCTAACTCATGCGCGTTCTCGCTATCATAGCTGGATTGCGACACCCAGCCATTTTCTTTAGCAAGTTGGGTAATCGTCGCACCCGTCACGATAGTTCCTGCTTGTTCATTGAAAGTATCCCATTTCTTGAAGCATTCAAATTTCTTGTACCGGCTATCGTTTTGTGACCAGTTATCCCAGTCAGATGCCGTGTAGCCCTCGTGCTTCAAGGCCATGCCCACATTTACCCATGTCTGGTAGTCTACCGTGGCAGGATTGATATAATCCAGCAACGGCAACAAATTAAAATCATTCTCTGCCACTATCTCCTCCTTCTTAATTTAGTACATATTCAGCTGGTCGCACGCTTGTCGGAACTCTCCAACCATTAGCTGCTATGCGATTAATCATATTTTTAGCTTCTTCGAACGGCCACATTCCCACATCTTTGAAACCATATCTTTCGAGTAATCTGATTTGCTTAGGTGTTGTTAAGCCTTCTTGTTGTCTTTTGTTAAGTCTATCTAGTAATAGATTCGCTTTACCTGCGTTTCCAATCTCATCAGTAAAGATGCCGTATTTCTCAAGAGCTTTAATTTGCTTATCACTAGCAGGTGACATCTCCCATCCAAAGTTAGGTACGTAGTTTGATAAATCTTCAGCATGGATAGACATTTCAAATTGCAATGGATCCACTAATTTGCGTTTACGCTTACGCATTTCTTCCAATTGTTTGGCCAAAGCTTCCTCACGTTGAGCGACTACGTCTTCTGCAGCCTTGACTTCCATATCTTCAAGGTCAAGCATTACACCAGTTTGCTCTTCCATGTTCTCAACCATTTTCTGAGCGACTTCTGGAGTCTCACAGATTAAATGAGCTGGACGGCATAGCTCATGGCGTTCAGTGTGCCAGAGAAAATCTAGCAAGAGTAATTCTTCCTTTCCTGGATGTAAACGAGTACCACGCCCCACCATCTGGCTATATAAGGCACGTACCTTAGTAGGTCTTAGCACTACTACACAATCCACTGACGGGCAATCCCACCCTTCAGTCAATAACATCGAATTACAAAGCACGTTGTAACGGTCTTTCTCAAAGTTCTCTAAGATTTCTGCACGATCCTTGGACTCTCCATTGACCTCAGCAGCACGAAATCCTTTTGCGTTTAGGATATCGCGAAACTTCTGCGAGGTCTTTACCAATGGCAAGAATACAACCGTCTTGCGGTCTGCGCATTGCTTGACCATTTCGTCTGCTATCTGTTCTAGGTATGGATCTAATGCCGTTCCGACATCGCTCGCCTTGAAATCGCCTGCCGACATGCTGACATTTGATAAATCCAAGCTAAGCGGAATTGTCAAAGCCTTGATTTTAGATAAGTATCCTTCTTTGATAGCTTGTACCAGCGAATATTCATAAGCGAGACTGTCAAAGTAGGAACCAAGGTTCTTCATATCTCCACGGTCTGGTGTGGCAGTCACTCCTAATACATCCGACTTTTCAAAATAGCCAAGAACACGCTGATATCCATCTGAAATAGCATGGTGTGCTTCATCGACTACAATCGTATCGAACCAATCAGGCGGAAACTGTCTCAATCGTTTCTCTCTTTGCATAGTCTGGACTGATCCGACGACTACTCGATACCAAGAACCAATAGAAGTATTCTCTGCTTTCTCTAAGGCCGTACCAAGTCCTGTTGCAGTCTTGAGCTTGTCGCTAGCCTGCTCTAACAATTCAGACCTATGAGCAAGGACAAGTACACGCTTGCCCTCTCTCACTTGATCTTCGATAATTTTGGAAAAAACAATCGTCTTTCCACAACCTGTTGGCAGTACTAAGAGCGTGCGCTTGCGACCTTTAGCCCATTCAGCTTGAACAGCTTCCCGCGCTTCCTGTTGATAAGGTCTTAATTGCATGCCTTACCTCCTAGAATTGCCCAGCTTGATATCCAGCTTGTCCTTGTGGCTGTTGTGCAAAATTCGGCTGTTGCGGTTGCTGATAGCTTGCTTGTGTAGCTTGTCCTTGTGGCTGTTGTGCAAAATTCGGCTGTTGCGGTTGCTGATAGCTTGCTTGTGTAGCTTGTCCTGGTTGCTGATTCAACACTTTTGTGTAATCAACATCTTCAGGATAGAGCATAGACTTAACTTCGTTGTAATTGGTGTTATTGTATTGTCGAGTTCCGACCTTACATACACCAGTTGAACCGATAATGGTATTCCAGTTCATGCGAAGCGGTTCGCCTTTTTTCTTCTGGCCGATTGCAGCAAAGAAAGCAGATAACATTCCTTCAGTTGAGCTGTGTAAGAATAGGTTGTGGCGCAGTTCGGTCTCGCCTTCGTTAGCTACAATCTTGATGCTGACGATAGCCTTATTACATGCTGGTAGTTTACCTGGATTTTGCGGATTTGGCGTGTGTCGTGTACGTTCCATGCCAACGACTGTAAAATAGTACAATCCGTCAGGCAGTAGGACGAAATCCGAGTCCTTTTCAATCGTGTCTTCCCAACCAATTTCGTGATCAAAGTTGTTGTATTGTTGTTGTGTCATGTTGATTTCTCCTTTAAGCTAAAATAGTAATTTTTTTGTTGCTAGCAAGTTCATTTTTTAAATAATTTGCGATGCTTTCGACGGCTTCTAATTTCCATTTACCCCCATCTGCTTCAAAGAGCGCAAGATTCGCCGATTTGTTGATGCGGAAGACGAATTGACTAGCAGGCTGCTCTACTTCATTGAAAGTACGATATGGTCGTAAGGTTACTGGATTTGGAGTCTTAGCCTGTGCTAGACTTGCTACACCATCACGAACAGTTACCATTTGTGTAACGCCGTTATCTTGAGCCTCTGCCCCTTTTTCGATTTTTAAGTGACTAGCAAAATCCAAAACCAAATTGCGATCTGCATCATTGATAAACATAGACTGCAGCATAATATTAAACTCTTCCTGATTACACCAATTACTAAAGGGAATAACTGGAACAGATGCCTTTACAGATACAAGTTGAGGGCGTTTGCCATATTCAACATCGACTTGATCATACACGGAAACTCTTTGATAACTTTCTACCACCACTACAAGTCTACGGCCACCGATAAAGTCGTTATCTGATTTGAGGTAATCAACTAAACTTTTGAGTGTTTGAAGTTCAAGAATCGGCGCGTATTTGCGAGGTCTAAGCTCTCTTAAGTCATGCTTGTTGATGTCAAAATATTCCTTGCCATTTGATGAAGAAATAATTTTGTTTTCTTTATCTGCTAACTCAACTGCATAAGATAATGCTTCTTTAAGATTTTCTGTCATGGTTAGTTACCTGCTTTCTTTTTGTTGTAATCAATAATATTTGTATTTTGTTGTTCGACTTTTTCGATAAGTTCCCCAGTATCTGTTCTCATATCACCATTGTCATCAAAGTAAGTTTGACCAGGGATACCACTTTTAAGTTCATTAGCGTGGATTTTACCAGCGTCATCACGACCGACAATGACAGTTGTCGCAACACCTTTCTGCGGTGCCAAAGTAGATTTTACTTCCATACCTGTCTTAACGACAGTACGTTCATCATCTGTTGACATCGTTAGTGTGATAGTAACCTTACGAGTTGCCTTAGCTTCCGTATTTGGATCCAGGATGTTATCAAGGACTTTTTCTAACTCTTTATCAACCTTCTCTTGTAAGGCTGTATTCGCAATTTTCGATAAGTCGATTTTAATTGTTTTATCTTTCATAGATACCTCTTGTTATATCTTGCTATGATTTCTAATTCCCAAAATCTACACCGTAAAGGGCAATTCTGGTTCTTTTCTAACTTGATTTTCAATAACTTCCACAGTTGCTTGCCAATGAGCGACAATCATATCCCAGTAGTCAGTCGGGAAACTTTCAATAGGAGTCCCTAGTGGAAAATGCCCGCGAATGTATGCTACCTTTTGAAGTTCTTCTTCCGTCACGTTACCTTGCGTCATAAGGTCTGTCAAACTCTTTGGTAAGTTCGTGTGATATTGTACAGGCGTTGCCTGTGATGTGCCAGGAGCTTCATTTTGTGGTTTTTCAGCTACCTGCGACATATCGAGAGGCAATTCTTCTTGAACTTGTTCAGGGGCTTGCTGGACGGTCTGCTGAGGCACTGGGGCTACTGGAGGTTGTGGTGGAATAGGTTGCGTTTGTTGACTTGCAAAGATATGAGCGATTCCAGCGTAATGAAATGGCATTTCGTCAGGTAATCCATGTCGGTTCTTGGCATCCCACGCTGGGCGATGATTGGTATACATCACACGTTCACCGCCTTGCGCCTTCTTCTTGCCGTTATCAGTCGTCATGACTAAGGTCTTGTAATTGGCAAATAGAACCATGTCTGCCCATTCTTTTACAAGTGGTGCTGTCTGGGAACTCGTCTTTTTACCAAGCTTGAGCTCATATCTGTCATAAGAACCCATCTCGTCAGGTTGTTCGAATTTCTTAATCTGAGCGTGCGCAGTCAATACCACATTGATGCCCATATCAACTAAGTCAGACAGATTATTTAAGAAACGTCCCATTTCTTCCTGAACAAAGGTGTACCCCTTGCCCCAGCCAAAATCCTCAATCCCTTGCTTACCATGTTGCGAACAGATGTAATTAACTGCCATGGATTCCGCCCAGTCGATTGTATCAATGACGAGCGTCCCACACTCTGTCGGATTTGCTTTGATAAAAGCAATCTCATTGATGAGCATGGTCCAGCTTGTCGGTTTGTCTAACCGAGCCACATCCATGTTGTCTGTCGATCCTTCCGTGTCAATGAAGACCGCATTTGGAAATTCAGCAGCAAACGTGGACTTTCCAATTCCTTCCGGACCGTAGATAACTACCTTTTGAGCTCGTGCCCGTTTTCCTCTTGTGATTTGCATTATTCACCTCTAAAAATTCCTTCTACTAGCGAGCGTAAAAATTTTTCTTTATTGATATCATCAACATTCTGAAGCGGTTCGTTAGGTTCTTTTCCGTCTAATGTTTCAATTAAGAATTCAGCTTTTACACGAATTAACTCGGCTTCAAAAATACTAGTCATTCCTTTGTAAATATTTTCTTCTTTAATCAAGTAGTCTTCTGGAATAATCAAAGCATCGTTTACACATTCTACCCAGCTCACTTCATAAGCTAGACGACCTGTCCGATTTTTATAATCTGATAAAAAATATCCAGTTTTTTTGTCACGTAATACGATAAAAGTTTTTTGCTGTTTCATGATTGTTCTCCTTTAATTTTTAAAATCCACCTTGCCATGTTTTAGGTGCTTGTGTCACTTCTGGCTTCACGCTATACCCGTCTTCAATCAGGATACTACATTCATCACCAGTCGATACACGAGTCGCAATTGCTTGCAATCCTTCCTGCTCAAGCCATGCGCCGAATTCTTGTAAAGTCAGCTGATCCATTTGCTCCAGCTTGTCAATCAACACAAAGCCACACTCTGGTTTCAATTTACGCACGATTGCAGTCGCCACCTGTAGTTGCTGACTACCAGACATATTATCCCAGCGCTGGCCGAGGTAGAGCAGTTCGCCATCATCCACGGATAAGCCTGGCAACGGCAAGTCTGCATTAGTGAGCAAGTCTGTCTTCTGCTTGCGGATGTCAGCAATCACATTATCAAGTTCCTTATACTGTTCACGATAACCCTTGGCATCTTCTTCGGCTTTATCCTTGTCCAGATTAGCACGCACTTTACGATTGATTTCGTCAATCTCTGCAATGTTGCTTTCGATTTCTTCAGTCGATTCATCGAGAAGGTCCATGGCATCGGTATTCGCGATAGCCAAGTCTTGAGCTAACTGACTTTCTTTTGATTTTGCGTCAGCCAGCAATTGTTCCAGCCGTTCAACCTCTGCAGTTGCTGAGTCGTGTTGATTTCGGATAGCTACTAAATTCTGGCGCTTACGGGCATTCTCGCCATTCTTAGCAAGGATGGCTTGCTGTTGTTGGATAAGTTCAGAGATAGAGACCAGCTCTTTCGGTGCCTCTGGATAGTAAGGTTGTTCTTTTGCAAACTTCTCCTTTTGGTCAGCAATCACACCGATTGCGTGGCGCTCGTCATACTTGGCTTTTTCCTGCATTTCAAGTTCAACCAACTGCGGACCGACTCCGATGATTTGTAGCAGAGTTTTCGCTTTCTCTTTGCTGGTTTGTTCCATGAATTTTGGCAAGTTGATGGCCAGCTCTTCCACGAAGCTATCAAGCAAGTTTTGACCAGCCTTGTTACCACTCGGGTCAATCACTTTGAGAGTGCTGTTCTTTCCGCTACGTTCCACAATTAGACCGTTTGATAGCGTGATTTTAAGACTAGGCGGGATTGTACTTCCTTCGCGCTGGGCTTGGCTAGGTTTGTACTTGTTGCCTCCTAGCGCCCAAGCAATCGCGTCCAGTACGCTTGTCTTGCCTTGGTTATTATTTCCACCCACGATTGTCAATCCAGTCGCTGACGGCTCTAGTTTGACCGCCTTCACGCGCTTGACGTTTTCGATTTCTAGTTTATTAATCGTTACCATCTTTTTCTCCTCCGACTCTTAAAGATTTGACAGGTATTTGAATCTCTTCAACTTCCGCATATTCAAGAGCAAAATCAAGTAGCTGGTTTAAAACGTCAATCAATTTCATATCACACTCATCCGCGAGGTCTATAATACGCTCATAGTGTTCACGAGCTACTCTGATACGTGGTGTTGGTTCTTGTGTTCCTTTGGTTTTATATTTTCTGTTCATTATTTTCTCCTTAGTTTTAATTGGAAATTCTCTGCTTCTAATCTCTTTCTTAAAGATTGTTCCTGTTGCAATCGTTTCTTGAGATCATCAATTTCATGTTGCATATGTGCCATCATTTCTAGGTCACGCATTTTCTCTCTACGCTTGCAAGTGGACAAATCCCACGCTTGTCTATCCCATACGATTTGCATATCGTACTCCCCGTGGTTCTGGTAATGCTAACGGCTCAGGTCGCAATCCTACAGGCGGTTCGTTGTCGTAGGTGAAGCCAGGGAACGGACGACGAATATTCTCACGAATTTCTTGCCATTTGTCCTCTCTACCACGTTCGTATGCATGGTTGTACCCTTGGATAATAATAGACGCAAATTCTTGCTCTTCTCGTCTTTCTTCTTCCTTGCGTTGTTCCTGCAATTTGATATGACGGCAAGCCCCTGCAAATCCAATCAGCAAGGCTCCAACACCCATCAACTGGTCTAAAATCGGTGGTTCAAACATTTTTATCTCCTTTATGCTCTTAATTTTCGTACTTCTTTTTCTAATTCCAAAATCTCATAAACATCATTGACATCGTACATAATATCTTTCCCTTGCTTACGAAATCTTAA
>QWCO01000347.1_pt1 | contig 40284 bp, 71 predicted proteins | sample 1972611 | NCBI WGS metagenome assembly QWCO01 (sample SAMN09866706, study PRJNA288562) | Human oral metagenome isolate term1_saliva, whole genome shotgun sequencing... | reverse complement strand
GCAAGTCTCACAAGCTTATCCAGATGACTATATGTTACTTGTCATGGATAATGCTATATGGCATAAATCAAGTACCTTAGAGATTCCAAGTAATATTGATCAAAGAAGCGCGTTTGACACTATTGACATGATAGCGGACAAGATTGATGTTCTCTTGAGTTAAGTTATCAAAGGAAGTTCCCTTAGGTATAATGTCGCGAATCAGTGTGTGATTTTTCTCAATTCTCTCTTTCTGATCAGAGCGATTAGGGGCACAAAAGAAGAGTTTACTCTCCCCTCGCAAATCCATTTCGATATCATCAACTCTGGCAAACTCTCCACCACTATCTGTTAGGATGACAGGAAAAAGTTGACAGAAATCTTTGTCTGCTTGATGAAGAGTGTTCTGGAGCTTATAGAGGTGCTTGGTAACCTCAAGGGCAGTTTTATTATCCAGAAGCCTAGCGAAGATAAAGTTACATAAAGAGAGATTGAAGGTGAGTAGAACTTTACCTCCAGTTATGCCCATAACTATGTCCATTTCCAGCCAAGAGTCTAGTTGATTGAGTGCTAAATAATTTTGAAAATCCTCATATCGCTTTACAATTGACTTGAAGACCTTTATTGTATCGCGTTTGGAGTTTTTTGGATATAACCTTCGACGCACATCCGCATAGAGGGTATTTTTTTGTCTCGCACCTAAAGAAGCGAGACGAACTGAAAGTCGCATAACAAAAAACGTTGATTTAACAACGTTTTACCAAGGAATGCAAAGGAATAATGGAGCCGGTGGGAGTCTCGAAAAGATTATTAAATCAACTCATAGCGATTTTAGGGTCTGTTTTAAGTCATGTTTTCCCAAAAAATCGCGTAAATCACGGCTCAATCCCATATTGAAATCTACTTGCATTATACCACAATTTTCTATTTATATTTCAAAAAATCTTCAGTAAAATATTGATTTTAACAAAACACCGTTTTTGACAATAATACACCACGATTCTCCCTCTCTATTCTTCAAGAAAACGCCTTTTTGAACAATAGGATTGTAATTTCTGTTTCTAATCGTTCAAAATGCACGTTTTTGCAAAATAGAAATACAAACTCTAATTTTGTTGACGTCAACAAAATTGGCAACCAAGCGCTTTATAAAGCTATTTATTGATGGCAACAAGTCAATTTCAGAGCAAACAAAAAAACCGCAAGCCTGAGCCTGCGGTCTAGTGTACTATATTTTTGATTTTATACCGGTTTTTTAGTCAGATCTTTAAGAAAGCAATTCGTTGACTCTATCTTGAACTGCTTGCGCATCGTATCCAGCGCTCGATAAATTATCATATCTTTCTTGACCATTCCCCCACAAGCCTTGTAGCACTTCATTTGCTACGGTATCAAGGTCTGAATTAGCGTTTCCACCATTTAAAAGACTATTCACTCTGTCTTGTACAGCTTGTGCGTCATGACCAGCGTTTGTTAAGTTGTCGAAACGTTCTTGTCCATTGCCCCACAAACCCTGTAATACTTCTTGTGCTACGCTGTCAAGGTCTGAACTAGCGCTATTTCCTGGTGTTTCGTCATTTAAAATAGCGTTAACTCTATCTTGAACGGCTTGCGCATTATATCCCGCATTTGTTAAGTTGTCGAAACGTTCTTGCCCATTACCCCAAAGACCTTGTAGAATTTCTTGCGCTACTTCGTCTACTGACTTACCGCTGGTCTTTTGAGTTGTTTTTTCTCGTACAACTATTTCTTGAACTGTCGACTCTTCTGAAGCTTTACCTAGCATTTCTTGAACAGTTGAACCAAGGGATTGATAATGCTTGATCTTAGCGATCACGTAGTCACGCAGACTGTCATTGTCTCCACCATGCAATTCAAGGGAACGTGCAGGACATGAAGTGCTTGAAAATTCATTGTGGAACTTGATATTTGAATAATTCGGTGTATCGCCATAGTAGATCATGTCTTCAGCCATTTGACGCAATACCATGTTTTCATTTTCGATGAACTCGGCATCTGTTGAGTTGTATTGCTGACAAACTTCATAGCTGATTGAGTTCATGTTAGCGTCACGGTTCGCAGCGCTCCAGGTACCATTGTAAGTATCTTCAACGCGAGCGATTGCATAACGAGTAATGTAGTAATGAGCGAAACCAAGCTCAGACTGGCCGTTGTCGTATCGAGATTGCAACCAGTTTACATAGCTTTCAACACTCATAGAACCAGCATCGTTGTGCATGATGTAGTATTTTGGCTTCTCAGTCGGACGTGAGCCAGCGATACCATTAAAAATTGTATTGTTAATGATTTTAACCATCGTTTAATCCTCCTTTGGATTTTTATATTCAAGTGCTTGCTTGCTATCAGTTAGACCTTTTGTTGTTGGGTCTGGAATGATATTTAGAATATTTACAATCGTCAAACCAACAAGATAAGGGTTTGAGAAGAATTTACCTAGCAAGTCTAAAATAACTCCCCAGCTAACCAAATCTTCCAGTTTAAGATTGAAATAGGCGAGAATTGGCAAAGCTAGTGCGAATGCAACTCGCAATAAGAATGTTTTATTTTTAAAGCTAAATCGTACTTTCCAGTTAATCATGTTTATTCTCCTTTTTTATTGTTTGTTCTGAATTAAATTTTTAAGCTCTCTCACATCCTCACCAAGCGATTTAACTTGCTCAGCTAGAACCAAGATCGCCTTGTTTTGCTCATCGTGGTTATCGAGCCGTTTGTTGGCTGATGTTTTGAATTCGTGCAGATTCTCGATGTCTTTCTCTAAAATCGTGAGACGATTTTCTTGCTTGGTAGCCTTATCTTTCATTGAAAAATAAAGACCAATCACAGGGATAAGGGTGATGAAGATCTGTACGAGAAATCGTTCGTATCCTGGCATAGACACCCCCTATTCTTTCCCTTCAAATTTCCAAGCGACACCCGTTCCGTTTTGTTCCAAGCTACCATTTGTCACAAATGCGCTGACAGGCTCACCGTTGTATGTGAATTCCTTATTAAGTTGAACCAGGATACGTTTCCCTTCACCGTTTACTTCAACATGGCTCGGGTCTTCAATGGTAATCAGGTCGTGTGGTAAGTAGGTCTTACCAACTTCAGCTAGTGGAATCAACTCAACCAGCTCTTTGTAAGTCGTTCCATAGCCAATATTCTTGCTCATGACAGAGTTCAAAACAAGAACATGGATGACCTTCTGATTCACCTTCGAATTTTCTTCAGTCTGCTTAATAAGAGCTGCAAGCTTGTTCTGTTCACTCTCGTTTTGCGCAATCTTCTGATTAGCCTGTTCAAGCTGCGCTTGTGCTTTGACGATTGCTGCTCCTGGATCTAGTTCAGCTTTTAAAATATCAAGAACCGCTTGAATCAAGACATCCTCTGAATCATTTGTACGATCTCCTGAAAGTTCACGCATGTTCGTACTGTAGCGACTTCCATCGGCAAGCTTGACTTCAACGACCGTCACAGTCTTGTCGCCCAAACCTCGTGTATAAGGCTTGCTTGCTAGCTCATAATTGTTAATTGCCATTTGTCATTTTTCCTTTCACTTCTTCAAATTTTGCTTTGAGTTCTTCGTCAGATTCAATGATTCGTTTCATCTGCTCAAGCTCTATAGCAGTTACTGTATAGAGGGCTTCGAGCGTAGCTGATTGAGTAGCCTCATTACCGACTTTTTCACCTAACGATTTGATTGTCAGGCTGCTGATTTGTTTGTCTTGTTCATTCATGCTATTTTCTCCAATTTTTCTATTTTTTTATGTAGTTCTTGTACCGCTTTAATTAAGTACGGTACAAATTTTGAGTATTGAATTGAGAGATAAGAGTCATTTCCATCATCAAGAACCGCCGAAGGAATTATATCCTGCACTTCTTGCGCAATCAGACCAATTTCTTCATGGGTCTTATCCTTAATGTAGTCAAAGGCCACTAAATTTAAAGCGTTTATTTTATCGAGAGCTCTGACCGGTGTCGATTCAATGTTCTCTTTTAATTTTTTATCTGATGCAGTTGTGATTCCAGCGTATTGTCTCCATTTTCCGGTAACAATTTGACTCCACCAGACAACTCTATTGTATCCACCGTCTGGATTATCCCCTTCTCCGTTCACATCGTCAGTGCCAACCCAAACGCCTTTGTGAGCCTTAATTTTAGAGTAAAAATTAGGGTTTGATATGCTTGAAAAATCCACTTTTGAATGGAAGGTCGCTTCATTTCTACAGTACATCTTCCCGTCTGTATTGACGTACCAAGCTTTTGGGCCAGGAGTGTCTAAACTTTCACCCCAATTTGCCCAAAATGCGTTCCTGTTCGCACCAGCGTTCGTTCCGTTACCCATCCCAACACTAACAGAGGAAATTCCTGTGATAAAATATCCATTCCTATTTGGATATTGACCAAATCTGAACCCTCCTATCAGACCTTGGAATCCTTCAAGCAAGGTCGCAGTAACTACAACAGACCTAAGCTTGTTGATGAAAGCTTCTTTAGCAGCGAGCGCATCTGTGAAGATGTTACTTGAAACGAACAACCGAGCCATGGCCTGGTCCATGATGAGCTTATCTGCAGTGATAGTCTTAGAACCAATAATTTCAGCATTCAGCTTCGCAAATGCACCTTCGCCGACAAATAATCGCTTGAAGTCAATTCATCAAGTAAGGTCTTACCCTTTAATCGAATCTTTTCAGCTTCAATCAAAATTTGATTGTTAGTCGCATTGATTTGCGAAACGATTGAACCTACACCGTTGATGTTCTGAACTGCCCACGAGCCAGCCAACTGTCTTTGAACGGTTTTCACAGCTTCAAGAGCATCATTTGGTGCTACTGAGTAATCAGATGGAACCGAACCGTGTTCTACTTTTATCAAACCATCATCATACATACGAGCTGAGAATCTGACGAAATAAGCATTCGTTGGTACAGTGATTTGATTGATGTTGTGTTGTTTGCCTACAGTTGTTTTATAAGCATTTAATCCTGGTTTGCGATTATCAATAGGATTTTTGTTTTTATCGAAAAATTGCCAAGCGGTCCAAGCCATTCCATTCTCAGGCAGAGTTACCCAGTGCTGGAAGATAATTTTTTCATTTGGATCTACTGAAATGAAATCGGATGTAACCTCCTTTTGTGTAGCATTCGCTACGCTAATGATTCCATTATTCCCTAAAAATCCTTTAGTGAGCGTTGAGGTTAAGAATAAATTCTGATGTTCCGCAAAGGCCTTCCCAACTTCAACCTGGAATAGCTGATTGGTCATGGCCATACGTGCGACCTTGTTAGAGATGTCATTTTCATTGCTACCAATGATACGCTCATAGAGTTGGCTAGTTTCCTTCACACGCTGGAAGTCCGTCTGATTAACCTTACCAGCAATCAATGAAGTGATGTCTGCAAATCGGCCATCTACTGCATTTTTGTAGGTCGCAATCTGAGTGGCAATCGAGCCATTTTGTGGGTTCGTGATAGCTTCGAACTTGTGTTCAATAGCTTTTACAGTTTCTTGATAAGTCGCTTTGCCTACATAGTCCTTCTCAACTAGCTCACGTACAGCCGTCGCTTGTTTCGCACTCTCCTCGCGAGTATAACGCTGTAAAGCTTCCTGTCGCTGACCGTCTTTATTGACATATTCCTGAATAGCTGATAAGTCAGTTCGCAATCCCTGAGCCGTCCGCTCAAAAGTAGCCTTAGCTTCAGTGATAAGACCATCAGTGTCTTCAGGCGCTGGACTCCAATCTGTCGCTAGAGTACCTTTTTCAAATTTAATTTTGCGAACCGAATAGCTATTATTTCCAGCAAAATCGTACAAGGCCATCTCACCTCTTGCATAGCGGGGGTCATCGTTTGGAAAGATAACTGGACCTGTGAACGTGAACCGTTGCCAGTCCTTGCTTGGAGTGATGTCTGCACTAGCTTTCAGACCGAAGCGGTTATTTTGATAATGATAAAAATGTAGAGGACGAATCTCGCCACCTTCATTGATTTTTAAATCAAACGAGAGAGTCCAAATTTCCCCGACATTTTCTTGTGAAAGGTAGGGATGCAGAGGAAAGGCGAAGAAACGAATTTTTGTTTGAACTTTTTCAGAGTCTTGATAATAGTTCCGACCACCGACTCTTAAGTTTGAAAATTCTTCTCTCAATTTCCCGGCTTCAGCCACGACCAGAGTCTTATCTGCTTTATCTTTGGTTGCGTTCAAGATTTCTTGACGGATAGAACCAGCTCGCACCTCAAATTCAGCCAGGCTCAACATCTGATTTAGCTTGTTCTGCGTGTTTGTTTCAAGACTCTTCACGGACTGCCTAATATTTTCAGCAGTCACATTGAGCGAGCTGATATCCGCTTTGGTTCTTAAACCTTCAGTCAGACGGCTCACACCAGCATCAAGTGCATCTGCACGCTGTCTGAAGTTAGATTCAACTGTTAAAATCTGACCGTCAGTATCTTCAATTGCCGGACTCCAGTCTGTCGCTAGAGTACCTTTTTCAAGTTTAATCCTGCGCACAGAATAGCTATTGTTTCCAGCGTAATCGTATAAGGCCATTTCTCCCCTAGAATAACGAGTGTCATCGTTTGGGAAGATAACTGGACCTGTGAACGTGAACCGTTTCCACTCTTTACTTGGAGTGATGTCAGCACTAGCTTTCAGACCGAATCGATTTGTTTGGTAATGATAAAAATGTAGAGGGCGAATTTCGCCACCTTCATTAATTTTTATGTCAAATGATAAAGTCCAAGTCTCCCCTACATTTTCTTGTGAAAGATATGGATGCAAAGGAAACGAAAAGAAACGCGTACTTGTTCGAATCTTCTCAGAATCTCGATAGTAGTTTCTGCCACCAACTTCAACACTCGCTATCTTACTAGCTAGCTCCTCGGCTGTCTGTGTGAGTTCTGACTTGCTAGCCTTACCGTTGGCCAAGTTGGTCAGCTCAGCCAGTCTACGCGTCGTCGTCTCTTCATACGTCGCTTGCGCTGACTTCACACCAGCCAATTCATTCTTGGTCTTGTTAAGTGCTTCAACTTGCTTGGCAATCTCAGCTTCAGCCTGCGCCTGCTTCGGTCGAATATCGTTCGCGATGGTTAGTTTCAAGACATCCAAATCACCCGATAGAGCCGCCTGGGCGCTCGTAGTCTGCGACTTGAATGCTTCAAGTCTAGCAATCGAATCTAGACTAATCCGCTTGGCTTCTTGAGCGAGTAAGCTACTTGCGCCAGCACTTCGTAGGGCCTCTTCTGCTTTTCGTCTAGCTTCATTGATTGCTGCATTGTCGAACGATTGAAACTTCTTGTCGATTTCGCTTGAGATTTGACGTTTGATTTCTTCGGCTCTTTCCTTCGCACGTTGCAGTTCATTATCAAACTCTAGCTTATTAACACGAATTTTCTCGTCAAATTCCTTATTTTGACGGTCTACCTCGTTTGCAATAGCTTCCTCAATCAAACCCTCACTAAAACCACTTACTGCGTCTTTGATAGCTTGTTGACGAGTAGAACGGTCTTTGGCTTGGAGAGTTTGGTAATCGCCCAATTCAACGACTGAGCGGTTATCATCTAGCTTGTCGATGATTAGCTTGTGGATTCTGGCTTCAAAAGCTATTCCGATTTGGTCTCTTACAATTCCAACGCTATCACCAATCCAGATATCTTGCTCAATCGCATTGGCCAAATCCAAAAGATTGGCTTTGAATGTGACGATAGGAACAGATAAACGTTTCAATTCCTTGTAAGTTGCTTTTAACAACTCGACCGGGTCTTCAATATCTTCGTTCGTATAGACACCAAAGCGGTGCTTGATAACACCGTTTTGATGCAAACCGTAGATGTTTCTAGCAGTCTCATTCGCTACATAATTCTGCCCTGCAGGCTTGTCAACAGGGTCTCCTTTAGAAACGGACCACGAAACATCCTTAAATTGAATTCTACGACCATAACCACCAGTAGCCTCTCCAGATTCATTCGAGCTCTCTTCGCCCTTACCACGGCCAATCAGCGCCGTCACAACATCGTCAGACGATTCTTCATAGGTTACATTCAGGATGTTAGAGCCATACTCAAATTGATGCCCTGTTTTGCGTCCAAAACGCTGATTTAGGTCAATGTATCGCCCGATTATCTTGTTTTCGACAAAGGTATATCTAATTTTGAACTCGCAAGCGTACGATTCAATCAATTTAACAAGTGCCTGTCTGACAGAAATATAGTAGAAAGACATATTGCCATTGATTGTCAAACCATCAACATTTCCTAGATGGTAGCCAGTGCCCTTCAAAATCTCTCTTAAAACATCGCTGGCAGTTCCACCTGGTCGCTTATCCTCGATGATAAATGAATGTAAGTCGCTTTCCGCTCTGTCTATCCCCTGGATAGTCAAACCGATGTCGTAAGATTTTTCCGAAATCCTGAACAAACAAAAAGCCCTGTCTCGTGATTGAAATCCGAAAAACTGGGCCTCTTTGATAATGTTAGGCTTGTAATCTACAGGAATTTCAAAGTTCGCTCTATCAAACTGATTTAATTCAATCGTATGAGTGAAATCTGCAAGGCTCGCTTCATCGATGACATCAATCAATTCTTCTGTTTGATTAAATAAATAGATCATGCGAACACCTCTTTATACTCAATGCTATTCAACAGAGCGCCTACAACTTGAAATGTATTCACACCTTTTTGAAGTTTAAAATATCGACTATTAACCATATCAAAGTTCATCAACTCGTTTCTATCGTTTAACTTGATTTCTCTAGTCTCACAATTAACAAGTAGATTTGAACCTTGAATGTAAGTGGCCTTTAGTCGAATATATTTCTGAGTTTCAAGATGTAAGATACGAATTTCAGAACCTGCTTGCGTTGTTAACCTCAAAATAGGCTCTGTTGGAAAATCTCCATTGTAGGTTATCTTGTTAGTTGTTGCAGTTTTAGGCACGGTATACTTGAACGGGTCATGGCAAATAAAATGCAGTTTAATAACTGTATCATTCGCATCTTCCAACTCTGGTTTCTTAACTTTTGAAAAGATAGCTTTATAATACCGCCCTGAATCATCACCAAATACTAATTTCTTAGCTTTACGAGAAAACAACAAGCGATTTAATCGCTCGTACTGTTTCCGCATGCCTGAATCAGTGAAGCCTGTTAACTTGACCTGTATTTCTATCTCACGCTCTTTATAAGTAGCACCATAGAGATATTGACCGTCTCGGCCTTTGATAGTTGCAGTTTCATGATGAAAATTAAGGACATCGCGTCCTGTGGTATTGGCCACAAAGAACGTTCCGTCCTCGTTATTCATTTCTCGATTGAGGCTCACATCACCAAATCGAACTTCTAGGCCAGAGTTAAATGTTGGCGTGCCTCTGATTGTGTCGTTAAAAGTATACATTTAAAACACCATTAAAGGCTTTGAGCCTTCAATCTTATCCTTTCTTCTTTACTTTGGATATTCGAAATGTCAGAAACAAAGGCTCTGAAGTCATTTGATCCAAGAGCGAGGTTAATAATAGCCGGTTCTTTCGTCTGATTGACTTCATAAGTAGCTGATAATGTACCAGATACGTTATTTGAAAAATCACCCTGCAAAGCATTTGACATTGCTGAAACTCTAGAACCTGCATCGTCAAACATCGAACGAATGCCGTCTGCCATTCCAGATACATTGTTTTTGACATCTTCAAAACCACCCATTAAAGCAGTATTGAAACCACCCATGATAGCTTGACCAGCTGGTATCAGCAATCTACGGTCATAAGAGATAGGACCTTTGTGTGCCGCGATCCAGCTAGCGATACCACCGACGAAATCAGTGACCGCACCCCACATCGATTTCAAACCGCCCAAGAAACCTTCCATGATAGCACGACCTGCACCACTTAAATCAATGTTCCACAACCTGTTAAAGAAGCTTTTAACTGCTTCAATAGCGTTAGAGACTCCATTTTTTAACGAATCCAACACATTTAGGAATCCATCTTTTAATGAATTAGCTACATTGATAACAGTGCCTTTGATATTATTGATAGTATTTGAAATAAAATCTTTAATACCATTCCAGATCGTTGTTACAGTATTTTTAATTGTTCCCAAAACCGTACCAATAATAGTACTAATAGCATTGATTACTGTTGAGATAACAGACTTAATACCTTCCCAAACAGTCTGCGCTATACCTTTAATATTCTCCCAAGCATCTCTCCAGTCGCCTTTGATAATAGATGTAACTGTGTTGATAATACCTGCTATTACATTCAATACCGTTGAAATGATTGTTGAAATGACTGTCCAAACAGTCTGAACAATTGTAGTGAATACAGTCCAAACTGCATTCCATACCTCCTGAACAATCTGCATTCCTGTCGTAATCACGTTTTGGATAACTTGGATAGCGCTTGTGATGAATTGCTGAATAGCTGTCCAAACTGCTTCAACAACTGGCTGAAGCATATTCCACGCTGTCGTCGCAACATCTACGATACCAGTCCAAATAGTAGACATGAACTCAGAGAAACCAGACCACAAACCTTTGATTGTTTCGACAATCGGCGTCAGAAACTCTACAAAGCCATTCCATGCAGCAGTAGAACCTTCTGTAATGCTATTCCAAAGATTAGTGAAGAAATCAACTAGACTGTTCCAAGCGGTCTTAATAGCTTCAATGATTGGCGTCACTACTTCAACAATACCATTCCAAACAGTTGTAGCCACTGAAACAATCCCGTCCCACAATGCTGAAAAGAAATCTTTTAAAGCATTCCAGACGTTCATCAAGCCTTCGACAATAGGACGAGCGCCTTCTAAGAAGCTATTCCAGACATCTGAAGCTATCTGTTTAATACCTTCCCAAAGTCCAGAAAAGAACTCAGTAATGCTATTCCACGCATTCTTAATAGCATCGATAACCGGCTGAGCCTTCTCTATGAAACTATTCCAAGCATTTGAAGCCGTTTCTTTGACGCTGTTCCAAATATTAGAGAACCATTCAACAACGCCATTCCATGCATTCTGGATGCCTTGCCAAGCGTTTGAAGCAACATTAACAATACCGTTCCACAATCCGATGAAGAAGTTCCTGAAGCCCTCGCTTTTATTCCAAAGAACGACGAACGCTGCACCAATTGCCACAATTGCAGCAATCACCAAACCGACAGGACCAAGAAAACCAACGATTGCAGTAATCGCCGAACCAATCCATCCGCCCACCTTACTAAAGATATTCAGACTCCCCACTGCAACCTTAGCAAGTGTTGAAGTCTCAGACATGAAATACAATGCCGAACTAGCAGCCTTAGAACCTCTAGCAATTCCAAATAAGGCAGTTCCTACTCTTGTAGCGCTTTGCATTCCACCAAAAATATTCTTAGTGGTACTTACTGCACTACTTAGTCCGATTAAAGCATCCGTTGCTAATTTAGTAGTTCTTTGTGCAGTCTTAAATGCAAGAAATGCAGATGCTATTGCTCTTATCTGATCAGGACTTAGACTTTGAACTACTTTAGCGAATGACTGGATAGCTTGTGAAGCTATGCTTAAAGCTTTACCAATCTTTTCACCAAAAGAAGCCATATCACCACCAGAAAGGGCTGATGCTACTTTCTTGATAGCTTCCCAAACTTCACTCAACGCTTTCTTGAAGTCAGCAATTGCGCTTGTATTTGAGAAACCTTGCCAAAATTCCTTGATTTTAGCAACAGATGTACTCACGAATGAAGCTATCTTCTCAGCTATTGCATTGAAGTCAATCTTATTTAGAACCTCTTCAAGACTTGTAGCTAACTTATTAAAATCAATCTTATCAAGCTGATTCATGATCGCTTCAAGAGCCTTGATACCTGCTTTAGATAAGGCATCAAAAGCTGGTTTTAGTTTGTTAGCTAACGTCTCTTTCAAACCGTCAAGTGCCTGGTCTATCGTCTTATAGCTCGTGGCCATGTCCTGCATAGACATCCCGGCACGTTTAAAGGCTTCAGCGAAATCCTCAGTTTTAACCTGACCTGCTTGGATTTTGGTAATCAATTCATTGAGTGATAACCCCATTTCTTTGGCCACAGCGCTCATACCTGCTGGTGCCTGTTCCATCATGATCCGGAAATCCTGCCAAGTGATTTTTGGTTTAGCCAAAGCCTGAACCATTTGTTGAGACAGTGATTTCATCGCTTGCTTCGGATTTTCAGCAGATGCAGCAAGCCCACCCATAGCCTCAACTAGTTCACCGCTATCTTGACGACCGATTGCAGCCATCTGTGAGAACGTGCTAGCCATATCTGAAGCTGAGTAGATGGTTTTAGTCGCATAGTCCTGCATGGCTTCCTTAGCTTGGTTGATTTGGTCTTTGCCCCAACCTAGCTTACTAAGGTTTCCGTCAAACGTGTCCCATGCTTTCTTGGAACTATTCAACTCACCGACCATTTCACCCAAAGAACTCCTGATACTTCCAAAAGCCGAAGTAACTGCTGAACTAACCAAGTTAGCGCCCAACATCGATTTAAACATTGAACCACTCTTATTTGAAATAGTATCAAATGCGGATGATGTCTTTTGAAGTCCGTTGATTGCTTTTTGTAAACCGTTCAAAGTAGAACTCATTCCTTTATCGACCGCAGTTAATACCGCTTCGACTGAATAAGTTTCTGCCATTATATACCTCCTTTCATTACATATTTGCTCTCAGTAAGAGTTGTTTCTCTTTATCTGAGAGTTGATACTTTTGCTTGTTAGTATCTTTTTTCTTGTAAAAATCACTGTATTTTCGATACAAAGGAGTTTTACCGTCCGATTTAGTAGCTTCTACCTGTCTAGATAACCAAGCAGAACGATGTAAGAGTTCATCTTCATCTTGCTTTCTCAATAACACCCCAGTCATTAACAAGTCATACTCATACATTGTCATACGACCAATCTCGTTCATGTCTGTGATATTCAAAAATCGAACGCAATTTATAATGATTTCCTCAAACGTTTCAAGAGATGATTTCTCAATTATTTCTTGAGGCCTTGGTTCATCTCCGACATCAAAGACTTACCCGCATTTGACTCACTCAATTCTTGAAGTACATCATCAAACAATTGCTCTAAATCTTCATGTTCTTCAACGAATGTTTCAACATCAACCAAAGAAGGTCGTGGGCTTTCTGTAACTGTTCCGTGATAGATAACATCGGCTAATGAAGCAATATTTTTAGCGTACAATTCAGGAATTTTAGCAGATAGAGCCATGCCGAATTTCAAACCTTGTTGTTCAATTGGATAAGCCTTATCTAGTGAACGTACGAATTTAACACCGAATTTAACGTTGTAAGTTTTATCTTTGATTACTAATTGCATTGTTGTTTCTCCTTTTTTCTAAAAATACAATAAAAAAGAGAGGCATGAACCTCTCTTAATTTCTACCCACCGATACCAGGCACTCCAGAAACTGAAGTTACGGAACTTGGTGAGCCAGATGTTGTTTTAGTAGTATCAGCAAACTCATACTGAACGACTTCAGCTTGGCTAGCGTTAAGAGTAGCATATCCCTTAACACCAGTTCCATTTACTGCGATTTCAAGTTCCAACTCAATCAAATCTTCAGCGTTCTTAGTTTTCTTGAACGATGTCAAATAACCTTGGTAGTACACTGACTCGTATTTGTCACCTTGTTTCTTGGCATTCTTCTCAATTTCCCAAACTTCGACAAGTTCACCCTTGTCCATTGCTTTTTCAAGTTTAGCGACAAGTTCATCGTCTTCTGCCATGATCGTTGTAGCAGTGATTGAAACCTCAATACCACCGACAGATTGAAGAACACCGTCTTTTGTCTTAACCGAGTTAGCGTCACGGCTCTTCTCGGATGAGTGTTCAGTCTGGAATGCTAATTTAGCACCGTCCGCTTTGCTTGCTTCGCTTAGCAAACGGAACAATAGAATACTGTCAATCCCTTTTTTTGCAATTGGCATTTTTTATCCTCTTTCTTTTATAAAATTGTAAATACTAAACGAACACGACCACGTTTCAGCGGTTCGACTGTCGTGTTATCATCAAATAGCGATATCGTAGACTGCGAGATATTTAAAGCTAGATGATAGCCATCTGCCTCGCTAATCTTCATCGCTTCAGCTAAGATACTCGAACACATATCTGATACTTGTTTGCGTTTTTTACGGGTACTCCACACCGACAAAACCAACTCTACTGTACCTTTCACGTCCGTTTTATTCGGTACGAGTATGGAAGTAGTATCTTCCAACTCAACAACCGGATAAGGAACGTTGTCGTCTGGCTTGTAATCGTATGTTTTGTAACCCAAAAAAAGACAACGTTTAAATACGCTGTCAAAAACTGCTTGCTCTCTTGATTTCATTTAACCAACCTTTCTAAATCATTTTTAAAAAGTTTTTTCTGATCATCAAAAGCTGGCTTGATAAACGGTTGTGCGCTCATTTTGCGAGTTCCTAATTCAACGTAAGCAGCATAATCAGTCCCTGGTGCTACTCTATACTTAAACCTATCTATCTTGCTACTATTGACAGAGATAGAGCGTTTAGTCGCTCCTGTTGGTTTGACAAATCGCCTATTTTGACCTCTGCCTTCATAGTGACCTCTAAACTTGGAAGCGTTGTTAACTGCTTTTTTCTGCATAGCTACACCATTTTTTTCAACAATGCGCTCCACTTCTTCCATTTTAGCCACTCTCTGTAACTTAGCTTGAAGTTTATCAAGGCCTTTTAATTCAAAGCGTATATTACCCAATAGAATTATCCTTTTCTAAATAGAATACTCTTCCAGACTGCTTATCTGCCCTGCATTTATAGCGTTCTTTTCGATAATTGAGATAAGTGAATGCGATTTTAGGAGCATTTTGGAAATAAACCACTTTTGACCCACGTTTATATTCACCAAAAACTGCGACTTGCTTGTCGATACCCAAATCCATAACATGAACTGGAACAATCAAACCTTTATCTTCACTAGAAATATATTCGCCTATTTCTGGATCATACTCTTCTGGTTGCTTAGTGATAATTTCCACTCTATCGTTATATCTCATAGCATCTTAAACCCCGCATTAAAAGTTTTTGAGCAAACACGCTTTATCACACTATCGTATTCTTTGAAATCATCAGAGTTAAATGTCATAGATGTACCTTCCAAGGAATGATTACTCATCCCTTCAGCACCTATCCTGTTAAATCGTTTGATAATGACCTCGGTAATGATATACTCAAGGCCTTCTGGGACATCATCCACGCCTGCGTAGGCTAAAAAATTAGCAGTCGTTAACATTGCTATGGTTGTCAATAACTTATCTTGAAGATTATCCTCAATCCCTAGCAATATCTTTGCTTGAGTGATATTTACCATATTATCCCTCCAATACTGCGATAAGGTCCTCTTTGTTCAATATTGAATAACCTTCAATATTGCGCTCTTTGGCAATATCTTTTAGATCTTTAACCGTTAACTCGCTATAATTGATAGCTTCAGTTTCAGCAGGCTTTTTAGGATGATGTCGTCGCAACATCATACCCATTAAGCACCTCCGAATTTAACGACTTTAGAAGGGTCGTACAAGTAAACACCGTAGTGTTCATCACCAGTAATTACAGTTGTTTTCTTGAGAATATCACGATCTGTTTCAATAGCTACATCACGTTTAAGATTGATTACAAACGCTCCGTATTTAGCGACATCATCTGTATCTGTGTCAACAGCTGAAACTTTAACAAGGAAACCTTTACCTTTTTCAACTTTCTTAGAACGTACGATTTGAACGCCATGTGCTTCGCCAAAAGTTCCAGAAACAACGATGTTAGCGCCGATTTCTGAACCGCGAACCCACTCTTTAGCGGTATCTTTACGCAAAGCAATAGCATCTTCTGGATTGATAAGAGCAACATAACGTGCATCTTCTTCATCTGCGAATACTGCCAAGGCTTTATCAAGTGCATCGACAGTTGTAGGGGCATCTTCGACATGTTGAGTCGCTTTCTTAGCTTCTTCAATCAAATCATTATCTACTTTGTTAGCAATTGCCAAGGCGATTTGATGTGTAGCTTGACCAATTGGATCTCCGTATCCAGAAAGAACCGCTTCGTCTGTCAACTCAATACCTTTACCAGCTTTCTTGATTTCCATGGTTGATTTTTTAGTAGTGAGTTGGTCAGGTTCAATAGCTGTACCCTCAGCAATATCTTTGGCATCTCCAGAATATTCCCACTTAGGAACCGTGATAGTATTTCCAGGTTGTCCTACAAGCTCACGCTCAACGTAAGCAAGCGGTGTGAATTTAATCATTTTAGGCAGTTTAGCCGATACCATGTCAGCCATTACTTCAGGGTTGACCATCTGTGCAAGTTTAGTTTGTGTCATTATCTATTATCCTTTCAGTTTATGATAAAGTTCTGGGTTATTTTGAAGTAGTTCATTTCTACTTTGATAACCCATTCTGTTAAATTGTTCTTTGGTAATCTCACCGGCTGAAACATCTTCCATCTTCTTAGGCGTCTTACCTTTTAGTTTCTCACCGACTTTCTTATCGGCTAAATCATTCACCAAAGCTACAAAGCTTTCTACAGACTCCTGCGTGCTCTCTGCGGTATCTTTAACGACAAGACCTAGGATTTTATCATCAACTGCAATACCGCCCTCAGAGAGCATTTTAGAGGCTTCTCGCTCTAGTACGCTACGATTGATTTTAGCTTCCAGTTCAGCAATGTATGCTTCTTGTTTTTCCTGCTCATACTCTGCTTTCTGGGCTTCGTTCATCTGACGTAGTTTTTCGGCTTCATCCATCTTAGCTTGATACTCTTTTTCAGCAGAACGCTTGGCCTTAGCTTTTTCTTTCTGAATGATTTCATCAAGCTGAGATTGTGTGAATGTTTTTTCTGTAGCTTTTTCTTCTTCTTGGATGCTGGCTTGTCCAAGTTCAGGTTCAACTACAGGTTCTTTAATATCTTCTGCCATTTCAGGCCCTCCTTTTAAGTCCGAGTGGACTGATATCCTTGGCTTTTAATGTCGTCAAAGTTCGGACAAATTAAAAACCGTACGGGATTCCATACGGTTAGGGCATAAGAAAACCGCCTCGATTTCGATGCGGTTATTTTTTATGATTAAAATGCGGAACCGTCGTACATCGACAGTTGGGATGAAAAGGCGGTGCGTTTAAAGCTGGAACCAACTCTGATACTTTGAAGATTTTCCCGTTGAACGGTTGGCAAATCTGACACGCTTTTAATTCACTCATGACTTCAAACAATCCAACACCATTCACTTCATAGTTCGCTTTCTGTGCTTCTGAGTATACCCTTGCTGATTCTGTCACTGCTAACCGTCTAGCATAACTATAAGACACATCGAACTCTTTACGCAGCTGGTTGATTAAAAGATTTGTGCCTTTCCCTCTCAAAACAGTATCAGCAACACCTTTTTTGACAATATCTCTTAGTTCGCTTTGTCTCTCCCAAATCCTGCTCGACCATTTAGACCCGCTAAAATTAGCGTATACAATCGTATCTGCTGAGATTTTAGAGCTTTCAAAACTTCCGAGTGTCATATTCAAAACACCAGCACTAAACAGATTCTCACGTCTGACAGATTCAGTTAAATGCTTATCAATGATTTCAAGCTCACTCAAAGCCAAATCATACTGATGTAGCTTGATATTTGCTTGAAGCACTTCTAAACGACTTGTTTTCATCTTCAAGTTATACAATCTCATTAAGTCGTTTTCTGCCTTCGTGAAATCCTTGCTCGTTACTTTTTGACCTCGTTGTCTCAAGCGATTAGCACGTTCGACCAGTTGTTTAGCTTTAAACTCAACATTGACCATATCAAGCCTGTCTGCTCGTTGCTTAGCTTCTAGTTTCGTGATACCTTCTTTATCAGCGTACCTTTGCCAAAAACTATCTATTTCCTTTTGAATGTTGTTAGTGTGTTGCTGATAGACACCCTGCAGTTGATAAGCTACTCTCTTATCTGCTAGTTCCCTAGCCTTTTCTTCGGCACGATACCTATCTTCCCAATACTTACTGGTCAACATCTGCTATAACTTTCTGGCTTTCATCTATTTCAGCGTCTGAGTAGATTTTTTGTTTTTCCAAACGTGTCTCAAGGTCGCCCATAGCTTCCTCTTCTTTTTCCATTCTTTCGATTTCCGTCTTTGGATCATCGATAATAGACAGAACAGATAGCTTGGTTTCTTCTGAAACTTGTCCAGATAACTGTCCGACAATCTGCGCTTCTTCAAGAATATTTCTCGGCACATTTCTAGTAAATGTATAAGTCAAGCCTGACCACGCATCCTCATAGACAGTTGTCAAAGGGACACTGAACACGATCTGATACAAGCGATTGAATGCAGATTGTAGCTTTCTGTCTTTCATGCGAGCAAGGTTGTCCATCGCCTGCAGTTTAAAAGCAAGAGCAGTACCAGATGAATTTCCAAACTCAGCCTCAGACATGTTGGCAACCATTGAAATGGCAAAGATAGACTCTTTCAGTAAGCTGATTAGATTCTCTTGTGTCGTGTCTGAACTTGGTTTCTCCAAAAAGCTAACCTCAGGCAAAGGTCCGTCGCCATTCTTCCAAAGATTGAAAATCCTGTTCTCTCTGATTTGACTAGCATCTTCATCTTGTAGTTCAACACCCAACACTTTCAAATAAGCATCTGCGAAATAATCTACATCATTCGCTTTCTCACTTGCTGCCTTATTTAAAGCGTTAATTAAGGTCTTAACACTTTCAAAAACACTTTGTCGCTCTTCATTCTCAATCAATTCCACAACTGGAATGGAACTATAGATGTGTTGAGTACGCTCACCAAATCTTACTGAGCCACCAGTTGAAAACGTAGCGTCAATCACCTCATCATTCGTGATGACTTGTCCAATACCTTTTTGGCTATTCTCGTTAAACGTGTATCTAACTGCGAACAACGGGCGTTCTTCAATGCTGTTATCATGCACGATAAACATATTGATTGGACTATTATAAGTCGCTCTTGTCTGCATATCCTCGTCTTGATAAACATAAATGAACGCATGACCGAACACACTAGACATCTTAGCAAGTTCAAACTCCGAATCTTCCATATCGTTAATCTTACGAAAATCAGCAACGAACTCGTTCACGTTTTCGTCTTCGTGCTTGATTTTAACAGGCACACCGATTTGATAACCTGTAAACGTATCGACAATATATTTAGCGTAATTAAAAACCAGACGATTGTCTGGCTTCCAAGTATCTTTTTTAGTCATCTTCAAGACTTCATGTTGTGAGAGATACATATCCTCGCTCTCAACATAGTTCTTGACTAGCTTGCTCATGTGAAGCCTAATCGCTTCAGTAACGACTTCTTCAGTCACTTCATCGCTTGATGTCGTAATGACTTTTCGTTTATTCACAAAAACTTTTGCCAATTTTTAAAAACCTCCTTTGAATAGTTTGATTTTTGTTTTATATATCCTATCTTGCAAAGCATATCTAATCGCATCGATGCAGTGATTATAGCTATCTACTGGCTCGTTGATGTACTCGTTTGTCTTCTTGTCTTTCTTCCAAGTGTAGTTTTCGAGTTCTTCAATCAACTTCACACACCGTTCATCGACTATCCAGTCGTACTGTAAGAGATACTGTATTCCTTGCATGACTGATCCAGGACCTTTCTGCACATCAATAACCCGAGGGATTCCAAGATTTCGCAATTCTTGGTTCGATTTCTTTTCAGCGCTATCCGCTCTGATTTGCTCTTTTGCATACCCAAGGGCCTTGATACTTTCTGCAATCTTGTCATTTGTCAATCCTTTTCTTACAAACTCTTCGACTATATACAAACGCTTGTTAGCATCGTCTATCCTTACATGAAGCAAGGCTGACGGGTCATTGATAAAACCATAGTCAAGACCAAAATAAGCTGGTAGATGCGCCAGCTCGTCTTTATTAAGTAATCGTTTCTCATACTTTGGAAAGACTAGCTTGTCCAGAGTTGCGAACTCACCCAGAGCGTAAATCTTGTAGTACGCTTCGTTTCTGTTAGCTAGTTCTTCAATATTCTCAATCGTTACCTGGTCTAAAAAACGATTATCCTTGTATGACGTATGATAAACAACCGTATTTTTTGGCTTCTTAACAAAAAAAGCGTTATACGTCCAGTTTACTTTCGATACAGGGTTAAACATCAAGAATATCTGCTTATCTTTGTGTTTCTTATCCCTTAAACGCAAAGTCAACTGCGTGTAATCATCTAATGTGAACTCAGAGGCTTCTTCCATAACGACATCAGACACACCCTTGATTGACTTTATTTTCTCTGGGTTGTCCAGCCCTTTGAAAATAAATTGTGCGCCGTTTGGTAACTCAATTCGATAAGCCGAATTGTTAACCTTGCACTTATCTAGTAACTGCCAACTATCCAAGCACTGTTTTACATCCTCAAAGATTGAATCGTGAACCGTTGACCCCACTTTACGCAAAAAGAGTATTTTACGTGGATGCTTCCAATCTTGGCAAGCCTTGTATACTACCTTCTGAATTACACCGTGACTTTTTCCTGATGAAGCTCCGCCGTAGTGAACTTCAGTAAAAATAGAATAGTCATTGAGCTTGTCATAGATATGCTTATTAAAAACTCTGCTAGGATATTGAATGACAATATTGATTTTTGGTCTAGTCTTCGTCAGCATCCCAATCACCTACCTTAATTTCGATAGTTCGTTGAGTGATATCAATGTTGTTTTGATACATGCCTAGCGTTTTAGCGTATTTGTCTGATGCTGACAACATTACAGACAAATCAGGAGGGACTTCCTTGACAGACTGATAACCTTCCCCATCGCCGACAAGCTTGACATCTTTGATTTCGCGTCTGATAATTTTTGCCCAAAACTGTTGAATGTCCACAGAATTTAGCAAAGAAAGCTCCGTCCTGCGCTCGTCAAAGGCGTTTTTAAGCTTTTCAACGACTGGTGGAATGTGTCCATAAATGTCCATATTCGAAAGCATGTTGTTTGCCTGTTTACGAGCTGTTTTCTCGCTAAAACCAGCTTCTTTAGCTGCTTGTGTAGCATTCTGAAACCCGTTAGCCATGTAATTGAGTACGAAAGACTTCTGCCTGCTTCGAGAAGATGGCCAATCTGACATCAAATTATTGGCTACTGTTTTCAATTCTTCAATTGCTAATTTTTCGCGTTCATTCATGACCATCACCTCCATTCGAAAATTAAAAAAAAGCCACACGATGTGCGACCTTTCTGCAAGGCGACTACAACCTTGCATGTGTACAATCTTTTTGATTTTCTATTTTTATTTTTTTGTAGTCGTTACGGCGATGCCCGGAATCGAACCGAAAAGTTTGAAAATACATTGGAGAGAAAATCACTTTACGCCTGTCACCGCCATGTGAGGCCGAAGCCTCGGAAAAATATAATAAAATATAAAGGAGACGTCAAATAACCTATCACTTGACAATACTATTCTACCATGTAAAATAAGCCATTTCCTAGCAATTTACTTGCAAATGTCTCCCAAAATTTTACGAAAAACAATCAACTTACCTTTTCGATAGGCTTCCGCAAATTCCAAAGCACCTCTACTAAGCATGCGATAGAACTCGCTCTCAGAATAGCCTAAGTCCATATAGATAGCCTTGTCTGGTAATTGGATTTTCATATCCATGTACTTCTTTGCTATGACCTGCCGAACGTATGGATCCATAATGCAGTTGACTGCTCTCTCGATCTCTATAACCTCTGCTTCTGCATCCACATGCTCAATAACCATATTCTCGGTAGCTGTGTTCTTACCAGTAAATGTCTTTGGCTCAAATGAGTAGGTCGTTGTGATTTTAGGCAAATACTCAGCGCCTGCCATTCGGACATACGAGCGGTAACTCTCTAGAACGTCATAGGCATTTTTCTTGGTGAATTGCACGTCAACCTTTTTTAATAACCTCACAACATAGCTCCTTTATGATATAATATTTTTAGCGAACATATCACAAAGGGGTCAGCCGTGTGCTGGCTCTTTTTTATATCTCAATCCCAAAGAAAGTACAGATATCTTCCGCTTCACATTCAGATATTTCCGCACCTCTTTCCCAACGGCTTATGCTTGTTGCTGAATATCCCAAATGCTTGGCTAATTCTGTGCAAGTAAGTCCTTGTTCCAAACGCTTTTCTTTCAATAGCGCATTGATATTCCCAACCTCACAATTCTCAAACAAGACATCTTTATCCAATCCTAACTATTTTGACAAAAGCCCTTTCTGGTATTCACTTGGTACCATGCCTCGTTCCCAATCCATAAATGTATATGCGCTAACACCAATTCTCGTTGAAGCTTCTTTTGGAGTAAGACCTTTGCCAAGCCTCCACAATCTGATTTGTTTCGAAAAATGTTTTCTATCATTCATCATCCACCTCAATCTTTACGACTGCTCTACCATTCGGGTTTCGTCTCTGCGTTGATGCGAAAGTATAATACTTCAACATCCGTTCAGCAATTCCTGTTTCTTTGCTGATTTCCGCAAGTGTCCCCATGGTAATGAATGTATCGCCTTCATACAATGCGTATTCACTCATGTTCCATCTCCTCAATCAACCAGTCGAGGTTCTTTCTGGCTTTTTTTAAGTCTTCAAGACCGTTTTTCTTTTGGTGTCGTAGTATGTACTTCAAGCTGTTACCCATAAAAAAACCTTTTAGCTGTTCTGGTGTCATGAAATTTCTTAAAGCATCGATAGATTCCATACCAAATCTACCTTGGTAGTGGCTTGGATTGTTTATGTTGTCTGTCATGTTAACTCCTTCTCATAAATACCATATCATTCAAATTCCTCCAAGTGAGATGATTATTTTGATTTCTGAACTCTCGCTTTTTGTAAGGAATCTGATGTTTGTTCAAGTAGTAATATACCTGATTGTAATGTAGTCCTAATTTTTGAGCGATATCTTTTACAGCCATACCTTGATTGGCTAGTAAAACTACATCTTTGTGAAATATAGTCAAGTCTAAAATCTTTCGCTTCCCTAATTTTCGGATGCGATCTCGAATGGCTTTCTCACTGCGTCCTAAGATACAAGCCAAGGTCTTGTACGAAAAGCGTTGGTAGTATTTCAGAATATAGCTATCATCTGCGTCTGACCATTTGGGCTTAAATTGCAAATTCGGATTGTATTTTTGGAGTTTGGCTAATTTTGACCGAACTGCCTTATAACTTCTATCCAAAAACTTGCAAGCATGTGTTAAATCATGCTCTTCTCCGGACAAGACGTACCACTCCAGATAATCAATCTCATCTTCTGTCCATCTACGTCCTGCCATAATGTTTACACGCTCCATGAAAATAATACGTTCCATCTTTGCGCTTGTTCACGTAATACGTGTACTGTCCATCTGGACTAGCGTAAGAAATCTGCTTCTCTCCTGCCCAGACTCCGTTATCACGCATCATGTGGCAATTCTCCATAATCCATTCCACATCAGGCATCTAGTAACTCCTTATTTTCGTAGATGTTGCCGAAGATTGTAACATCTAATGAGTCTCCATCAAGCAAATCTTCCATTAACACAGAGTCTCTATTGGTAACATGAAAGCCGCCTTGACACCATTCTATAATACCTGTGTTTATATACAGAAAATCGGACACTTCATAACAATCTTCAAATTGTACTATATCCCCCTCAAATATTTCCTTGCCGTTCTTGTCTTTGAGTCCTGTTGATTGCATGAGTTTGGCATCTCTAAAATCTCTCCAATACTCTCCAAAATCATCATATAAGCGAACTCCTTCAGTGTCTATATAAATCCTATCAACCACCGACATTCTCTTTCGCCAACTATCCCACGCTCTAAATTTTGGTGTCATGTTAAATCCTCCTTAAATAAACAAGCTAGCTAACCATATCAAGAATGCACATGTAATGATTTTCGAAATACTGCTCTTTACAGCATACGAATAATCCTCTTCAGATTCCTTTTTGCTAGATAACACTGGCCAGATAAAAGATAGTAGTGCATCCATCCCTAATGCTTGCCAGACTGTAATTTTACCAACTGGAACAATCGTTGTGATAATCTCATTCCAACCATACTGAACCACGAATGGCGATACAACGATTACAAATACCACCCCAATAATAATTCCTAGTTTTTTCATTTTATAAATCCTCCTCTTTGACGAACGAGCCATCAATCCAACGACCCTTGCGGTCTTTGATTTCTTGGTATGCCAGTTCAAAACATTCTTCGAAGCTATAACCTAGCGATTTACTGATTGATTTTAACCAATAAATTGAACGAGTTAAATCGACTATGTATAGATCTTTATCCGTGAATCTATTTGATAACTGAATATTGCTGATTGTCCTATTCAAAAAGACCAGACATTCTATAACATGGCATCCGTCGCTAAAAACTTCATCAAAAATCTCCTGCACGTCTACCTTAATCAGCAAGGCCAGACCGACAATCACAACTGCACAATCTCCAATGCTATCCTTTGTCAGTTGCTCATTCTTCTTGAGATAACCTGCGCATAGTTCGCCGAACTCCTCGCTAAGTTTTAGTGACTGCTTATCCAGCCGTCCACCGTTTTCTAAATCACGGTCTATAAACCATTGTTTTACATTTTCTAGTGTGTTCATGATAACTCCTAAAATAATTTTATTTTCTTCTCGTAAGCGTCTAATCTCTGTTTAGCAAGATTAAAGATGTCTCTATCTAACTCGCAACCTACATACTCAAAACCTAATTCTTGGCAAGCAATCAAGCTACTTGCTGAACCAACATGAGTATCAAGAATCTTGTCTCCGTCTTTTGCGTAAGTTTGAAGTAACCAAAGATAAAGATTGATCGGTTTTTGTGTCGGATGGATTCTAACCTCGTTTAAGGCCTTATTTCCTTGTTGTATATAACCTTCAGAGATTGATTTCCCTTGCATCATACCATTCCACATATAGCGAAATAACCGAGTACTATCATGTAAGCTGCAGTATGCTATCTCACAATCCGAGAAACTGGACTGTCCATTAACTTTATCCCAAACGATACGGCCAGAACCAAAAGAATAGTTGAAGTAGTTCACACCCCAAATAATTTGATTTTTTGAAACTCTAAATAACTCATCAAAGTAATCTCTATTTGGAATTTGCCACTCTGATGTTTTGCCATACAGCCTGCTTACACCTATTGGGCTGACTTTTCGACCATAGTATTTTCTTTTTTCCGGCCCGGAAAAATACGGTGGGTCTACAATAGCTAAATCAAAATAATTATCAGGATATTTTTTCATGACGTCCATACAATCTTCGTGAAGAAATAATTTCACAACATCACCTCATCCCCAACTTTCACCTTATCCCACTGCTCTTTAGTGACCACGAACACTCCGTAGTCACGAATAGTAAGCGTGTATAGCTTCCCATGTCGTCCTTTCTCGACGACCTTGCCGAATATTTCTGCGCCTTGATTATCCGCCTTGTAGATAACCATTGGGCGCTTTTCTTCTAGTTTTTTAATGTGGATACTCTGCCAGATATTCAATCCAGCAGATAGCAGAATCCAGATAGCTATGAATCGCTTCAATCTGTGACCTCCTTTTCAATCGTGATAGTAAAATCATGATCATTTATATTTAAAGGCAAAACTGCCCCTGCTTTTGAGTCGTTTTTTAGCAAATCCAAGACAATCTCTAAAACTTGCTTACCTAAAATCAATTGTGTCTCTAAAATGTTTTGCTCATCCATCACTCAACCTCCTCGATTTTAGCAAATAAGATCTTGCAAATTTTAATTCATTGATAAAATCATCTCTATCTGTTTTGAATTCTATTTGCTCGCCTCCTAACCCTATGATAAACGTTATTTTCTTCATCACTCCACCCCATTTCTCAATTCAAAATCAATTCCATACATAAGCAAATGGCTTTGAAAATCAACAAATTCTTCAACCATCTCAGCTTCTTGAAAGTCGTAATTCTCGACTGAAAGCAAGAAATCATCGATATCATCTCTTTGTACGCTTCCGTATTCTGTCTTTGTATGTTCCATGGCTACTTCATAGCCGTCTACATCAATTGTGTAGCGTATTCTGCCACTCGAAAAATCATATTTGTAATTCTTGATAATCATCACTCCACCTCCTCAATCTCAATCCCTTCACAATTGAAAACCCAGCCAAAGTTGGCTTCTTCAAGTTCTTTGCGGGTGTGGTGTATTTTTGTATCCACATCATTCACATAGATAAAGCGAGAACCGAAATACCAATGTTTTTGGTTCGTGTTGTATTTCAAATAATTATTATGGTCTCCAATCGACTTCGCCTTCACAAAATACCGCTTCTCTTCCTCGACTTCATAGCCGAATTGGTGCATATTGACGAGGGTTTGAAACGAGGTTATTGAACAGTTCATCCATCTTTTAAATTCCGATTCCTCTTGATGATTCCAATTATAGATGTAATCCCAAATATAATGGTTTAAATCATGTTTTTTCTTCTCATACCAATCCGCCACAAATTGCTTTACTTTGACTGGTTGCGGTTCGTCTAGTTGTTCCAAGTCTTGTAACATTAGCTGACAAGCTAATTTTACTCCAAAATCAAATACATTTTCATATAACTCTTTATACTTCTCAATCAATTCCTGCTTATTCATCTTCTAACTCCTTTATTTCTACTCCTAATTCAACAAGTTCTTGCTTTAGCATTTCGATTCGATTCTGGATGGTTTCTGTGATTAGACCAGACAATATCTCATCTGCTTTGATTTCTTTTGAAAGAAATCCATAAGCCGTACGAAGAAAATAATTAATCTCTAGCCTTGTAATCCTTAGATTACCCCAGCACTTTCGTTTAACTTCTAAGAAATATTTGTACTCTTTAATCAGTTGATTGATATCTCTAGCTTTGTTTAAGTTTTCAAGCTTCATCTTCCAACTCCTTAACTCACCTTGTGACTTTCCAGGTCTCCAAATTCGTGGCCATGGCTTACAAAATACGAACCAATCAGGATTGCATCTGCCTCGTCATCTTTGACGTTTAGGTTGAATTCATCGGACACTTTAGCAATAGCCTGCAGCTTCATTGATTTCTTACTTCGGTCTTTGTAACTAAACTTCCAATACTTGCGCCAGGTCGACACGTTCACAAAGTACACATTGTCAGCAATCAGTCGACCAAGAATGATACCTGTCACAATTCCGATGCTAATCATAGACTGCTGATTTGGCCCCATGACTGAGTTCTTCTCGACCACAATTGATTCAAAATGACAGTCGTGTTTCTGGAGTGCTCTCGATTGAATCGCTCGCAGTTCGCTAGCCATGAACCGCCCACGCTCAAAGAATGACTTGCTTTTATGTTTTAAGACACCACTCTGGACAAGGTCGGAGCCGTGAAATACGGCCCAGCCTGTCGCAGTAGTTGAAATGTCCAACGATAATGTCAGAGATTTCATTGCAGTTCTCCCTTGAATCCACAGAGATCAAATAGGTTTCGTTTATTATTCTCAATAAACTCAAAGAACTTCTGAAGTTCGGCCAAGTGGCGTTTTTCTCTCTTGACTCCAAGGCTTGTATGATACCTGTCGGCGTTTTCGGTGTTACCCTGATGTCTAGCCAATAGAGAGGCTCGAACACGTCGCCACTTGTGTCGAGAGAAGCATCTGCGTCCGTATTTCTGAAATGCATCTGCATATCATATTCAATTTTATTTGTGATCGTGATGTTTTCATCTACTATTTCGAGTGCAATACTCGTTCCTGCTATATCGATTTTATAATTCATTAATTTTCTCCAAAAAATGCGACTGCCTTTGTGAGAATTGGCTAAATACGGGCAGTCGCTCGTCCAAGGTCACATGACCGTTTTTGACGCTTTCTAGTTCGCAGTTTTACAAGAATGCACGGCTTGTTGGTTTTTGAGTTGTTTCCAAAATGGAAACGGTTGGTTTTGGTTATTTTTTATCTTTTCTGGCGTTGCTTTCTCCGATAAAATAGCCTAACAGAAGCCAAACCAGCGCCATGCCGACCTCTTTAATAAAATCAAAAATCATCTTCTTCTCCAAATTCTATTCCTAACCTTGATTTTTCAGGTTCTCTATAAATAATCAATGCTGACGAATGCCAATATTCAGCGCTGACTCCACTGTCAGCAACGGCAGACACGTTTGATTGAAATTTGATGTCAATCAACTCAATGTCTGGATTCTCTTCAAACCAGCTATTTATTTGATCATCAATCGCCTCGTCAGATGGGTAGTCGCATGATAAAAATACTGTTTTAATCATTCTCTTTCCTCGCTTTTTAATTTAATAATCACTTTCAATCAAGTCATTCAAGCTAACTACTGCATTCAGTTTTTTCTGACTTCTGCAATAATCGCAATGACCACATTTTTTAGGTTCTTTCCGACCTTGGATAACGTCCCAAACTTCTACAATTTCAGACTTGATTTTGTCTAAACCTTCCTCAAGCCATTCATCATCGATTTTCAAAATATCACGATCTGGCACGTTTTCCTTGCTGACAGCTACAATGTATGGTCTAAAATCATTCCCAGTCATTTGTTTCAGCAATTCACGATATAGACCAAGTTGTCCATGGTATCCAAAATTAAGAATATTGTTAACTGCTGCAGGAACTTTCTTTTTAAGTTCTGCGCTCCATTCTTCAGCGTAGATGGACTTCATGGTTTTTAAATCTACGAAATAGTCACGACTCAAGTTGACACTGTCCAGCTTTCCTTTTACTGGCACGCCCTCGATTTCTCCATAAACAATCAACTCTTTTTGAACCTCATCTGACGGATAACCGTGATACAAATGATTAAATCCATCATCGTCCTTTAGGCTTGCAATCATCTTATCGCCGATCACAAAATCAGATTTTAGATTTCCTTTGTTCTTTCCAGTCTTAGCTAGTAACTTGTCACCATTTTCATCCATGAACTGCTGATGCGCTTCGGGACTTTCAAAGTAACTGTGAACATAATTTCCGAGGAGAAGAGGGGTTTCATCTCTCTCCTCGGTCCATTGACCACTATCAAGAGCGAAGGCCTTAGCTTGGCACTGCTGATACCGTTTAAAGCGTGAGTTAGTCAACCAATTTGTGTCCTGGTAGTAGTTTTCTTGTGTTAGTTCTTCCATGAATACTACTCCTTGATGTTGATTGTGTTACCTTCAAATAAGCTAATTTCTTCCAAAACTTCGCTTGTTTCTTCATCAAAATTTGGAATTTCTTCGGCTGGATACTCAGTAGAGACTAACTCGTCAGGATTTGCCGTTTTTTCAGCCGTTTTTGGAGGTGTTTCGCTTTCTTCGGTAAATTCTCCATCTACCACGTTGTCGGGCTCTGTGGGCGTGCTAGGAGCTTTTAAGATGTCATCTAATGTTTCAACTTCTTCTCTCACTGGTTCAGCTTCTTTCACTTGGCGCTCGTTATCATACTCATTTTCTGTAGTACGGTTCACAGCATCAATAAATAAGTCATTATCATCACTGGTATTAAAGAACTGTTTAGCCGCACGATTGATAACTGTGCGCTTAGCCATTTCTTGAGGAAAATTATTCTGAACATTCTTTGTTTTTGCTTGTGCCCAAGACTTGTCAATTTCTTTTTTGGTCATAACGGTCAGGATTTTCTCCCCATCCTCTTTTTCGATAATGCAATAAGCTCCTGCGATTGGATTGTCTGCATTAACCCAATCCGTTTCATGGCTAACAAAAACTTTCCGACCGTTTTCGTTCTTAATTTGGAATTTGTCACCCTCATAGATAACTTCTGCATAAATATCTTTCACTTCTGGTAATTGCTTAACAACTTTCATAGTGCCAAAATATGACCTAGTCAACTTAACAGTATTTCCGTAAGGGATAAAATAGCACTGAGTCTTTGCTGGGCTAAGCCCTTGAGTTACCATGTCAAGGAGTGCATTGTAGATACTATCTTGAGTGCACATCTGGAGCAAATTCCCACTGCTGGAATTTTTTAGAGCATAATATGCTGAACTGAGTGCATTGCTGACACTGTAATTTGAAGCAATCATTAGTCCCTCGTTTTGCATTTCTCCAATGCGCGCTGCAACTGGTGATGTAATTTGTTTTTGTGTTAGTTCGTTAGTCATTTTCTTCTACCTTTCGTCTTCTTCAAATTCCAATTTTCACGCTTTAAGCGTCGATTTTCGTTTTGTAATCTCAAAATAACGTCTTGTTGTTCATTGATAATCTGCCCCATCTCTCGGCCAAGATGAATATAGTCAGAGCGCAAGGTGCCATTATCTGCGTATAACTCTTCAATCATACTTCATCACCCACATATCGATACTGTCCACATCCAACATAGATGTACTGGCTAGGGTCAAGTTCTTCTCGTGGTTCAGGTGGCTGCATTATATCTCTGTCATAATCAAACATGAGCATCTCCTTTGCTCTATCCCAAATACTTTGCACAGCGTGCTCTTCGTGGTTCTGGTAAGGCTAATGGCTCAGGTCGCAATCCTTGAGGCGGTTCGTTGTCAAATGTGAAGCCCTTGAACTCCCGACGGATATTCTTGCGGATTTGTTCTCTTTCAATCTCACGACCCATTTCAAGCAATTCATTACAAGTTCTAATCACTTGCGTATCATACTCTTCTTGAAGTCGTTTTTCTTCCTCTTTTTGTTTTTCTAACTGATGAGCTAGAATCCCTGCGCTAATAAATCCCAAAATCACTACGCCGGTTCCTAAAAGCTGACTAATTAATGGTGGTTCAAACATTTCTTCTCTCTCCTTTATTTCGCTAACTGACTTTGAAACCGTAGTACGTCGTTCAAGTCATATAAATACTTACCGCCTTTAGCATTTTGCTGGTAGCGGAATTTCCCTGCGTCTCTGAAATCTTCGATTTTCTTGCGCCCCCAGCCCGTCTTTTCCTGAACATCTTTAATCGAAGCCCAGTTCGTTCCTCTTGCCACTCGCATTTTAGCTTCAGTCATAGCTTTCACATTCAACTGGACAAGCTCTTCCAACAGTTCGTTTTTAAAATCTTCTCCAAACAATTCCAAAGCCATTGGCAATTTCCTCTCTTTCGTGTTATAATTTAGTTAGTTATTTTAGTATGCGCCTGATTGCCGTCAGGTGCTTTTTTTGTGTTACCTTAGTTCGTCTATTTTGACTTCCAGTGCATCAGCGATTTTGCACATATTCTTAAAAGAAATACGCTCAGTTTTGATATTGCTAATTGTATTTGGACTGATACCAGCTTTTTCAGCTAATTCCTTCTGTGTCATTTCTTTTTCAATCAACAAATGCTTAAACTTCTTCCACACACATTGCTCCTTTCCCAATATATTGTGTTTCAAACATATAAAAACACTACATATTGTTATTTAATTTAGATTATGCTATAATCATCCTTGACTAAGACCTCTCCCGTTTTAGTCAAAATCTAAACAGAAAGGAGGTTAACAATATGACTTTCGAAATCAACGGACTGGATGATTTTTCTAACCGTCTTGATCAACTTTCAGAGAATGCTCAATCTGTTGCTGGTACACACGAATATTCTTTCACAGAAGTTTTCTCTGATGGATTCATGATTGAACACACAAATTTTTCAACCATTGATGAATTTTTGCTATCAAGCCCAGAAAAAATATCTAATGCAGAGGAATTTGAAAAAGCAGATGAATCAATCCTTGATGTCTTTGTTTCTGAACAAACAAAATTCGATACTTGGAAAGAAATGATGTCTGCTGCAGCTCAAATCCTAATCATGAAGAAACTCGGTTTCTAATTTCAGCTTGACCTCGTTGAGCCGTTTAATTGCTTCTTGCAATTCTTCGGCTTTTTTAGCTACTTCTTGGCTAGCTTCTACCAATTTCTCAACATTAGAAATTTTGATGCCGATACTTAAATTCTCCATTTCTTCTCCTTCCCATTTTTGCAAAGTCCTAAATTAGAAATTTTAAACTTCTCTCTTTTATTTATTTAGAGAAGTAGTAGTTTGTTGTAAGTTAGTATTTATTACTAAGTTAGTGCCGTAAGGCTTAGATTATTATTAAGTTAGTTATTATTATTTATTAGTTATTGTTAGTGTCGGATTTTTCAACTTTTGAACTTTTCAACTTTGTAAAATTCAACTTTTGAACTTTTCAACTTTGTAAATTCAGTAAGTTGTAAATAAACCCTTTTACTATTCTATTGATAACTCTTTTTCAAGATTGCTTACCCAATACTCCCAATAACTATCTGAAATTGGTACATCTTGAACTAAAGGAAAATTCTGGATACCTTTACCACGACCAAAGCTCTTGCGATAGATACGGATATAACCAGCCTCTTTTAACTCATCAAAAGCTGCCCTGTGAGCGTCACGCCCATTTCTGGATCGTTTGGAAAGTTCATCGATATAAGGGCGCCATGTATCCTTATTAGACATCAATACCAATAGCAACCCTTTAGCTTGTAAGCTTAGATCTGTGTTTTGAGCTGAGTGATTGTTCATCTGAGTGTAGTTCTCGTTGGTATTCCTGATTATATACTGCATACCTCATATTTAAGCCCCTTTTCTGTAACCTTGCTTGTGCATTTATATCTCTCCCAAATTATGATTTAATTCGTATTTTTTACCTAAAAAAATAAAATCTTTTTTAACATTGTATAACCGAGCTAGCTTATCTAATAAATCAACTGGAATTTTAGAACTATCATGCTCATATTTCAACAGTGTTTGTTGATGTATTTGTAGCTTATCAGCAACCTCTTTTGCAGATAAGTTGTAATTTGTTCTTATTGCTCGTAGCGTCATCTTTTGCACGCACTCACCCCCTTGTATTAATAGTTGTCCTCCTTGATTTCTGCTATAATGTAGTCAGAAAGGAGGTAATGTTATGACTGAAATTCACGCATGTCTTTGCGGAAATTGGGTGAATCTATCAGCCGAAGACGATTGTGTAATGGGACCAAATATGGCTAGTCCTTACATTTGGTGGGAAGAAAATGCAGAACTCTACTCACCAATTTCTAAACCTGAAGCAAACACTATGTACCATCAGGATTATATCTACATTCACTATCGTGGCGCTGACTATCGTATCCATCCAATGTTCATTCAAATCGTTTCTAGATGACTTTTTCTAGTCTTTTAGAAATGATTTCTACATCTGAGTCGTCCATTTTCAACTGGGCGACTTTTTGATTTAAACGAGCTTCGACGGCTTGGTTAATTTCAAACCATTCACGTACTGTAAATTGACTTCTGAATTTCAGGAATTCCTTTATTGTTTCTTTCATAGTTTACCCCCTTATCTTAATTCATCCAAGCTGACTTCCAGTGCATCAGCAATTTTGCACATGTTTGTCCACGACATCTCTTTCATCCTTCCAGCCTTTAGGTTAGAAAAATTAGATGGATGGACACCCGATTTCTTAGCTAAACGATACATCGACCAGCCTTTTATTTTTAATTGTTTTTCAATTTTATCCCACATCAAAATCACCATATGTTGTGTATTACGAACACATTACATCATTTATTATACTATATGTTGACAATCAAACATATTTAGGTTATAATATATCTTGACTAAGACCTCTCCCGTTTTAGTCAAAACTTCAGCAGAAAGGAGGTTCAAAAAATGAGTAAGCTTAGCCATAAGCCAAACCACGTTGTTAAGAAACTAACCTGGGAAAATCTCGATAATATTCTATTATCTTATTTTTCAGAGTCTACTACTGATAAACCTAGCGCAGTAATTCAGTTATCTGATTTTGAAATGTCTAAAGCTGAAATTATCGAAGAAGCAACTGCTCAAGGTTATCAAGTTATCGATAATTCTGATGGTTACTTAAAGTTTCTATAACGAATTTTAAAGATGATATATTTGTACGATTTACATCAATATCTCTTTTTAACTTAGCGATCTGTCTATCAGATTGCTTTTTTCTTTTCCCACTATACGGATATCGTCTTGGTCTCATTTTGTTTCTCCTTTTTGATATAATGTTTAATAAAAACGAGGTTTGCTATGTTAAGTATTGATACACAATTTGTAGATACAATCAGTAAAATACTATCTGATTATGTTTCACATTCTGAAATCACAAGGATGGGAGAAGTTTTAGGATATCCCCAAAACGACCAGAACTCTGGACTCAATAAACACCATAGAGTTCACAATATCATGTCTGATATACTCAACAAAACCCAAGATAAATCTAATATCAAACTTGTAATTGAGTATATCTGCAATCCTTTGAGGTACATCGATAAGGTTTCAGATTTTGAAAACTTAAGATTAAAACTAAATGTCGTTCTTTCCCTAAAAGGTCTCACTATATCAGATAACGGACATGTAGTTATTACTACTGCTTCAAAAACTTTAGTTGAGGCAAAGAAACGATTTGAATCACTTGATCATATGTTGAGAACATTAAATGTTCATCCAAATGTTTTAAAATTCTGCACCCAGGAACTCTTACAAGAAAATTATTTTCATGCTGTATTTGAAGCAAGCAAAGGAATCTTTCACCGCATTCGTTTACTAACCGGTTCGTCTCTGGACTCAGCAAGTCTAATAGACCAATGTTTTAAAATCAAAGAACCCATTATGATTATCAACGGAAATAAATTACAGACTCTCGACGAACAAAGTGAATATAAAGGATTGAAGAATTTACTTCTGACAATCGCGCATCTTTATCGTAATTCCAAAGCACATAAACTTAAATACTACAATCCAGATAGTGTTAATGATGCCTTAACCGCTTTAACTCTCATGTCCCTCGCTCACAATCTCCTTGACAACTGCACTAATACTAGGAGACTTGATTAGTAGATTATAAAATTCTATAGTCGCCTCAGCTAATCTAATTGTTTCTTCATCTATGGGACTATTGTAGTCCTCAAGGTGATGAAGCCTTTCTGTCAACTGCTCTGATAAGTATTCTGTTTGCCTAAAGATAGATTTATGAAGACGAGTAATTGGTTTTAGCAACTCGATTTCATCATAAGTTAATATTTTTTCAGTTTCCTCTCGAGTTACTTCTGCTAATTTTTCCATACCAGAAATATCAACATTAACATGCGGCTGTTCCATTATCGTTCCCCCTTGTTTTACTTTCCAGCGCCCTGAGTTCTATCTCATGGCTGACTTGTTTTAATAGCTTCTCACATGCTATTTTAGCTTCTCTGTACGTTGTAGATTCGCTGATGAAGTAATCAGCAAGTTCGATGATTTTATCTTCCATTCAACCTCCTATATCAGTCTCAAGACTGATGTAATATCTTTCTAAATTGCTATAATAATCTTGACTAAGACCTCTCACCGTTTTAATCAAAATTCCAATAGAAAGAAATGATAATTATGGATCCTAACCAACTTAAAGACTTTCTTCCTCTTGTTACAGGATTTTTAGGAGGAGCTACTTCATCTGGTGTGTTCGCTGGACCTATTAAAACACTGCAAGATTGGTGGTATATAAATTATGGTCACGACATTTCTTCTCAAGCAGCGTTATTGCGTGCAAAAAACGAAATTGATGTCGAGAATCTCAGAAATAGCACACTTCAACAAGTGGCTACTATCCCACCAGAGAATGTTCAAGAACCTCCTCTAAAAATATTAGGCCCTGCATTGGAAGCATCTAAGTATTATATTGAGGAAGAAGAGTTGCGTTCTATGTTTGCGAAAATATTAGCAAGTTCATTTGATGATCGAAAGAACTCGATTATACACCCATCTTTCGTTGAAATTATCAAGCAACTAGATGTAACAGATGCACGTATTCTCCAAGTCTTAAAAGAACATGACTACGGAACAGACTCCCCGATTCCTTGTATGAAAGCTGTAATAAATTACGATGAGGGAACTAAAATAATATTTCCAATCATCTACTTTATAAATGGATCTGAAGGGATTGATGAGCTTGCCCCTTCTTTAACGAACTTAGAACGACTAGGTCTCTTAAGGATTAAAAGCGATACATATTCTACGAATGATTCAAAATATGATTTCATTAGAAACAATCCCAGTGTTCAAGATATTCTTCGAAGTTATCCAAAAATTAGTGTTGAAAAAATGTGTTTTTCCATCACTCCTCTAGGGATGAATTTTTTGGATGTTTGCTTATGATATCTTCAACGAATTTCTTAATGCTTGATGTTTCAAAATCCATATATTTTTTGTATAGTTCATTTACTTTATAAATGTGGTAATGCATCATAGTTGATGTCACAATTAAAGATGTTAAAATTGAAATTATCAATGATTCCATGAATTCTCCTTACAATCTTGGGTCAGAAACAAACTGGTCAGTCCTAAGTTTTAAAGCATCTAAGCTACCTTTTAAGAAAGCCGTGGTCAACTCTAACTCATCCAACTTCTCAGCAATATATGTCACGGTCCTCAATATCTCATTGAGGGCTGTTCTTTCTAGTTCGTTCATTTCCCTACTCCTTATCTTTTTTATCACATCGGTACTTCACTATCTGACGAATAGTAAAAGATACAATCACAAATCCTGCTAGGAGTATCAATCCAACATTTTCATCCATTGCTTTTCACGGCAAATGATGGTACACTATCAAGTAGAGGTTGGGGCAATGCCCCTTTCTCTACTTTTTCTTAAGCTCTTTGTCTTTGAGCTTGTAAGCTAAGTACTGCTTATGCCAAAGACGAGCTTCTCTGACTAAGCCTAGTATCAAGATGACGGTTGTGGTGTCCTTGGTTGCTAGGCTTTTTATGATGTGTTCCATCATTTGCCTTACCTCCTTTTCCTTAAGCTTGATTTAATTATACTACGAATTAAATCGTATGTCAATACTTTTTTAGAATTTTTTCGTATTTTTTTCGAATTTTTTATTTACAAATACGAAAATAAGAGTTATTATATAGTAAAAGACAAAAGGAGAAAAAGAATGCCCAGAGGACGAGGAAAATTAACTCCTCAAGATAAAGAGGATATGAAAGTCTTTTCCGCAAATCTTAATGCGATTTTGTCGGATAGGAATTGTAAGCAAGTTGAATTGTCCAGAGCGACAGGTATACCTGCTAGCACTTTAACAGGCTATGTAAAAGGAACTTCTTTGCCTATACCCGGAAATGTACAAAAGATAGCTGATTATTTTGGAGTATTAAAATCGACTTTAGATCCAAGGTTTGCAAGTGAAGATTCATCTATTGAAATCACTCCTGCCACTTCCCCCATCCAATCCATCTACGACCAACTAGCACCGCCTAGACAAGGCAAAGTCCTAACCTATGCCGAGAGGCAACTAGACGAGCAGAAAAACGAAGAAGAAACGAAGATAAACGAAGTATCGGAAAATATCAGCTTGTACCAAGTTGAGGTAGTATCTGAGACGGCAGCAGCTTGCGGATTTAACTATGGATTTGGCTACGACGATACAGACAGAGAGACTATAGAGGTTGACGAGCGACCACCACGCCACGATATTGCTACTAAAGTCAGCGGAGACTCTATGCAGCCTGACTACCAAGACGGAGATATCCTCTATTTGGCAGACAAGGGACTGACTACCTACAATGGTGATTTGGCAGTTATCGCATATGGAGACCGTTCTTACTTCAAAAAGATATATACCGAAAACGGACGCTTACGCCTAGTGTCACTCAATGACAAGTATGAAGATATCATCCTAGACTTCCCACCAGCAGAAGACACACACATCAAGATCTATGCAGTTGTTGGGGTGTATAGGGGGTAGTGAATGGATAAAAACAATTACCTTGAGGAACGACTGAATAATCAAATAAATTGGTATGATACAAAAAGCAAATATCATCAACACCGATTTAAGATTCTGAAATACATGGAAGTATCAATGGGATTCTTAATTCCGTTGATATCAATCGCTAAGCCGATTAACTTTGAATTTTTTTCTGCTGCTTGCGCAGGGGTTATGCTACTTTGCGAAAGTTTTATATCAATCTCAAAACACCACGACAATTGGATTGATTACCGCAGAACAGCAGAATCTTTAAAGCATGAAAAATATATGTTCTTAACAGGAACAGGTGTCTATAAGAACGAAAAAGATGATTTCGCACTACTTGTTGAGCGTTGCGAAACCATCATATCTAGCGAAAATATAAACTGGGCTAATCTTCAAACCGATACAACCCAAAGAAAGGAATAGAAATGGCAGATAAAGTTTTTGTAAGTTACAGAGCAGACGACGAAGGAACTAAACATAAGAATCTTCTAGTAGCGTGGTCTGCAAATGATTATTTTTTCCCAGAAATTAAGTTTCATGATACCTCTATCGGGACTTCTATCAATTCGGTTAATGCAAACTATATCAAATCAGTAATAAAAGACCGAATAAAAGAATCAGATATCGTGTTATGTCTTGTTGGAGAAAACACGGGAAGCTCAGATTGGGTCAATTGGGAAATCGAAACCGCCCATAGCATGAATAAAAAAATCGTAGCCGTTAAAATAAATCGTAGCTACGATACACCTATTGCTTTATATGGTAAGGGGGCCAAATGGGCTATGGATTTTTCGAAAAGCGCAATTATAAAAGCCTTACTTTAAAATCTCATAAGTTTTTTGAAAAACATCTGGCTTAACTGGATATTTCTCTCCGTTGACACCAGTAATAATCCAATCTCCAGGAGAAGCCTTCATGACCCCTTCTAAAGTGTCGATATACATTTCTATATCAGTTCGAACTGCATCTACTACCACAGGAACCTTACGAACTTTGACCATGACTAAACCTCCTGTTTTTAGATTATTATAGCATAGATAAAATCAAAAGTAAAAACCAACTGTTTCCAAATTGGAACTAGTTGCTTGACAGAAATTAAAAAAAGAAATACACTAAGAATGTAAAAAAGCCTTGTTCGTCAAGGATAAACTCGTCTGGTGTACTTCTAAGAGGTACGCCTTATTTTATTATCTGACGAGCTGTCAACTGTTTCCATTTTGGAAACAACTCAAAAAAATCCCCACACTCTCCATCGCCAAACTTTGAGTGTGAGGATTAGCGTTATAAGAAACAACCATTAAAAAGGTCGTTTTCTTATACCCATTTTATCAAGAAATGAGGTAAAAATCAATGGAAATAAAGTCTTATAAAAAGAAAAACGGCGAGACGGCTTATGGTTTTAGAATCTACGTCGGAAAAGAAAACGGAAAAGACAAGTATATAAAACGAAGAGGATTTACTACAAAGGCTAAAGCAAGGGCAGCACTACTTCAACTTCAGGATGATATTGAGAGTGGTGAGCAAAGCAGGAAAGAAATCACGGTTGAGGAAATCGCAAAAAAATGGCTCAAAGATTATTCTGAAACCGTACAAGAAAGCACCTATATCAAGACATCTAGAAACTTCAAGAACCACATCTATCCAGCTTTCGGCAATAGAAAGATAGCCACGATAACACCGCTTCAAATGCAGGAACAAGCCAACGAGTGGTCCAAGAAACTAGTCTATGGTCGTAAGTTAAAGGGGTTGATGAATAATGTTTTTAAGTATGCAATCAGGCATGGTTACATTGATACCAATCCAGTAGACAGCGTTATTACATCAATAAGAAAAAAATCAGATAACAAGAGCGACTTCTATAGCAAAGACGAACTTCAAAAATTCTTAAAACTTGTCTCCAAAACAAAGGACCTAGAGAAGATAACTCTATTCCGTCTTCTGGCCTTCACAGGGGCACGAAAAGGGGAGATTTTAGCCCTTGAATGGAATGACTGGACAGATAATACTCTGGACATAAACAAGGCCATTACAAGAGGTTTTGCAGGCGAAGAAATAGGCAACACCAAAACGGTCAGCAGTAATCGACTAATCAGTCTGGACAAGAAAACAAAAAGTATTTTGAAAAAATGGAAAAAGCAAAATCCAAACACCAAATACATTTTTGAAAATGAATTTAAAAAGCCAATTCCAAGCACTCTTCCCAGAAAATGGCTTATCAAAATTGTGGAAGGCAGCGACCTGCGTCCAATTAAAATCCACGGATTCAGACACACGCACGCTAGTCTATGTTTCGATGCCGGTATGACTTTGAAGCAAGTACAACATCGACTAGGTCACTCTGACTTAAAAACGACCATGAATGTCTATACTCACATAACCAAGCAAGCAAAGGATGACATCGGAGAACGCTTTGCCAATTATATTGATTTTTAAACACGACAGACCTTCTTCAAAAAGAGGGTCTGTTTTAGGGTCTGCCTTTTTCGCAAAAGAATACCAAGGAATACCAAAGACAAAAATAAAAAACGTTGATTTAACAACGTTTTACCAAGGAATGCAAAAGAATGCAAAGGAATAATGGAGCCGGTGGGAGTCGAACCCACGTCCAAACACCTGCCA